>Ga0316583_10000184_pt1 | contig 16022 bp, 13 predicted proteins | sample J_170502JBrBrA_D_FD_204513 | JGI IMG/M metagenome (GOLD analysis project Ga0316583, IMG submission 204513) | Rhizosphere microbial communities from salt marsh grasses in Alabama, United States - J_170502JBrBrA | ecosystem: Host-associated > Plants > Roots > Rhizosphere | place: USA: Alabama... | reverse complement strand
AACCGCGGGGATGGCCAGCACCAGCACCACGCCGGCGATACGGTGGCCGATGGAAAGCACCGCGGTAATGGGGAGGTGGATGCGTAACAGGTTCAGGTAGCGGGGCGCGTCGTTAACGTGTTTCATATATCATTAGTGTAACCCAAAGGCTCGGTTCGTCCAGACGCTTGACGGTAATATATCCCTATCGGCGCGGACAACAGGCGGTTTAGAACATCATCATGAATGTACACTGGCAGAACTTTCTCAGACACTATGGCGCACTGATCGAGGGTGATCGGGTGACCCGGTACGTGGGTACGGACATGGAAAACCAGTCCCCCGTGTCAAGAGATGTAATGGTGGACCTGTCCCACTGGGGAGTGATTGCCGCCACCGGTCCCGACGCGGCCGATTTTCTCCAGGGCCAGTTCACCAACGACATCCGCCGTGTCACAGACAACAGGGGGCAGATCAGCGGGTATTGCAGTCCCAAGGGCCGCCTGCTGGCCGTGTTCTACGTGTTCAGACACTCCGGCGCCCATTGCCTCCTGTTGCCTGCGGCGCTGGTCGGCCCCACCCTGGCGCGGTTGGGTCTGTATAAACTCCGGGCCAAGGTCGAACTCCAGGAGCTGAGTGATTCCGTCATGCGCATCGGTATCGCCGGCCCCGGCAGCGAAGCGGCCCTGACGCCGTTGTTCGGCACCCTGCCCCGGGCCATTTACGATGTTGTCCATGACGCGGGCCTGTCGTTGATGCGGCTGCCGGGCGTTGAGGCGCGTTTCCTTGCCGTGGGCGGGGTCGAGGGGCTAGGCGGGCTGTGGGAAACGCTGTCGCGCCGGCTTACGGCCGCGGGCGCGCCGTACTGGGAATTGCTGGATATCCGCGCCGGCGTCCCCGTGGTGGTCCCCCAGACACAGGAGCGTTTTGTTCCCCAAATGGTCAATCTGGACGCCCTGCACGGCATCAGCTTTAAAAAAGGGTGTTATACCGGGCAGGAGATCATCGCCCGCACCCACTACCTGGGCAGACTCAAGCAGCGCCTGTATCTGGCCCGGGTAGACAGCCCCCTGCCCCTCCAACCGGGCGATTCACTTTTCAGCCGCGGAGCCGATACAGAGCACAGTATCGGGACTGTTGTCGCGGCGCAGGCGTCTCCCCCCCAAGGACAGGAGCTGCTGGCGGTGATCAATATCGAAGCGGCGCGGCATGGAGATGTCCGGTTACATGACCGCGACGGTCCTGAATTGACACTCAAACCGTTACCCTATGAGATAAAGGACAGCGCCGCCGGATAGTCGCTTTCGAGATTGCGAATGGTGTGAAGCAGGTCGAATCTCGGCACCGCAGCACCGGCTAACATCAGCAATGGAATGAATACATGGTGAGATGGATAAACTACCGTGGACAATGTTGACAAGCTACTCCTAGAACTCTATGTTGAGCGCAACCGACTCGTCCTGCCCACCCTTCCCGAGGTGGCGGAACGCGTCCGCAAAAGCCTCAACGATCCCAAGACCACCGCCGGACAACTGGCAAAGATCATGAACGCGGACCCGGCCTTGTCCGCCAAGCTTTTGCAGGTGGCCAACAGCCCCTTGTACCGCGGCTCCTCCCGCATTGAGAGTATCCAGACCGCCGTGGCGCGGCTGGGCAATAAAGTGGTCCGGGATTTGGTCTCCAGTTTCGCCGTGCAACAGTTGTTCAGCCGCCGCGGCAAGGGTGCTGCTCACGCCCTGCTTAAGCAGGCCTGGACCCATAGCGTGCGCGTGGCGGCCATCAGCCATGTCATGACGCGCCGGTTCACCAAACTGGAGCCCGACCACGCCATGCTGGCAGGTCTGATGCATGACATCGGCACCCTGCCCATTGTGGCCCGCGCACAGAAAGTGCCCGAACTGCTGGAAGATACCCCGACCCTGTTGCAGATCGCCGCCTCGCTGCATACCCAGCTGGGAAGGCTGATCCTTGAATCGTGGCACTTTCCGGACACGCTGGTGGCGGTGGCGGCGGAACACGAAGACCTGTACCGGGACTCCGGGCCGGAAATCGATTACGTTGACGTGGTCATGGTGGCCAATCTGCACAGTTACGTGGGCACCGACCACAACCTGGCCCAGATGGACTGGACCAAGATCCCCGCCTTCGTCAAACTCGGCCTGGGACCGGACGAGAGTCTAAACGCCCTGAAAGAGGCCCGTGAAGAGATAATGGAGATTCAGCAGTTGCTGTCAGGCACGGGCTGAATCTCTTCGCCGTTTCGAGTTGGGAGATGGCTTGGGGCTGCGGGGAAACGTCAGGGATCAGCCACTTGCAAGCAATGATTGTGATGCCCCCCGCTGTTGTCCTTACACCGGCCGCATGTGGGGGAACAGCAGCACGTCGCGGATGGACGGCTGGTCGGTGAGCAGCATCACCAGGCGGTCGACCCCGATGCCCACGCCCGCCGCAGGGGGCATGCCGTACTCCAGGGCCTCGATATAATCCTTATCGAAATACATGGCCTCTTCATCCCCGGCCTCCTTCATTGCCACCTGTTTGCGAAACCGCGCCGACTGATCATCCGGGTCATTCAACTCGGAAAAGCCGTTGGCGATCTCGCGGCCGGCGATGAACAACTCAAAGCGGTCGGTGACACTGGGGTCTTGTTCATTGCGCCGCGCAAGGGGTGATACATCGGTGGGGAAGGCGGTGACGAACGTGGGCGCCCCGAGGCGATGCTCGGCGGTCTTTTCGAACAGGCGATAGAGGATTTCACCGTGGCTGTCATGGTCCAGGGGCACCTCCAGGCGGCGGGCCACCTCATGAGCCCCGTCATGGGTGTCCAGGATGGCCGCATCCAAACCCGGGTTGGCCTGAACGATGGCCTCTTTGAGGGTGACGCGGGTAAACGGCTGATTGAGGTCATAGTCGTGTCCTTGACAGCTGATGATCGTCGACCCCAGTGTCTGTTGGGCGGTGTGGCGCAGCATTGCCTCGGTCAGGTCCATGGCGTCACGGTAGTCGGCATAGGCCTGATAGAACTCCAACATGGTGAACTCGGGATTATGGCGGGTGGACAGTCCCTCGTTGCGGAAATTTCGATTGATCTCGAAGACGCGCTCGTAACCGCCCACTACCAGGCGCTTCAGGTACAACTCCGGGGACACGCGCAAAAACAGGTCCAGCCCCAGGGCATTGTGATGGGTGATGAACGGCTTCGCCGCCGCGCCACCGGGGATGGCCTGCATCATGGGGGTCTCCACTTCCAGAAAATGCCGTTCCACCAGAAACTGGCGGAGGGCATTGATGGCGGCGCTGCGGGTGGCGAAGGTGCGCCGGGCATCCTCATTCATGATCAAGTCAAGATAACGCTTGCGGTAACGGACCTCCTGATCCACCAATCCGTGATATTTCTCAGGCAACGGACGCAGGGACTTTGTTATCAGGCGCAGCTGATCGACACGCACGGATAACTCGCCGGTCTTGGTCTTGAACACCACGCCCTCGGCCCCGAGGATGTCACCGATATCCCACTTCTTGAATTCCCCGTACACGCCCTCGGGCAGGGCGTCGCGTTGCACGTAGACCTGGATCTTGCCCGACATGTCCTGCAGGTGGGCGAAGGCGGCCTTACCCATGAGCCGCCGGGTCATCATGCGTCCGGCGATCTTCACCCGAATGCCGCGTTGCTCCATGGCCTCCGGGTCCTCGGCTCCATACTTCTCATGCAGGGGCTCGGCCAGGGCATCACGATGAAAATCGTTGGGATAGGCGGTGCCGGAATCGCGCAGCGCGGCGAGCTTGCCACGCCGCTGGGCGATTTGTTCGTTTTCTTCTTCAGACATTTTTTAGTCAGTTTCTGTAGTGATGTCTCGGTTTGGTGGTTCTATGGTACCAGCCGCAGGTCGCAGGTCGCAGGTCGCAAGTCAAAAGCATCGACTTGATCACACTCACCCCTGCCTTCTCCCACGAGGAGAGGGAGAGTCCCAGACGCAACTGCTGCCCTCGAGCCACCTCCGAACTCTCTTGTATTTGACTTGCGACCTGTGACCTGCGACATTCATTTTTATAGTCCACTCTTAAGACTGGCCTCGATAAAGTCATCCAGGTCACCGTCCAGCACCGCTTGTGTATTGCCCTTTTCGATGCCGGTGCGCAGGTCTTTGATGCGCGATTGATCCAGGACATAGGAGCGGATCTGACTGCCCCAGCCGATATCCGATTTGCTCTCTTCCAGTTCCTGTTTTGTCTTGTCGCGCGCCTGCACCTCCATTTCGTACAGCTTGGCCTTGAGCTGCTTCATGGCCGTGGCCCGGTTTTTGTGCTGCGAGCGGTCACTCTGGCACTGTACCACAATGCCCGAGGGCACATGGGTGATGCGGATTGCCGACTCGGTACGGTTGACATGCTGGCCGCCGGCGCCGCTGGCACGGTACGTGTCTACCTTCAGGTCGGCGGGATTGATCTCGATGTCGATATCCTCGTCCACCTCAGGCGAGACGAATACCGCCGCAAACGAGGTATGGCGGCGGTTGCCGGAGTCGAACGGCGACTTTCGCACCAGGCGGTGCACACCGGTCTCGGTGCGCAACCACCCGTAGGCATATTCACCCACGAAGTGCACCGTGGCGCTCTTGATGCCCGCCACCTCTCCGCTGGATGCCTCGATGATTTCTGTGTGGAAACCGTGGCGTTCACCCCAGCGCAGATACATACGCAGCAGCATCTCCGCCCAGTCCTGGGCCTCGGTCCCGCCGGATCCCGCCTGAACATCGAGGAAGGCGTTCTTGGCGTCCATTTCTCCGGAGAACATGCGGCGAAACTCCAGACTCGTGAGTTTGTTCTCCAGCTGATCGAGATCGGCGACGATTTCCTCCACGGCCCCGGCGTCGCCCTCCTCCTCAGCCATGGACAGCAGCTCATGGGATTCGGACAAACCCAGCCCTATGGCCTCGAAGTAATCGACAACCTGTTCTAGCTGTGCCCGTTCACGCCCCAGTGCCTGGGCACGGTCCGGCTGAGACCATACACCAGGGTCTTCAAGCTCCCGGCGCACCTCAACGAGCCGATCATGCTTGGTGTCGACGTCAAAGATACCCCCTCAGCGCCTTGGTGCGCTCCTGCATGTCACGTATTCTTCTGGTTATGGCGTTTGTCTCGAGCATGTGGTTATCCGATCTGTGATTAAACCGCTTATTATAGCTCCTGCACGGCTGTTTGCGGACTGCATCATTTGTTCTTTGTATCATCGCACCCGGAGCGGCGGGGGCTGCGCCACCTGAACAGGCATCGGATTGCGCAATCACTGAATGTCTTCAGGTACCCCGGCCTGCCGGCCCAGCAGTCGGTTGAGCGCCGCGCTACCGAACAGGCGAAACCCGCGTAGGGCCTCGGGGGGGTGGCCGGCGACGCATATAATAGGCTTGTCCCTGGCGATACCCATGATGAGCGGCTTGCCCGACCGCATGGGTACACCGTCCACAATCAGCTCTCCCAGGGCACGCACCAGATCGGCGATAAAGTCCGTGCCACCGACAGCGGTACCGCCCGAGATCAGCAACATATCAGCGTGTTTCACCGCCCGCCCGGCCTCCGCCAAAAAGTGGTCGAAGTCATCGCGCATGATACCGTAGAACTCCGCTATGCCCCCGGCCTGGAGCACTGCAGCGGCGAGCATTACCGAATTGCTGTCGCGAATCGCCCCGGGGCGCAGGGGTTCTGTATGAGGTATCACCTCGTCCCCGGAAGAAAATACGGCCACCTTGGGGCGGCGCGCCACGGACAACTCCGACAGGCCCTGCGCCGCCGCCAACCCCAGATCCATGGGCGTGAGTGTGGCGCCGGCGGACAGCAGCACATCGCCCTGCTTGATGTCACAGCCTTTGTCCTCGACAAAGAAGCGCGGCGCAAACGGTCGCGTGATGGTAAAGTTCCCTTCGCCCAGGGTGCAGTCCCACATGCGCACCACGGAGACCGCTCCGTCGGGAAGCAGACTGCCGGTGGCCACCCGCAGGCCCTGACCGTTGTTTATGGGCGGGCAGGCCTCATCACCGGGCTTGACCTCTCCGGCGATGGCAAAGGTGACCGGCGCCTCCTCCGAGGCCGCCGCGGTGTCCGCGGTATTGACCACGAAACCCTCAGCGATGGCCCGGTGGTACGGCGGTGAATCCATGGCGCACAACACGTCTTCGTACAGCACCCGCCCCACTGCCTGGGACAATGCACACGGCTCGGCCGTCATGTGACGGAATGGAATGGCATCAATGAGTCTTTTCTGGGCGTTGACTAACGGCGAATCTTCATTCATGGCTGATATCATCCATTGCGTAATTTCTTGTGTGCCTGGACTGGAGAATCGTCATTGACCCCACAAGCCCCCCCTAGGTTGTTAGAGTGATCAGTCTTCAATGTTGTGCCTTCTTAAAGCTGCATTTCCAGTGTGTATTTTTTCCCCGTGCCTTCCTCTATCAGCTGCAGGCGCAGCCGCTTGGCGGATTTGGCCTCTCCGGGAAAAAACAAAAATCCGTAGGACAGATCGCCCGGTTCAATGGCCTTGTTCTCCAACGACTTCTGACGAAAGTCATCCATAACCTTGCGTCGTGCCGCCCCGGCGTTTTCGGCGCCGCCGGCGCCGCCGATCACCGCACCACCCGCGGCACCCACCGCCGCCCCTTTACCGATGCTGGATGCTACGTCCCTTCCCGACACGACCCCCACCGCCGCCCCTATCAGGGCGCCGGCCACTCCCCCCAGGAACCCCTTGTAAGCGCCCTCTTTGAATATCTCATGGGTCTGGGCATACTTGGTGACCCGCTCATAGGCGAAGCGGCTGTCCAGGATGGGCCACAACTGCCCGTCATTATCCTCGAGAAACGTCTGACCCGGATTGATCTTTAGCGGTGTCTTGCCGGTATTGTCAAACGCGACCTGTACCGGCGTGATACCCGCCCCGCGTATGTCAAAGCCGAACAGCTGTTCCGCCTTGGAACGGTCCAGATAGGCCTGCGCCCCGACGGTAGCACCGGCCACCTGGGTGGCGTTGGGGTATGACGATGGGAGTCGAAACGGAAGGGGTTTTGCTTTGTATTGAGTGGCACAGGCGGCCACGACCGTTACCGCTGCGGCGGCGAAGAGCACCTTCAAACTGAATCGACTCGTGATCACCATGGCTGCATTCCTCTCGATTCACTGATGGGGACAGGGTTAAGGATTTTGCCTGAGGGTTCATTTCTCACAGTGGTGGATATATCCATCATACCAGAAGTGACATCGGTATCCGCGGACCGGCACACTTGAAAAACCGCTGTTTGAAGCCGGGCCGGAGTTATGGCGCCTGAACGTGTTCCACCAAGAGTTGTGCGCTGCGTTGACCGCGGTAGTCATTCACATCGAGCTTATACGCCACATGTACATGGCGTAGTTGGGGGACATCATCGCTGGGCGTATTGAAGGCGATGGCGTCGAGCAGGCCGGGGTGACCGGGCAGTTTGAGCAGCATCTTGAGGTGGCGTTCGCCGACCACACGCCGCTTGACGACCTCGAATATACTGTCGAATACCGGTTCCGGAAAGTCCTGTCCCCATGGACCGGCCCTGCGCAGCATCTCCGCGATCTCCACCGTATGGTGCTCGGGCTCCAGCACGCCGTCGCTGTAAACGACACCCTGCAAATCAGTGGGTGACAGCCGCCGCGCGACCTCCTCTCCGAAGGCGACGGTAAATGCCTCCAGGTCGTCACGCCGAAGGGTCAGACCGGCCGCCATGGCGTGCCCGCCGAAGCGGTTCAGCAGCGTGGGATACGCGGCGGAGATGGCCTCCAGGGTATCGCGGATATGCAGCCCGGGCACCGAGCGGGCCGAGCCCTTGAGCTCATCGGGGCTGACCATGGCAAAGGCGATGACCGGTCGGTTGACGCGATCCTTGATACGCGATGCCAGTATGCCAATCACCCCCTGATGCCAACCTTCGTCAAACAGGCATAGTCCTGCGGGTATCTCGTCACCGGCCGGTGTCAGGCGGAGTCTGTCCAGGGATTCCAGCGCCTTGGCATGCATCTCCAGCTCGATCTGGCGGCGCTCCACGTTGAGGCGATTGAGTGCCTCGGCCATGGTAAAGGCCGTCTCGTAATCATCCGCCAGCAGACATGCTATGCCCAGACCCATATCTTCCAAGCGCCCCGCGGCATTGAGCCGTGGGGCAAGGGCGTATCCCAGGTCTGCGGCCACCAGGCGTTCCGTATGCCTGCCGGCCACCGCCGCCAGGGCCTTGATTCCCGCGCAACACTGGCTGCCGCGGATGCGTGCCAGGCCCTGGCTGATCAATACGCGGTTATTGTGATCCAACGGCACCAGATCGGCGACGCTGCCCAGGGCGACTAGGTCCAATAATTGGGCCAGGTTGGGTTCGACGATACCGCCTTGATCAAACCAACCCTCCTCCCGCAGCCGTGCCCGCAGCGCCAGCATGACGTAAAAGATCACCCCGACGCCGGCCAGGTGCTTGCTGGGAAAACCGTCACCGTTCTGGTTAGGATTGACGATGACATCCGCCTCGGGCAGTTGCCTGCCGGGTAAGTGATGGTCGGTAATGAGTACCTGAATGCCGTGCGCCTTTGCCGCCGCCACCCCCTCGATGCTGGATATGCCGTTGTCCACGGTTACGATGAGATCAGGCCGCCACCCGGCGGCGACGGCGACGATTTCAGGCGTGAGGCCGTAACCGTACTCAAAGCGGTTGGGCACGATATAGTGGACATGGTGGGCGCCCAGCAGGCGCAGGGCGCGTACCGCCACGGCACAGCTGGTGGCGCCGTCGGTATCGAAATCCGCGACGATCAGTATGCGCTGCTGCTTATTCATGCAGCGATACAGCAGGTCGGCGGCACGCCCGATCTCCTTGAGATGCTCCACGCCGTGGAGTCGGCCCAGTGAACACTCCAGTTGGTCGGTGGAGGAGATGTCGCGCGCCGCATACAGCCGCGCCAGCAGCGGATGGAGATGACTCAGAGAGGATATGTGCTCAACATCGGGTACGCGTCTGACAATCCGTGCCTTCATGGTATATGGCTGTTCATCATCCTTTGCTGTCACTATTATGTTCCCAATTATGTTCCCATCGCCACGCCGGGGCAATGTCGGATGAAAGTATTAGATTCCCGTTTTATTCTATATTTGTCCCTTTCCCCTTTTAAGCTAGAAAACTGTCGTGCAGTTTTTTGGTTCTCCGCCACCAGCGTTTGGAAGCGGACGGTGTGAGGGTGAAGTCGGTACCGTTACCGGTGACCAGAGTAAGCCTGTCCAGCGTCCCCGCCTTTATCGCCGCCAGTGCAGGGACGATCCAGCGGTCATTGACCCCTTGCAGTCCGGACCGCCACTGTTGCGGGTCATCCGTGTCCACGGTTTCCAGCACCACCAAGTGGAAGCCCCCGGAGGCACTCTGGGTCAGCCAGTCGTCACCGTGGTCGGGAACCGGGTGATACATGATATCGCCGTCGTTGAGTCTGGCCAGGCCACGGCCTACCACATGGTTACACCACAGGTGGTCCCATGGCGCCCGGGATCGCGGGGTGTACCCACCGCCCCAGATCCACACGCTGTTTACCACCGGAAGTCCGAGCGCCTCACGCCGGTGATTGACGGGGCTCATATGAAGCTGCATCTGGGCCTCATTCATCACCATGTGCCACAACGCCGCTTGTTCGCCCCTGGGCAGGTGCGGCCGAATGTCCTGGCCCATCATCAGGCTGGGCATCCGGGTATGCATACGAGGGTCATCGGGCAGGCGCAGATACCACCGCTGGGCGGCACCCATGTGTAAGTGCCACCCGCGGGGCAGAAACACCTGGTCCAGTTCTCTCACCAACTGAGCGGCTTCCTGATCGCTCAGTCCCAGACCGGCGCTGTCCCTGAATACCAGGGTGTCGCGGTCCGCATCCAGGTGCACCGGATCGGCGCGCAGCCACCAGCCGCCGCCGTCAATGTCCATCATGTCCACGGCCTTTGTCACGGCGGCCACCGGCAGGTCCGCATCCCCGGTCACGTGACCAAATGCGTTGAACAAAAGGGATTCCAGCGGACCGGCGCCGCCGCTGCTGCGGTCGGCGCGGGACAGCAGCGTCTCCATGGCGCGCAACGGGCGGTCTGCCCCAATCTCTTGCGGCGCATGGTTAGCCGGCCCCTGCAGTCCCGGGATGATCATGGTCAGTTGGGTGGGCATTCCGCTGTTTCGAGTTCCGGGTTGTACGGCGAATAAAACCACCGGGGGGATGAGATGCCGGCAATACCATACCGATTGCGCGGGTGTGCTGCGCGCACAGCGCACCCTATATTCCAGGCGGTGACTGTATAACGCTCAGTGTAGCTGGTCGAGGATCGCCTTTTTCACCGCATCGATATGGGCGTCGATGGTGGACAGGGCCTTTTTGCTTTGGGCGATGGCGATGTCCGGGTCCTTGAGACCGTGTCCGGTAAGTGTGCACACCACCTTGGCGCCTTCGTTGATGCGCTTTTGCATAACGGCCTTGATGACACCGGCCACGGAGGCCGCCGAGGCGGGTTCACAGAAGATGCCCTCGTGCTCGGCCAGCAGCTTTTGGGCCGCCAGGATCTCGTCATCGCTGCACTCATCGAACCAGCCGTTGGACTCCTTCACCGCCTGCCATGCCTTGTCCCAGCTCTGGGGGTGGCCGATGCGGATGGCCGTGGCCACTGTCTCGGGGTTGTCGATCATGTGGCCGCGCAGAAACGGCGCGGCGCCGCTGGCCTGGAACCCCCCCACGCACGGCAGTGCATTCACCAGGCCGTGTTCATGGTACTCGCGGTAACCCATCCAGTAGGCGCTAATGTTGCCGGCATTGCCCACCGGCAGGCAGTGGTAGTCCGGCGCGCTGCCCAGCTCGTCCATGATCTCGAAGGCCGCGGTCTTCTGCCCCTGCAGGCGGAACGGATTCACCGAGTTCACCAGGGTGATGGGCGCCTGCTGGGAGACTTCCTTGACCAGGCGCATGCCCTCATCGAAATTGCCCTTGATCTGAATCACCTCCGCGCCGTGCATGATGGCCTGGGCCAGTTTGCCCAGGGCGATCTTGCCGTCGGGGATCAACACGAACGCCTTGATGCCGGCGCGGGCGGCATAGGCCGCCGCCGAGGCCGAGGTGTTTCCGGTGGAGGCGCAGATGATGGCGCGGCTGCCCTCTTCCACCGCCTTGGTCACGGCCATGGTCATACCGCGGTCCTTGAACGAACCGGTAGGATTGAGCCCCTCGAACTTCACGTACAGGTCCACCTCCCGAGTCAGCTGACGCGGGATGTTATTGAGCCGTATCAGCGGGGTGTTACCCTCGCCGAGGCTGATGATACGGGTGTCGTCATGTACCGGCAGGCGGTCGCGGTAGCGTTCGATCAATCCGGTATAGCGGGCGTGAAACGGCATTGGTCTTCCTCAACATAACGTGGCTATCGGCGCAGGCGATATGATAATGGATGTCGGGCGCTTTTTGGGCGGCGTCAATCGCCGCTCAGGGATTCCAGACGGATGCGGGTGACTTCTCCGACAATGGACGCCAGGCCCTCGATGCGGGCGATGGCATTGTCCATACGCGACTCCCTGACCCGATGGGTCAGCATGATGATGGGGACGGAGGCCTGATCCGGCCCCGGCTCCATCTGCAGCAATGCCTCGATGCTGATCTCCTGGTCGGCGAGGATGCGGGTGATGTCGGCCAGCACACCGGGCCGGTCGGCGGCCTGGATACGCAGGTAATATGCCGTCTCCACTTCCGACACGGGCAGGATGGGCAGGTTCACCAGCGCGGCGGGCTGGAAGGCCAGGTGGGGCACGCGGTTCTCGGGGTCAGAGGTCAATACCCGCACCACATCCACCAGATCCGCCACCACCGCCGAGGCGGTGGGCTCGGCCCCGGCCCCGGCACCGTAATACAGCGTCGGGCCCACGGCATCACCCATGACCAGGACCGCATTCTTTACCCCGTCCACATTGGCGATCAGGCGCCGGTGGGGGATCAGGGTCGGGTGCACCCGCAGCTCAACACCGTCCGCGGCGCGGCGGGCAATGCCCAGATGCTTGATGCGGTAGCCGAAGTGGGCGGCGTAGCTCACGTCCTCCGGGGTGATGCGACTGATGCCCTCGGTATAGACCTTGTCGAACTGCAGCGGTATGCCGAAGGCGATGGAGGCCAGAATGGTGAGCTTGTGGGCCGCGTCGATGCCCTCCACGTCGAAGGTCGGGTCGGCCTCGGCATAACCCAGACGCTGGGCCTCGGTCAGTACGTCGGCGAACGCCCGTCCCTTGTCGCGCATCTCGGTGAGGATGAAGTTGGAAGTGCCGTTGATGATCCCCGCCACCCACTCGATGCGGTTGCCGGCCAGACCCTCGCGCACCGCTTTGATCACCGGGATGCCTCCGGCCACCGCCGCCTCGAAGGCGACGATGACGCCTTTTTCCTGGGCGGCGGCGAAGATCTCATTACCGTGTTTGGCGATCAGCGCCTTGTTGGCGGTGACCACATGTTTGCCGTTGGCGATGGCTGTGAGCACCAGCTCCCGGGCGGGCTCCTCGCCGCCCATCAGCTCCACGACGATGGCGATGTCCTTGTTGTTGACCACCGCGAAGGGGTCGGTGGTCAGCTCGATGCCGTCCACGGGGCAGGTACGCGCCTGGTCCAGACGCCGCGCCGCGGCGTGGGTCACTTGGATGCCGCGACCGGCGCGGCGGGTGATTTCGTCCGCGTTGCGGTGCAGCACGTTCACGGTGCCGCCGCCCACGGTACCCAGGCCCAGCAGACCGATATTGACCGGGTTCAACACTTTACCCCCTCCACCGGCCGGGCGTTGTTGTCGCGGCGCATCATGGCGCGGATACCGCGGATGGCCTGGCGAGTGCGGTGTTCATTTTCGATGAGTCCGAAGCGCACGTGGTCGTCGCCGTAGTCGCCGAAACCGATGCCCGGCGACACGGCCACCTTGGCCTCGGCCAGCAGCTTTTTGGAGAACTCCAGGGAACCCATGGCCTTGTATTGCTCGGGGATGGGTGCCCACACGAACATGGTGGCCTTGGGCTTTTGCACCTTCCAGCCCAGGGAGTTCAGTCCTTCACACAGTACATCGCGGCGGCTCTGATAGGTGGCGACGATCTCGCCGATACAGTCCTGGGGCCCTTCCAGGGCGGCGATGCCCGCCACCTGTATCGGTGTAAACATGCCGTAGTCCATATAGGACTTCATGCGCGCCAGGGCAGCGATCAAGGTGCGGTTGCCGCACATGAAACCGATGCGCCAGCCGGGCATATTGTAGGTCTTGGACAGGCTGTAGAATTCCACCGCCACCTCCTTGGCCCCCGGGACTTCCAGGATGGAAGGCGCCTTATAGCCGTCGAACGACAGCTCGGCATAGGCGAAGTCGTGCACCACCCAGATACCGTGCTCGCGGGCGATCTCCACAACCTTTTCAAAGAACGGCAGCTCCACGCACTGGGTAGTGGGGTTGGCCGGGAAATTCAAGATCAGCATCTTGGGCTTGGGCCAGGTGTCCTTGATGGCCTTGACCAGCTCTTCGAAAAAGTCCACCCCGTCCACCAGAGGCACGTGGCGGATGTCGGCCCCGGCGATCACCACACCGTAGGGATGGATGGGATAGGCCGGATTGGGCACCAGGACGGCATCGCCGGGGCCCAGGGTGGCCAGCATGAGATGGGCCAGGCCTTCCTTTGAGCCGATGGTGACGATGGCCTCTTCGTCCATGTCCAGCTCCACCCCGCATCGCTGGCGGTACCAGTTGCAGATGGCGCGGCGCAGCCGCGGAATCCCACGGGACACCGAATAACGGTGGGTATCCTCCCGTTGGGCGACCTCCACCAACTTGTCAACGATGTGACGCGGCGTGGGCTGGTCCGGATTACCCATGCCGAAGTCGATGATGTCCTCACCGCGCAGACGTGCGCGGGCCTTCAGCTCATTGACGATATTGAATACATAAGGCGGCAGCCGCCGGATTCTCGGAAATTCGTCTTGCAAGGCAGTTTTCCAGTCTTTTCAATTAATTGATAAAGAAACCTTAACCAATATAGCGACCAAAATAGCACGGCCGTGGCCGCTGTCAATCGGGTAACAACCGCCACGGTGAAATAGCAATAATTATACCGGGGTTGAAAGTGGCGGATGAATGGCGGGACAATGCCCTTTGTCTGCAGCCACAAGGTCCGCTTCCCATGCAGTTCAGCCGTGAATCCGATCCCTTCTCCCACAGTATACGCGCCTACGGCCCCGGTGAAGTCACCATTATTCTACCCTATACGCAGACAGATAACGGTGAGGCCGAAGCGCCTGAGTACCGTCAAGAGACCCTGCGCCAAAGCGTAATCATCACCCCAGGCAAGCTGATCCGGGACTGGCCACCGCAGCGATTTGAAGACATTGAGCAACACCACTTCGACGCCATAATCGAGCTGCAGCCCGAGATTGTGTTGTTCGGCTCCGGCGGTGCCCTGCGCTGGCCTGACCAACACCTGACGGCCTCGTTACTGTCCCGCCGCATAGGGATAGAAGTCATGGATACCGCCGCCGCCTGCCGGACCTATAACATCCTCATGGCCGACGAGCGCAACGTGGCCGCGGCGTTGCTGATGATTTAGATAACCAGTTTCACGTTCCGTGTTTCAGGCTTCGAGTAAAATTCACCGCGGCCGCAGGCCGCTCCACACCCGGAACGCGAAACCTGAAACACGGAACTGTCAGGTTTAGAACGTGAGTTCCCCCGTCAACCATGCCTTCTCGGTGTCCACGCCGAAGGTATTGGCCTGATAGTGGGCGTAGTTCGCCATCAAGGTAAGCCGATCTGTCATGTGCTGCGCCAGCAGGATGTCATATTCATTACCGTAATCGGCACCACCCCGTTGGGCGGAGAACATATGGTACACGGCCATGAAGCTATATGCCCCCACGGGATGAATACCGGCGGTGACATAGAGGTCTTTCAAACCATCCCGGGGTGTATCGGTGAAAAGGTCCGCCCAGCCGTTAAAGGCGTGTTTGGTGGCCAGGGGCGTCTCAAAGCCGGAGTAATCGTCCGCCCCCAAGACCTCGTAGCCCACTTTTATACTTGAATCCGTGAACACGGCCTGTGCCTCGCCCAGAATATAATCGGCACCGATGCGCGAGTCACCCTTGTCATAGGGAGTCTGCCTTGCATACTCCAGGCTGTAGTTCATCTTGCCGTTCAGCCGCTGTAGAGGTTCGGCCCAGGTGGTGCGCACACCGATGGTCTTGGTGGAATCCAACGGAGAGTGGTTGAAGTCGATCAAATAGGCGTATGCCGTAAATTGCACCGGACCACGATCATAGTGGATGTTCATCAGGTGGGTCTCCATGCCTACGTCTGTACCGGTAACCGTGTTGACGTTATGGACATAGGCATAGTGAATTGCCAAACCTGACATAGCTTCATCCATGAATGACAAGCCATCAAAGGTCTGTTCATTCTGCCGCCAGCCCACATTACCGACGAACCGTGCGTCGTCCAGGATGATGCGCTCCCGGCCCACCCGGATCCTTGAATTTACCGCCCCCTTCAACTCCACATATGCCTGGTTGACTTCCGTGACTTCCGGATCGGCCACTACCGAATACGCCGTTTTGCCGTTGGCGGTACTGTTGTAGTCCTCGCCGCCCACGACCCTGACGTCTTCAAACTCCAAAAAAGCCGCGCCACCTGCAATATCCGGTGTACGGTATCCCAAACGGGTGCGCAATGTGGATGCCTTGGCGTTGTCCAGGCTGTTGTTCTGATCAACGAACTCGAATCGGTAACGGATATCACCACCGGCAGTGCCGCCGCCGATGGCGCTGGTTAGATTTTGTCCCGTTGCCGCCAAGAGCGGGACGGGCATCAGCGCGGCGACCAGGAACAATACGATTACATTCACGCCATACCTCCCGCCTACGGGCAAATCCCTATGATTAATAGATGCCATGTTCAAGAATCCTCTATGGAATAGTGGGCCGCGGCACGGCAATGTTATTCCGTGCATATAAAATATATATTATATACA
>Ga0316583_10000181_pt1 | contig 16100 bp, 16 predicted proteins | sample J_170502JBrBrA_D_FD_204513 | JGI IMG/M metagenome (GOLD analysis project Ga0316583, IMG submission 204513) | Rhizosphere microbial communities from salt marsh grasses in Alabama, United States - J_170502JBrBrA | ecosystem: Host-associated > Plants > Roots > Rhizosphere | place: USA: Alabama... | reverse complement strand
TCTTCATTATATGCGGGAATAATTACAGCAATATTCATCTTCAGTATCACATTTGGAATGCTACGATCATCTCTCAATTGAAAAGATATGGCTGCGATAGCTTTTCAATTCAATATAAAGACCGGGATTTTTTATCTCTTCAACCTTGCGAATATATTTTTCTCCAGTCATATTATCTGTAAGTGTTATTTTGGTTCGGTCGGTTTCAGGGTCAAAAACAATTCTGCATTGTCCAGCCTTTTCAGAGTAATTTATTACAATAATCCACATCTCTTTTTCCAATTCCCACATAAAAGCGAACATTCCTTCATAAGAATCATTGTCTTCAGCTGAGGGGAAAGTTTCCAGTTTGGTGAATTTCCCATCAATGAATATTTTATTTTTTAGAATTGACAGAATCTTCTCATAATATTCTTTTGTAAGTGGTAAAGTTTTTTCCACAGGTTCACGTCCCAATTGAACCGGTAGCCTGATTTTCTTTCCTTCAAACTGCCCATCGAAATAAAATTTCATTCCGGGAATTGAACTTATTAAGACTGCAGCAGCCAGAGATCTTTGGTTACCAAAACTTACAATTGCTCTCTGCTCGTCGTGATTTTCCAAAAACCTAGCGGATCTATCCTGGAATGATATTTCGGCGTTTAAATGTGATTTGACACCCAGAACATCATTTACAATCAGTCTGTCAGTTAACCTTTTATCATAGGTGAAGTCAAAGCCTGCTTGCTGAAGCTCCCATTCCAGGTCCCAGTAGGCTTCTGCCAAAAAGGTAAAATCACCCGCTTTATTTTTAACCTTTTTTATGGCTTCTCTCCAAAATTCACTTTCAGGGAATTCGTATCCTGATTTATTTAAGATTCCCAGCCAGGTATTTTTGAATACGTTATTAAGCATTAACATTGCCATATCACACCGTACGCCATCACATTTTTCTGAAATCTCCAATAATGTTTGAATCATATACTCTCTGGTTTTCGGGTTGAAATAATTTAATTGAACTGTATCCATCCAGGCAGGGAAAAATGGGTCTCTTCCGTGTGCCAATATTAAAGAGTTGTTGTTAAGTGGTCGAAAAAATGTCGACGAATCTCCCACTAATAATTCTTCATCGCCATTTAAAAACAGTTCCGGATTTGACTTTATTAATCTGGAAGCAGAACTAAAATGATTAGGTACAAAGTCCAGAAATAATTTCAATCCTAATTTGTTTAAATTGTCTCTTAGAATTTGTAAATCATTCAAAGTCCCAAATTGAGGATTGACCTCATAAATGTCTATTGCGAAAGGGGAGCCTACAACATCTTCTTTATTCCAATCAGGTAATGCTTTATTATAGGAGGAAATAAGATCTACAGAAAAACAGCATTTGTTTATAACCTCAGGGGCTGTTTTCCAAATTCCCATTAGCCAAATAATGTTTATACCTTTATCAGCTAATTCTTTGAAATAATCGTTGGGAATTTGAGAGAGTTTAATATTGCTACCAAACCGTTTGATCCAAACACGCACGTTAATCTCATAAAGTTTTGGATTACGAAGCATGTCTGTTTCCCTTATTTAACCTCTCACTTAAAACCATGAATATTTATGGCTAACTATATAATCAGAAAAATTTCAGAGCCTGGCAATCTTATAATTTTTTAGCGCATAATAAATTTCTTGTGCAGCAGTTTTCAATACCGATGCTATAGGAACTGCCAGCAGCATACCAATTACCCCGAGTAGCTGGCTCCCGGCTATAATTAATAAAATAATTACTATTGGATGCATATCAACACTTTTTGCAAAAACATAAGGTTGAACAAAACCATTATCCAGTGCATAAACGCCCAATATCAGAAAAATTATGAATGGTACATGTGAAAGATCACCATACTGAATTATTGAAAAAATAATTGCCGGTACGCCGCCAATAACTGGTCCAAAATATGGGACAAGGTGTCCCAGACCAGAAATTACACCAAGCGGTAATGCATTATCTATACCCAGGAAATAATATCCAAGGCCACAGGATATTCCAACAAAGGCCGCATCAAAAATCCATCCGCGAACAAATCTGCCAAGCTGGATGCTAACTTTTTTCAGGATCCAGTAGGTTACTTCAAAATATTTGTTCGGCATAATATGAATTAAACCTTTCTGTATAACTCTGCTATCTTTTAATAAAAAGAAAGTTATAAATGGGACTATTATAAGAATTGCAATAATTGATACGAGACTTGTAAAAATTGCCGAAAGTTGATCAACCGAATTTAACATTCCTGTCGAAATAAATTGCTCAATCTTTTTTGAAAGATCACCGACTTGAAAGAAAGGAAGATACTGGTGTATTTCTTTTTCAAAATTGATTATTTGATCCTGTATTGAATAAACTTGTAACGCCCCAATTAGCTGATTAAACTGAGTAACAAATTTTGGTATAAAAAATGAAATTCCAATATATAAGAAAAAAAACACCAGAATAAAAACTACAATAGTTGCAGCAAATCTTGAGAATCCATCTTTTTCAAGTTGCTTAACGAAGGGATCGAATATAAAAGCAAGCAAAATTGAAACTGCAATAATTGCAAATAAAGTGGAAAGTAAATAGATAAGATATAATAGTAAAATTGTTCCGACGAAAAGTAAACTTATATAGCCAAGATTTTTATAACTACCTTCCATACCATCTTTATTTTAAGGGTGCTAAAAAATTTACAACATAACTCTATGTTAATATAACATAAAGTTGATATCAAAGAGAACTAGTAGCTGACAGCTTCAACTCTTTTGATTGCAGGAATTTCCCGCATCAAAGATCTTTCAATTCCAGCACGCAGCGTCATAATTGACATCGGGCAAGAGCTACATGCCCCTGTTAATTTAACTTTTATAATATTATCGTTTGAAATTTCAATAAGTTCTACATCACCACTGTCAGCCTGAAGATAAGGCCTTATTGATTCAAGAGCCTTTAATACCTGTTCCCTTGAAATATTCATTTACTATATAATTTTAATAATTACTCTTCGTTATCAAGAAGTATTTCAACTCCTGATTCAGGATTTGTATTTCTTAATTCAACTTGTGCAGCTAAATTTTTTGAAATATCCAAGATTGCTTTTTCGTAATCTGACCCTGGTACATCATACACAATTGGAACGCCTTTGTCGCCACCAATACGAATTCTTGGATCAATTGGCATACCGCCCAGAAACGGGACTTTGAGCTCCCTGGATAATCCCGAACCACCGCCAGTTCCAAAAATATCATAATGTTTACCAGTATCCGGAGCAATAAAGTAGCTCATATTTTCGACCACACCCAAAACAGGCACATTTACTCTGGAGAACATTTTCAAAGCTTTTCTAGCATCAATCAATGAAATTTCCTGTGGAGTGGTTACAATCACAGCACCAGTCAGAGGAACAGTTTGGACAAGGGTTAATTGAATATCACCTGTTCCAGGGGGCATATCAAATATCAAATAGTCAAGTTCACCCCATTCAACATCAGACATAAATTGCTTAACAGCTCCGCTTGCCATAGGACCACGCCAGATTACAGGAGCGTTGTCATCTACAAGTAAGCCAATTGAAATAACTTTAACACCATAATTCTCTAACGGAATCATTTTTAGTGTATTTTTATCCTGATAAATTTTTGGCTTTTCCTTTAAACCCAGCATGAGCGGAATACTTGGTCCATAAATATCGGCATCAATCAATCCCACAGAAGCCCCTTCTTTTGCCAGTGCAGTAGCAATGTTAACAGCCACGGTGCTTTTTCCTACTCCCCCTTTACCACTAGCAACTGCAATTGTGTTTTTTACACCGGGCAAAAGCGCATCCTTTTTCTCATCCTTATGCGCCGTTACTTTTCCCTGAATTTGCAGATTAATTTTTTTAATCGATGATAATTCCTTTAAGAGGGTACCGCTTATTTTTTCCTTAACAGCATCATTAATCTTGTTTTCTGAAATAGGAAGTGTTACTGAAAGATCAATTACATTATTGTTTATCTTAAATTCTTTAATCGAATTTAGCGTTATTAGATTATTATTAATATTAGGATCGTCAACTTTTTTTAGGATATTTAAAATTTCACTTTTTGTAATATCGGGCATTTGATTACCTTCTTTAGTTTTTCTGAATAATTTCATTTTCTAATTTAACAAAAATGAATTTTAATATGAATGTAATTATTCAACCAATTACAGAATTGGATTAATTTTATCCAGAATAATTAGGCTTTCCCAGATTTGGTTGAAAGCTTTTCGGAATGTTCCATTAGCCATTGCTGACAATTTCTCTTATTGTCAGCATCTTTACCATTTTTATAAAAGTGATAAGTCATATCACTATTCAAAATCCTGGCTTTTATATTATCATCAAGAGAATGCTTAATGACAGTCTCTTTTAATTCTTTCTTTAATAACTCATTTGCAATCGGGAAAGCAATCTCGACTCTTCTATCGAGATTTCTCTGCATCATATCCGCACTACTTAGAAATATTTCTTCATTTCCATTATTATAGAAATAATAAATTCTGCTATGTTCAAGAAATCGTCCAACGATGCTTGTCACCTTTATATTTTCACTTAAATTATTAACACCTGGAACAAGGCAGCAAATACCTCTGATTATAAGGTCTATTTTAACTCCATTTTCAGAAGCCTCGTATAAGGCACAAATAACTGCCGGATCAACCAAAGCATTCATTTTAAAAATTAACTGGCCTTTCCCTCCATTCTTTACATTCTCTGTTTCGCGTTGAATTTTTGAAATGATTTGTTCCCGCATGTTGATTGGGGCCACAATTAATTTCTTAAAATTATTTTGTTTTGAATATCCGGTTAGATAGTTGAACAAATCAGAAACATCCGTGCAAATGTCATTATCCATAGTGAATAATGCAAGATCAGTGTAAATTTTTGCCGTTGCAGTATTATAATTGCCGGTAGATAAATGTACATATCTCTTAACACCATCGGATTCACGGCGAACTACCATAGTCATTTTTGCATGAGTTTTCAGACCCACCAAACCATACACGACATGAATTCCAACTTTTTCCATTTCCCGTGCCCAGAAAATATTATTCTCCTCATCAAACCTTGCCTTAAGTTCAACAAGCACAGCAATTTGTTTCCCTCTTTCTGCTGCCTCAATTAAATACCTAATTATTGGTGAGTCGGATCCAACCCTGTAAAGTGTCTGTTTGATTGCCAGCACGTTTGGATCTCTAGCAGCCTGTTTAATAAATTCAACCACCGGAATAAAGGAATAATAAGGGTGATGAAGTAAAATATCCTGTTGACTAATTACAGAGAAGTAGTCTTCTTCATCGACAAATACCTTTGGCGTTGCAGGATAAAATGGTTTATCTTTTAACTGGTGCAGGGGTAAATCATAAAGTGAAATAACATCGCTTAATCCGAGAGGGCCATCAAAAACGTGTACATCATCTTTAGTTATCTGCAGGTTTTCCATCAAAGTTTCCAACATAAAATCAGGCATCTTGCTTTCAACTTCCAGCCTAACAACACTACCGAATCTTCTAGCTCTGATATTTTCTTCTATCACTCTCAGAAGATCATCAGCTTCATCCTCCTGTAATTCAATATCAGTATCTCTAGTAATCCTGAACCGATGTGATTCAATGACTTCTGTTTCAGGGAAAAGCAAATTTAGATTGGCCTTTATTAAGTCACCAAGCCAGAGAAACTTTGCACTGAAGTTTCCATTGGTCTGAATTTTTTTATCAGGGGAGATTATCCGGTCAATTTGCATTAATCTCGGCAGAATGTTAGGAACCTTTACTCTTGCAAAATGAGTTTCCCCCTTTTGATTTTTCACGAGAATAGCAAGACTTAGACTTAAATTGGAAATGTATGGGAATGGTCTGCCTGGATCGAAGGCAAGCGGTGTTAAAATCGGATAAATTTCTTTCTTAAAATATTCCGTTAAAGATTTCCTTTCATTTTCTGATAAAGAATCAACGGAGCATATCTCGATTTTATTTTTTTTCAGTTCAGGTACAATTTCATTTAGCCAGAGATCCATTATTCTTCTAAGCATTGGCTGAAGAGTTTTTTCTATCTTCTGAAGCTGCGAAATGGGTGTCATGCCGTCGATTGATGGTTCAAGAATATTTGCAGCAATTTGATCCTTTATTCCCGCAATACGGATCATATAGAATTCATCAAGATTTGTATGAAAAATGGATATAAATTTAACTTTCTCCAGCAGCGGGAGTTCAGGATTCAACGCTTCTTCGAGTACGCGCCTATTAAATTCAACCCAGCTTAAATCCCTGTTAAAAAAATTTTTAGGGTCGTTATATTTGTTTATTAATTCTTTATATGACATATATTCAATTTTAAATCAGTGGGTGAATATAGCAGTTTTTGCTTTGATTTGCAGGGGAAATTCGACGGCCGGGTACTTTTAATAAATTTTTAATATTCGTAAGACAGGCTATTCGCCTGCCTTAGAAAAAAATCAAAATTTAAGCAGTAACTTTGTCAACAGTGTAAAATTTTGTGAATTCTTTAGCTTTTCTGTTTTTCCAGTTTCCTTTATGATAAGCGTAACCGGCTATTAAAGGCATTGCAATGCTAGCCTCTGAATAGACCATTTGTTCGTAAGTAGTTTCAACTTTACCCCAACTGCTTGCCTCCTTTAATGTTGAACTGGAAAGTGCGCCATCTCTTACGTCAGCAACTGTTATCTGGATAGCATATTTATGCATTGATGCCTCACCGTCCAGAATATCAGCTGCAACTACAATATCCTGCGTAAAGTTTTTAGGAACTCCACCTCCAACCATAAAAATTCCAGTCTCTTTAGAGACCTGTTTTATTTTTGTAAGTTCAAGAAAATCTTTTGCTGAATCAATTGAAGCGTGTTTATCCGGATTTTTGGTTTGATGTACAACAAATCCGAAACCTGCCGAACAATCAGAAAATGCGGGTACGAAAATCGGGACGTTCTTTTTAAATGCCGCATAAATTACCGAATCGTTCACTTTTGGTCCACCGTTTTCGTCGAGATATTTTCCCATTTCATAAATCAGTTCTCTTGATGAATATGGTCTCGGTTCCAGAGAATTCCAAATTTTTTCAGTTGTCTCGTCGCATACTCTTAATTCATCTTCATCAATATAAGTATCGTAAATTCTGTCGATTGCCAGATCTCTTAATTCATTATCATTATTATTGTAAGGAGTTCCTTTGTAATGTTTGAAACCAAGAGCTTCAAAGAAATCCTGGTCTACCATAATTGCGCCTGTTGATACAATTGCATCGACCATGTTATTGTTTACAAGATCAAAAACTACTTTCTTTAATCCTGCACTAAACAAACTGCCAGCAAGAGTTAAAATTATTCCACACCCTGAATCCTTCAACATCATATCATAAATTCGAGCTGCCCTGTTCAAGTCGCGCGCGGAGAAAGCCATATTTTCCATAGCATCAACGAGGGCTACAACGTTATGTTTTTTAACGTCTATATGTTCAATAACATCTTTTAAGTAATCTTTCTTACTGGCCATTACAGACTCCTTGGTGATTTTTTCAATTAATCAATAAAATAAAAGATTTGATAAAAACAAATATATTCTCAAATAAAGGAATTAACAATGCAATATTGCTCGAAAAATGCTCGAAAATAGTTTTGGGAAATGATTAAGGGTATGAATTGGCTGCATTTTAACTTGTATCTAAAATATCAGGATATTAGCGATACTTAATGTCCGATGAGGAAAGATTGGTTTACCGTTAAGCAACAAAAATTAGTTAGCGTATCACAAAGGAAACACATTTAGGAGAATTTCTTTAAAAAAACATCTTTGCAACTTTCAGAATACCTTGTTTCCATGGGACTCGATGAGAAACCCCGCTCTGTTCTTTAAATTCATTCTCGTGTTCAAGGTACCATTTAAAATTTCTGACCAAAGCCTCTTTATTGGAATATTTGGGGTTAAATCTAAGTACTTTCTCGGCTTTTTCAATTGATACGAAAGAATCCTTGGAAGCCGTTTCGTAAACCCATTTATAGAGAGGTGAAAGATGAAGAGCTTCAAGAATCCTTAAAGTCCAGATAATGGGTTTTTCCGGCAGACCAATAATTTTTTTGTTGTGTTTTGCATAATCAAGTACTGCCTGGTAATCTTCTTTCATTGTTGTGAATTCTTTTGCGCCTATATTAAAAGTTTCATTCACCTTGTTTTTATCGAGAGTTGCACACGAATAAATTGCATCGCATAAGTCTTCAACGTCCAAAAGCTGATACCTGTTATTGCCATTACCAATCATAGGGAAACCTTTTCCATCCTTTGCCCAATCATAAAGCAAAGCAAAAACGCCAAGTCTTTCCGGACCAACGAATGACTTTGGTCTAATTATCGGGACGCACATTGTCCTTCTATATTTTAAACACTCTTCTTCGGCCAGTATCTTTGCCTTTCCGTATGCTCCAACCCCGTCTAATTTATCATTTTCATAAAGCGGGTGATGATCAGGAATACCATAAACTGCAGTGGATGAAATATGGATAAATCTTTGAACATTATTTTCTTTGGAAGCTTCCAAAAGGTTTGTAGTTCCTTCGACGTCAGTTGAAAATATATCTTCTGCTTTATAAAGAGGTAAGGCCGCCGCCGTATGAATAACAACGTCAACTCCCATAGTTGCCAGGTGTACAATTTGTTTGTCTCTAATATCGCCATTAATTATCGCAATTTTATCCTTTACATCATCGTAATTAAAATCAGCAATATCCAGTGAAACTACTTCATGTCCGCGTTCCACCATGTATCTCACCAAATTTATTCCTAAGAATCCGGCACCACCAGTAATGAGAAATTTCATCTATAATATCCTCGCAAGATTGAATATAATGCAAATTTAAAATTAATGATTTAAATAAAGCTATCAAATTAAATTCGACAATAGGTCAAATAAAAAAGGAATAAATGTTTAATCCATATCAGGATATGATATTTATAAATTGTAATAAATTTGATTGTATCTTATTAATAACATTGGCTATATTAGACTCATAAAAACAAAATCCAAAAGGTGAATTATGAAAACAATTAGATTTTCTCTACTTGTTCTGGTGACATTTTTATTTATTGCTCCAAAACAATTCTCTCAATCTACTTTTGAAGGTAAGGTTGTAATTGAAGCAACAAATAATGGGGAGACAAGCACCTTGAACTATTATGTCAAAGGAGATAAGGCCAGATTTGATGTTAATTCAGCAAGGGGAGAAGCTAATGTAATATTTGATAAAAAAAATAAAAAAATGCTAATGATGATACCAGCGATGAAGACATATATGGAATTTCCAATGGATATGGACTTTAGTGAAAATTATGCTTCAGGCCAAAGTGAAGAATCATCAAATGATAAGGATTTTGTAAAAACAAGTGAAACTAAAACAATAAATGGGTATAAATGCGAAAAATGGGTAATTAAGGATGATAAAGGCACAGCAGAAGCGTGGATGACAAAAGATCTTGGAGGATTTGTTTTCTTTAACTCGCCAATGGGCAGAAAATCAAAAGCAAAGTGGCAACAAGATATTGAAAACAGCGGCTATTTCCCGATGCTGATAATTCAAAAAGATAACGATGGCAATGAATCAAACAGGTTTGAAGTAAAATCTGTTGAAAAAAAGAGTCTTGATGATTCATTCTTTTCCGTTCCGGAAGGTTATAATAAAATGAAATTTCCAATGGGTGGTCAAGGGAAGTAGTTTTTTTGTTTCCCTTGAGAAGTGAATTTTTTAATTATCCATATACTCAGGTAAGAAGAACCGGGTGTATGGATTTTTATTTATGAAGCATAACAATATTAGTAGTGATTTTCATAAAACTATTAATATAAATTAGCTGGATTATCCGTGTTTTCACTTTATGTTCCATCCCGGTAGCATCAATTTGTACTGCTAAAAGATCAATTTGTTTTTAATTAAGAGGGGAAATATGAAGTTTCCTAAAACAAAAATGTTTTTTATTATTTCATCTATTATGATTTTTCAAATTTATGGTTTTGTGCAAACATTAAGAGAACCAATACAAGGCGGAGAAAAAAGTTTTCGATAAAGTTATCTCGGTTATCCAAAGTGTTCTCAACAGGTTTGGAAATAATGATAGGGAGTTTGATATAGGTCAGAACGTACTCAATAAACCTGATTTACTCTACCAACAATAACCTGATTACTGGCATTGTCATACATTCTTGAAAATGAATAATTCAGCGATTTTGAAAATTATTAAGTAATTCTAAACTATAATCGAGCCGCTGTTTTGACTACCATTTTTGTCAAAGCTTAAATAAACCAACTTGGGGTTGGCTGAAGGCTTATTGAAGCGTTTTCAGAGCGTTTTCAGAGCGTTTTCAGAACGTTTTCAGAGAGTATCTGAAGCGTAATCTGAGGAGTGACTGAAAGAAGGTTATATTGGGCAGATCCAAATAATTTTACATCTGACCTGTCAGGTGCTGTCTCAGGAGGCATAATAATTCGGGTTTTTAATCCAAAAGCGGTTTGAGTTTTTCATATTCTTCGGGGACGAGATTATTTTTGCAATTACTAATTTTCCTTATTTCAAATCAGGAAAGTGCCCAAATCGCAATAATTGATATACCATCAAAATCTTTAATATCTTGACATTTTCCCGCTTTCAGGGTATTTTTAGTGCTCTTTATTTTGAAAAGATTTATATGGTTTCATCAGTCCCAACAGATTAGAACGGGCCTGGACAAGGAGGAAAAGCTTGAAACAAGAGAAGCAGACTAAATTTATAAGCACTGAAAATGCACAGCGTAACTGGGTAATTGTAGATGCTAAAGACCAAGTGTTGGGAAGATTAGCCAGCAAAGTTGCATCAATAATTCGCGGGAAAACCAAACCGACCTTTACACCTAATTCTGATACCGGTGACTTTGTTGTAGTGATTAATGCTGACAAAGTAAAAGTTACCGGCAAAAGAGAATTCTTGAAGACTTATGCTCACCATAGTGGCTATCCCGGCGGTTTAAAGGTAAGGAGTTATGAAGAGCTAATGGCAAAAAAACCTGAATATATTATACAAAGCGCAGTTAAAGGAATGCTTCCCAAAAACAGATTAGGAAATAAATTAATTAAGAAATTAAAAGTTTACTCCGGTTCGGAACATCCACATAAAGCACAGAAACCGGAAGCAATAATTTTATAAGGAATCGGATATGGCAGATCAGATTTATGTTGGAAGGAGAAAAACATCTGTAGCGAGAGTGATACTGAGAAACGGCAATGGAAAGATTACTGTAAATGGAAGAGAGTTTGAAGCAGCTTTCCCGCAGCTTTTAAGCAGAGAAGATATTCTTGGTCCACTTAATGTTACGAACACAGCCGGGTCTTATGATGTGATGGCTAATGTGCAGGGTGGTGGAACAACAGGACAGGCACAGGCAATCAGACTTGGAATCTCCAGAGCACTAGAAGCAATAAATCCTGAGTTTAGAAAACAACTTAAGCCCGAGGGATTTTTAAAAAGGGATCCAAGAATGGTAGAACGTAAGAAATACGGACGTCCGAAAGCGAGAAAAAGATTTCAGTTTTCCAAGAGATAAAATTTTAAATACTTTATTTATTAACTATCATTCATACTTTCTGATTTACTTCCTGTGCCCCGATTTGTCGGGGTGAAAAGTAAAAACGATGAAAGTAGAAGATTCCCCGATACTTTCGAGGAATAAACAGGAGACACATGAAAAAGCTAGAACTATCCCAGCTCATTGAGGCTGGTGCACACTTTGGTCATTTAACCCGCCGGTGGAATCCTAAAATGAAGCCTTATATCTTCATGGAAAAAAACGGGATTCATATCATAGATTTGAAGAAAACTCAGACAATGCTTAGCGATGCCGGTGAAAATTTAATGAATATGGTATCCGATGGTAAGAAGGTTTTGTTTGTAGGCACCAAAAAGCAAGCTAAAAATGTAATAGAAACGGAATCTAAAAGATGTGAAGCAAATTGGGTTAGTGAGAGGTGGTTAGGTGGAATGCTCACAAACTTTGCAACGATAAGGAAAAGCATAAAGAGATTAAACAATATTGAAAAGCAGGAAAATGACGGTACTTTCGATAAAATCACAAAGAAAGAAAGGCTCTTTTTAACAAGAGAAAAAGATAAATTGAAAAAGGTTCTTGAAGGAGTCGAATCAATGACAAGATTGCCAGGTGCTATGTTTGTTGTTGATATTAAAAAAGAATCCATAGCAATTAAAGAAGCACAGAGGTTAAACATACCTGTTTTTGCAGTAGTAGATACTAACTGTGATCCTGATGAAGTCGATCATATTGTTCCGGCGAATGACGATGCAGTTAAAACTATTGAACTTGTTGTAACCTATATGGCTGATGCTGTTATTCAAGGTGCAGCTATCGCAAAGGAAAGGAAATCAGAAGAAGCCGCAGAAGCTGAAAGAGTTGCAAAGGAAACTGATGCACAAGATAAGACAACTGAAGGGGAGGAAAAACCAAAAGTGGAAAAGAAACCGAGAAAGGTTGTAAAGAAAGTTTCGGCAGCCAAGTCTGAGACAAAAGAAGTTAAGGAAACGGCTGAAACAGAAAAAGAAGAAAACAAAGAAAAAGAAGAAAACAAAGAAAAAGAAGAAAACAAAGAAAAAGAACAAGGTTAATATTATGGCAATTACTGCTGCTCAAGTAAATGAATTAAGACAAAAAACCGGTGCGGGAATGATGGACTGCAAGAAAGCGCTGACCGAAGCTAACGGCGATTTTGAAAAAGCGATTGAGATACTTAGAAAAAAAGGTGCTTCAGTAGCTGCCAAGAGAGCTGAAAAATCTGCTAATGAAGGAATGATCAGGACAAAAATTTCTGCTGATAAAAGCACAGGTTTTATCATTGAAGTTAACTGTGAAACAGATTTTGTTGCCAAGAGCAATGATTTCACAAATTTTACAGAAGAAGTATTAAACGTAGTAGAGTCAAAAGAACCCGCTAATGTCCAGGAACTTCTAGGTGATTCAGGATTGAAAAACAAAATGACTGATCTACTGGGTAAAGTTGGTGAGAAAATTGAAGTCTCCCGTTTTGCTATTGAAAAAGCAATTGATGGAATCGTGGTTGATTATGTCCACCTTGGTTCAAAACTTGGTGTACTGGTGAGATTTGACAATGCAGGGAAGGCTGCTGATGATTTAGCAGAAATGGGAAAAGATATTGCTATGCAGGTTGCAGCAATGAGTCCGATTTGCGTCAAAAGGGACGAAGTTCCGCAGGAAGTAATAAATAAAGAAATTGAAATCTATAAAGAGATTTCCCGAAAGGAAGGCAAACCAGAAAATATTCTTGAAAAAATTGCTCAGGGCAAATTGAATAAATATTACCAAGAAAACTGCCTTGTTGAACAGGCTTTTATTAAGGATAATAGCAAGAGTGTGGGGGATCTTCTAAAGGAATTCAATTCAAAACACGGCACAAATGCCTCCGTTAAGCTTTTTCACCGGTTTCATCTTGGTGATGATAAGAAATAAACTTAAATGAAGGTCTTAATTATATTAAGACCTTTTTTTATATTAATCCTATAATTTATAACCACTTATATGGCAAAACTAAAATACAAGAGAATTCTGCTTAAACTAAGCGGCGAATCCTTAATGGGAGAGAAAGGATTTGGCATTGATCATAATGTACTTAATTTTTTTGCAAACGAGGTTAAGAAAGTTCATGATGCAGGAGTTCAACTTGGAATAGTAATAGGGGGCGGAAATATTTACAGGGGGCTCAGTGCCAGTGATCAGGGAATTGACAGAGTGACTGGGGATCATATGGGGATGCTTGCTACCGTTATCAACTCACTTGCTTTGCAAAATGCTATAGAACATAGAGGGATACAAACAAGGCTTTTAAGTGCCCTTCATATGCAGGAAATCGCTGAACCCTATATAAGACGAAGGGCTCTGAGACATCTTGAAAAAGGACGAGTAATTATTCTGGGAGCAGGCACAGGTCATCCTTACTTTAGTACAGATACTGCCGCTTCTTTGCGTGCAGTGGAAATTGCAGCTGATGCAATTGTAAAAGGAACGAGAGTTGATGGTATATATGATTCCGATCCAGAAAAAAATTCAAGTGCATTTAAGTATGAAAAGATTTCCTACCTAGATATTCTTAAGAAGAATTTGCGGGTTATGGATTTAACTGCGGTCAGTTTGTGCCAGGAGAATAACCTTCCGCTGGTTGTTTTTAATATGAATGCTCCGGACAATTTGTTAAAACTTGTACTGGGAGAAACCGTTGGCACTGTTGTTCATAACGGGGATTGAATTCTAATATATTTTTATGTTGTTACCCAAATAATTTTGGGATTAAGATTGAAATAAGGTTGAGAGGTATATATGGATAATAAGGATAGCATCTTAAAAGATGCAAGATTAAGAATGGATAAAACACTGGAAGCTTTGAGAGCAGAACTTGTAAAAATCAGAACAGGAAAAGCTACCACAGCATTACTAGACGGAATAAAAGTGGATTACTATGGAAATATGACCCCTCTAAATCAAGTTGGAAACGTTACAGTGCTTGATGCTCATACTCTTTCAGTGACACCATGGGATAAATCAGTCGTACCGCTGGTTGATAGGGCCATACTCGAGGCAAATATTGGGCTGAATCCTGTTAGCGATGGGACAAACTTAAAGATCCCGATACCGCCTTTAAACGAAGAGAGAAGAAAAGAGCTGGTCAAGCTGGTTAAAAAATTTGGTGAAGATTCAAAAGTGGCGATAAGAAACGTCAGGAGAGATGCCAACGAACATTTGAAAAAAGCTCAAAAAGATAAAAAGATGTCAGAAGATCAATTAAAAGATGCTGAAGATACTGTGCAGAAACTAACGGACGAACACACTAAAAAAATTGATGACATACTAAAGCACAAAGAAGCTGAAATAATGGAAGTTTAACAGGGTTCGTTTTTGTAAATTTTAGACCCACCAGAAAATACCGGTGGGTTTTTTTATATTGAAATTATTGGTGGAAGAAAAAGTAAACATTGACTAAAATTTTAAGTAATTTTATTAAAAAGAATGTTTCTTTCGAGCAGAAAAATAATTTTTAGATGAAACAGGAAAATCAAGACAGTAAGGGATTTTCTAGAAGCGGATTGTCCAATTATGTAAATACAAATACTGTTAAAAATGTATTTTTTTTTACCGGGGGAATTGTTCTTTTTATTGCAGGAGTTATTGGATATGGTGTAATCTTAAATCTTCGTAATGATCCCGTTAGAGAATTAATGGCTGAAAGAGGAATAAAAAAAATTAACCACCCGATAATTATTATTAACAGAAAGGAATATACCTTATCATTATATAACGATACGACATTTATTAAAGACTATAGAGCATATTTTGGCAGGAATGTTCAATCGCAGAAATCCAGAAAGAATGATCTTGCAACGCCAGTAGGAAATTATCAAATTTGTGAGATTGATACGACCTATCAGTATGATAAATTATTTAAATTAAATTATCCCAACATTTCAGACATCTCTGAAGGATTGAGAAAAGGTATTATAACGCAACAACAGTATGATAGTCTTAAGGATGAGCTGAGAAACGGAGGATGTCCGCGTACCGATACAGAATTAGGAAATAATATAGGGATTCAAGGTCTTGGCAGGTTAAATTTTCTTTTAAAAAATCTGCCTTTTGTCTACAACTGGACAGATGGTTCAATTGCAATAAGCAATGAGAGTATAGATGAAATTTATCCATTAGTTAAAAAAGGAACCAAAGTTGTTATCAAGTAAAAAGATTTTTGCTGTTTGTGTTTTGTTTTTGCTTCTGCTGAATTCCTGCGGTGAAAAGAAACAGGGGCCTAATTTAGAAGAATTAAATAAGAGTTACAGCAATCCTTCTTTCGTGCTTGGCGAAGCCAAAGCAATTCTTGGTAATGATGTAAAACAGACTTATAAAGGCAAATTTGATCAGGATTCTGTTATTGAAATTATTGCCGGGACTGAAGTGGCCAACAGTTCAGAGTGGGGTATCAGGTTTAATTTCTTAAAACTTAATAATAGGAAATTAACTAAAGTT
>Ga0316583_10000180_pt1 | contig 16154 bp, 19 predicted proteins | sample J_170502JBrBrA_D_FD_204513 | JGI IMG/M metagenome (GOLD analysis project Ga0316583, IMG submission 204513) | Rhizosphere microbial communities from salt marsh grasses in Alabama, United States - J_170502JBrBrA | ecosystem: Host-associated > Plants > Roots > Rhizosphere | place: USA: Alabama... | reverse complement strand
CCGTCGAAGGGTGGAAGGTGACGGACGCCCTTGCTCAGGGAGATCTGAAGACGCTTAAGGTTCTGTAGAGGACTGATTGTCAAGAGCGAGAGTTTGCAGCGTCGCCGCAGACTCTCTCCCTGGATGATCAGCAACGGAGGACGATCATGAATTGCGTCATAGAAAAAATTCAACGAGCCAAGAAAGACAAGAGCTTGGTTCTCGACCTGTCCGGCATGGGGCTAGTCTCTCTCCCCCCCCAACTCTGGCAGCTTACCGCCCTGGAGTTTCTTGACGTCTCGAACAATCGGTTGACATCGCTCCCTGAGGCCATCGGCCGGCTCACCGATCTGAAGGCGCTTTCCGTCTGGGACAACCAGCTTACGGCGCTTCCCGAGTCTATCGGCCGGCTCACCGCCCTGAAGGTGCTTTACCTCCACAACAACCAGCTTACGTCGCTCCCTGGGGCCATCGGCCGACTCACCGCCCTGCAGTGGCTTGACGTCTATAGCAACCGGCTGACGGAGCTCCCCGCCGAGATCGGCCAACTCGCCGCCCTGGAGCAGCTTTACGTATGGGGCAACCGGCTGACGGAACTTCCCGAGTCTATCGGCCTGCTCAAGTCCCTGAGGGTTCTTGACCTCTCCGACAACCATCTGGAGCGTCTCCCCCCTGAGATAGCCAAACTCACGGCGCTTGAGACGCTTTTGCTCAACAACAACCGTCTTGAGCGCCTTCCACCAGAGATCTTCCAGTTCACGGAGCTGAAAGCGCTTGTACTCGACGGAAACCTGCTGACGGGTTTCCATCTCCTCGTCGGGGATGGGCGGCCTAAACTGATCCAGAACACTCTGAAGTTGCGAAACTGAGGCTGCGAAACTAATCGCTTAATTGAAAGGACAAAAATATGACTATGACCTCACGCATTCGATGGAGCGACAACGACCGATATTGGGGGCCTTTCACATATGCGAGAGATGATCGTGGATGGCGGCCGCTCGCCATCGTGTTGGAGCTGGGCTGCGGCGATAGCGACTTTCGGAGGCGCCTTCGCATGAGCGCCTTGGGGCATACGCTGATAGTCGCCATCCCAGGGCTCGTTAAACGCACGCGGGATTTTGGTTTTTCGTGCAACGAAGGTTTCCTGCAGGTGTTTTACGGCCCTCAGACCATGGACAGCAGCACGACGAAAAGCCTGGGCTATTTCCTGCCGTGGAAGCAATGGCGTCTTGTTCGGGATAGCATGTACGATGAGAGCGGAGCGCGCTTTTGGACGGCTCCAAAGAACTTAGACTGGAAGTCAGGAAGGTATGAGGCCATCAAAAAGGCGCAAGACGCCTGCCCATCTTTGTCGTTCGAGTTTGACGACTTTGACGGAGAGCGCATCATAGCCAAAACGCGGATCGAAGAAAGTGAATGGTTGCTTGGCGAAGGCTGGTTCAAGTGGCTGGCGCTCTTCAGGAAGCCAAAGATTATTCGCTCGTTATACATCCGCTTCGCCTCGGAGACCGGCCAGAGAAAGGGCTCATGGAAGGGCGGAACCATCGGACACAGCATAACGACGCGTCCAGGAGAGTTGCACGAGGCGGCGTTCCGCCGTTATTGTTCCGAAAATAATATGACATTTGTGGGGATTCATGACGCAGACGCCAACAAGGATTAGGCTCGCCAGCGAATTGAGACAGGTTGCGGAGAAGGCCAGCCCAGCCAACGCCGCAAAATATGAGGCGTTCGCCAAGCGGGCGGAGACTGGCGAGTTCGACGACTACGGCCCTATGCATGTCTGCCCTATAACCCAGCTTTACAACGAGCTTATGCAGGCAGGTTTCACAAAATTCGCCGCTCGGGTCGCCGATGGGGAATTTGACGCCACAAAAGAGGAGTCGGACGCTTGGGCGATGAGCCCTGACGGACAGGCGGCGTTCAAGGAGCTCCCGGTGGAGATGCGGGTCGCCATATTCGGAGAAGATCCTGTTATTCCAGAATTAAAAAACTAGGAATTGCGCTAAATATTATGAGCAAAGACGAATCCATAGCGGCGGCGATCCTCAAGTGCGTCGCGTCCGGCTCTCCAAGCGTGGTTCTGGGAGGCGGGGGAGAGGCCATGGCGTTCTTCGTCCATGGGTCTCCGCCCTGCGTCGTGTGGGCATGGCGCTCTCCTGACGGTCCGGAGGAGAGCGGCGCGGTTCAAATTCCGTCGGTCCATGCATGCGCCCAGTAACGCATGAGAAAGCCGCCCAGAGGGGGATCTGGACGGCTTTCTCTGCGGCTTCCCTTCTCACCACTGGAAGGTCAGCCCCCCTTTAACGGCCGCAGGCCCTCCTCTGAAGGCGGTTCCAGCACCCACGAACGCCTGTGTGTGGTTGGAGATCCTGAGGGCCGCCGCCGCCGAAATGGCCCCGGTGTCGTCGTATCCAGCTCCGGAGATCGTCAAAGCGAGACGATTTCCGGGATCGACGTGAGGAACCGTGAGCGCCATGGCGAGAGCCACGCCTCCTCTTAAATCTTTCATTTCATTCTGCAACTGACGGATCTGCGCGGTGTGCGTCACGGTGATCGTCTGCAGAGCGGATATGTCTGAAGACGCGGATTGGCGCCAGTCCTGCAGGGAGGTCAGAGCGCCGTCAACGCCGGTTCCCCACGCCTCCACGCTATTGGAGGAGCCGTTGAAATGATTCAGCCTGTCGTCCGCGTCGTCAGCCCTGCGCTCCACGGTCGTGATGCGCGTCCCGTGCTCGCTCAGCGTTTTATCCTGCTCGTCGTTCTTATCTGAGTTGCCTTTGATGCGGCCCTCGTGGTCGATCAGAGCGCTGTCCTGCTCATCGTTCTTGTCCGAGTTGCCTTTGATGCGGCCCTCGTGGTCGTCTAGCGTCTCGAAGATCTGGCCTCCGTCAGACGCGACATGGCCGTCTTCGTCGGTCGTCAGAACCTGCAACGCTCCGCTTTGCCTGTCCTTAGACTTTTGGCTCGTCACGCCTGGAGCCCGCAGCGTGTCTTCGCCGGTCCCGAGCGTGACTTGATGATCGTCCGTGGATTCTGACCCAGCGCCTAGGGCGGTTGAATGGTCATGCTGGACGGAGGAAGACGCTCCCACGGCCGTCCCTTCGCTGACGGAGTGGAGGTCCTCCCAATGAGCAGGCGTTCCTTCGATGTAAAGGGCGTCCGTGCAATGCCCGTTTTCCGGCGTAGTGCCGTCTGAGCAGGATGGGGCGACTTCTTCAACCCATCTTCCGGTCCCCACTTTAGAGCCGTTTCCGGCAGCGACGCCGTTCTCCCCGATAACCTCCGCCGTGGGCGCGATATGTCTGTAGATGTCCTGAAGATTTCCGTCAGCGTCGGGCATCGTCTCGCCGGTTGGGGCGATCTGTCCGGTGACGGCGCCGCCGACGCCTACATGGTGAGCTCCAATGCAGGAGAGGACCGCCACGCCTTCCACGTCCATATAACCTTCGGTCATCCCAGGCGGGCATTCCGCCCGCGCAGCCCCCGCGGAGCCCAAAGCGACCGCGCTCACGGCCATCGCCGCCGTAATATTTAGAAAAATTCTCATGTAAGCCCAATCTCCCATTCCAGTGAGGACAATCTTTTTTTGCACACATAGGGAGCAAAAGATATGGCGCCAGCGCCACAGTTGCGCCTCTTTTCATTTTAAGCCTCGTCGGAGGGCCTCTTTTGGCGATAGCCGCCGTCTATGAGACCTTCGACGACAGAAGACAAGCTGCTGTCTGACCTTAGCGCCATCAGAACGAGCCTTCTCTTAGTTTCAGGAGGCAACAATATGTTAACCCTGCTTTTTCTGATGCGCCTCTTTTTCTTCTCAGCAAGGAAGTCGATCTCGTCATTCATGCCGGACCCTTCTCGCAAGCATAATTATCTTGTTATCTCTTCGACTGCTGTATCATGCGGTTTGCGCATTGACAATGCTAAGAGAGAGCGCCAAAACGCCATCGACGTCCACCTCCCGCCCGCGATGTTTCTTGATAAGCGCGCCGCGGGAGCGCTCCCGTAAATAATTCTCCTCCTTCGCGGCGTCTCCTCTACGGACTGCGCCTTGCGCTGGAGACAATGGAAGACCACGGAAGACGAGGTTAGCCCCAATGAGTTCAGAGAATGAAAAGATTTACGAAAAAGTTCTAGAAACTATAGACTCTCTTGACGATCAAATAAATAAGATAGAAGAATTAAAAAAACTATTGTCGAAAATATCAGATGAAATATTAAATAACATCCTCTCTCTTGAAGGCGCGCTTCCTGAACGTTTCTTTCATTCAGGGGACGAAGTCTTGAACGAAGCGCCAAAGGTCAACTACAACAATCCATATCCTATCCACGCCGCGATCTTCTCCAATGACAAAGCGCCTACGCCAAAGGCGGCGGACGGGCGCAAGAGATCTTCCAGTCATCCATGGGCCGAGATCCTCGCCGAGGCGCGGGACGTTCTTCGCGAGAAGGGATCGCCGGTCCAGATCGAGGAGCTAAGCGCCGCGCTGAGAAGTCGCGGGATAACGATCGGCGGGACGAAGCCCTGCATGAACTTACGCACTCATATGAAGAAGTCAGGAGACTTCATCGCGTTTCAGCGCTACGGATGGATGCTCACAACCAAGGGTTTAAAGAAATGACGCGCCATGGAAATCCTAATATTTATTGTTGACAATCTCGGATTATAGCGGGATGAAAGAAGAATCGCCCCAAGACAACTCTCACTACGCGAGCGTATTCAATGGAGAATGGCGGAGCTCCGTCTATATTGTTGACGGGCGGAACGGGGACGTTTGGGGAGGCCGCCGCGCGTCTTCTGCTTTCCTCAGACGGCGGAAAAATAATAATATTCAGCCGGGACGAGCAGAAACAGGACCTTATGAGGCGCCGTCTTGACGATCCTGACGGGCGTCTCCGGTTCTTCGTCGGGGACGTGCGCGACGAAGGGCGCCTCATGCTGGCGCTGCGCGGCGTAGACGCGGTGATTCACGCGGCGGCCATGAAAATCGTCCCGGCGTGCGAGCATGACCCTTCTGAGGCCGTAAAGACCAACATCCTGGGAACGCAGAACGTCGTCACGGCGGCGCTGCGGAGCGGCGTCAGGCGCGTCGTGGGGCTCTCCACGGACAAGGCGGTGAGCCCGGCGAATCTTTACGGCGCCACGAAGCTGGCGGCCGAGAAGCTCATCGTCGCCGCGAACAACCTCTCGGGGGGAGAGACGCGGTTCTCGGCGGTGCGCTACGGCAATGTCGCCGCTTCGCGGGGCTCGGTCATCCCTTTGTGGACGGAGCTCGCCTCCCGCGGGGAGGAGCTCCCCATAACGGACGAGCGCATGACGCGATTCTGGCTCTCGCCGCAGGACGCCGCGCAGTTCGTCATGGGCGCGCTGGACGCCCAGCAGGGGGGCGAGGTGTTCATCCCCAAGATGCCGTCTTTCCGCGTCATAGACCTCGCCGCGGCGATCTGGGGAGGGGACGACTTCCCGAGGCGCATTATCGGGATAAGGCCCGGCGAGAAGCTCCACGAGGACCTCGTCACGCGTCACGAGGCGCTCAACGTCGCCCAGAACGAGCGCGCCTATGTGATATGCCCGCCATGGATGGCCCCCTCAGAGCCCCCTCCAGAGGGCTTCCATCTGACGTCCGAGACGAACGAGCCCCGGCTCTCGACAGAGGATCTTGGAGCGCTTCTGCGCGACCCCGCATGAACAACCCCCATCAAGTCACGCGCGACTTCGAGGAGGCGGTCAGGCTCTACACGGGCGCGCCCTTCGCCGTCGCCGTCAACTCCTGCACGATGGCTCTGCTCCTCGCCTGCCGACACGTCGGCGTCAGGGAGGCCATTCTGCCTAAGCGCACTTACGTCTCCGCGCCGATGTCGGTCATCCACGCCGGCGGCTGGGTGCGCTTCGAGGACGTGGAGTGGCGCGGGGCCTATCGCTTCCGCCCTTACCACATTTACGACGCGGCGCGGCGGTTCACGTCCGGGATGTTCGAGGCGACGGCTCCCGCATGCGGCGCCAGCCGCTTCGTGTGCGTCAGCTTTCACGCCAGCAAGATCCTGGGCCTGGAGCAGGGCGGCGCGATCCTCCACGACAGCCCCCGCGCGGACGCGTGGCTGCGCAGGGCGCGGTTCGACGGCCGGGAGGAGGGGGTCGAGCCGAAAAACGACGACATCCGTTTTCTAGGGTGGCATTGCTATATGAACCCCTCGACCGCCGCGCAGGGGATTTTGAAGCTCCACTCCCTTCCCGCCGTCAACCCCGACCTTCCCAACGACGACTACCCGGACCTGTCTAAGATGAGCGTTTTTAAAAGGATGGCGCGCAATGGAGATTAACGGCCGCAAGATCGGCTCCTCGGAGCCTCCCTACATTGTGGCTGAGATCGGCGCGGGGCACGGCGGCGACCTCGCCGCGGCGCTGGAGCTGCTTAGAGGCGCGAAGCGGGACGGGGCCGACGCGGCGAAGCTGCAGACATACAGCCCGGAGAGCATGACCCATCACATGATCCGCCACATGATCCGGGAAGGCGCGTGGCGCGGGCTTGACCTGCGCGCCCTTTATCAGGAGGCCGCGACGCCCAGGGAATGGACGCGCCCCCTCTTCGAGGAAGGCCGCAGGCTCGGGCTCACGGTCTTCTCGACGCCGTTCAGCCCGGAGGACGTCGCGCTTCTGGAGGCCGAGGGATGCCCGGCCTACAAGATCGCCTCCTGCGAAATCGAGCACGCCCCCCTCCTGGAGGCCGTCAGGAGGACAGGGAAGCCTGTGATCGTCTCCACAGGCATGGCTGGCCCCAGAGAGATAGAAGGGGCTCTGGCGGCCCTCCTTGGCCGTCCTACGGCGCTTCTGCATTGCGTGTCCGGATACCCGACGCCGATCGACCAGGCCAATCTCTGGCGCGTCAGCGCGCTGAAGGCGTCCTACCCAGGGCGTCCGGTCGGCTTCTCCGACCACACGAACGACGAGGCCCACACGGCGGCGACGGTGGCCGCGGGGCTCGGCGCCGAGATCATCGAGAAGCATGTCGGAGAATGCTGGAGCCTGGACGGGGGCTTCGCGACGACCCCTGGCCGTTTTCATGAATTCGTGGACGCCGTGAGGCGCGCGGCGCGCGCCGTCGCCCGCAACGAGCCCGTCTGCGAAGAGCCGACGAGGGCGCTGCGGCGCTCAGTCTGGGCGATCAAGACGATCCTCCCAGGCGAAAGATTGACGAAGGACAACATAGCCCTGCTCCGTCCCGCGGGAGGGCTCCCCGCGGCGCGCTACGGAGAAGTCCTGGGGGCGAAGGCGGCGGAGGCCATGCATCCGGGAGACCCGCTTCGCGAGGAGGCGATCCGATGGTCAAGCTGAGATACTGCGCGCGGTGCCTTTATCCCGAGACGAAGCCGGAGATCTGGTTCGACGAGAACGGCGTCTGCTCCGCCTGCCTGGCTTTCGAAGCCAGGAAGAGCGTCGACTGGGCCGCGCGGGCCGAGGCGTTCGACAGGCGCGTGCGCGAGGCTCAGCCGGACGCCCGTCAGCCCCGCGTCGCCGTCCCCGTCTCCGGCGGCAAGGACAGCACCGCTCAGGTCGTCAAATGCCAGGAGCTCGGCTATCACGTCGTCGCCGTGAACGCCCGCACGGACATTTTAAGCGACATCGGGCGCCGCAACCTCGACAACATCGGGCGGCTCTGCGACGTGATCGAGATCCATCCCGACGACGGCCTGAGGCGCGCCATGATGAGGCTGGCCCTGAAGGAGGTCGGCGACTGGTCGTGGCCGGAGCACGTCCTGATCCACGCGGCTCCGCTTCGAATCGCCGGCGCGCTGGGGATTCCCGTCGTCGTCTACGGGGAGCTGGCTCAGAACGAATACGGCGCGGGCCCCAAGGGGACTGAGGACCTCACGGAGATGACGCGGCGCTGGGTGGAGGAGTTCTCGGGCCTCCTGGGGCTGCGCGTCGACGACGTCCAGGAGATGACCGGCGCGACCGATCTGGAGATGTCGTTCTATCGATTTCCGGAGCCGCGGACCGCCTCGGCGATTTGGATGGGGCAATATTTCCCGTGGGACGGCTATGAGAACGCCAGGATCGCGCGGTCGCGGGGCTTCGAAACGTTTCCGGGCCACGTCGAGGGCTCCCTCTACGGATACGAGAATCTCGACAACCACGCCACTGGAGCGCGCGACTATCTGAGATATCTGAAATACGGATACGGGCGCGCCACGGACATCGCATCGAATCTGATCCGGCGGGGGATTCTCACGCGGGAGGACGGGGTCAAGATCGCGCGCGAACGCGACGGGGCGTGGCCGTCGACCTGCCTCGGGCGCCCGCTGGAGGACATTCTGACGGCGGTCGGCGTCACGGAGGCCCAGTTTCAGAACGCGGTCCGCGACTTCACGAACCTGCGCCTGTTCCATCCCGGCCGCGAGGGAGCGCCTCCCGCTCCGCGCTTTCGCGTCGAATGATAAAGACCCGCGTCATATCCTCCCTGCTCTGGGACGGCTCCAGCCTCGTCAAGGGGCGGCGCTTCCGCGACAGGAGGCTCGTGGGCTCCATCATGCAGGCCGTGCGCGTTTCGGAGATCCGGGGCGTCGACGAGCTCGTCATTCTTGACGTGAGCGCGTCCGCGGAGGGGAGAGGCCCAGATTTCGAGGCCGTGAAGCGGCTGACCGCCTGCTGCTTCATGCCCGTCGCCATGGGAGGAGGCGTCAGGAGCGTGGAGGACGTAGGGGCGCTTCTGAAGTCCGGGGGCGACAAGGCCGTGATAGGGTCCGCGTTATTTGATCCAGATTTGATCGGAGACGCCGCCAGGCGCTTCGGCTCGCAGGCGCTGACGGCCGCCGTCGACGCGTCGGAGGGGCGCTGCTTCATCAGGTCTGGGACGGAAGCCGTTGATTTGTCGGCGAAAGACGCGGCGAAAGACGCAGCCGCGAGGGGGGCCGGGGAAATCCTCCTGACCTCGATCGACCGCGAGGGGACAGGCTCGGGATACGACCTTGATTTGATCGAAGGCGTCGCGAAGGCGGTCTCCGTCCCGGTCGTCGCCGCCGGAGGCGCTGGAGAGCCGCGCCATCTCCTGGAGGCGCTGGAGGCCGGGGCGCACGCCGTCGCCGTCGGCTCCATGTTCCTGTTTCAGGAGCATTCTCCGCGAAGCGTCCGGAAATGGCTGAAGGAGAACGGCGTGAACGCGAGGACATGACGATGATGGTCGCCGCGATCGTGCAGGCGAGAATGACGAGCTCCCGCCTTCCTGGAAAGGTGATGCTGCCCCTCATGGGAAGGCCCGTGCTGGAGCACGTGCTCACGCGGGCGAAGATGATCCCCGGCGTCGACAAGGTCGTGTGCGCGATGCCGGAGGACGAGGCCAGCGCGCCGATGCTGCCCGTCTGCCGCAAGACGCGCGTCGTCGCCTTCGCCGGGGACGAGGACGACGTGCTCGACCGCTATTACGAGGCGGCGAAAAGCGTCGAAGCCGACTGGATCATGAGGATCACGGCGGACTGCCCCCTCGTCGATCCGATGATCTGCGGAACGGTCCTCAGGATGGCGCTGGAGGAGGGGCTCGACTACGCCTCCAACGTCTATCCGGCGCGGTCCTATCCGAAGGGGTTCGACTGCGAGGTCTTCTCCTTCCAATGCCTGGAGGCGACGGCGCTCTGCGCCTCTAACGCTTACGACAAGGAGCACGTGACGCCGTGGATGCAGCGGGCGGAGATCCGGAGGGGGCTCCTCAAGTCGAAGGCGGACTGGTCCGACGTCAACCTGTGCATTGACGAAGCGGGGGACGTGGAGCGCGTCGAAAAACTCATAAAGGAGAGCTTCTGTGCGAGGATCTGATTTGTGGCGGGGCTCCTTCGGAGACGCCTACGCGGAGCGCAATCCCTGCATCGCCAAGACCGTTCAGGGCCGCTACGCTCTGTTCCGGGAGATGCTGGCCGGAGACGCGAAGACGGCGTCGGCCGCCGAGATCGGGGCGGGCGCCGGAGCCAATCTCCTGGCCCTCCGCGCCCTTCTGGGGCTCTCCGTCCGTCTCGTGGCGGTGGAGCCGAACGCGACGGCGCGGGAAGCCCTGAAGAAGAACGCCTCCCTGGACGTCGAGGCTGTCGACGGGACGACGGAGCGCATTCCCCTCCCTGACGAATCCGTGGATCTGGCCTTCACCTCGGGCGTCCTCATCCACGTGCCGCCAGAACTGCTCAGCGCGGCCATGTCCGAGATTTTCCGAATATCTAGAAGATATATAGGATGCATCGAGTATTTCAATCCGGAGCTTGAAGAGCGCCCTTACCGGGGACGAGGCGGGGCGCTCTGGCGCGCCGACTACGGCTCCCTCTACCTCGACAGATTCCCGGAGCTCGTCTCCGTCCGCTACGGCTTCGCCTGGAAGAGGGCGACGGGGCTCGACAACGTGACGTGGCATCTTCTGGAGAAGAGATGAATGATAGTCCTCAAAGACGTTTACATGAAGGAGAGCCCTTGCGTCAGCCCAGAAGCCGCGGCCTTCCTGTACGAGCTTCTTGACAAGCGGGACCCCGACGTCAGCATAAGCCACAAGAAGACGCCCTCCTATGAGGAGCATCTGATGTTCGTCCTCTCCCGTCCCTACGAAAGCTGGATGATCATCGAAAAGGACGGGCGCATGGTCGGCTCGGTCTACGTCACCAGAAACGGCGAGATCGGCCTCGCCGTCAGCAAGGAGAGCCGGAGGCGCGGCTATGGGGAGGCGGCCCTGGACGCCGTCATCGCCGCGCGTCCTGGAAAGACGCTCTACGCCAACGTCAATCCGAAAAACGCGGCGTCGGCCGCCTTCTTCGCGAAGAAGGGGTTCGTCCACATTCAAAACGTCCTCCGGCGCGAGCCGTCCTAAATGGACGCGTCGGCGTCGTAATGAACGACGAGGAAGTGGTTGGCGGCGCTGATGCTGTCGTTGGTGTAGATTAAGACGCCAGAAGCCGCCACGATGGAGGAGTGGGCGATGGCCGTGACGCTGACCGACGCGGTCAGGTCCGCCCAGGTCGACGCCGTGGCTTCGGTCGAGAACGTCGACACGCTCGGCGTGTCGCGAAGCTCCGGAGAGAACGCCACATAGACGGAGACGCGGGCCGCCGCGGCCGAGAAGGCGGAGACGGCGCCCGTCCGTCCGGCGGCGTATGCGGGCGCCGTGCCGTAGGGAAAAGATTTCCTATAGTGGCGCTTGCACATCTCCAAGCTGATTTCGAAGGGGATTTCGGAGAACGACTGAACGATTTCGCCGAGGACGAGGCAGCAGCCGTCCAGCGTCACGCTGTCGTCGGCTCCGGCCGTCCCGACCGGCGTCCAGATGAACTGGAGCTCCCCCTGCGAGGCGTTCGTCGGAACCGTCGCCGCGCTCGTCGCCGTGATCGTCGCGGCGCTTCCGCCCGCCGTCAGGTCCGCCGTCTCGCTGAAGAGGATCGTCTCTCCGGTGAAGCCCGCGCCTCTTTTCGCCGGAGAGCCGGTCCCGACCGCAAGCTCGACGGTCAGCGTCCCGCTGGCGGGAGACCAGTCGGCTCCGGCCTTGGCCATGCATTCGAACGAGACGTACGCCCCCCTCATCCGGCTGACCTCGTCGGAGTCGAGAGGATAGCCGAACGTCATGGCCGTCACCCCGGTCTGCCCGGCGTCGCGCGTCGCCTTGCAGGCTGCGTTCGGGGCCGCCGCGTCGTCGATTCCCGTCGCGGCGGCGACTGTGCTCGCCTCATTGGCGCCTGTGGTCAAGCACCATCTGTCGGCGGCGTAGGCCGTCGACGAGGCCGCCACGGAGAAGGACGTCCCCCGTTGCCAGACGTTGAAGCCGCCGTTCGGAGCCATCAGGTTGGCCCACGACGGCGTCTGCGTGTTGTTCTGCGTCCGCAGAGACGTCAGAGCGTCCGCCAGGTCGGTGTGGATGTTGTTCCAGACGGCGGACTGGACGACCTGCCCCGCTGCGGCGTTGGTCGATCCCGTCGGGCCCGTGTAGGTGTTGCCGGAGAAAGGCATATTTTCCTCCTCAGCCGTCGAGACGAGGGCGACGGGCGTCTGCTTCCGGCGCCTCCAGCAAACGCGTGGACGGCGCGGAGATTCGTCCCAGCGCCAGATTGATCGCCGCCGCGTCGCGCTTCGCCTGTTCGTTGCGCATGGATTCGATGGCCGCGCCCTGCTGGTTCAATTTCTGGGCGATCTCCATCAGCAGCACGGGCGTCCACGCCTCCGCGCAACGCCAGTCGTCGACGCGTTCGCCCGTATTGGGGTTCGTCCCTTCAATGCGCGTCCACATGGAGCAAACGTGGCACACTTTGCTCATGGGCTTGCGCCAATAGCGGCAGTACTCATCAGACGGCCCAAGGGGCTTTTGCATGGTCAGTCCTTCTGACAGAAGACGGCGTCCACGTATTTCACGGCGAAAGTGGTCGTCGCGCCGGAGCCTGAGTTATTTATGGAGATCCCTGTGGTTTCAGAACTCGTGTTTTGAGATAAGTCCTGATACCACACATGCGCGCCTCCGGTTCCCACCGTAGTGGTGGTGCTGTAACGCGTGTAGGAGTGATCATGCCCAGGATCAGTGACGCCGTGATTGTGTTGCGCCAGATTGGTGACGCTCGCGTTAAACAAGTCGCTGAACGCCACTGTTCCGCCGGAGCTCGGCGTTCCAGACACAATGCGCAACGCGTAATTGTTATACGTCGTGACCTTCGTCCACCCAGTCGGGGCCGCCGCCTGCCTGAAGAGCATGACCGTTCCGGACGGGAAGGCCGTCACGGGGTCGCCCGCGACCGTCGCAGCCCCGGCGACCGTCACATCTCCGGCGACCGTCACGTCCCCGTTGGAGGCGAAGACCGTCTTGACGGAGCCGTTATGGGTCATGCTGATCTGATGGGAGCCCGACAGATAAAGCCCGGTGGCCGTGTCCGACGCGAAGGCGTAGGACGGGGCGGCGCTCGACCCGGCGGCGGCCTTCACGGGGCCCGTCATCGAGGAGACGCCCGTGGTCGCCAGGGACTGCGTCAGCGCCGTGGCGATGTCGCTGTAATTGTCGTTATGATCGCTTGACTTAATGACGCCGCCCGGCAAGAAGGCGGCGACGGGAAGCGTGTAGACGCCGGTGGCGCTTCTCGACATTATTCAATCCCTCCAAACATCTGCGCATCGGGGCCTGGACGCCCTAAATAGCCGGCGGCGGCGGAGATCGCAGGATCACGGCGCTCCAGCGCGTCGATGATGAGGGGCGTCGCCGCGAGAGGGCCGTATCTTCGCACGGCGTCCCCAAGCGGGCCCCGCGTGTTGGGCGCTCCGGCGATGGCCGCGCGCAAGAAGTTCTGGACCGGCCTCGTGTAAGCAGCGCCCACTCCGGCGATGGCGCCCAGGGCGTGGGGGGCGAGGCCATGATAGGCGCCGACGCCGAGCCCCGTGAAGAGCGCGGCCCGCTCTGGAGCCGTCGCGTCGGGGACGCGGTTCGGGATGACCTGCTGGCCGGCCTCGGCGAGCTCCTGAAGCAGCGCTTTTCCGCTCGCCGCGCGTTCGTCGGTCGTAGAGCGGTCAATGGCGTGGGCCAGTTGCTGAGGGCTGAATTCGCCGCCCTGAGCCCCGGTGTTGGCCACTGAGGACGCATCCTCCAGAATTTTCTGTTTGGCGTAAGCCCGGTTGACCGCCCGCAGCCGCTCGACGTCGCCGCGAGAGTTCTGACGCTCAAGGAGCCTGTCGAAGGAGCGCCGCGCCCTGTCCAGAAAGCGGGCGACCGGCTTTCCTTCCGCATATTTGTCCCGGATCGTCTCCTTGAGGCGCGACATCGCCGCCTGGACCTGAGGTCCGCTCAGGGCGCCGCCCGCGTCCCGAAATCTGTGAACGACGTGCCGGAAGAGAAGGTCCCGGAGATTCGCGCGGTCAGGACGGTCAAGGGAGTAGGCTGCGTCCTGGAGCACGGCGCTCAGATCCTGAAGGAGCTGCCTGTCCATCGTGGCGCTCATGCGCCCGTGGACGTCCTTATAGGCTTCCCGCGTGTCCTTCGCCAGACGCTGCATGGCGGGGCGCCCTGTCGGAACGTCGGCCGGGAGCTTCAGGCCGAGGTCCGCCATGGCGTCGTTATAGGCCGCGCGGTTGAAAGTGGGGATGGCCCTTTGCTGAGCCTCTCTGACGACCTCGCCGGATATGGGCGTGGCGCGGAACAGACCCTCTATTCGCGCGGGCAACCCCTTTAGAATCTGGCCCGGCGACAACTCCACGCCTCTGGCGAGCAGATAACGCGCGGCCGGCGTCAGTCTGGGGCCGATCACGTCGCCCGCGGCTCCGGCGATGGGCCCTCCTATGGCGCCCCCGATCGCTCCGGTCCGCGCCTGTTCGGCCTTGACCTCTCCAAAGCTCTTGGCGCCCCCCTCCGTATCGGCGGACGTCACGGGCCGCGCGAGGCCGGCCGTCGCGCCGTATCCGGCCCCTTCGGCGGCGCGCCTCAGGGCCTTGGACACCACTCCGGAGCCCTTCTCGACCGCCTGGGCGACCGGCGCGCCGAACACGCGGTTGCGAAGCGCTCCGAGCCCCTTGACGGCGAGCCCCGCGCCGCGTCCGGCGCCTATGTTGACTGGAGACAGAATCTCCCCGGCCGTGGCCGGGACGTCCCATGTGCTTGGGCTGAAGAGTTCGGCCTCCTCCCCCAGTCCGGCCTCCTGGCGCCCCTGCTTGGCCCATTGAGCGAATTGATCCGCCGCGGCGTCGAGATAAGCCGCCGCGCGGCGTCCGGACCCGGCCAGGGATTGGGCGACCGGATTCTGCGTCGCTCCGGCCAGGAAAGGCGCGCCGCGGGCGAGAAGCTGAGCGGAGCCGACGATCGGCTGAGCCAAGCCCACGCCGAAGCGCGCCCAGGGCCCTACGGACGGAGCGGCCTGAGTCTGGACCTCGACGTCTTGGTAGCCGCTCCATGGGTCCTGAGCCGGGACGGGGGCCTGGACTTCGACGTCCTGATACGCAGCCCAAGGATCGTCGGCCATTATGGAGCCCTCTTAACTTTTATGGAGCCGTCAGGAGCCCTCACCCGGAACATTTGTCCATGGGCGATCTTTCCCTCCTCCATGAGTCTTTTGAGCTCCTGAGGCGTCTCCACCAAGGGCAGCTTGGCGGCCGCCTCCGCCGTCAGCCGCTTTGGAGACGTCTTCGCCGCATTCCGCGGCGCAGGGCGCCCTGCGGCTTTAAAGAGCTGCTTGACGCTCTCTCCGGCGCTGAGAGGCTCGCCAGTGAAGGGGCTCCTCAGGGGGTTCTCCTTATAGAACTTCTCCTTCATCCCGGCCCACTCCGCCGGGTCCTTCACCGAGCTCGCAAGCCTTCCCAAAGCCTGCTCCGCCGTGGCTTCCTGAAGCATGAGGTCGATCATATACTTAGAAGCCTCATTGTTCAGTCCAAGCCCAGGGTTCGCCTTGACCTGCATCTGGACTTCGAGAAGAGCCGGACGCGCGGAGAGCTTGCGCGTGGCGCGGAAGGCGAGCTGCGTGCCGATCTTATTGATGATCTGGCTTTCGTCGAGCCCCTTGACGGGGACGCCGAACTGATTGGCGAGGTTCTTCAATTCGAGGATGATCTTGCCGGCCGGACCGCCGGATATTGCGCCCTCGCCGACGGCGTAGGCGTCCTTCATGATGTTGAGGGCGTTGATCATGGCGTGCGCTTCGTCGCCGTTCTTGATGGCCGTCGCCACGGGGCCCGCGCGGGCCTCGGCGAGCTTCTCGGCCGAGGCGGAGAGGGCTTTCTTCTTGGCCTCGTACTCCGCGGCCCAGTCGGCCATGCCCTCGACGGTGGAGGGGAGCGGGGGCGACCCAGGCGTTCCCGGCGCGGCTCCGGGAGCCGCAGGCGCGCCCGCCGCCGCTGGAGGCTGCGCGCCCTCGACGGGGACGGGACGGCGAACGAGGCCGCCTTCCGGACCGCGGCCCAGGGTGTAGACCTCGTTGCGCTCGATTCCTCCGACCTTAAGGGGAGACTTGTAAATCTCCGGCATGCCGGGGATCGCCGTCCGCCAGTATCCTGTGTAGGGGTTCCCTACATAGACGGCGCCCGTGAGGGGGTCCTTGATCTGCTGCGGCGCGAGGGCGGCGCGCTTGGCGTTGAATAAGTCCATCGCGAACTTGCGGTCGTCAGGGCGTCCCGTCGACATCAGGGCGCGAATTTGCTGATCCGTGGCGAGCGGCGGCGCTCCGCGAATGGGCGGAATAAAGTCTCTGGCCGCTCC
>Ga0316583_10000179_pt1 | contig 16171 bp, 16 predicted proteins | sample J_170502JBrBrA_D_FD_204513 | JGI IMG/M metagenome (GOLD analysis project Ga0316583, IMG submission 204513) | Rhizosphere microbial communities from salt marsh grasses in Alabama, United States - J_170502JBrBrA | ecosystem: Host-associated > Plants > Roots > Rhizosphere | place: USA: Alabama... | reverse complement strand
CGGCTCATGGACGGGTGAGCCAGCAGGCTAATCACCAGGATCATGGCCGTCAGAACGAAGGCAGAGGCATACGCGCGAGCCTGCACTTCCGGAAATGGGGTTGCCAGTTGGAAGAAGATGGCCAGCGGCAGTGAGGCGACCGGCTGCATGAGCGACTCAGGCATGCGATCGGTGTAACCGGCCGTAAATAACACCGCCGCGGCGTCGCCAATCCCCCGGCCAAAAGCCAAGAGAACGGCCGTGATCAGACCAGGCAGCGTCTGCCGCAGCAAGATACCCAGATATTCCAGAGGAGTTGCCCCAAGCGCGTAGGTAGATTCTGCAAGCTGGCGCGGGGCCAGGCTGACCACTTCGTCAAAGGTACGGGCCAGGATAGGCAGAATTACCAGGGCTAGGCCGATGATGCCCGCCAGTAAGGAGGCGCGCAGCCCTAGAAAGATCATCAGCGCGAAAGCAAAAGCACCGTAGACAATGCTGGGAATGCCCCACATAATGTCCAGGCTGAGGCGCACGATACCTGCGCGACGACCGTTGCCCAGATAGCCATGAAGATAGAGAACCACGGGCACCGCCAGCACAATAGCCACCAGCGTCGAGCCGGCAGCCAGGTAAAGGGAGCCGGCAATCGCATTCAGAATGCCGCCCTCACCACCTAGATAGTAGGCCGCCTGCGGTGGTTGGGAGATCATTTCCCAACTCAAGGCTTCCAGCCCGCGCCATAAGATCACGGCCAGGATCAGAACCAGAACGGCCGCTGCTCCGGCCAAAGAGGCGCGCATCAACCAAATAAAGAATCGTTCTTCCGCTTTACGTCTGCGATTCATATCCAATTCTCCTAAATCGCTGCGGTTCGCTGGACACGCACAATCACCAGTCGCTCCAGTGTGTTAAAGCCCACTACTACCACCAACAGCAGTAAAGCGGCTCCCATCAGGGCCGATTCATACAGCGGGACAGACATCATTTCCCCGTAGTTATTGGCAATCAGCGCGGGTAAGGAGTATGCCGTATCAAACAAGGAAGTCGGGATTTTGACCGTGTTGCCGATCAGCATCATCACCGCCAATGTTTCACCAAAGGCACGCGAAAGTCCCAACACGGCTGCCGCCAGCAGCCCGCCCAGCGCCTGGCGACGCACGATTAGTTTCGTTGCTTCCCAGCGGGTAGCGCCCAGGCAAAGCGCGGCTTCGCGGGTTTCGCGCGGCGCGGCGCGCATCACTTCCTCCGACACGGCCACCACCAGTGGAAAGACCATGACGCCAAGCACGAACCCGGCCGCCAATAGTCCATAGCCGCTGGGATTGCTACGGCTGAACCAGGGTATAAACTTTCCAAGGGTACGCTCAGACCAGGGGCCAATAGTGTCACGCACCAGAGGCACGATAAACAACACGCCCCACAGACCATAAACCACGGAAGGAATACCAACCAGCAAATCCAACAGCGGCTTGAGCACGCCGCGAAAACGACTGGAGGTATATTCAGCCAGGTAGATACCACTAAGAATGGCCGGTATGACGGAAAAGAGAACGGCGACCAGGGTAACGGCCAGGCTGCCGATGATAAAAGGCGCAAACCCAAACTGGCCACGCATAGGATGCCAATCCTGTGAGGTCAGCAGTTCCGCCAACGAGTAAGTGGACAGCAACGGCCAGGAACGGTAGAACAGCACAACGGCGATGGTCAGGATGAAGGCGCAAACCGAGATCGTAATCGCGCCCATACTTTGCCGGACCAGCGCATCTTTGGTTTGTCGTCGCAAACCAATCTTGCGCGGCAGAGGTATCTGCTTTACTTGTTCCGGAAGGGATGTGGTCTCTCTCGTGATTTCCATAGCGATCCTCCAGCTTAAATTAAGAACAGCACGGCCGTATCAAACGGCCGTTCGATTGGTAGATTGGTAATGAGCAGCCGCTACTCCGGCAGCAAAAAAAGCGCTTCCTGAATGCGGTCTTCGGTCAGCGCCACATAGCCTGCCTGGGGTACGAATGCCTGGCCATCGGTCAACACCCAACGATAAAAGTCGACAACGGCCGGGTCAGGCTCTCCTTTTGTCACCAGAAAGAGCACGCGAGCGGGTGGAAAGGGGTAAACTTCCGCGGCAATAGCGGCGATCAGGTCAGCTCGGTTGGCGTAGAAATCCTCGTCCGCATCAATACGACCGTTACCGTTTAGATCAATAGGAATGATTTGCAGGCCGTTGACCGGCGCGCCGGTTGCCTGATCATAGGCAAAGCCGATGTTGTTATAGCCAACGCCGAGCGGGTCCTGGCGGACAGCCTCGGCCAGACCGGGATCGGCATTAACGGCCGTGCCGGTCAAATCTTCCTGAGCTTCGCCCTGCGCGAACAAGGCCCACATCTCGGCCGCCCCGGCCGAATCTGAACGGGTATAGACATTAATCGTTTCCGCCGCATCCGTACCCAACAGCTGGCCCCAGGTCGTAATTCCACTCGTTATCCAAACGTCCTTCGCCTCTTGTGGAGTAAGGCCTTGCTCTTGTAGTTCGGCCAGATGAGGGTTTGCGGCGTTGACGGTGCCGACCACCGCATCAATAGTTACCGGCACCAGGAAAGCGCCTTGGTCCAATTCTTCCTGACGGGCATCGCGCGACAGCATGGCGATATCGGCCGCACCGGTCAGCATATCGGTCATCCCTTTGCCCGCGCCTCCCGCCTGCACATCAAAGGTGATGTCGGGATGCAGCTTGCTGTATTCTTCGGTCCAAACGCTGACGATAGGAAACAAAGCGAATGCACCGGAGACGCTGATGCGCGCCGGTTGGTCTTCTGATTGCCCACTATCCGCAGAAGAAGCAGCGGAACTATTTGCCGCGGTTTGCCCGCCACACGCGGCCAGCAAGAAGATCAAGATTGATAAAAACAAAAAGCTAGTTTTTCTGAGCAAGGAGATTGTCATCGAGTCGTTCCCTCTTTCAATAAACTACAAGGCCAGTTCGTGCAGCAGTTCCGGCGGTTTGAGGATAAAGATTGGGCGATTATGGTGGGCATGGTGCTGATCAATAGCCGTGATTACCCGGCTGACAAAATCGCCTTCTGCTTCGGCGGCAAGAATAAGCAGGTCATAACTGCTGCCGGCCACTTCTTCCACAACCTGATTAATGGCGTCGCCAAAACGATATTTCAAGGTGACGGTAATGCCGTCAGCCTGCGAGCGCTGCACGCAGCGATCCAGGTGCTGCGCGGCCGGAGAATCCAGTGATTGGTAGGGATGCAAATGAGCGCCAGGCTTGCCGAAGAGCGGCATCAGAGTAACGGTCACATGCTGCTGCCAGGTGAGAGCGGTCAGCCAATCTATCACCCTTTCATCGGAAGCAAAGCCACGCATGACCACCAGGATATTGCGCAGAGACGGCTGCTCACCGCGTACAAGGAAAAGGGGCGCAGCAGCCTGGTTGAGGATGGTAGACAGCCTGGTGTGTGTGGGCGGCGGCATAACAATCAATTCACACTGTCCGCCGGCGGCAAGATGCAAGACATCCTCCAGGCTGTGCTCAGGGGCGCAGTAAGTCGTGGCGGAAACGTGGAGCGCATCGCTCAACATTGAAACGGCCGAACTCACGGCCGTCTCCTGTCCAACCTGGTCGGAACCAACTGGGTCGCACCTGGCCTGGTCATACCAGGCCAGTATGGCGTGGCGCTCCTCGTTGCACGGATGGTAAATATGCTCCAAAACCGGCAGCAGTAGTTCCGCCGGTGTGAACACAGGAACAACCCGCGCCTGCAGCAGATGGCCGAGGACGTGATGAGCATTAACATTCTCCGGATAGGCCATGGCCACGCTAACGGAACCATTCTCCTCTCCCAGAGGCAGCGCCAGGTAATAGCGGGACAGGGCGTAAGGCACGCGCTGTGCTAGAGAAGCATCAATGCTGATCGCGTTGAGATCCAGCTGTAGTCTAGGCGTCATCGTTCTATCATCCTCAAGTCACGAGGTAAACGATAACAGGGTGAGGTAACAGAGCGGTCAGTGAATGGGTAACAAAATGGTAACAATCCGGCCCGGCTGCCGGCGACCAACCCCTCCTGACGACGGGCCGGACGAGAAAAAGAAATTAGAAGGGTTAAGCGGGCAGCTGGATCAGCCTTTTTCGGTCAGCGAGTAGCCGATGCCGGGGATGGTTTCAATCAAAGAAGAAGTCGGCTTCCCAGGCGAACTATCGGAATCGATCTTCGTCCGCAGACGATAAACAAGCTGCTTGAGCATCGTCTTATCTCCCCCTTCGGCCCCCCAAACGGCCGTGATCAGCATGTCGCCGGCAAGAACCTGCCCGGCATGGAGCATTAGGGTTTCCAGCAGTTTTGCTTCCAGGGGCGTCAGATGAACTATTTCGTCGTCGTCGTGGTGACGCACCTCGTTTCGCGAGCGGTCAAAGTCGAGGCCGGGCAGGACCAGTACATTGGCCGTAGTCGTCACGCCAGCCCGGCGTGAAACCGCTTTGATGCGCGCTACAAGCTGTGTGGGGCTGAAAGGCTTGACGACGTAATCATCCGCGCCATACTCCAATCCTTTTACTACCGCTTCATCGCCGCCGCGCACACTAAGGATAATGATCGGTGTCTGGTCCTGGCTGCGAATCTGGCGGCAGACGGCTAGGCCATCCAACCTGGGCAGGTTCAGGTCCAATACAATTAGGTCCGGGTTTTCCGTCTCAAAAAGCTGTAAGGCGTTGATGCCATCATAGGCGGTAATCACATCATAGCCGGCGCGGTGCAGGGTAAATGCCAGCACATCCGAGAGAGAAAGATCATCCTCAACTATGAGAATCTTCATTAGCCGCGTCCTTTTGCCGTAAGGGGATGTCAAACCAAAAAATCGCGCCGCCGCCCGGCTGGTTGCCAACCCCCACCCGGCCGCCGTGCGCTTCTACGATCGTTTTGACGACATAGAGCCCCAAGCCGATGCCATATTGTTCCTGATCACCGCTATCCAGGCGCACGAAGCTGCGAAAGAGGTTACTGAATTCAGCCTCGGGAATGCCGGGGCCGCAGTCTGCCACACCCACATGAAGCATAGCGCCTTGCTGGGCCAGTTGCAACTCGATCGGCCGACCGATTGGGCTGTATTTGCTGGCATTGATGATCAGATTGACCAGCACCTGGGTCAGGCGCGCCGGATCCCCTTCAATTCCCGGCAGCTGCGGCGATTCGACCATTGACAACGGCTGCTCGCGCCGTTCCAGCAGCGGCCGGGCAATATTAACCGCATTCTCAATGACCTCATGAATGTGGAAGGTACGGAGGCGCAGCCTAAACTGACCCGCTTCAATACTGCTGCTCTCCAGCAGATTATCAATCAGTGTTTGCAAGCTGAGCAAACTGACGTGCATCGGCTGTAAGAGCTGTCTGATCTCATCCGGCGTAAATGCCTCCTGCTCGTCCAGCAGCAGTTCCATCGAGGCAATCAGGGTACTGAGCGGGGTGCGAAACTCATGGGAGATATTAGCCAGAAAATAGGTGCGCAGGCGGCGCACAGCTTCTTCTTCAGTCACGTCGCGGAAAACCAGCGCCATCTGGACCGTATCCGTATCCGGCGGGGAGAGTTCCGATCCGGTGAGCGCCAAAACCAGCGGTTTGCCGGCGCGGGTCAGCACTCCGATCTCCCGTTTCTGGCCGGGCGGTGGAACATGGTCCAGAAACTGGGTATGGTCCTCTTCCGCCAGCGCAATAAGCTCATTGACAGCCCGGCCAAAGGTCTCATCCGCCGGCCAATCTAACAAACGAGACGCCCCTGCGCTCCAGAAGGTAATCTCGCCCTGCGGATTATAGGTCACCACGCCTTCAACGATCGATTGTAGAATTGCGTTCAGACGTTCGCCGACCTCGGATCGTTCGCGCAGCGCCTCCAGCATAGCAGTCTGGCTGCGGTGTAGCGCTTCAGCCAGAGTTTTGACTTCATCCGGAGAAGAGAAAAGGGGGATGGGAGCCGCCAAATGCCCCCGTCCAAGAACATCGGCCGCGGCGGTTAGCTTCTCCAGAGGAGCATTCACCTGGTGCACAAACCAGATACTGAATAGAGAACCTAACAGCGCGACGCTGGCTGTACTGATCGCTAGAATAAAAAAAGCGTTTCGTTCCGTGGCGATCATGTCATCGACCGCAAGCGCTGTCTCGCTGAGCAGCGTGATTTGTTCGCTGCTGTCCGGAACCGGCGCATAGGCCGCGTAATAGGTGCTGCCGGCGATGCGCATGCTCTGACGCGATTGGGGTTCCCCGGCTGTCGTTGAAGAGAAGGAAGCCTGGGTACCTGCGCCGGCAAAGCTGCTCGCCAGCCGTTTTCCGTCCGCCAAAACGATACTTTGCTCCATTCCCGTGGCGGCGACGAGTTGTTCCAGGAAAGGCTGTTCCAGCCATGTGCCGGCGGTAGCTGTGGCTAGAGAATTTCCGGAAGCATCAACGGCGTCCGTTTCCTGGGCCAGGTAGGCGGGACGGCCGTCTAAAACAGTGAAACCCGTTTGCTCTCCGGGAATGCACTGCCTGAAACCGTCCCCGGCAGCCAACAGCTGATCTTCGGCCGTGCAAAGCAATAAGATATCAAGGCCGCTCTGCGCCTGGAAACCTTGCAGATAGGCTTGCAGCTCAGCGGTTGACTGATCGCGGATGAGCTGCTGCAAAGTCGGCCGTTCCGTAAACAGCACTAGCTGGTCCTCCACCCGGTTCTGCTCCGCCACTAGCAAAGAGTGCGTAGAGCGTTGGGCGTTGTCTACCTGTTTCCAGGCCTGCCGTTCCAGCTGCGTGCGCGTCAGCCAGAATGCCGGGACTCCGGCACTTAAGGTGGTCAAGATGATCAGGGCGATAAAACCAAGCAAAAGACGCACTGAAGAGCTGTTAAGTTTCATATCTTCTCGGAGCAGTCCTCCTCTTCTGCAACCGCATCATAGATTTTCCTCACCGTCTGAGCATCAACCTTCATGGTACCCGCCAAAACTAAGAGGGCTCTCCATGAGCCCTCATTCCATGCACTTTAATAAAAAAACTCTGACCGGCGATTCAACTAATCTGAACCAACTGAGCTAAATTATCGGCAATCCATTGATTCAAACTTTTGTTTTCAGCATTGGCCCTCGCTGCGATTTCGCTATGTAGCTCCGGCGCAATCCGCAGATTAAACTTGCCCGAATATTCTTTATAGGGTGCAATCCCTTTCTCTTTACATACTTCCAAATAAACCTCAAGAGACTTTTTAAACTCATCGCGCAGTTCGTTTGGCGTTCGGCCGTAAAAATCAGCGCCTCCACTTAAACCTAGTATTTCACCTCTGAACATATCGATATCAGGGTCATATTCAATTTTTGCTTTATGATTATCGACGATCATGACGCTATTCATGGTGTCACTCCATTCTCTTCCAACCATTTGCGAATGCTCGCGACTGCACCCTTGTCCACATCGGGTGAAGGATGCGGCCTATGGAACACTCTTACTTCGTTGAAGAGGACCACTGCAACTCTTGATCCCGCGCGTTCTGATACCTCAGCTCCTAGCGCAATAAAAAGAGATTCAATCTCATTCCACTTAATATTAGCATTGACCGGTTTTGCAAAAACGGCTTCGAGCGTTCTGCGATGCTTCCGTTTCACATCCATATAGTACCATATATCGGTACCACGTCAACCAAAAATAACGGGGCGGTTTGCGAACCACCCCGTTTTTTAGTTTTCAATTTTCAGTTCCTCAGTTTTCAGTTACTGCCCCTGGCCATTGTCGTCATAGATGGTTTCCACGGCCGTTTCCGCACCGACGAACTGCTTCATCATGACGTTATCCTGCGGCAGGAGCGTGATGCGCGTATCGCCTTTGAGGAGATTCTCCATCTCCAGGATCTTGAATAGGGCACCGGCCACTTCGGGATCGGCCGATATCTTCTGCAAGGCCTCGCCAACAATCTTGGGCCGCATCGCTTCGGCGCGAGCGAACTCAACGGCCGCTTTGCGTTCGGCCGTGGATGTGATCAGGCTGACGCGGTTGGCGCCGTCCTGGCGAATGGCCGAGGTGACCTGGCGCAGGCGGTTAACCACTTTCTCCTCGATCTGGCGGATCATGTTCACATCACGGAAATGCACCTTGCGGATGTAGACGGAGCCCAGCCGGTAGCCCCACTCCTCTGATTTGGGTGAAACCTCGGCACGCACAGCGCGGCTCATCACGTGGCGCGTTTCCAGCATATCTTCGAGGGGCATATTGCTCAGCGTGCGCACGGTGGCGCTGCTGACATTAGCCGCCAGGGAACCGCGGGGATCGACATTCTTAAAGAGATAAGCCACGGGATCGCTGACTTTCATCTCGTACCACACGCCGATACCCATCGGCGCACCTTCCTCGGAGTTAACGGGCAGACTGCGCTGGTAGCGTTGATCGAGGCGCGTGTCCAACACATGGCGATCGCCCAGCCAGCGGATGACAAAGGCTTTGGGTCCCATCTTCAACCACAATAGCTGAAGGCCCGGCTCTTCGACCACCAGGGCTACCTTACCAAAAAGGACGTAGACATGGGCTGTACCTTCCTCGACGATGTCGTAAACACCGAAGAGGCGCAGGAGCCCGCGTAAGAAAGGCTCTAAGAGCATCAAGAACACAAAGGTAATGACTAAAGCGACCACAAAATAGATAAAGCCGCTCATTTTTCCACCTCCAGCACGGCGTGCTGCGCCCGCTCATAGAGGGCCAGGCGCACATTACGCAGATAAGCATCAAGGACGTCCGCCCCGCCGGCCTGCAAGATACGCAACTGTTCGTTCATAGCCAGCAGCGGCTCGACTTCGGCCTGTGCTTTCAAAGTCTCAATTTCCACGGCGCGCTTCGACTGCACGATCGTCTGATCGGCCTGGGCCTTGGCTAGACTGATGTCAGCGTGCACCTCGTTATGCGCCGTATTAATGGCCGCCAGCGCCGATTCCACGTGCGGAGGCGGGTCAATGCTGGTGATCAGCGAGGCGTCCAGTTCTACGCCGTATCGCGCCGCTGAGGAAGCACATTCCTGCTCCATATAATCGTTGATCTCGTCCAGGTTCTTGCGTAGATCATTGATGGACACGCCGGCGAACAGCCCAGCATCCATCTCGTCAGTTTCGTTCTCAGACATGGGCGCTTCGAAACTGGCGATGCGCTCACGCAGGATGGCGATGAAATAGCCCATGACGTGGACGATGGGATTCTTAACACCAAAGAGATAGGCGTAGAGGTTACGCTCGGCGGGCCGGTAACGGATCTGGCCCATGATGCCGATGTTGAGCTGATCCTTGGTTACGGCGTCCAATTCGGTGCCGTTCTTATTGGCGGTAGGCGTCTCGGGGTCGAAGGCCATGTTGATCGTCTCCGTGGCCACGGACACCTTATGTACTTTCTGCCAGGGCCAGCGGAAATAGGGACCGCCGGGCATAATGACCTGCACGAGCGGGTATTCATAGCGATCGCGATCTTTTTTATCGAGGGGATCAGAGACGGGATCGTCGAGCGTGGTTAAATCGCCGAGGCGCTGCGCCTTACCGAAACTGGTTTTGACCGCGCGTTCGTTCTGGTCCACGGTGTAAAAACCGGAGAGCACATAACGCACAACAAACCACAGGATAATGCCCAGCAAAATGCCGGCCGATGCTGATAACATAGCAAACACCTCCATGAGCCGCGACCCTATGCCGCCAGCTCGCTAAAAAGAAAAGATGCCTACAGCAGTCTTATTGCTGCTAACAATCTATACGTAAATGATAGATGATTTGTTGTGTGGGGGGAAGAAGATCACAGGAAACGGCCGTGGTCCATCGCGGGTTCAAATGATTTGGGCATATGAACTGCTCAAGCAATTCAATGGTCGTAGGCGATTTGCTGTTCTTGATCGACCCTCGTCGCGGGGGCCAAACTGAGGATCAGCATCGCCAGGCTAAGAACAAAATACACGACCTGGATGATGTGCGGGCTGCCCCACAAAATGAACTGGCCAATAATCCAACCTAGGAGGATGATGCTAAGAATAATGGCGGCTTGCCAGGCCCAAGATGCTCGCTTCCACAAACCATAGGCAATTGCGGGTGAAAGCAACCCATAAACCAAAACTAAATACAATCCAGGCAAAAGAAAGGTATCAATAGGTAGATTCATCAGCAAATCTTCCGGCAGTGAAAGGATCGCTCCGCTGGGATCAATGAGCAGGACAATGCCTCCAGCCAGGCCGCTTATGCTAAGAAACAGCAAACACCCGATGAGTGCCCATAGCGTATGGGGACGTGATTGTCTACGCATGTCTTTTACCTCCCGCTATATTTATTTGTGCAGCATATCATAAATTAATGTCAAATTTCAAGTCACGAGGTGCCGGGCGGCATGAGGAAAAGTTTCGTTATTGTAAAAGTTGATGGCGAGGATTAAACTTAAATGGTTCGAAGCCGACACAGCAGTCGTTTTACATAGGGAGTACTTTCCCAAATGACTATCGAAGAGGGAAAAAGGTATGGCCTTGACCGCCTGATTAATTTCAGCGACGCCGTGATTGCCATCGCTATTACGCTTCTGGTATTGGAAATCCGGCTGCCGGAGATGGCTCCCGATCTGGGCGCGGCGGAGCTGACAAATGAAATCCTGGTGCTCTGGCCAAAATACCTGGGATACCTGGTCAGCTTCTGGGTCATCGGGTTGTACTGGATGGCTCACCATCGAATCTTCCGGTTGATAAACGACTATGACCGGCGGCTGTTAACGCTCAATCTGGCTTTCCTGTTCACGGTAGCCTTCATGCCTTTTCCTACCTCGGTGTTGTTTGACTACGCGGGAGTCTTCATTGTCGTGCTGCTCTACGCGGGTACGCTGACCCTGACCGGCCTTTCCCTGGTAGCCATTTGGCTTTACGCGACAAAAGATCACAGGCTGGTTGATCCGCAGCTTGACGAAAGCATGATTCACAATCAAACACGAAGTCTGCTGGTCGGACCGGGCGTCTTTCTGCTGTCGATCATAGTAGCCATCTTTAATCCCGACCTGGCTATGTATGCCTGGCTGCTGCAAATTCCGGCGTATTTCTTAACCCGGCCACCATCCGGCCCTATGCCGGATTTCTAGAAATCTTTCTTATAATCGTCCTGTATGTACCAGGGTTTGAAACCACAAGCCCGGTAGAGGCCTCGAGCGGCTTCGTTTTCTTCAAAATTTGCAACCGTCGCGTATTTCATCCCGGCGGCAGCCATCTGCTGCATGCCATAGATCAGTAACGCCTGTCCAAATCCACGGCGTCTGTAGTCCTCGTGCGTACCAACCGGCTCGAACAAGCCGGTGGCATTCAGAGGATCGTACCAGGTGACGGTGAAGGCAGCGAAAGAGCCGTCCGGAGCCCGGACAACCAGCTCACGCTGGGGGTCATAACCCGGAGATTCCATGAGCCGCCGGTAGGACTCCGGAGTCCAAGCCGAGCCAAAGGAAGCGTGATGCACCTCGGCCAGGGCGGCTGCGTCTTCAATGCCGATGGCCGATCGGATAGAAAAACCTTCGGGAAGATCGGGCACGGCCGTGACATTTATTTCAGTGCGGTTCAATACATAAGGCAATGTGCCCGCTTTTTCCCAACCCAGCTCGGTTAGCAGTTGAACGCGCGCTGCGTCACTACGGAAAGCATCGGCGTAGATGCAGTCTCCGTCAATATCATAGCGGCGCATGAGCTCCGGAGTCCGATCAGCGGCAACTTGTAAAACTTCTCGCTCTAAGTCACCGCCGCGCATATCCGGGCGCACCTGGGCATCGAAACTCTTGTGTCTAGGACCCACCAACAACCACGCGGCCAGACCTTGATCATCCTCCCAAATGGTCAAGATTTCAGCCGGATCGTATCTTCTATTGCCATTATAAATATGGTGAGGGATGTCTCCAGGGTGGAGATAGCCGCAGTGATCGGTGACGGCAATCGCCGCGGCGTTGAAATCCTGGAGCCGTTTCAAATCCGCAGCTCCTTCATACCTCCGTTTAATCATGATTGGTCCTTTAATCATTTTCCCGGAAATTAAGCGTAGATTTTTTCAGGATACTCTATAGTAAATTTCCGGGAAAATTGATCGCAAAATTTTTCAAAATAATCCATAATCGATTTCCAGGGAAAATCATCTTAACAGTTTGTACTAGGAGGCCTTTCCATGATTCGTATTTTACCATTTCTGATTATAACTTTACTGCTGGCCGCCTGCGGACGCGCCCGGTCCGATTCCACAGAGGCAACATCTACCCCAACCGGCAGCGAGCCGCCGGCCGACACACCTGTCCCCACCAGCGAAACGAGCAAAGAGACAACGACTTTTGAGGGGCAGTGGGACGGGGCCATTGATATCGCCGGCACGCAGCTTGGGATCACGGTTAAGTTCAGGGCGGTTGACGGTTCCTTGGCGGCCACGATCGATATCCCGCAGCAGGGCGTCATCGATCTATCTCTCGACGACGTCAGCTTTGACGGAGAGGCTGTACACTTCGCCATCGCCTCAGCCGGCGCTACCTTCGACGGCAAGCTGGATGGCGAAACAATCCAGGGGGAGTTCACGCAGGCCGGCGCCAGGGGCAGCTTTGACTTGCAGCGCAGTGGCGAAGTGGCCGCCCCAACAGCCACTCCAATCCTGCCTTACACGGCCGAGGAGGTCACCTGGGCGCTTGACGATACAACGATGGCGGCTACGCTGACACTGCCCGAGGGGAACGGTCCATTCCCGGCGGTTGTCTTTGTCGCCGGCAGCGGCCCGACGGACCGCGATTGGAATTCGCCTCTGCTGCCCGGCCGTAACGGCAGCGCCGCCCTGCTAGCCGACGCGCTGACTCGATCCGGATATGCCACCCTGCGCTATGACAAACGGGTCACCGGTCCCTATGCCCAAGAAAATCTAGCCGCTTTGCAGGGCAAGATCAGTTTCCAGAGTCATCTCGACGAGCTGGTCAGCGCGGTGGACTACCTGGCCGCACAAGCGGACGTTGACACGGAGCAAATTTATGTCCTGGCCAACAGTGAAGGGACGCTGCACGCCCTTAACTACCAGACTGCCGATCCGGCCGTTCCTTTCGCAGGCATGATCCTGACCGGCGCGCCCGGCAGGCCAATGTCCGAGGTCTTGCACCAACAGATCGAGCAGATGCTGAACGCAGAACCCAATCATGAGGAACTCTTGGCGAATTGGGATAAGGCAGTTGCCGCCTTTCTTGCTGGTAAGTCCACGGAACTCGACCCGGCTATGCCGGACAATATTAGCCAAATTTGGGCCGGTCTGACCGCGCCGGTCAACCAGCCTTTCAGCGCCGAACTACTGGCCGCCCAACCGGCGGGCATGCTGGCAAAAATCGACGTTCCGGTCCTGGTGATGATCGGTCAAAAGGATATCCAAGTCGATTGGCAGGCCGACGGCGGTGTATTGGAAGCAGCTGCCGGCGACAACGTCACCTTCAGCTACCCGCCCGATGCCAATCATGTCTTGAAACATGAAGAGAAACCGGCCGCCGAACTCAGCGCGGCCGACGCCGCATCCTACAATTCGGCCGATCGCGTTCTCGACGAGCAGGCACTACGAATAATCCTTGATTGGCTGGCGGCGCGAGGATGAGGTCTGGTTAGAATTTGCCGCAACCTGCATGTTTTTGTGCTACCCTGAATAGTAAGACAAAAGCGGCTTTGAACACACCGCTTATTAATAACCCCTATTCAAGCCGGAGGAAAACATGGCTATTGTAAAAGTTATTGAAGTGTTGGCTGAGTCTGATACGAGTTGGGAAAATGCCGCGCAGGTGGCGCTGGACGAGGCGAGTAAGACGGTACACGACATCCGCTCCATTTACGTCAAAGAGTTCCAGGCGATCGTTAAGGATGACAAGATAGACAAGTTCCGCATTAACGCCAAGGTCTCTTTTGTGGTTAGCGACAAAAATAGGGATTAATGATCCCGAATCGTCACGGCCGTTCGAGCAGCAGATGCAAGACGGCCGTGGCGGATTACAAGGCTTTACTTACCTGCGGCGGCTGGCCAGGCTCATATAGTAGAAGAGCTGCAGCAGCGAGGTTACGGCCGCAGCCAGGTAGGTCATCGCCGCCGCGCGCAGCACGGCCTTAGCCCCGGCCTTATCCTGATCACTCACGATCAGGCCTGACTCTTCGAGCATACCAATCGCGCGCCGGCTGGCATCCAGTTCCACCGGTAGGGTCAGAATTGAGAAGAGGACCAATAATCCAAAAAAGAAGACGCCCAACCAGATCAAGCCCGTAATATTAAAAATGATGCCCATTAAAATGGACATGTAGGAAAGCGTCGGGCTGAATTGGATGGCCGGCAGCAGGAACCCGCGTGCTTTGATCAGCCCAGACCCGGTCTGATACTGCTGCACATGGCCTAACTCATGCGCGGAAACAGCCATGGCCGAGACCGATCTCTGGCCGTAAACCGGCTCTGACAGGCGTACAATTCCCTTCTGCGGATCGAAATGATCGGTCAGCGACCCCTGGGTCGGTTCAACAGGAATCGCCGATAGCGAGGTTCGGGAGAACAGGACATCCGTTGTCTGCTTACCGGTCACATTGGCCCCGTTGGCCACGCGTGACCATTTGCCGAAGGTGCTCTTCAGATAGAGCTGCACCGCCAGCGAGAGAAGAATGCCCGGAAGCATGACGCACAATAGATAGGTAGGATCTGCACCAAACATAGAAAACGCCCCTCTGTGTATAAATTCAATTCAGGATAATCGTTAGCTCCAGCCTTGGACAAGGTCGTGGGTTGTAAACATGAAATCATGGCTGGTACGCCACTGGACAAAGAAACCGGCGGCTGACAGTGCCAGCCAGGTAAGCAGCCACAACCATGAATCGCCAATGATTGGCGCAATCGCGCTGCCTGACTGCAGCAGTTCGTCCGGCATGACCCGCCCCAGGAGCAGCATGGGCGCCAGGAGCAGCAGGCTGGCGCCGCCCAAGGCGGTGATGGCCATGATCAAGATGCGATCCCACTCGTAGCGAAAGAGGAGCCAGACTATCAGGACGACTACGGCCACTACGGCGAGGGCAATTCCAATGCCGGTGCTGAAGCCGAGCGCCTGCAAGATACCGTTGGCGACGGCAGCACCAAAGGCCCCGCTGACGAGGGCGATACCGAAAGGAAATTTGAGATAGGCCACAACAGCAAAGATGACGCCTAACAGCAGACCAGCAATAATGCCGTTATAGGTACCGATGAACCCCTGCTGCAAGGTGAAACTGGTGAGGCGCGCACCCAGCCAGAAGCCGGCGAAGAAAGCCCATACGGGTAGAAATACCAGAAGGGTGCGAATTCCAAGGAAGCAGAAGGCAAGGCCCAGGACTAGAGCGAGGAGTGCGGCTAAAAAGATAATACCCATAAAAAATGCTCCTTTCCCATCGATGATGGGAGTGAAATCGTCCGAGCAATTATACGTGATGTTATATGATTCTATAAAATTAAATTTCTGTCCAGGAAATAACTGAGTCCTCTTGCCATTATCCCTTGGCATTTCCCGCAAACCCTCTATAATTCCCCTACTCAATTATTGAATACTTATAGATTGAGTATAGGATGAGCCAATCTACCCCCACCACCGAACTCGCTTTGCTGGGTTTCCTGCACCGGGAACCGATGCATGGTTACGCCATTCACCAGCAATTAGCAGACCCCCAAGGACTAGGCCCGGTTTGGCAAGTCAAGCAAAGTCTCTTATACGCTATGCTGGGGAAACTGGAGGATGCCGGTTACATCACGGCCGTTTCCGAAGCGCAGGATAACAAACCGCCGCGCAAGGTTTTCCATCTGACAGAAGAAGGAGAGAAAGTTTATCTGGGCTGGCTGGGGAGTCCGGTCCAAAACGGCCGTTCCCTGCGCCTGGAGTTCCTGGTCAAGCTTTATTTCGCCCGGCGGGAGGGTGCAAATTTTACTGCACGTTTAATGACGGCCCAACGCGATCAGTGCCATGCCTGGCTGGCAGCCGAGCGGGCAATCATCGATAAAGAGAAGGCTTGCGGCCGCCAGTACAGCTGTCTGGTTCATCAATTTCGTTTAGGCCAGATTCAGGCCATGATTGACTGGCTCGACCAATGTGAAGAGGAAAAATTTCATGAAAAGTAAATGGCTATTTATCTTACTGCTTATCATAGCCTTGTCGGGCTGTAAAGGCGGCCAAACAGCATCCGACGGGCAACAAGATCT
>Ga0316583_10000177_pt1 | contig 16214 bp, 10 predicted proteins | sample J_170502JBrBrA_D_FD_204513 | JGI IMG/M metagenome (GOLD analysis project Ga0316583, IMG submission 204513) | Rhizosphere microbial communities from salt marsh grasses in Alabama, United States - J_170502JBrBrA | ecosystem: Host-associated > Plants > Roots > Rhizosphere | place: USA: Alabama... | reverse complement strand
GTTTGCAGTCGTAGCCGCGCTCGCCGGCCATATCGCGGGCGCTGTCGTCAACGGCGCATGCGACCGCCACCTGCGCTGGGAAAACACGCAGCTGCACAAGACGTTCAGCGGCATGACGCAGGGGCTCAGTCTGTTCGACGCCTCCGAGCGTCTCGTCGTCTGCAATCCGCGCTACTACGAGCTCTACTCGCTGACACCGGACGACGTGAGGCCCGGAGCGACGCTCTCCGAAATCCTGGCCAAGCGAGTCGTTCAAGGAACGTTTTCGCTCGACCCCCAAAAATATCGCGAGAACTTTCTGCGAGCGCACGCGGCCGGCCGCACCACGGTAACGGAAGTCGATGTCGGCGGCGGACGTATGGTGCTGGTGACGAACCATCCCATCAAGGGCGGCGGCTGGATCACGACCCACGAAGACATCACCGAGCGGCGGCAGGCCGAGCAGGAGCGCGTGGCGCTGGAGCAGCAGCAAGCGCGTCGCGCCACGGTCGAAAGCGCCATCGCAACCTTCCGCGAATGTGCCGAAACCCTGCTGCAAACCGCGGTCGACAGCGCAGGCAAGATGCGCGTGACGGCGTCCAACCTGTTCAAGTCCTCCGGCGAGACGACCCGGCACGCCGAAGGCGCCATGCAGACGTCGCAGCAAGCCCTGACCGGCGTCGAAACCGCCGCGAACGCCGCGACCGAATTGTCGAATTCGATCGCCGAGATCGACCGGCAGCTCAACCAGACCACCGACGTCGTCCGCTTGGGGCTTAGCGAAGCGCAAACCACCAACAGCGACATCAACCGGCTGGCGGAAATCGCGCAAAAGATCGGCGACGTGGTCGGCCTGATCCGCCAGATCGCCGGCCAAACCAACCTGCTGGCGCTGAATGCCACCATCGAGGCGGCGCGCTCCGGCGAGGCGGGCCGCGGCTTCGCCGTCGTCGCCTCCGAGGTGAAGGCGCTCGCGGTGCAGACGGCGCAGGCGACCGAGACGATTTCGCAGCAGGTTCTCGAGATCCAGAACTCGACCGGCAGCACGGTGAAGGCGATCGGCCGCATCGCGCTCCGCATGGAGGAGATCAACACCTACACCTCCGCCGTCGCCGTTTCGGTGCAGCAGCAGACCGCGGCGACCGGCGAAATCTCCCGCAACGTGGCGAGCTCCGCGCAAGGCGCCAAGACGATCGCCACGGTGCTGGGCGAAATGGTGGGAGCGACCTGCCAGACGCAGCAGTCAGCCGAGACCGTGCTCGCGGCCGCGGAGACCGTCGATGGCGCCAGCGCCGACCTGCGCCGGGAAGTGGAGAGCTTCCTGACCAAGGTGGCGGTGTAGGCACCCCGCATTTCGCTTTCGCGCCATGCGGGCTACAAATGCCCCCATGGAACACGCCAAGACACACACCAAGAAACACATCGGCTTCCTGTCCTTCGGTCACTGGACCCCCTCGCCGCAGTCGCAGACGCGCTCAGGCTCCGACGCCCTGCTGCAATCGATCGAGCTTGCGGTTGCGGCGGAAGAGCTCGGCGCCGACGGCGCCTATTTCCGCGTCCACCATTTCGCGCGCCAGCTCGGCTCGCCGTTTCCGCTGCTGGCGGCCTGCGGCGCGCGCACCAAGCGCATCGAGCTCGGCACCGCGGTCATCGACATGCGCTACGAGAACCCGCTCTACATGGCGGAGGACGCCGGCGCCGCCGACCTCATCGCCGGCGGCCGCCTGCAGCTCGGCATCTCGCGCGGCTCGCCCGAACAGGTGATCGACGGCTGGCGCTACTTCGGCTACGCGCCGCAGGAGGGCAAGACCGACGCCGACATGGCGCGCGTCAACGCCGAGATATTCCTTGAAGTGCTGAAGGGCGACGGCTTCGCGCGGCCCAACCCGCGGCCGATGTTCCCGAACCCGACCGGCCTGTTGCGCCTCGAGCCGTTCTCGGAAGGTTTGCGCGAGCGCATCTGGTGGGGCGCCGGCACCAACGCTACCGCCGAATGGGCGGCCAAGCTCGGCATGAACCTGCAGTCGTCGACGCTGAAGATCGACGAGAGCGGCAAGCCGTTCCACGTGCAGCAGGCCGAGCAGATCCGCGCCTATCGCGAGGCGTGGAAGGCGGCCGGGCATACGCGCGAGCCGCGCGTCTCGGTCTCGCGCAGCATCTTCGCGCTCACCGACGACCGCGACCGCATGTATTTCGGCCGCAACGGCGAAGACGGCGACCAGGTCGGTATGCTCACCGGAACCGAGCGCGCCATCTTCGGCCGCAGCTACGCCGCCGAGCCGGACGCGCTGATCGAAGAGCTCAAGCGCGACGAAGGCATCGCCGAGGCCGACACGCTGTTATTGACGGTGCCGAACCAGCTCGGCGTCGACTACAACGCGCATGTGCTCGAGGCGATCCTGAAGCACGTCGCGCCGGGGATGGGGTGGCGGTAGATTTACCCGTCAGAGTGACGAAGCCGGACGCAGCTTCCTCATCACGACGTCTTCGACGCCGCGCATGCGATGCACAGATGGACCGTCGGATCGGCTTCAAGCCGCCCGTCGGAGATGGCGCCCCCACAGGCCGCGCAGTAACCGAAATCTCCTTCGTCGATGTCCTTGAGGGCGCGACGAATCCGGCTGATCTCCGCCTGCCTGCGGCGATCGCCGGCGAGCGCCATTTGCTGCGCCTGCATAGCATCCATGCGGGACAAGCGCCCAACGCTTTGCTGATCCAATGCCACAACGTCGCGGCTGCCGGCACTTGTTTCACGCAGCTCAAGAAGTTCCGCCAGCCGCTTTTCCAGCCGATGACGAAACCTGACACCTCTATCCTCGGAACCGGCCATATCGACAGTTCTCTCCCCCAACCGATTGGAAGCAACGGCCCAAACGAGCAGCCCGGGTCGAGCGCAGCGAAACCCGGGCTACGAACTAAAACCCCTCTTCCGGCAACTCCATCACGCTCCCCGCGCCCGCCTGTATCCTTGCCAACCGCAACGCCGTCTCCGGCAGCATGCGCTGCATGAAGAAGCGCGCGGTCGCGAGCTTGGCGTTATAACGCGGCGCCGCGCCGTTCGCCTTCGGCAACTTGGCGATCGCGGCTTCCGCGATGCGCGCCCACATGTAGCCGAGCGCGACGAGACCAAAGAGATGCATGTAGTCGGTGGCGCCGGCGCCGGCGTTGTCCGGCTTCATCAGGGCGTTCTTCAGGAACCACATCGAGGCGGTCTGCAGCTGGCCGGCGGCCTCGCCCAGCGGCGTGACGAATTCCTTCATCGCCTTGTCGCGGCTCTTCTCCTTGACGTAATTGTTGACCTCGCCGAGGAAGGCCATCAGCGCGCGGCCGGAATTCTTGCCGATCTTGCGGCCGACGAGATCGAGCGCCTGGATGCCGTTGGCGCCCTCGTAGATCATGGCGATGCGCGCATCGCGCACGAACTGCTCCATGCCGTGCTCGGCGATGTAGCCATGGCCGCCGAACACCTGCTGCGCCATCACCGTGGTTTCGAAGCCGCGGTCGGTGAGTACGCCTTTGATCACCGGCGTCAGCAGGCCCATGTGGTCTTCCGCGGCATCGCGCTGCTTCTTGTCGTCGGAACGGCGCGACACGTCGCCCATGAGGCTGGTCCACACCACCAGCGCGCGCGCGGCCTCATTGAAGGCGCGCATGCTCATCAGCGCGCGCCGCACGTCCGGGTGCACGATGATGGGATCGGCCGCCTTGTCGGGATATTTGGCCCCGGAGAGCGCGCGGCCCTGCAGGCGCTCCTTCGCGTAGGCCGCCGCGTTCTGAAAGGCGACTTCCGCCTGCGCCAGCCCTTGAATGCCGACGCCGAGGCGCGCCTCGTTCATCATCGTGAACATGGCGTTAAGGCCGCGGTTTTCCTCGCCGATCAACCAGCCGGTGGCGCCGTCGTAGTTCATCACGCAGGTGGCGTTGCCGTGGATGCCCATCTTCTCCTCGATGGAGCCGCATGACACCGCGTTGCGTTGCCCCAGCGAGCCGTCGTCGTTGACCATCACCTTCGGCACCACGAACAGCGAGATGCCCTTGGTGCCTTCCGGCGCGCCTTCGATGCGTGCCAGCACCAGATGGATGATGTTCTCGGAGAGATCATGCTCGCCGGCGGAGATGAAGATCTTGGTGCCGGTGATCTTGTAAGAGCCGTCTTGCTGCTTCACCGCCTTGGCGCGCAGGAGGCCGAGGTCGGTGCCGCAATGCGGCTCGGTCAGGTTCATGGTGCCGGTCCATGTGCCTTCCGTCATCTTCGGCAGATACTTGGCCTTGATGGCGTCGGAGCCATGGGCGATCAGCGCGGCGATCGCGCCTTGCGTCAGGCCGGGATACATGGCGAAGGCCATGTTGGCCGAGCAGAGATATTCGTTGACCAGATTGGTCATGATCTCCGGCAGACCCTGGCCGCCGAATTCCTCCGGCACCGACATGCCGATCCAGCCGCCCTCGACCAGCTGCCCATAGGCTTCCTTGAAGCCGGTGGGCGTGGTGACGCTGCCGTCGTCGTGGCGGGTGCAGCCTTCGGTGTCGCCGACCCGGTTGAGCGGGGTCAGCACTTCCTCGGCGAACTTGGCCGCTTCGCGCAGGATCGCCTCGACCACGTCGGGGCTGGCCTCGGCGAAACCTGGCACATTGCCGTAACGGTCGATCTGGAAGACGTCCCTGAGCAGGAACAGGGTGTCGTCGACGGGCGCCTGATAGGTCGGCATTTCGGCTTCTCCCCCGGCGCTTGTTGCGCGCCGCAGGCTCCTCAACGGGATAATGCTGCTGACAGTTCCATGGAACGCCCGGGCGCAAGCCCGAAGTTCCCGCCTCGGCCCGGCCGAGACGCAACAAACCATCCCTTCCGGCACGAATTATGACAGCGCCGATTTACGCCCGCGTTAAAGGCCGGCGAATCTCCCGCAGAGGGCGAATTCGCCGGCAAAAAGGGGCACTTCCTGCAAAAGTTAACTGCCTGTTTACCGCGACGCTGAAAAAGTCAAGGTGTGGCCACGAGAACCGCGCCTCCTATCCACCCCGCGTTAATGCGTACCGGTTCCACGAGAGTCGAACAGGGCTCTTTGCGCCTCCGCTTTAACGTGGTGCGAGCATGAAATTTGGCGTCCCGTGGGGAGCTAAGAAAGGCATCAGGCCGGACGCGCGCGAGACGGCCATGGAGGCGGCGCGCCGCTCCGGCATGTCGCTCGACGACTGGCTCAATTCCGTCATCATGCAGCAGGCCGCGCAGGCGGGGGTGCAGCCCTGCGCGCCGGCGCCCGCGCCCGCGAACAAGAGCAAGCGCAAGGGGCGGCAAGAGGCTCCGCAAGACGCACAGCAGCCGGATCCGCGTGCGCTCGCCGCGGTCAATAACCGCCTCGACGACCTCTCGCGCCGCATCGAGCAGTTCACCGGCGCGGGGCCCGCGGCCCATGCACCGCAGCGGCCAGTCCAGTCGCACGGGCCCGACCAGCGAGCCGAGCTGATCGGCCGGCTCGACCGCTACGTCCAAAACGCTCCGCCGCAGGCGCAGGCCCCGATGCAGCCGCGGCAACAGCCGGTCTCGCACCAGATGCCGCCGCGGCGGACCCGACTGGCGGCGTCCGCGGCCATGGGTCAGGCGCTGGCCGACATCGCGGCGCGTAAGCAAATGTTGAGTGGCGGCGCCCCGCCGCCGCAACGCCGCGCCTCCTCGCCCGCCGATTACGCGCCGCCGGCCACGCGCGCCCAGCAGCAGGCGGCACAAGCGGCCGCGCAGGCGGCCGTGCCGACGCAAGATCTTTCGGGGCTCGAAGAGCAGCTTCGCAAGATCACCGACCAGATCGAGACCTTGCGCCAGCCGGGGGTGGAGCAGGCGATCAATGCGCTGCGCGCCGAGCTCGGCGAGATCGGCCACGCCCTCGGCGAGGCCATGCCGCAGCATTCGATCGAAACCATCGAGCACCAGATCCAGGGCCTGACCCAGCGCATCGCCGAGGGGCGACAGAACGGCGTCGACCACAACGCGCTGGCCGGCATCGAGCACGGCCTGACAGAAGTGCGCGACGCGCTGCACGGTCTGACGCCGGCGGAGAATCTGGTCGGCTTCAACGATGCGGTCGCTGGGCTCGCGCAGAAGATCGATCTGATCGTCGCGCAAAAAGACCCCGAGACGATGGCGCAGCTCGAGAACGCCATCACCACCCTGCGCGGCATGGCCAATCACGTCGCCTCCAACGACGCGGTGGGCGCGCTCGCTGCCGAAGTACAGGCGCTCGCCGACAAGGTCGACCATATCGCGCGCGCGAGCACCAACTCCGACGCCCTGTCGAGCCTGGAGGCGCGCATCGACGCCCTCGGCCAGGCGCTGGTTGAGCGCGCGCAGGCAGGCAACGCGGTGCCGCCGCGCCTGGAAGCGCTGGTGCAGTCGCTCGCCGACAAGATCGAGCAGATCCAGGCCGCCCAGCAGACCCACGGCGACGTCATGACCGACGGTCATGTTTTGGACGATCGCATCGCGATGCTGGTGGAGCGCTTGGACGCTTCGGATTCGCGGCTTGGCCAATTGGAAGCCGTCGAACGGGGGCTCGCCGACCTGCTCATGCATATCGAGCAGCAGCAGAACACGCAGGCCACCGCTAGCCCGGGCGGCGACGCAGTGGCGGTCGACGCCCTCAAGCACGATTTCGCGCAAGCGCAGGAGGCGTTGAAATACGACCTGGCGCAGGCGCAAGAGGCGCTGAAGAGCGATTTGACCAATTCTTTGACCCATTCGCTGGCGCATTCGCAGGATGAGCTCAAGGGCGATATCGCTCGCACCCAGAACGCCCTCGATCAGGTGCATGGCACCTTGGGCGAGTTGGTCGGCCGCCTGGCGGCCATCGAGCAGAACATTCGCAGCGAGCCCCGCGCTGCGACGGCCGCGCCCGCGCCAGCTCACGCGGACGTCTCTCACCAGGGCCATTACGCGCACGACGAATACGCCCACAGCGAAGCATATGGCCACGACGAAGAGCCGCTCGAGCTCAATCATCCGGTCGGCAAGCTGGCGGTGCGGCTGGTGGAAGATGTGGCGCCCGGCATGTCGGCTTTCGACGGCATGCTGCCGCCGCGCAGCGCCCAACCCGAGCCGGTCGCACAGGCTGAGCTGGAACAATCGATGCCGGTCGAGCCCGAACTCTTCGCTCCACCGATCCAGCCGGAGCCCGCCCCGATGATGGCGACGCCCGGGCCCGTCGCCGCGACCGATACCGAACGCATGGACCAGGTGGATTACCTGGATCACATCGACCACGTGGACCACCCCGAACACATGGAGGCCATGGAGCAGGCGGAACCGCCGCACGCGCCGCTGCCGCCAGCCCCGCAACTAGAGGCGCAGCTCGAAGCACTGCGGGCCCAGGCCGCGCCGGCGTTCGCGCCGCAGGCAGAGGCGCCGCCATTCGAGGCGGCCCACTTCGAAGCACCACAGGTCGAAGTCCCGCCGCCGAGGCGCATGGCCCCCGGCCACGGCCCAATCAATCCAGACCTGCCGCCCGACGAGCCGCTTGAGCCGGGCTCCGGACCCCCGACCCTGCGCGCCCACCGGGGCGCCCGTATCGGCGGCTCGGAAGCCTCCGACCGAATGGGCGGATCGGCGGACGAGCCTAACGGCGGCAAGCTGAGCTTCATTGCCGCAGCCCGCCGCGCGGCGCAGGCCGCCATGCAGCAAGAGCAGGCGCCACCTTCGCTCGAGGCGGATTACGAAGACGAAGCACCGGAGACCGAAACGCGCCCGCTGCGCCAGCGCATGATGCGGCGGGTCAAATCGCTGTTCGTCGCCGCCAGCATCGTCGCAATCGTGGTCGGCTCGGTGCAGATCGCCGCGACCTACTTCAATTTCGGCAGGTCGGGCGCGCCGGCGACCCATACGACCCAGCAGCATCTCAGCGAGATAAGCGAGCGCGCCGCTGTAGGTCCCGCGACCGCCAACGTGAATCGTGCCCCGCAGACGGGAGACTCGGTTGCGGCGGTCATCGCGCCGTCGCGGACCGCGGCCACGCCGCTGGCGCTGGTGCCCCCCAGCGCGTCCATCGACCTCTTGGCGCCGCCCGACCAAACGGTGCACATCGCTACCCAGCCGGCGCCTAATCCGCGCCGCGAGAGTGGCACCGCGTCGAAGGGTGCCTCCTCGCCCGACATCACCGGATCGATCCCGCAGACGCCGGCCGACCACTCGGCGCTCGCGTCGCCGGCCGCAGCCCAAGATCTGCCGATCGCCATCGGCGGCCCGCGGCTGCGCCAGGCGGCAGCGGCCGGCAACGCTGCCGCGGCTTACGAGGTGGCGATGCGCTTTGCCGAGGGGCGCGGGGTGCCGGCCAACCTCGCCGAGGCCGCGCGCTGGTATGAGCGGGCGGCCAGTAAGGGGCTGGCACCGGCCGAATTCCGGCTGGCCAGCCTGTTCGAGAAGGGCCAGGGCGTGAAGAAGAATCTCGCCCGGGCACGCAGCCTCTACTCCGCCGCCGCCCGCCAGGGCCATGCCAAAGCCATGCATAATCTTGCAGTGCTTTACGCCGAAGGCGTCGATGGCAAGCCCGATTACACCACCGCCGTGCAATGGTTCCGCGACGCAGCCGAGCACGGCGTGTCCGACAGCCAGTACAATCTTGGCGTCCTTTATGCGCGCGGGATTGGCGTCGATAAGGACTTGGCCGAGTCGTACAAATGGTTCGCGCTCGCCGCCAAGCACGGCGACAAGGAAGCGGCTCGGAAGCGCGACGAGATCGCAAGCCACCTGGACAAGAAGGCCCTGGCCGCGGCCCGCCAAGCTGTCTCCCAGTTCGTACCCAGACCGCAGCCGCAGCAGGCGACCACGGTGCCGACGCCGTCCGGCGGCTGGGACAAGACCGCCACCGCCGGGCCGGATACGCGCGCAACGGCGCGCAGCGCCCAAGCTTTCCCCGTGGGAAAACGGTGAATCATCGCGCGACCTTTTGCGCTCGCGCCTGCTTACCATTAGTTATATAGATAATATCGAATTTGTTTCGCGGCCGGGATTCACTTCGGCGTCATCGCGCAACGTGAGACCAGCCGCGAGGGTTGACCTGCTGGCCGGCGCGTGGCCGTTAGCGTATCAGCCGCGAATGCCGGACGACAACCTTGCAAATCTATCTCCCCATCGCCGACATGTCCGTCAACATCTTCCTCATCTTGGGGTTGGGGCTGGCGGTCGGCTTCCTGTCGGGCATGTTCGGCATTGGCGGCGGCTTCCTGATGACGCCGCTGTTGATCTTCATCGGCGTCTCGCCGGCGGTGGTGGTGGCAAGCGTGTCGCCGCAGATCGCAGCCTCGCTGTTCACCGGCTTCCTCGCCCACCTGCGACGCGGCACGATAGATTTCATGCTCGGCGGCATGTTGCTGGTAGGCGGCGTGGCCGGCACGATCTTTGGCACCTGGGTATTTACCCTGCTGCGCTCGGTCGACCAGTTGGACCTGCTGATTGCGCTGTCCTACGTCACGATGCTCGGCATCGTCGGCGTGCTGATGGTGACCGAGGGCCTGCGTGCGATCAACCGGGCGCGCCGCGGCGGCCGCGCCGACTTGCGCCGGCCTGGCAGCCACACCTGGATCCACGGCCTGCCGCTGAAGATGCGCTTCAAGCGCTCGCGCATTTATATCTCGGTCATCCCGGTGTGGGTGATTGGGCTGATCATCGGCCTGCTCGGATCCATGCTCGGCATCGGCGGTGGCTTCATGCTGGTGCCGATGCTGATCTATCTCCTGCGGGTACCGACCATAACGGTGATCGGCACCGGGATGATGCTGACCCTGACCACGATGGTGGCGGCGACCGTCTTGCACGCGGTCGCCAACCATCTGGTCGACGCGGTGCTAGCCCTGGTGCTGATGATCGGCGGCGTGATCGGCGCCCAGTTCGGCGTGCGCGCCGGGCAGAACATGCGCGGCGAATGGCTGCGACTCCTGCTCGGCGTGCTGGTCCTCTTGGTGGGCCTGCGCTTTGCCGTCAGCCTGGTGCTGACGCCGGCCGACCCCTATTCCGTGCGCGTGGTGAGGACGCAATGATGCGTCGGCTCGCCCTCCTCGCCACCCTGATGCTGGCGTTACCGATCATCGGCACGCGGCCAGCGAACGCAGCACGGCTGGTCGTGTCGCTTTCCAACCACCGGGTCGAGATCACCTCCAATTTCACTGGCGCCGACCTGGTGCTGTTCGGCACCATCGAGCCTGACAAGGGCGCGACCACCATCCGGCGGGGCGATTACGATCTGGTGGTTACGGTGACCGGCCCGCGCCAGGACTACCGCACCCGCCGCAAGGAGCGGGTCGCTGGCATTTTCGTCAACACGGATTCGCGCGAATTCGTCAAGGTGCCGTCCTATCTCGCCGTGCTGAGCAATCGGCCGGTGAAGGACATCGCAAAACCGGAAACGCTGCGGCGGCTGCAGATCGGCCTCGACAACTATATCCTGACTCAGCGCATCGGCCCCGACTTCGCCGACACGGTACCGGACGACCCGTTCCGAGTCGCCTTCGTCCGGCTGAAGAAGGACCAGAAGCTCTATAGACAATCGCCAACGGCAGTGACCTTCCTGACACGCACGGTCTACCGCGCCGAGATTCCCTTGCCGGCGGACGCGCGCACCGGCACCTACAACATCGATGTCAAGCTGTTCGCCGACGGCACCATGGTCGCGCAAACCCAGACGGCACTGGAAGTGATCAAGACCGGCTTCGAACAGTACGTCGCCGAGGGCGCCGCCGACTACGGTCTGCTCTACGGCGTCCTCACCATCCTGATGGCGCTGTCAATCGGCTGGATCGCCAGCGTCATGTTCAGGAAGGACTAGTCTGGCAAACAGCGTTTGGCGGTGAAGGCATAGAGCCTGTCTTCGCCCAGCATGTGGGCAGTGAACTTGAGCGTCCCGAACAGATCGCAGAAGGCGGCATGGCGGATGTTGAGCCCACCGGCATAAGCGCCGAAGGCCGGCATCACCATCCGCGTGTCGTCGGCCGCGAAGCAGCGCCGACGTAACGAGCGGCCGCGCTGCGAAATGCGCGCGACCGGATGCAGATGGCCGGCAATTTCGTTCGGTGCGCCGGTCGGCTGATGGCGGAAGGTGATGTCGCCGAGCGTGAAACTGTCGTGGAACACGCCGCCGATCGTGCTGGCCGGCTCAGGATCGTGATTGCCGGTGAGCCAGATCCAGTCGCGGCCGCGTTGCAAAACATGCAAGCTGGCGCGGTCTTCCGGACCGAGGCGCGAGGGGCCGCCGCCGTCATGGAAATTGTCGCCGAGCGCGATAACGACGCGCGGAGCATAATGCGCAATCAATTTGGCGAGCCGCGCCAGCGTCGCCGCGCTGTCATAGGGCGGTAAGAGCTGCCCGCGCGCGGCGAAGCTGGAACCTTTCTCCAGATGCAGATCGGCAACGGCAATGAGCCCGTGTTCCGGCCAGTACAGCGCGCCGGAGGGGTCGGCGTGCAGGGCGATGCCGGCAAGGCTAACGATATGCTCCGCCCGTCCCCGCGACAGCGGGGACCCAGCTCTTTCTTCTGGATTCCCACTGTCGCGGGAATGAGCGGGAAAACTCACCGTATCGCCTCCTTCACCAGTTCGTCGGCGGCTTCGGCCAGAAGAACGTCCGCTGCCTCGCCATAGACGGTCTCGCGGCCGATCTCCAAGAGCGCGGGAACCGCCAAGGGCGAGACGTGGTCGAGCGGTTTATGGACGATTCTCCCCTTGATGCGTGAGAGCATTTCGCCGAGCCGCTTGATGTCGAGCAGGCCGGAGGCGGCATCGGCGCGGGCGGCACGCAAAAGAAGGTGATCGGCCTGATGCTTTCGCAGCACGTCATAGACCAGATCGGTGGAGACCGTGAGCTGGCGGCGCGATTTCTCCTCGCCGGGGAAGCGGCGCTCGATCAGCCCGGCGATAATGGCGCAATTGCGGAAGGTGCGTTTCATCAAGGCGGATTCGTCGAGCCATGCTTCAAGATCGTCGCCCAGCATGTCCTCGGCGAAAAGGTCGGTAAGAGATAAATCGCCACGCTTGATATGCAGCGCGAGGTCACCAAGCCCCCAGACCGCCAACGCGTATTCGTTAGCGACGAAGCCGAGCGGCTTCAGCCGCGCCCGCTCGAGCCTGCGCGTGAGCAGCATACCCAACGTCTGGTGGGCGAGCCGGCCCTCGAACGGATAGCAGACGAGATAATGCTTGGCCGCGCGCGGGAAGGTCTCGACCAGGAGATCGCCAGCCTTCGGCAACAGCGAGCGCCACTGCTGGACCTCCAGCCACTCGCGCACTTGGTCCGGCAATGCGCGCCAGGCGTCGCTGTCGGCGAGAATGTCGCGTACACGCGCGGCCAAATATGTCGAGAGCGGAAACTTGCCGCCCTCGTAGGCCGGCACTTTCGGGTCGGTACCGTGGGCGCGCGAGACATAGACCTCGTCTTCGACCAGCGCCTCGTATTTCAGGATCTCGCCGGCGAAGACGAAGGTGTCATCGGGGGTGAGCGTCTCGATGAAGTATTCCTCGACTTGGCCGAGTAGGCGGCCACCGCGCGGGATCGCCTTGCCGCTTGCGCGCGAACGTACAAGCCGTACTTTCAGCATGTTGGCCTCGACGATGGTACCGACGTTCATACGGTAACGTTGCCCTACGTTCGGGTGCGCGATGCGCCAGCGCCCGTCCTGCCTCTGCCTGATCTTGGCGAAACGCTCGTAGGCCTTGAGCGCGTAACCGCCGGCGGCAACGAAATCGACCGCGGCGTCGAAATCGCTGCGCGCGAGTGACGCGTAAGGCGCGGCGGCACGTACGTCTTTGTACAGGTCGTCGGCCAAGAACGGCTCGCCGACGGCGCGGCCGAGAATGTGCTGTGCCAGTACATCGAGCGCGCCGGTACGCAAGGGCGGCGTATCCTGGGCATTGTCGGCGACGGCGTCGATGGCCGCACGGCATTCCAGGACCTCGAAACGATTGGCCGGTACCAGCACAGCTTTCGACGGCTCGTCGAAACGGTGGCTGGAGCGCCCGACCCGCTGCATCAGCCGCGACGAGCCTTTCGGCGCACCGACATTGACCACCAGATCGACATCGCCCCAGTCGACGCCGAGATCTAGCGACGATGTGCACACGACCGCACGCAGGATGCCGCTCGCCATAGCGTCCTCAACCTTGCGGCGCTGGGCGACGTCGAGCGAACTATGATGCAAAGCGATGGCGAGGTTATCGTCGTTGATTCGCCACAGCTCCTGGAACAGGTATTCCGCCTGGCTGCGGGTGTTGACGAAGACGAGCGTAGTCTTGTGGCCCTTGATGAGGTCGTAGATTTCGCCCAGCGCGTGACGTGCCGAATGGCCGGCCCAGGGCAGATGCTCGGCCGTGTCGAGCATGGAAACGCGCGGCTGCGCGCCGCTTTCGGCGATAGCCAGATCAGCCAGCGCTTCGCCGCCGACTGGCTGCGGGACGAGATAGCGGCGCAGGCCGTCGGGTTCGGCGACCGTCGCCGACAGTCCCACGGTCGTAAGCTGCGGCGCCAGCGCAAACAGGTGCGCGAGATCGAGCGACAGCAGATCGCCGCGCTTCGACATCACCAGCGAATGCAGTTCGTCGAGCACAACGCGCTTGAGCGTGCCGAAGAGATAAGGCGCGTCGGCGGAGGCGAGCAGCAGCGCGAGCTGCTCGGGTGTCGTCAGCAGGATGTCAGGTGGCTGGCGGCGCTGCCTTTGCCGCTTCGAAGCCGGCGTGTCACCGGTGCGGGTTTCAAGCCGCACGTTCAGCCGCATTTCCCGCACCGGGATTTCCAGGTTGCGGGCAATGTCGACGGCAAGTGCTTTCAGCGGCGAGATGTAGAGGGTGTGAAGACCCTGGCTGCGACTGACCGCGCGACCGGTTGAAACGAGGCTCTTGGGCTGTGCGCCGGCTTGATGGAGCTCCACCAGCGTCGGCAGGAAACCGGCGAGCGTCTTGCCGCCGCCGGTGGGCGCGATCAGCAATACCGAGCGGCCGGCCTCCGCCTTCGCCAGCAATTCGAGCTGATGCGTGCGTGGACGCCAACCGCGGCCGGCGAACCAGCGCAGGAAGGGCTCGGGGAGCAAAGACGTCGTTTCAGCGCGTTGGATGACCGCCACGGAGCGAGATTACGACCTAAGCGGGCTTCCTGGCCACCACCACCAGGCCAGGCACCGGGACACCCTTTTCGGTACGGGCCGAGGCAGGCTCCAATACGACCGGTTCCAGCCCGCCGAGGCTGAGCGCGCCGCGCACGTGGGCGGCGCCGTGGGCGTAGCGCAATGTGTCGCGCAGGATGACGCCATCGCCGTCGTGGGTTTCGATCGTGAAAGCGAGCACGCCCCCGGGCTTGAGCACCTTCGTCGCAGCCGGCGGCACCTGGCGCAATTGATGGAAATAGATCAGCACGTCCGCGGCGAGAATGAGATCGTATTGGGCGCCGCGCGCGGCCTCGCCGCCCAAGTACGTCATCGCCTCGGCTTCGGCCAGCTCGTCATAGAGTCCTTTGGTACGCGCTTCGCCGAGCATCCCGCGCGAGAGGTCGACGCCGGCAAGCCGCGCGCAGAACGGCCGGAACGCCGCGCCGCCAAGCCCCGTACCACAACCGAGATCGAGCGCGCTTTCGAACCGCATTGCCTCACCGCCGCAGGCCGGCGCGACCGCAAACAGCAACATGTCCGGCCCGCGATAGCGCAAGCCCCCAGTCAGCGCCGCGTCGAAATCCGCCGCGTAACCGTCGAACAATGCGCGCAGATAGCCGACCGGCATCGCGACCGGCGGCGTGGCGCCGAGTCGGGCGAGCCGCAGGGCCGCGCCCTGGCCGTCGGCGGGGTCGGCCGCCTTGGCACGCATAAAGGCTTCCGTCGCGCCAGCGGTATCACTCGCCTGCTCGCGCGCCTCGCCCAAAAGGAACCAGGCCGGTGCGTAGGCGGGCGCCAGCGCCACGATTTGCTGGGCGAGGTCGATGGCGCCGGCATAATCGCCGGCGGCGAGGCTTTCACGCGCCCACTCGTAGCGGCGGTCGATAATGAGGTCGCCGGAGGAGACGGCGGCAGGCAGGCGGACGGCGGTCAAGGAGGTCGGGCTCATAAAGGCCGGGCGGCCAAATGGTGTAGAAGCCGGGCGCTCATATTGGGCTCGCCGGGCGTTTCGGCAAGTCCCTTTTCGACCCCTCTATGCCCCGGGCCGGCGGCACATTGCGCAGCTTGACCGCAGACGCCATCTCACGTCAGTTGGACGAAAAGCGCCGGGTGCCGGCGCCAGGGAGCGCGCGCATGGACAACGAGACCGCGACCCGGAACGACATGACGACCCGCATCTTCGGCGGCTCGCCGCTCGCCGTTTTGGCGCGGCTTATCCTGGTGTCGATCCTGGTCGGCGTCATTCTATCGGCGCTCGGCCTAGACCCGTTCGACATCGTGCGCAGCGTCGAGCGCCTGTTCCGCACGCTCTGGAACATGGGCTTCGACATCATCCGCTACGTCTGGCGCTATTTCCTGCTCGGCGCCGTGATTGTCATTCCGATCTGGATCATTACCCGCGTCGTCAACGCGCCGCGCGGACGCTGATGTGACCACCAACGTCGAGGTCTCAAACGCCCGGGTGTTCACTATCGCCGGGCCGGCGATGCTGACCAATGTGACGACGCCACTGCTCGGCGTGGTCGCTACCGCCGCCATCGGCCGGCTCGCCGACGCGGCCCTGCTCGGCGGCGTGGCGCTGGCCTCGGTCGCTTTCGACTATCTGTTCTGGCTGTTCGGGTTCCTGCGCATGGGCACCGTCGGCCTCACCGCGCAGGCGCTGGGCGCCGACGATAAGCGCGAGCAGCGCGCCGTGCTTGCGCGCGCGCTTCTGATTGCCGGCGCCATCGGCCTCGTCATCATCGTCGTGCAGGCGCCATTCGCCACGCTCGTCTTCGACGCCATGGGCGGCAGCGCGAAGGTGACGCCGGCGGCACGCACCTATTTTTTCGTGCGCGTGTGGTCAGCACCATTCGCGCTCGCCAACTACGTCATGGCCGGCTGGCTGGTGGGGCTCGCCTACGTGCGCACCGCCATGCTCATCCAGATCGCCCTCAACCTCGTCAACATCGTGCTGGTGGTGGCGCTGGTGCTGGGCCTTGATTTCGCCATCGCCGGTGCAGCGCTGGCCTCGGTGATCGCGCAAGTTCTCGGTTTCGCGGCGGGGATGATAGCCGCCTGGCGCATCGTCGGCGGGCGTTTCGATCTCACGCGCGCCGTGCTGTTCGACCGCATTCGTCTCACGC
>Ga0316583_10000175_pt1 | contig 16238 bp, 7 predicted proteins | sample J_170502JBrBrA_D_FD_204513 | JGI IMG/M metagenome (GOLD analysis project Ga0316583, IMG submission 204513) | Rhizosphere microbial communities from salt marsh grasses in Alabama, United States - J_170502JBrBrA | ecosystem: Host-associated > Plants > Roots > Rhizosphere | place: USA: Alabama... | reverse complement strand
ACCTTTCCCTAAGGAAAGGAAGTCCTTCAACTGTTGATCGTTCACTGCTACATCCTCCACCTACCAATAGAGGGCTCATTCCTGCCTCCAAAGATGGACACATCATATTCAATAGACGTGCTCAACTCTGCTACTATTTTCCAATTCCAAACAAAGACTCGAAAATCAGGACTGACAGGGTCTCAGTGCTAGGGGGTATTGAGTGTCACGGGCTCGTTTACAGTGCGCGGATTTTGGGTGTTTACAGAACTTTCTTATCCATTAACGAGACTCGACTAACCATCATCTTCCAAAGCAGTATAGGACATTCCTTTCTCAGGAAAACCAAGAATAGCATTCCCGGGCTGAACTTCACCAAGCTTCGCAAACAAAGAATCTTCATCACCAACTTCCTGCCTTTGACAAGCCAGCTATTGTATAACCTGTCTCGAGCCTCAGAATCCTCCGAGATTGGAGTGAGTGGTACGAAGCCCAGGCCCTCTCATCAGTGACAGATCAGGCTTGCCCAACCTGCCCCTGAAGAAGAAGAATCAGTCCCTGTCGCATCCAAATCAGTCCCCGGCGCAGGCTTCTTATCATCCTGAGGCTTCCTTGCCTGACAAACTCCTTCGCTTGTGGAAAAGCTCACTCAGCTGCGGCGCTATTCTCAATCGGCGATTCCTCAACCGCTTCCTTTGCCTGACATTCATCTGTTGAATAACTAGATAGAATCTGACCTAGCTGAGAGCTATAATAGCCTAGGACCATCACTGCTCTGACTTTCATCTGCAGATATTGGAGTTCGTCCTTCCCTTTTGCCGTCAGGATAGTCTCACCATACCTAACAGTACGCAATGCCGATCTTCCTTTATTCTAGTAGCTTGATTTCGTCGAATCAGGAACTTCAATAACACATACTCTTCTTTCTTCAGAAACGTCCAATAAAACACACATGCAAATCTTCAGAAGTTTATGAAATCACACCCGACGTCTATCCCATATGATCCGATCTGGAGTATCCTTTGCCTTTGAAAGAATAAGCTCAATCTCTTTCCGTCAAAAAAGGTGTGAATCTCCACTTGCATTCCTCGGGGAGAGGCACGAGCGCAATAAAGGCAGCTAAGCGAATCTGACTCTCACAGAGAGTCAATTCGTGAACCTTAGGGACAGTATAAGAGACTTTTTCCTTATTAGAGAGAAGGATTTGTTATGAAATTAATAAGTAGTGCCGGTGTTCAAGTATTTAATAGAGGAAAGGAAGGTGACTTTCGTCAGATTAAGAGGGCGGTGTCCTTAAAAGGAAGAGTGGAGTTGGGGAAGTTCTTTGGATGCGTAGGCGGGGTTCGGTACTTTACTCTTTTCTGATTTTCCTTCCTCTCCCCGGGAGTCAGGGCGCGTATACCCCTTCTTAACTAGCTGTAGGGGAATCAAGGAGAGACTGTGATTGTGCGCGAAAGGTTCTTATCTTTGTTGAGTAGTCTCATGGGGTAGAGCATTATCCCTCGCTCGGGCTTAACCTCTCCAGGCGGGCGAGGGGAGGTGGCCTCGTCAATTTCTTTCTTCTTTCTTCTTTCTCCTTTTTGGAAAGCGGTTATGATTCAAGCTCGAGAAATGCCTTTGGACGAAAAAAGAGTAGTATGGAGAGTGTGATGTGAAATAGGCTACCTTTTTTAGGTCAGATTGCTAAGGTTGTTCTGGATTCCACTTCTCTTGTCAACTTCAGCCTAATACCGTGACTTCCCCCTAGGAACAGAGAATGCCTGAAGTAAGGTGTGCCTCCGCTCTCTATAAGATGTCAAAAAGCAATCAAAGCGCTTCAGCTTTCTCGCTAGCCCTTAATGCTCTTCCTGCAGACCTAGTTCCGGAGGAAGAATGCAATGAGCCTTACAAGATCTCATATTAGGGGGAAGGGATTCGAATTCCTCTGCCCCGGCTAGCCCGTGTCTTGCTTCTTTGGCAAGATAGAGATAACAAGCAGAAGGAAAGATTTATGCACTCCGGCAGAAAGAAGGGATTTGCCGGAATAGAATATACGTTTATCCCCGCTCCTAGTTCCTCTTTTTTTCACACCAACTTTGGTTTTTCAGTCTCCTTTTAGCTACTTTCCGGGAACACGTGAAATTGAATATATGGAGCGAGTGCTCGTAGGGTGGGCTCCTCTTGGTATACCGGGACTCGCATGCGCTCAGCCTGCTGAGAGTCTAGCATCCGCATAGGCATTCCTACTGGCTTTGTTAGGAACTCCCACAAGCCTATCTCACGGAATAGAAAGAGAGGCTTCAGTACTTCTCAAAGAAAGGATTCTTGTCGATTTAGCAAACCAAGGGCTTAAGCCATACCTCCTTCACTTAGTAGAAGGAGCCAGACCCCTCTTTTTAGACAGCAATTCAACCTGGGCAGTTTCTTTGACTCCGCCGGAGAATACTTATGCGAAGGAGAGACTTTCCGAGTCGACCTACTCATTGGAAGCATTCCTTTACTGAACGAAGCAATCGTGAGGAGGAGGCTATGGAATAGTTTCTAGCGATTGCTAAAAGGACTTTCTAAGCTCGATGTGGCGAGTTTCGGGAGGCGGGCTCAATAACTCAATTTCAGAATTCCAAAAAAGTCAGACTTTAGGTCTTGCGTGTTGTGACGAAAGATGGACGAAACTCCAGTCTTTCCTATCAGTCTGCATTCATGCATTTAAGCACTTCAAATGTCCCACGTAAGGATTCTCCTTGGACGACTTCGGGTATGCGGTTGAAAGTTCAGGGTATTCTCCATGGTCTTTCTCTTAGAGAGCGTGGGTCCTGCTCTTATCTGAGCTTATCTTCTTAAAGCTCCAGAGTGAAGCTAGCTTAGTGAAGTAAGCTTTTAAGCAAGCTTCGTAGAAGGAGAAGGGGTAGCTCCGGTGGTTCAACAGATGATTCTACACTACATACGAGATGACCGATATTCCATTACGGGCCGTTCTGAGTTGGAGGCAAGAGCTCTTTAGTTTGAGAAAGGTGCTTTTCGCCCTCGATTCATCCGACTCAATGACCGATGCCTGCTGCTTCATCAGCACATTTCCATTATGTAGGTTAGCAGGCCCCAATGTATTTAGAAAGAGCCCGCTTCTTTCCTATCTTTGAATGCAGCATTGAGTGGTTGGCAACGAGCCCGCCAAGTCTGAATGTCGTCGAATACGAAGGAAGAAATCCAAAGCAGCTCAACTTTGACCACGAATTTGATATCTTTTATCCCGGTTGTTAACTTAATAGCATGCATGATCAGTCCCATCTGTCAATCAGGGGTGTACTTTTTCATCACATTCAATCTCCAAAGTTTGGTTCAAGTTAGGTAATGCTAACAAAGGTGCAGAACATAACCTATCTTGAAGCAGTTCAAATGCATGTGATTTCTCCTCACCCCAATGGAAACCAACATTCTTTTGAATTACCTCAGTGAGTGGTGCAGCAATGGTGCTCAAATCCTTCACAAAACGCCTATCAAAACTGGCTAAACCATGAAAGCTCCTTACCTCGGTGAGACTTTGAGGCGTTGGCCACTCCTTGATGGCCTTGATCTTCTCTTCATCTACTTCGATGCCCCTGTTACTGATCAAGCAACATAACCAAGAAAAACAACTCTTTCCATGCAGAAGGTGCATTTCTTGAGGTTAGCATACAACTTTTCATATCTCAATACATCAAAAACACATCTCAAATGCTCAATATGATCATCTCAAGTTCTTATGTATACTAGTATGTCATCAAAATACACAACTACAAACTTGCCTAAGAATGCACGCAATACATGCTTCATTATTCTCATCAAAGTGCTAGGCGCATTTGTCAGTCCAAAAGGCATAACCAACCATTCATACAACCCATATTTGGTCTGAAAAGCGGTTTTCCATTCATCCCCTTCTTGAATCCTAATCTGGTGGTACCCACTTTGAAGATCAATTTGACTAAAGATACAAAAGCCATGCAACTCATCAAGCATATCATCTAGTCTAGGAATGGGATGTCGATACTTTATCGTGATATTGTTGACCGCTCTGCAATCGACGCACATCCTCCAGGTCCCATCCTTCTTTGGTACAAGTCAAACTGGCACCGCACGTGGACTTCTTGGTCTTGAGGCTAATCTTGGTTTCAGTGTCGTGCAGAAGAAATAGAATCTCCCGATCTTGGTTGGCGAATTCGGCGGGCTAAATTGGAACAATCCTCTTCAGTTCTATCTGTTTGGATGACGTTGGATGGTTTTTGTTTTCACTGACCTGTTTGTGTGAATGGGAAGGGAAATCGTCTAATTAATGAAGGTTTCAATCGTGTCTTTTCGGGGAAATTACTAATATTCCGGACGCTGAATGCGTCAATGTCTCGAAATGGTTTTGTGGCATGACTTGTGGCTCATTGCTGAGATCATAGGAATCCCGAGACAACAGAGAGTCGATTGAATGAAAGTCCCGATTGGGGCCCTGGGTTTTCTTCACCTCCTGGACAGTGGAGGTTTTCAAGCGGGTCGCTGCTCTAGTTGATCGTTGGTATGGTAAACAAAACAACGAAGCGCCTGGATGCGTTCAGACCCGCTAAGCCAAACAACACTAATCGATCCTCCTTTTGAGGACGGGTTTTTCAACTACCCCCTGGAAAGTCGATATATAAAAGCCAACTCAAAGCAGTTCCAAGAATGAATCATGGAAAAAAGCCTTCTTTGGAAAAAGAAACTGGTATAGCACTTCTCATGACGTCGGAGAAGTAGTCTTTTTCTTTCTGAGACTTTCTCCTTCGTTCCGTCGAACGATCTTTCTGCTGACTCATCCTCCTGCCCGAGAGCATCAAACGTTGGTGGAATGGTCGTCGCCCTTTCTTGAACGTGAAAGCGCTTCTCTAGTCTCCGCTTTGAGCTTTCTTTGTGTCCTGGGAAGTTTTTTGTTTGCATTCCAATCTTTTAGTAGGAGACAGACGTGAAGGAAATAGACGAATGACTGGTGATGAATCCGCATCTGCTTGCTTCCTCGGATCAGCTAATCGTTCTTCCTAATACTCTCTATTTAGAGTCATGGGTATGCCTGGATCTGTAAGAACAAGTGCCCTATTTACCAGCAACCTATACTACAATGAAGTCTCCCTCCCGTGACAAAAGCATAAATTCCTCACAAGTGATCAAGGTGGGTGAGCTGACCCTTTCTCAACCTTCCACTGATCCCAATCCATCTTTTCCAACTTCAAGAACTGCTATTTCACAATCAAATTCAGCAAAGACTTACCCTCGAATCAAGAAATATGAGTTCGATCTTCCTGTTGGTTATTCAAATCCTCATTCTAGCTAGTTCTCTTTCTCGTATTCCAATCCAAGTATACGAGCGAGCTTATGTGCTGGCGCATTTCAAGGAAGGGAAGAGAATGGTCTTTCGCACCCGGCACCCTAGTTCGACTCCGCCTATGGATCTTGACTTCACTCTTGTTTCGAGAGAAACATTATACTCAGATCGCTTAGTCTCAACATTATACTAGGATCACTCCGCTCCACCAATTGAGAATTATTGACTCGTTGGGAAGGAATCTCACTGACTTGCTGGGAAAGAAAGACGAGCGATAAAGAAAGGGAAGGTCACTTCTATCTAATCAAATGTCCCGACTCTAGCTTTCAAATGAAGAAAGAGTCTTTGCTTTGGCATTTTCAGTTAGTGTAAGAGCTAGGCTAGCCAACCTGAGTGGGGTAGTAAGTCGAACTTTCATTCCAGTTTTGTTCTATCTCATTCTGTTTGTACGTCGTAATGCTTCTTCTTTCCTTCGAGGTAGGCCTTTCTTCTCGTTGGAGTCTTTTATCATAGAATACTGATTTTGGTTGTACTGATCTCGGCGCATACATAGAAATCCCTCAAGCGGAAGGAAGCATTCGTTATGACTAGTCCTTTCGACGAGGTAAGGAGGATAAAGCTCTAGCACCAGCACCCGAGAACTGAATCAAATCAATATACCCTGCATATATCAATCACTCTTTCTTTCGTCAAGTAGATAGCTTCTTTGAAAGTGTGATGAGACTCGGCAAATCAAGTTCTAGACCGCTGCCCTGCCGGTGATGAGTCATCTGTAGACTGGTAGAGTGCGCTTTCCTTGGATTCAGTATTGTCTTTCATCCATCCCTTCAAATCGCATAGCTCAGTTGTTTTGACAATGCGCCAGAGAGCGGAGTCAGTATAGTAATTGCCAAGCAATGTAGTTCAGAAAAGATGGGCTAATAAGGCTGGCTCCTGACTTGAGAGAGAAAGACTTCCCAAAATCTCAGAAAGTGATCACTCCCTTACTGATACATGTCATGCTTTCCTTTTCTCCAGCACTATTGACTGCTTCACCTTTGTTTTGACGTTGGGGGATTTGTGGAAGAGAACTGCTTGTGCTTGACTAGTTTGAAAGTGAAGTTGCAACAGTGCGCACAAACTCTGGGCCTTCTTGACCAGCAGCTTTTCTGAAGTAGAAAATGCTAAAAGCTACTAGCTACTCCCTGCTACATCTTGCTCGGGTACCCCCACCTTCTCGTCACACCCTAAGCCCGGCCGCCTAAAGACCTTTCTAATTCTGGATCTTCAAAGACTTTTTTGTGCTGGAGAATACATGGCGTCAAACGGTGCTAACATTCCTCTTCCATTGCCCTTGGGCTTCCTCAATTGAGTATCCCATTGCTTGCATCATTCGAAGTCGTCGAATCGTATATCTTAAGCAACGGCGCTATTAATTAGTCAAGCTCCTTTTTGGAAGCCTTCTTCCCATCTCCTAACGCTCTTGTTTTTGGCCCAAGCATTTCCAAGTGATGCATCCGGATGGTTTGAGGATGATGATCATGTTTCGGAGGAATGAGGAATTTGGAAAGTTCTTTTTCTTGTTTGTGCATATTCGAATAGAATAGATTTCGTTACCAAAAGTTAGAACTATATTGGAGCCCCTAGTATGGTAGTCTACGTTAGTAGTGATTCGCCTGATACTGAACATTCTCTTCTGTCACCATTGAATCACCGAAAGAAGGTATGCCACTCATCTAGACATGTCTGCCTCCCTTTCAAGCTCTTGGTGCTGCGACTATCACCGGTAAGCTGCGTCGGATCAACATCGGGATTAGAATCAACTGCAAAAGCAACTAAGTCAACGCCTATTTGCTTTGGGCTAGTCAAATAGGTAGGCATTAAACAACTCAAGCCAAAGCATGAAACAACTAACGAATGAGTGCTACCGCTATCAATTAGCACAGTGAAGGCTTTCTTGGGCCGGAAGTAGACGCTTTATCATGAAACAAAGAAAAGTAACTGTCAGCATCAGCCTAGGTCGACACGTGCCAAAGCTGGGTACCGCCTCTCAAGTCTGAACCTCATAGAACTTGTCCATCCTATTTTGCAGAATATGCACCTCTCTTCCCTCGAGACATTACTAGTAGGTGGGTCGGCAGAAGATACTCAACTATATTCCAAAACAGGGCCGCTAAGTCCGCTTGATTCCATTTTGTCCTTCACCTTGCTTCCACCGTAATACCTGGTTGATAAAACACAGACTCCTGACTTGGGAGCAGATCAATGCCTCCACAATTGGCCTCATCTACTCTTTAGCCAGAGACAAATGGTTTATTTAATAAATGAAGACAGGTTTCCCTCAGAACAGGTGGCAAGCTTGATCCAATCTCTCTCAAAAAAGAGGGAGAAATGGACACAAAAGATTTCCAGCAGTATACATGACAACTAAACTGGGAGCCCTAAGACCAAGCATATCATCTAGTCTCCCCTTCGAGATCAAGATCCCTCTTTAGATCAATTTGATATCAAGAGTAGGGCACCGACAACCGGTATTATGGTGTCTAATACGACGACAAAGCAAAGAAAAAAGGCGGTTGGTGGAAGAGTTTTGAGCCCCGTACTTTAGGCGCTTCTTCTTTGATTTCCTATGTGAGGAGAGGTGGATTCATTCGACGGATTCCAAATCTCTTGGTCAAGCTCTTCAAGAAAGAAGAGCGCAAGGAAGAAAGAGAAGTGTCAACGTCTCTCTCCGTGGTCCAAAATCAAGAGTGCGTGTCCAATCCATTCCTTTCGTGAAGCTTGTAGTGAGCCTACGACTAATAACTTTCTGAATCAGCAAGGTCCTTCCTTATATTCTTTCATTTCAATAGTAGTGGAGGGTAAGCAACTTATGCCAGTGTATGGTACTGGGTACTTCAGCTTGCTCAGGTGCCAATCATAATAGGGAAGTGCTGTAGGAAAGCTGCCGCAATGCGCCGCTGGCATTGATGGTAGAGTCGTGCCCAAGGATAAGAAGACTGATCACTCTCACCGACAGGAAGGCAATGATCCGATCACTCAACCCATACCGAAGCCAGAAGCAGGTGAACCAACTCCCTCATTCTATTCTGAAATTCATTCCACTAGGACAGATGATATTTGAAAGGCGCCAGTGCTAATGAGATAGATCTTTGACTCTTCTCTTCCACCACTGGAAGAGAGTCCGAGCCGAGAGACAACCAATACGCAATTCCATCCATCGTACGCTCGTCCATCCTTCCGGCGCTTTATCCCTCCCGTGGCGAAAGGAAGGGTGTTCGGACTAAAGGGGGGGTGATATACTAAAGATGGATAAGTCAAACCTCTATTGGATGGGTAAGGTGCGCTGCTATCGAAATAAGTACTACTGCTAAAAGCCAAATTAGACTAACTACTTTGATAGACAGGTCGTTCTCTCAAAACTTCTTATGTGCTGATTCGAAAGAAGACCTTAATCGCCTGATAAAAGAGCCTGGATCGGAATGTGAAGGAGGGTAAGGGTATGCGGCTCATCAACCCTATTTAGATGATGCTACAAAAAAGGCTTGAATCACCTTATTCGCCCAAGTGCTAAAGGGCTTGGTGAAAAAAGGACGTTCTTCCTGCCATTGCTGGATCCACACTACCAGCACTCCTCCCGGTGGGAGAGGGAGGGAACACACACCTCTATGTATCGACCGTATATCAACCCCCATATTCAGCTACGGCTGGGACGGAACTACTCCTGAGTTGGTTGCCAATATACATATCTCTCTTGTCTTTCTCACTAGCCATGGACCCGTGCAATGCACGGAATTGTTTGATGATCAATTGTTATGTTACTTTCAAGCGTTTTGTTGCTCCATCGTATTTTCTTCGGATTAGTTAGGTGTGGGCATTAAGAATTCAGAATATCAAGTGCCAGATTACGAAATCCTCGACTCGACTGATATAATAGATGGAATGGTTCGCTTCATTCGAGAGTCAATCCAGGAAGGATAAAGAGAAGAGATGAGACTCGACAAAGGTAATATACATACGTCCTGGCGCACGCTTAGCTTAACATGGAAAATATATAGGAAAGGTCAAGCTCTACTGACAAGGGAAAAGAACCGAGAAGTTAGAAAAGAATTTGATGCTTCCGCAGGCCAATGAAAGTAGCAGTGGCTAGGCGAGCTAACAAAGACAAGTGACAGATTGATTGACCGGTGAAGAAGACAAGGAGATGGAAGAAAAAAGCACAGGAAAATGAAGAGCAGATGGCCTATCTTTTCATAGAGCTTGTGACTGGTATAGGCTTCTGGCTGGGATAGCACTAGTTAGAGCATTAGGTCACTCTACGGATGATGAAGTGAAGAAATATAGTATGCTTGACCTTGACTATGGCTTCTTGTACTGTACGTGAGATAGGCTTTTATGCTTACTAGGGCAAGAGTAGGCACTTACTATTCAGCAACTCTCGTCAAAGCAAGTCACTACTTACTTTACTCACCTTTCTTTCCAAGATTCGATGCTTTCTACAGAGTAAGAAAGAGAAGAAGAATGACCGAAAGAGAAAGGATGAGACCACTAGAGAAAGAACGAAGAATAGGGTTCGACCTTCTTCAGTCTCATATTTCTCTCTATAAGAAAAAGGAAGAGAAAGCGCCAGAAAGAAGAGAATGAGGGACCCTTCGTTCGATCCGGGCTTGGCACCGAGACTCGAGGACGGAATCGAGGGCTATTTACTAGTAGAGGTTAGACTTTATTGGCTGAGATGAGAAGGACAAAATACCACTGAGATAATCTTGAGGACTCGCTCTGGAGGTATGCCCTTATAATAAGGTACGTCTGCCTTGACCGGGCTTGACTAATAATGACTTAATCGCTCCACGCCTATTCCTATTTATCTCATACTAGCTAGCAGCTTTGATCAGAAAGAGTGTTTTCGAAACCCGCTTCTGATTACTGTTATCGATACCAATAGAGGAGCAGCCAAGAACTAATGTGGAGATCAACTAGGACACCTAATGAAAGGGGCTAAGCGGACGCATTCAGACTAATTAGAATGGGCAGGCAGATTCTCATATTCCCAGATAGGGATGATCAGCACTCCTAGTTCAAAAGGAAAAGGATTGATAAGTAGGATAAAGGGAGGCACCTTTCCCACAGAGAGCCTGTGACGTGTAGACTTGCTCTGAATAGTTTGACCGACTTCCCAGTCAGTTAGTGGTATTTCGCAGTGCCAGGTATGAGATAGGTAGCTCAGGAAGCCCTCAGAAAAAGGAGTTGACCTAGCTCGCGAAAGAGCTCATCAAGGTCCTTGACCAGGATTCTCTTTCTTCTTTCTTTGCCTGTCATAACCATAAACATACAAGCAATTCGCCCCACCGAGTCTCGATTGGTCTCCCCGTTATACTAATAGGACTAGGTCCAAGGGCAGATTGGGCATCAATCAGGTACATTGGAGTGAGAGTGAGGGTGACCGGATAGAAGTTCAAGGACTGGAGGAAGCTAGTGTAGAAAGATCGACTACTTATGTTATGCGGGAAAGAGTAGAAATCAGACTCCACTGATTGATCTATGCTTTCAAGTGAAAAAACCAGGCGGGTTGTAGGTAGTTCTTAGTACTTTCCTCGCCTAAATTAGAGTTACTAGACGAGTCCCCTTTCAGAAGTCAAGAGTCGAAAAGGAAGGACTTCCTTTCAATCATCAATTATACGAAGGGCAGTTCCCTCTCATTCATTTCCAGGCGAGCGAATTCAAGTCAAGGCTGCTTTTCTTACTTCAGCTCTGCTCTAGGGTCAGCCCCGTAAGCCATTGGGAGAAAGCTAGTTTCAGCACTCTTTTTTTCGGTCTAGTGTCAGTGAGAAGGGATCCCAGTTTCAGTTGGAGATTCAGTGAGGATTGGACGTCGGGCGCAGTTGCAAGACGCTGATCTAATAACTCTGCCTTTCAAGAGCTTGACTTCGAAAGATTCCTTCATCCTAGTCACAGAATGTATAGTCCGGTTTTCAACTCATCTTGGGTCATAATTGTCAGCTTCTGCTATTTCGCTTTTGCCTCTTCCCTTTTTTTCCTCTACCGAATCATTCTTCTTTGGTGGGATGGGATTACACTCTCTTCTTCTTTCCTGGGACTACACTCTCCTCATCCCTATCAAACAAAGTCGATATAGCTAGCTCGATCGATTTGTTCCTTCCAAAGAAGACCGCCCTTTCTTTCTTCTCCTTCGAGACTGACTGAACTCGACTGACTTGCTTGTTGATTGAATGAATGCATAGCTGCCCGAGGCGCCTGTACCAAGTTCCATAAATCCGGCGTATACTTGTGGGAAAGAGAGGATCCCCTTGTGCCTGCTGACTCAGTGATATCCCATGCTTTAGAGTGAGTCTTTTCTGCTCGGAACATTAGTCGTCCCAGCAAGGAAGTACTAACGTAGTTCCGCGCTAGTGTGAATTGGCTCGAGACATTAGTCGTCTCTCTTCTGTCCTCAAAACATGCCGTAGTTTTTCGGTCTGTTCGGAAGTCAATTATGTTCCGAACACTGAACGCTCTACTAACGTGGAGAACAGGAAAGACTCGTTGCAAAAAAGGACTTATGTTTCCAGCCAACTCTGGAATTCGGTCTCCCCGCCTCATTAGTAGTTCCGAGCATAGCATATAGAGCTTGAGGGTTTGTCGAGCGACTCTCTTTCATCTACTTCGAATAATCTTCTTTTGATCTTGCTTGATATACGCAAAAACGAATCTGATCTTTGCCTGCCGCCTTCCTTTCGACCGAACACAGCCCTCTGACGGGCCTGTTTGTCCCTGTTGTTGTCTAGATGCTGAACCCGGCTGCTTCCGTTCCCGCTGCTAGCTGCTGTGTGCGAGTTTCTGCTTGATTCGATACCACCTAGACCAAATTCTCGTTAAGGGAGCTTGCTTGTTGACATCTCATTAGAAGGAAGTTGACAACATTTCTTCTTTTCTACAGCTAACAGATCTGTTAGCTACTGACAGTGTACATATTTCTTTACGGGAAAACATATTTGGTGAGTCGGTTTGCTTTATTCTTGCTTCAGTTTCTATCTTTCCTCGTGTACTTGTTAGTAATGTTGTCTAGGATTGATAGAAGCTTAGCGTAACTCAAGCTATAACTCAGCCCATAATTGGATTCTTGCATTTGATTTTGCCTATTGTGTGACGTTATTCAAATTGTGTTTCCTTGGTGTTCAACTTACTGATTACTACTAGATACTATCAACCTCATTAAAGAGATAGCTGGGACTTGTATCTCATGTTCCATCACATCACTATTGTGAAATCCTTTGATTGACACTCCTGGTAGATGTGCTGTCTTGTCTACGATCAGTCAATGGATCTCTTCACTGCGTGAGACTGAACTCCTTCCCGAGGTCGCCCGAAGCTGGGTAAGCAATTTCGACAAAGTCTTATTAGAGCTCCCCTCTCGCCCGTCGTATGCTATGGGTGGTCACACTAGCCCCTCGATGGCATGCCGGGATTTCCCATTGACTCTTCCTGGCAAAGGTACCAGATCAATCGTTTCAGGACAAGCACTTGCGCCCTCTGGTTTATCCCGAAACACTTCCTAGCTACGAAGAAGATGTTTCCACCATTTACGCTCTCAGGATGCCACTTCTCCGATTCCATCGAATTCAATTGATTAAGTGGGATTTTCGAGGAAGCAAACCTTCGTTATGACTAGGACTTTCGAGTTACGTTTGGTTTGCTACGACTACTCCTGATGTTCCGAGTACAAGGCGACTCATCAGTCTTTATGTGGATAGAACTGCCCAGCACAGGATCCCTTTCTTTGTGGGAAGGATCTATATGCTGATCTTGAAGTCTCTGCCGTAGTAAGTCAATTTCAGACTTCAGACCATCTAATCTATAAGTTGATCCCTTTCTTTTTCTTTCTTATGGGTGCTATTGCCGCCACTCCTAGTCCCCCTTCTTTCTGCCGGAGTGCATAAATCTTTCCATGAAAGCCAAACTCCGACTCTACTCAATTCACTTCCTTTCCCGCCTTTGAGCTCAATCAATCAGTACACGAACGAATACCAATTCCAATATTGGCGATTTGAATTCAATAAAGTCTTCCGGAAAGGCTATAGCTAAAGATAGAAGGGAGTTCGCTCCGCTCCGTCCCATGGTGAAATACCCATAAATACCAAATGAAAGAGACAGCCTGGCATGCGCCACTAAAAAGAAAAGCAACAATGGTTAACCTCTTCCAAAGCTTTCCCACTTTCCTCTAAAGGAAGAGAGCTGCTGCTAGTACAACATACATAAGCAAAGGCTTCTCAGTCAGTTGGCTCGGCATGGCCTCCATCGGCAATCGGAATCTTTTTCATCGGAACTCCTCAGGTCTGGACACTCCACTAGCTTCTCTAGTTCTTTTCTTGATCATAACCAGCTTTTTTGGCTTGATAAGAAAGACGCCAGCTAGACTTCCATTTCCCCTCTCTGAACTGCTCCGTGGGAACATACTGACGCAAAGGTATCTTCCGATTTCGCAAAAGAAGGTGGGAAGAATAGGTCAGCTTCTTTCTTTGAGAATCCTGCTTTCCCCGGCTTAGTACCAAGTGAAATGACATGCAACTTGGACCTTAGTCCCAACATGGTGGGGTTCCCTGTCCTGGCGCTTCCTTGCTTGTCGTCATCTTAATGCTGGGGTCAGTGTGAAGTGTAGAGAGGATCAACTGTCTGCTGACCTTCACTCTCTATAGTGCTCATGAAGTGGCTCGCTTGTTAATAGTCTCTATCTCAAAGGTCTTCGCGCGGTTCCATAGTCCAATCTCAAGCCTGTGAGGCTGGAAACTTCTACAACAATCTGACATATATATTCCCATCACCACAATCAAAGTCAACGATACAGTAAATGGAGAACCCCCCTTTCAATAGGTGAAATAGGTTGAAAAACGGTGAATTCCATGCTCAAGGGCTCAAGCCAGTCGTCCTTCTGAAAGGTCCTCTTCTACGGCTCAAGTTCAAACTAAATCAAGTTCCTTTTCTCACTTCATCGTATACTCAAAGTCAAATCAATGCTTGCTTGAAAGACTTCTCAGCGCAGTCAAGCAAGATAGGATTCTCAACAGGATAAGTTCCGTGGACAAGGCGAGCTAGCAGCGGTGCCCGTGCCGTAGGTCAATGAAATTCTCTTTTTCAGCACGTTCAGTTCTGGAGAAAGAAATCTCAAAGAGAACCCACAAGAACAAATAAGGGCGGGTATCGAAAGGGTCTGGGAGAATCCTTTGTTTCATAGCTATGGTTCGCTAGCTTCACAGGCTTTCACTCCAATCAGGTAGGTGAGTCAATGCATCCTCTTTCCCGTATAAGGTCCCATCGGAATAGTTAAGTGAGGAAGCAAGTTAGTTTGACTTGACAAGTTCGTTTGAAAGCCTTTACACAAGAGCTAGTTCAAGAGAGTAAGAACGCGAAATCAAGTAATCTTTTCAAGCGAGCAAGGTCAGGATCAAGCTGAATCTGCTACTTCCAGAGAAAACGTGTGATAAAGCAATGAAACGAGACTTTTTCAATGCATAAAATGAGCCAGCAAGCCCAATTGCAGTTCTACGGTAATCCTATCTAGTTACAGCAAGCGGAATTCTCTGAGTCAATAGATGTCGAAAATTCCGACTTTTGAACTACGATCTTCCTTCCGATGCATATTCCTGAGCTTCTAAGCCAACTACAAACCGGCTAGAATTTCGAATCAAGTTGATGCTCATATACCGGCACTTTGACTGAATTCCATTTTGCCTAAGTAAGGTCATTTTCAATTGTCAAAAGTTGAGACTTCCCTACCGGAAAAAGTAGTCAATCTCGATTTCCCTAGGGAAGTGAATCCTCATTCTCTGAAAATTCTAACTCACCTACCGGCAAAAGTCTTCAATCTGGATTTCCCTAGACCTAATATCAGTAGAGTCTTGACTTCCAGGAGAGGAATTCGAGTCTGAACCCTATAATGGAAGTCTAGTCTTGTCCCTTCTCAACATTTCTTTATAGTCGCTGCACTTTGTTTCGCTCCTTTGGTAGCCTTTTTTCTTGCTATTGGGGACTGATTCTTTCACATAGGTGTAGTGGTCCCTGCAAGGCTATCTGTCTACTTGGCTCTGTAGGCTTCGTCTTGGGCTATCTTCTTTCTCCTCGTTTTTGGGACTTGAGGTCGTCGATCTACCTCTATTGCTTCTGCTTCGACTGAAAATGTGAGAGTCAAATCGGTTGTGCTAGAATCAGCTCTAACCGTAGCAGCTCTTATCCTATCTGCTCTTGGTCTTTCATATAACCGGTGGTAGAGGAAGAGCAGTTTGATAATAGTGAAAGGATGTACTTGCCCACAACATTTGCACATACATCCCTGTCAAACTATGGAAATCATTTCAGGTCTTGGGAAAGCTGTGCAATACCTGTGTTCTTTTGTGTCACTCTTTCCGGCATATTGAATATTACCAATCTTTCTTTCTTTTTCTTTTCCAGGAGAAGTGGGGCAAGAACCTTTATATCGCGTCAGTCAGTGTGCTACGGCCGTACCGTCTCATGAGGTATCTTGTTTGGGGCAGAATTTCCAATGTGACATCAAATCCTAACTGTCTCACTTGACAGCTACAACTAACAGTTGGATATATGGTAAAGGTAGGATATGAGAACCATGCATGAAGTTCCTGGCTAGGTGGTGTTGCAGTTATTAATATTCTTCTTGTTATTACTACTATTGTTGTATTCGAGTGCTGTAAATCATGAAAATCTCTTCGCTAGTCATTTAGTGCTCGTCCTTATACATCAAACAACAAGGTTTGTACTGTTAGGTATATAACTCATACTAGGTTGTCTTTCTTTTTGATTTCGAAATCTTTATTATATCTTCTTGAATAATATATTTCCCATTCTCTCTTTGATTTGTTACATGGTATCAGAGCCATGTTTCAACCCTAGCCACCGCTTTCTGATTGCCGACTTGACTGCCGCTTGCCGACCGTACCGAACCTCTCTCACCAACCTGTCTATACCTCGGAGAAGG
>Ga0316583_10000174_pt1 | contig 16244 bp, 11 predicted proteins | sample J_170502JBrBrA_D_FD_204513 | JGI IMG/M metagenome (GOLD analysis project Ga0316583, IMG submission 204513) | Rhizosphere microbial communities from salt marsh grasses in Alabama, United States - J_170502JBrBrA | ecosystem: Host-associated > Plants > Roots > Rhizosphere | place: USA: Alabama... | reverse complement strand
GGGAGTAGACACTGCGAAAAGGACGGCTTTCAGCTCGAAAAGATGACCCATAGCCCGTGTTTTTTTACAATGGATCCTTTAACCGCGTTTGAGGAGGCAAAATGAAAACAGTCGAAGAAACCGCGGCCGAAATATGTGATCGGCTTTCCTGCCACGAAATACTTCCCGATGAGGTGAGCGACCTTGCAGAGAGTTGGGAGAAAGACCCCCGCTGGACGGGAGTCATCCGACCGTACAAACCCGAAGAGGTGCTGAAGCTGCGCGGAACATTGCACGTCAGCCACACGTTTGCCGAAGTCGGTGCCAAAAGGCTCTGGTATCTTCTGAACACCGAAGAATATGTCCCCGCCCTCGGAGCGCTGACCGGTAACCAGGCCGTCCAGCAGGTTGAGGCCGGTTTGAAGGCCATCTATCTAAGCGGCTGGCAGGTGGCGGCCGATGCCAATCTGGCCGGAGAAATGTATCCCGATCAGAGCCTCTATCCCTCCAACAGCGTGCCGGCTGTGGTCCAGCGAATCAACAACGCGCTGCGTCGGGCCGATCAGATACAGGTACTCGACTGCCGAAAAAAAGGACCATATTGGTATGCGCCGATCGTGGCCGATGCGGAGGCTGGATTCGGCGGCCCCCTGAATGCGTTCGAACTGATGAAGATGATGATCGCGGCCGGCGCGGCCGGGGTTCATTTCGAAGATCAGCTGGCTTCGGCCAAAAAATGCGGACACCTCGGCGGCAAGGTTCTGGTCCCCACCCAGGAATTCATCAACAAATTGATCGCCGCGCGGCTGGCGGCGGATATCTGTGGCGTGCCGACCGTGTTGGTGGCCCGCACCGATGCCGATGCCGCCCGGCTGGTAACCAGTGATATCGACGAGCGGGACAGACCGTTCATCCTCGATCAGCCGCGCTCCGCCGAGGGATTTTTCTATGTCAATAATGGTGTGGAAGCCGCCATTGCGCGCGGACGGGCTTATGCCCCTTACGCGGACATGGTCTGGTGTGAGACCTCGATTCCCGACCTCGAACAGGCCCGCAGATGTGCCGAGGGAATCCATGCCGAACATCCTGGCAAACTTCTGGCGTATAACTGCTCGCCGTCTTTCAACTGGAAAGCCAAGCTGGACGACGCCACCATTGCCAAATTCCAACGGGAACTGGGGGCCATGGGCTATAAATTTCAGTTTGTTACCTTGGCCGGCTTCCACGCCCTCAACATGGGAATGTTCGACCTGGCCTTGAGCTACCGTAAGGAGGGGATGCTCGCCTACTCTCGTTTCCAGCAGGAGGAGTTCAAGCATGGAACGGAGGACGGCTACATGGCGACCACCCATCAGAAGTTCGTCGGCACCGGATATTTCGATCGCGTCATGAATGCCGTCAGCGAGGGAGAGACATCGGTAGGCGCACTTTCCGGCTCCACCGAGGAACAGCAGTTCTGATGAACTATCTCGCTCATGCCTATCTGGCCGAGTCGTCAGATGAATTTTTGATCGGCAGTATTATGGGTGATTTTGTCAGAGGCCCGGTCGATGGTCTTTTCGATCCCCAAATCGCCCGCGGCGTCCTTTTCCACCGGCGTGTCGACGCCTTCGCCGACAACCATGAAATGAGCCGGGCCAGCCGCAACTTGTTCAGTCCTCGGTGCCGGCGTTACGCCGGCGTCATCCTGGATATCTGTTACGATCACTTTCTGTCCAAGAACTGGTCTGTTTATACGGACTCTGACCTGTCCGAATTCATTACGCGGGTTTATGAGACCCTGCAGCGCTACCATGAGATTCTGCCAGCCAGACTGCAGTTGGTGTTGCCGCGAATGGTTCGGCAAAACTGGCTCAGCAGCTACCGGACCCTGGGCGGCGTCGACATCACCTTGGGCCGGATCGCCCAACGCATCCATCGCGAAAACACCCTTGACGATTCGATTGGGGAAATCAGAAAAAATTATGGACAGCTCGAACGCAATTTCCACGCATTCTTTCCGGACCTGGTCGATTTTGCGACATCTTTTACGGATTGAAAAAAATTAAAATCCGGGGATCCGGCGGGGTCTAGCGGTCTTTTTGTTTTAGCGATTATTTTACCGAGCATGGTTGGTTGGACATGCACGACTCAGACGGAGCAAATTGTCAGGACAGGACGTCTTGAATCAACTCGAGGACAGAGACTTGGTGTCGAGGGGGCTAAATCAGGTAGTGCTTCAGCTTGTTCAGGTCCGTGTCTGCGGGTTCATACAAAATTGCGCCGACCTGGATCTCGCCGTCCACTTCCACCATGCGGCGGGCGTCACATTGAAAGTCGAGCAGTTCACCGGTCTGGGGCAGTTTGAAAGACAGGTTGAAACGATCCAGTTCCCTCAGAAAGGCCTCTTTGATTTTCGATCCTTTCGGATAGGTGACAAAAACACCCCCCATGGCAATATCGGTGATGACACATGGAAATGATTCGCTGTGCCCGTCGATGTCCATGGTCGTGGTCGCCGGAAGGGTAATCTTGCTTCTCTGATGGCCCCGGCGGTCTGAACCGGTTTCGTGAGGCAACAGGTAACGCTGCGCTTCGAGGTAGTCGAGAATGATCTTGTCCAACAAGGACGCAACCGTGCGCCTTTCTTTCTTGGCAGCCCGTTTAAGTGCTTCGCGGACGAGGATACTCATTCGAATGCTGTAGACGATGTCTTTTTTCATGTTTTTATTGTATAAATATTGTATTACAATGTCAACGGAAATTCATAAGTGCCGGATAAAATTGTTGCAAGTGGACAATATCTGCGGTGTTCTTGACCTGAAAGCGCCGCTGTGGTTCCTCAAATCCCTGATATTCCGCCACCGGAAAGCAAGCTAATGTCCGTCCGCGGTTTTATCAACGACACTGATGAGTTGCCGATCCAAATATAAATGTGGAAAAAACCCGCCGGCGCCCGGCGATCACCGTTTGCGGGAAATACGCCACCGCCACCTTAAAGGACAATGCTGGGACCGTACAACATAGAAACCCATAGAGGAGGAAATCATCGTGACAACTGCAGATTTCAAGGCAATGGTCGTCAACGAGAAACCCGACAAGACATTTAATCGCCTTATTACACGCAAGTCCTTCGAAGATCTGCCCGACGGAGATGTCCTGGTCAAGGTCCGATACTCATCACTCAACTACAAAGATGCGCTTTCGGCCACAGGCAACCGTGGCGTCTCCAAAAATTTTCCGCACACCCCGGGCATCGATGCGGCCGGAAGCGTGACGGAGAGCCGCAGCCCGCATTTCAAATCCGGTGACGAGGTCATCGTTACCGGTTATGATCTGGGGATGAACACCTCCGGCGGTTTTGCCGAGTTCATCCGTGTGCCGTCCGGCTGGATCGTACCGCGTCCGTCGCCGCTCAGTCTAAAGGAAAGCATGATCTACGGGACCGCCGGATTTACGGCGGCTTTGTCGATTTACGAGCTAATGGATCATGGTCTCGAGGCGCAACGGGGCCCCGTGCTGGTCACCGGCGCCACCGGCGGCGTCGGCAGCCTGGCCGTCTCGATCCTTTCGAAAATCGGCTTTCGCATAACGGCCGTCAGCGGTAAGGCGGACCGGAAGGCATTTCTCGAAAATCTGGGGGCCACCGAAGTCATCAGCCGCGAAGAAGCTACCGACACATCCGGTCGCCCCCTGCTGAAAGGCCGCTGGGCGGGAGTGGTCGACACGGTGGGAGGTGACATTTTGGCGACGGCCATCAAGGCGACCCAGTACGGCGGATCCATTGCCTGTTGCGGACTGGTGGCTTCTCCCGAATTGAATACAACGGTCTTTCCGTTTATTCTGCGCAAGGTCAACCTGCTGGGCATCGATTCGGTGGCCTGTCCGATGAATCTTCGGATGAAGATCTGGCAAAAACTCGCCGCCGACTGGAAACCGGAACTCCTCGATGACCTGTGCAAGACCGTCTCCATCGAAGAGGTCGATCCGCTGATCGATACGATCCTCAAGGGACAGCTGAGCGGCAGAGTGGTGATTGATCTTGCCCGTTGAGAAAAAGAGGCCGGGTATGGAAAATAAGTCTGAAGGCCATCCAACCGCCGAGAAGCTCACTCCTAAGGATCGTCCATCTGAGACGGCTGCACCCTTACCCGCCGGCAGCGTTGCCGCCGCTGCCGGCGGCGGGGTAAAGGAAAAAACAGAAAGTGCGGCGCCGACTGCCGCTGAACCGGCAGTCCAAAAGCCAGCCGTCGCAGCCGAAGAAAAGACGCCGAACAACGCTGCCGGTGGTCGTCGGTCAAACGATTCGGAAAAACGGGACCTCCCACGCCTGGGCGAGGGATCGAACCTCGACATCATCCTCGACATCCCCCTGGAAGTAACGGTCGAGCTCGGACGTACGAAAATGCCGATTCGTGATCTGCTCCAATTGGGGCCCGGATCGGCGGTGCCGCTGTCTCGGTTGGAAGGTGAACCGGTGGACATACTGGCCAACAACAAGTTGATTGCCCGCGGGGTGGTTTTGGTCAAGGATGATAAGTACGGCATCCGCATCACCGAAATAACCGGCCGATTGGAACGGCTGCGCGGCCTGCGTTAGGTTCCGTCCATAAGTGCCCCCCGCAATTTCTGTATCACTCACGCCCCAGATGACAACACGTTTGGAGTCGCTTTACGGCGCAAGGGCATAAGCCCCCACGCAATTTCAGCGGTTTGCGTGAACTTGCAGAAAATGGCTCATTCTGGATCGGATACGCATCAATGAATGAGACCGGAGACCGGGGGGTAGACACGAGGAAGGCGACCCCCGCCGCCGCGTTTGCGATGGGTAAATTTCGCCTCAATGACAGCCGCGGGATCACGGCCGCACGGCACGAACCGCGCCGCAGGCATAAATATCTTGGTGAAGTCGTTTGAAGCCCTTTTCCCGGATCGAGGTCACGATCAAAGCTTCCTTTTTGTAGCCCTTTGCAAACACCTCCGCAGTCCAGTACCAGGGGGCGCTCTGACCCGGAAAATAGGGGGGTGTCTTGTAGAGTTCGGCCAATTCGCTGCCGAAAGGCAAGCGCCAGTCGCGATACCCGCCGGTGGCCAGTGAGCTGATATAGGTGCGGGCGGCGTTAAGGTCCTGGCATTCACCGAGCGCGGCTTTCGAGTCGAGCAAGCTCCAGGTCAGCCCGGTCTTGGTGTCGGTAAACGTGTCGTTGCCGTTGACGACGAATCTGGGACCGGACTGACGGATCTGAGCGGCGATTTTCGTTTTCTCGGCCTGAATTCTGTTTCTTTCCTGGGCCAGATCCACTTGCTGGCGTTTGCGTTGCTCTTCAATACGGTTTCGATAGAGAGTTCGGTTTTCTTTCTGAAGCTGGGACAGCAGCAAGCGGGCACTTTTGTCGAACCTTCCGGATGGATTCAAACGGATATAGTGTCCGATGTAATTGATTCTGTCAGGCAGACTGTACTGGCTGTTCTGACTGTAGGCAACCGCTGCCTGCCATTCACGGCTTTCTCTGAGGTTGCGGTCGAGCCGGGCAATATTGTCTCTGATCCGGGCGGCCTGGGTCGAATCGGGATTTCCGTCGAGGTAGGCTGCCAGAAACGTCTTGGCCAATTCGAACTTGTTGCCGAGCTGCTTTACAGTCTCCATTAATTCGGCGACATCGCGTTTGTCCTCCATCACGGCCTTCAAGTTGTCGATCTCGGTGGAGCGGTAATTCTTGGGAAAGTATTTGAGAAAATTGTCGCAAAGCAGAATACATTTATCCCAGTTGCCGGCCTGGTCGCACTGCGGCATGCTTTTCATCAGATGCCCGTAGTACTCTTCACTCATATCGGCCACCAAAGCCTCGACCTGAGTACGGTGCCGCCCGTTGGGATGTTTCAGCAGATACCCCAGGTAAGCCTCGATACGATTTTTGGAGTCGAGCCGGGCAGCATCCTTGAGGCGGGCGTAATCGACATTGTCGATCAGGACCGGTAACTCGGAAAGCTTCAGCTGAATTGAGGCGGCGTAAGGACTGTTGGGATATTTTTCGATATACTGTTCATACAAATCTGTGGCCGCGGCTTCATAACTGGCGTCAATGGGAAGCTTCTCCACCGCTGCCATTACAAAATCATAGCGCTGCTGTTCGACCGTTAGATTGATGTCGTGAATCTTAGACCGCGCCGCTGTAAGGTATTCGCTTTCGGCATGGGAATCGATGAAATTCTGGAGCAAGACTTTTTGGTCTTCGGGGTCCTCGATGGCGTTGACCCGCTCCAGAATGGCCTGGTAAGCTTTTGATGTCTGCCAGGCTTTAAGGTAACGGACGCCGTAGGTGCCGACCGTCGCCAGCAACAGCAGGGCCAGCAGCGCTCCGGCGGCAATTTTCAGCGACCATTTTCTAGATGTCTGCTGCGCCTCCCGCAGGGGTTTATAGCGGTCGCTGGCCTGGATGTTGAGCACCGACCCCGCCGCTGCCGGTGCCACCCTATTTTTATCTTTTTTGTCGTTTCTCAGCCTGAGAGCTTCCGTGAAAATCTCCATCATCGACAGATTGATCTCATTTTTTTTGCGGTTGGACGCACCCAACAGCTCGACTTCGGAATTGTCCCAGCTGATAATCTCATAAGCCGCCGCCTTGTTTTTCATGCTACCGGACTCGGCGGCGATCAGGTCGCCGTCCAGAAGATGGAGATAGCCTACGGCACCGGTCGTTTTGACTTTAACGGTGCAGGTGAGTCTTTCGAACTGGGCCATGTGCAAAAAAGAAGGCAGGCTGATGCCCTGCACCAATCCGCCATCCGGGTCTGAGAGGGCATCAAAAACCTTGTCGTTCAAGATTTTTGTTTTTATGAGACGTTGATAGTTTTTGACATCCGCATCGCTCATCTTGCTCGGGCAGTAGCCGAGATGAACGGTGATTTTGCCAGGTTCTTTGCGCCAGGGCCACAGCGCTCCATAGTAATGCCCCCTTCCGGCCTTGCGCAGATAGAGGGCCTGCTCTTTCCGAATACCGTCGAGGTATTTGAGGGTCGCGCTGAACCGCAGTTTCACCGGCATCGATTTGCCGGCCGGTTTTTTGGCGGCACCGAAGAAGCCCTCCAACTGTTTGCCGAGGGTTTCGATGTCGCGACCCTGAGAAACCGCCTGATAGAGGCTGCGGGTGACGTTGTAAGGTGTTTTCCGCATATCGGGCAAGGCGTCCAACAATTCCACGAGTGTCAGAAAATCGCGGGTGACAGCGAGACTGACCAAGAGATCCGACAGTTCCCTGCTGGTGTCGCCAGTTCCGGTTGTGGTCGTCTGTTCGGTCATGATACCAAGTTCTCCTGTTATGGGCCACTTACCCAAAATTTTCGAGAATAGAGGAAATACCTTTAAGGTCAATATTTTACACGAATATTAACCCTGAATCAAGCACACCTTTTCAAATCCCTTTTTGTGGGCTATGGTGAATGGTCGACCGGTCAGCCGGAGCGAAATCGGTCGCGAAAACCCTCGGTGCTGAATCTCCGATAAGGGAGGAAGGATTCAAAAATGGACGTTACATTTCACGGAGCCGTGCGCGAGGTTACCGGTTCCCTGCACGTATTGACCACCGCCTCAGATCGCGTGATACTCGATTGCGGAATGTTTCAAGGCCGCAGAAAAGAAAGCGAAGCCAAGAACAGGGTTCTGCCCTTTGATCCACAGATCGTCACCAACGTGGTGCTCTCGCACGCGCACATCGACCATTCGGGACGCATTCCATTGCTGGTGAAAGACGGCTTCAACGGTCGCGTGGTCTGCACGCGGGCAACAGCCTCGGCTTGCAACTACCTGCTGCTTGACTCGGCCCACATTCAGGAGTCGGACGCCGATTATCTGAACTACAAAACCCTTCGGGGCGCCCTCAACCAGATGAAGCCCTCGAACCGTAAAAAAATAAACGTCGGTAGCCGTCTCTCAGACGTCAAAAAAGTGCTTAAGAAAAACCGCCACGAACTGGATGCCGGCGTCATCAACGACTTTATGGACCGGCTGCGTCTGGAAAAAATTCAACCGCTTTACACGAGTGCAGACGCCCAAAATGCATTGGCCACCTTCGACGGATATCCCTATCGCTACCCGGTTGCGATCGGAAGCAACATGACCTGCACGTTCTACGATGCCGGGCACATCCTCGGCTCGGCCATCACCATGATCCGGACAGAGGATACCGGTCGCCCGATCACCGTTTGCTATTCCGGAGACCTCGGCCGCTTCGACAAGCCGATCGTGCGCAATCCAACCTTGAACTTTGAAGAACAGCACCGTGACGTGGATCTGCTGATAGTGGAAAGCACTTACGGTGACCGCTCGCATGAGCCGGTCGAGGCGCTCAAGCCGAAGCTTGAAAATATCCTGGTCGAGACCAACAACCGCCGGGGCACGGTGCTGATTCCATCATTTGCTTTCGGCCGTACCCAGGAACTCCTGTACGTGCTCCACGAACTCTACGATGAGAAGGCGGTGCAGCGCGTCCCGATATATGTGGACAGTCCCCTGGCCGTCAACATCACCCGGGTATTCGGCGAACACCCCGAAGTGTACGATCGCGACGCGCAGGAAGCGTTTCTTAAAGACGGCAAGAACCCGTTCTCCTTCGACCAGGTCCATTTTGTCACCTCGGTGCAAGAATCGATGCGACTCAACCGCGAAAAAAAACCGCACATCGTTCTGGCTGCCTCCGGCATGTGCGAAGCCGGCCGGATTCTCCATCACCTGCGCCATAAAATTCACGACGAAAAAAACACGATTCTCATCGTCGGCTTCATGGCGCAGAACACGCTCGGGCGGCGTATCATCGATCAAGGCACGGCCTATGAACGGTCAGGCAGAAGCGGACCGCCACCGATTCTGAAGTTTCTCAACAAAACCTACCCCTTGAAAGCCCACGTGACGGGGATCGGCGGATTCAGCGCACATGGCGACAAACAGGAACTCTTGCGCTTCATCAAGGAGTCGAATCTAAACATCAAACGCATTGCCGTGGTGCACGGGGAAGAGGACCAGTCGCTGGCGTTTGCCGGTCATCTGCGTCAGACCGGCTATCCGGTGCTGGTCCCGAAAAGAGGCGAAACCATTCGGCTGTCACCGTGAGGAGACACGCGAAAGGGGGCCAAAAAGATGAGTCGGTTTTTGATGGTGGATATCGGTGCGGGAACCATGGACATCCTTTACGTCGACAATGAATCTTCCCAGCACTACAAGGCAGTCGTCAAGTCGCCGGTTCAGACGGTTGCCGAAAGGGCGGCCGCTCTGCCTGGAAACCTGGTGGTGACCGGCAGTGAAATGGGCGGCGGCCCGATCACCGAAGTGCTGCGGAAGCGGGCCGGGCAAGCGCAGGTCGCCATGTCGGATGCGGCCGCCGCCACCTTGAGTCACAGGCCTGAGCGCATCCGTGATTGGGGGATCCAGGTGGTCGATGAGGCCGCAGCCGAAGAATTGGCGCGAGACCCTCGGTACACTCACTTGATCCTCGAAGACCTGGAAATCGAGAGGTTGCGGCGGATCGTCACATCTTTCGGCGTACCGTTTGAATTCGAAGCCGTCGCGGTCTGTGCTCAGGACCATGGGGTACCGCCGCCGGGAACCTCCCATCTGATTTACCGACACGAGATAAACTGCACGGTCCTGGAACGCGTGCCATTGCCCCACGCCCTGCTCTATCGCGAATCCGAAGTGCCCGCTACGCTCAATCGGCTGCGGTCGATTGCCTCCAGTGCCGCAAAACTGCCGACCGATGAGGTCTATGTCATGGATAGCGGCATGGCGGCCATTCTCGGTGCGTCCGTCGATGTGCTGGCCGATTCCAGCGAAAACCTCCTGGTTCTCGACATCGCCACCTCTCATACGGTTGGCGCTGCGCTGTCGGGCGGCGAGTTGGCCGGTTTTTTCGAGTACCACACCCGTGATATGACGCTGAACCGCCTGGAATCCCTACTGCGCGAGCTGGCCGACGGCAAATTGTCACATGCCGACATATTGAAGGAGGGCGGTCACGGTGCCTATGTGCGTCACGGTATCGGCTTCGATGCCGTCGACCTCATTCTGGCCACAGGGCCCAAACGCCGCCTGGTTGAAACCTCACGACTTCCGATCACATTTGGGGCGCCTTGGGGGGACAACATGATGACCGGAACGGTCGGCCTGCTGGAAGCCCTGCGCCGACACAAGGGCCTCGAAGCAATCGTCTATCTGTAGGGAACCCGGCCGAACGGATCGGCCGATTGATACTGATTGTTCGCAGGTACGAGCACTGGCTTCGGATGGGGCCCGCAGAAAAGTTCCTCAACCATGCGCTTTTTTCGAGGAAATCGTTCATGACGGCAAGATGACCGATAGCCTGTTTTCTTGACACATGCTCGTGGCCCTGCGGGCCGCCACAGTGAATGAAAATGACGCACCGGAGCTCGGATTTTCGTTTTAAACCACGGTCCCTGGTTACGTTTTTTGCTGCCTGGTGGTTTCTTAACCTCGTGATGAACGTTACCGTCCCGGGTGTACAGCCGTTTTCGGCCGCTCTTTTTTTGCCTTCCTGTGAAATTTTCGCGCTGATGGCGGTGACGGCAGTGGCGGTGCGCTGGGGCATGCCTTTTCATGCCGCTTTTTATATTCCGGCCATTGCCGTCGTCTTGTTTTTACGCCTCTTTATTTTTGCCGATTTTCTGGTTCCGTTTTATTTGAATCGCCCGTTCAACCTTTATATCGATTCGCTCTACCTGCCGGATCTCATACACCTGCTCTGCAAAAGCATGTCGCCAAGTGCCCTTTATTCCGGCCTTGCCCTGCTGACGGCGCTCGTCATCTTTCTGTGTCTGGGACTTTACAAGTCCCTGTCCGTCATCCACGGCTTCTTTCGACATCCCCATGGAAGGCGGATTTTTTGGGGCACGGCCGGACTGTTGTTTTTCGTCATCGCCGGATATCACCATTTCGTGAACGGAAAAACCGCTGCTACAAGGGGGGGGATCGTCCTGCAACGCGTGGCTGAGGAAATCCATTTCATTCTGGATATCGGAAACTACCGTCGCCTGATCCACAGCGAGGTGCCGCAATCCGGGTCGCATGGTGTCGACCCATCCCGCGCGATTAACGGCTTGCAAGGCAATGATGTCTACCTGTTTTTCATCGAGTCCTATGGACACACCGTCTTTGAAAATCCGGCGCATCTTGACCTTTTCAAACCGATGCTGCGCCGCTTCGCGCATGACCTGTCAGCCGCCGGTTTTGCGGTCGTGTCGAATTTCGTCGACTCACCGTCTTACGGCGGTACGTCATGGTTGGCGCATGCGACTGCTGTCAGTGGACTTCATATCGACAACCAATTACGGTACCAATTCCTGTTGACATCGACGGTCCGGACTGCCATCGAAAAATTCAATTCCGCCGGCTACCGTACCGTTTGCGTCATGCCCGGAACGATCCGGCCATGGCCGGAAGGCGCGTTCTTCGGCTACAGCCAGATCTACACCCATCCGGCATTCGGCTACCGCGGGCCCGGTTTCGGCTGGTCGGCCATGCCGGACCAGTTCGTCCTCGATTTCGTCCGACGCCGGGAATTAGAGATTCGCCATCGGCCGCTTTTTATCGAAATCGTCCTGGGCAACAGTCATGCGCCCTTTCATGTTCTGCCGCCCTTTCTCGCTGATTGGTCCCTTATCGGCAACGGCGCAGTTTATCAGAGCCTCGACCCGCTTGTCTTTCCGGTGACCTGGTCCGACATGACCCATGCCGCCGAAGCCTACACTGCCGCCCTGACTTATGACTTCAAAGTCATCCAGGGCTTCGTCGAACAATTTGTAAACGACGATGCACTGATCATCCTCATGGGCGATCATCAACCGAACGTCCAAGTTACGGGGCCCGGACGTCCGTGGTCGGTGCCCGTGCATGTCATCAGCCGCAACCGCGCATTTCTCGAACCGTTCCGCCGGCGTCGCTATACCCCCGGTGTCTTTCCATCTCAGCCTCTGCCGCACGACCGGATGGCGGATGTATTGACCAACCTTTTTGAGGATTTCAGCCCGCTGCCTGACCCAGATTGACGCTGCGCCGCACGATCTGACGCCACAATGGACTTGGACATTCTTTACAAACTGTCTTTTTGCATTATTTTTAAATTCCTAATGCAAGAGTAATGCAGCGGAGACCCGTGCGAAATTTAGAGCTCCGCGACACTGAAACCAAAACAAGCCTCACGGCTTGACGTCATAAAGGTGACCCAATGAGTGAAACAGACAACACGATTAAAGTTACCGGTGATGCGGTCAGCGAACAACCCGATCCGGAAAGTCGTCCGCAGCCGAAAAATGATATTCCCAGCGAATTGCCGATCCTGCCCCTGCGCAATACGGTGGCTTTTCCGTTCTCCATGATGCCGCTTTCGGTGGGCATTCCACGGTCGGTGAACCTCGTCGACGACGCCTTGAAGGGGGATCGCCTGATCGGCCTGGTGGGCATGAAATACCCGGAAATCGAGGAGCCGCTGCCGGGACAGACCTATGAAGTCGGTACGATCGCCAAGGTCGAACACGTGACGCGGTCGGCCGACAACAGCCTGCAGGTCATCGTGCAGGGGATCGAACGCTTTCGGATCGATTATTGGATGGCCGACAAGCCTTACCTGAAAGCCCGTATCGCCATGGCGCCCGACAAAATCGAAAAGGACCTCGAGCTGGACGCCCTTCAGCGCAACCTGCGTGAACTCGCCCAGCAGGTTGTGGCGCTGTCGCCGAAATTTCCGAAAGAGGTCGGTGATTACCTGTCCCAAGTCAAAGACCCGCGCTACATGGTCTATCTCGTGGCCAGCGGCGCCGGGCTGGAAGTGTTGAAGGCCCAGCAGATTCTTGAGATCGATTCCATCAAAGAAAAATATAGACTGCTGATCGGCCATTTGACCCGTGAGAAAGAGGTCCTCACGATCGGAAAAAAAATCGAGTCCGAGGCCCGTGAAGAAATGAACAAGGCCCAGAGGGAATACTATTTGCGGCAGCAATTGCGCGCCATTCGGAAAGAATTGGGCGAATCGGAACCGGGCCAGTCCGAGATCGACGAGTACCGTCTGAAAATCGACGACGCCGCCCTGCCGGAGGAGGCCCTCAAGGAGGCCGAACGGGAATTGAAGCGATTGGGCGGAATGTCGCCGCAGGCGGCCGAGTATTCGGTCATTAAAACCTACCTGGACTGGCTGATCGATCTGCCTTGGCGTAAAACCAGCGAGGACCAGAGCGACATCGGCCGCGCGCGCGAGGTCCTGGACGAGGACCATTACGGACTCGAAGACGTCAAGCAGCGTCTGATCGAGTACCTGGCGGTGCGCAAGCTGATTCAGGAACGCGGAAAACCGGATGAGACGCAAACAGCGGCGGAATCCTCCGAGGCCATGGGCGTTATCCTCAGTTTTGTCGGTCCGCCGGGCGTCGGCAAGACCAGCCTTGGCCAGAGCATTGCACGGGCTTTGGGGCGAAAATTCACCCGCATGAGCCTCGGCGGCATGCGCGACGAGGCCGAGATCCGTGGACACCGCCGCACCTACATCGGTGCAATGCCCGGGCGCATCATTCAAGCGCTCAAGCGTGCCGGAACCCGCAATCCGGTTTTCATGCTGGATGAAGTCGACAAGATCGGCGTCGACTGGCGTGGAGACCCCAGCAGTGCCCTGCTGGAGGTCCTCGATCCGGCCCAGAACAAAGCGTTCCGGGATCACTATCTGGACGTGGATTTCGATCTGAGCGACGTCATCTTCATCACCACCGCCAACCAACTCGAAACCATTCCGGCACCGCTGCGGGATCGCATGGAAATCATCCAGCTGGACGGCTACACGGAATACGAAAAACTCCAGATTGCCCAGCGGCACCTGGTGCCGCGGCAGCTGAAGGCGCACGCCCTCGCAGACGAGGAGATCACCTTCACGGCCGAAGCGCTGCGCAAAATCGTTCAGGACTACACCCGTGAGGCCGGGGTTCGAAACCTCGAGCGTCAGATCGGTGCGGTCTGCCGCAAGAGTGTCGTCAAAATCGCCGCTCAGGAGTGGACGCACGTGATGATAACCCCGGAGCTCGTGCGCGAATATCTCAAAAAGGAGAAGTTCGAATCCGAGTTGTCCGAGAACATCGAAATTCCCGGCATCGCAACCGGTCTGGCTGTGACCGCGGTCGGCGGCGATATTCTGTTCATCGAAGCCACTCGCATGAACGGCAGGGGCAAACTGACCCTTACCGGTCAACTGGGGGACGTCATGCGCGAAAGTGCTCAGATCGCCCACAGCTACGTGCGCTCCAAAGCCGCCGAACTGGGCGTGGATCCGAACCGATTCGAAAAAACAGACGTCCATCTGCATGTGCCGGCCGGTGCCGTCCCGAAAGACGGCCCGTCGGCCGGTGTGGCCATGGCCATGGCCATGGCCAGTCTGTACAGCGGCCGTCCGGTTCGAGGCGATGTGGGAATGACCGGAGAGGTCACCTTGAGGGGACGCGTGTTGCCGGTGGGCGGTATCAAGCAAAAAATCCTGGCTGCTCATCGCGCCGGACTCACCACAGTGATACTGCCCAAAAGAAACGAAAAAGATCTGGAGGACTTGCCGGATGAGGTGCGCAACACCTTGATATTCATTACAATCGACCGGATCGACGAAGCCTTGAAGGTGGCGTTTGTAACGGATCAGGACGGGGAGGAAACAGCGAATTTTTCATTTACAGTGAACCGATCCTCTGTGTAAAAGATGACCGCTTTGCAAGGTGAGCGGACATCTGCGGCAGGCGCTGCTGCAACCGAAGATGGATTGAACCGCAGGGATCGTTTCCTGGTTGTTGCAGCAGCGCTCATGGCACTTCTCTTGGGCGCCCTGGACACCCTGGTGATGGGAGCCGCTATGCCGACCATCGTGGCCGACATGGGCGGGCTGGAACTCTATAGCTGGGTATTTTCAGTTTACCTTCTCAGCCGTGCCATCGCCCTTCCGATATTCGGCAAGTTGGCCGATCTTTACAGCGGCAAGCACCTGTTCGGCTTCGCCATTGTCATTTTTTTGATCGGCTCGCTTGTGGCCGGATTATCGACCTCGATGGTCCAACTGATCGTCGCCCGGGCACTGCAGGGTGTGGGCGCAGGGGCCGCTTTCGCCTTGGTCTATATCCTGCTGGCCGATATCGCCGCACCCGGAAAGCGCGGCAAAATGATGTCGATCGCCAGCTTCGTATGGGGCTTGGCCAGCGTTCTCGGGCCGCCGATGGGCGGTTTCATCGTCAACTATTGGTCCTGGCGCTGGATTTTCTTCATCAATCTGCCGCTGGGATTCCTGTCTTTTATAGGTATCTATTTCTATTATAAGGAAACCCGCGTTAAGAAACGCCGTGCCGCCCTTGACCTGTTCGGTGCGTCCACTCTGACCCTGACGGTCTTGTCCTTGCTGACGGTTTTCCTGATGACAGGCAATCACTACCGCTGGCTGTCGCTGCCGATAATCGGGCTTGTTGTCGTTTCGCTGGCCGGAGGCGTCGCCTTCTACTCTGCCGAAAAGCACGCCGCCGATCCGATCCTGTCAATCGATTTCCTGAGTCGGCCCGGATTTACCTCCGGTAACGCCGCCGCGTTCTTAAGCAGTTTCGCAATCTTTTCTCTCGCCGCGTTCAGTCCGCTGTTCATTCAGGGAGCCCTGGGAAAATCACCAGCCGAGATGGGGGTGGCAATGATCCCTCTCAGTCTGGCCTGGTCAGGGAGTGCCCTGCTCTGCGGTCAGACGGCCCACCGCGTCAGGAAACGCCACTATGCAATGGCGGGCGCCCTTTTTATGCTGGCCGGAAGCGGCCTGGCGTTGACCACCGTCTCATCGATCAGGGTCTTCACGACGGCCCTGGCCCTGGCCGGCGCCGGAATGGGGTTCGTGTCGATTGCCTCCCTGCTCATCGTACAGGACAGCTTGAAACCCGAAAACCTCGGTGCTGCCACCGCTTCTCAGCAGTTTGCCAGAACACTCGGCGGGACCATAGGAGTGGGGATTTCCGGCAGCCTGCTCAATGCCCGGTTCATGGAGAAGTTGTCTGAATCCGGTCTCGGCAACCATCTGCCCCCGGCCATCGGCGACCAGATCCGCCAGAATATCGAGCAGCTGTTTCGACCCGATATCCAGTCGTTGATTCCGGTGGATGCCCTTGTGATTCTCCAGGAAACCGTCGGACGGGGTGTGTCGATGGTCTTCTGGACATCCGCCGCAGCGTCTCTGCTGTGCTTGATTTTCTGTTTATACTTGCCGCGTCGAACAGGTACTTACCCTAGT
>Ga0316583_10000173_pt1 | contig 16276 bp, 13 predicted proteins | sample J_170502JBrBrA_D_FD_204513 | JGI IMG/M metagenome (GOLD analysis project Ga0316583, IMG submission 204513) | Rhizosphere microbial communities from salt marsh grasses in Alabama, United States - J_170502JBrBrA | ecosystem: Host-associated > Plants > Roots > Rhizosphere | place: USA: Alabama... | reverse complement strand
GGGCTTGAATGTCGATACCGCTGCGAAAGACGCTGACGTTGAATTTGGTGTCTTTCTGAGGGCCGAAAAAACAAATTATTTTACCGCTGATAGGCATCTTTAGCAAGCCCTTAAAATCGGAAAATGATTCGGACTGACCCGTCGCGCTGCGGGGCTCCGGTTGGGCAACCATTTTTTCAAGGGTCAGATCCAAGGTCTCCGCAGCAGCCTTCATGGACGCGATGGCGGCGAGTTGCAGCGATTTTTCGGAGCGTATCCGCGTCAATGCCCGCGAGCGGTCTGCTCGATTGTGGGCCAACTTCTCAATTTGTGTCTCGATCTCGGCTTCTAAGCGCTTTTTTCGAGCTTGCTGGGCATCCAGTTGATCGAGGATTTCCTTGAGTCGCAACTTTTCCTTCAGCAGACTTTGGCGAACCTGCTCATCATGGGCCAGAATCCGCTCCAGATATTTCTTCCGCTTGATCATCTCGAAGATGGAGCCGGACGAGGCCAGCACGGGAATGGTGCCGTTGAGATTGAGCTTGTAAAGCGCGACCAGTCGTTTTGCGGCGTAAGCCTCATTGGCATCGACGCTGGCGACTAATTGTTTGTAGCGTTCCCGACTGGCCTGGATTTGGTCTTCCAGGTCAACGAGTTCGTCCCGGTTGGCGTTGATGCGCCGACGAGAGCGGTCAATGGCATAGTCCAACTCGGCGAGGTTGGTCAAAACCGTGGCCTCCCGATCAGTAAATGCCTGGAAACGGGCCTCGGTTTCCTCGATTTTACGTTTCAGGTCTTGCGACTTCCGGCGATAATCCTGGATTTGCTGCGCAGAGGCGGATGCGCTCGGTTGAACCTTCTGGCTGGCGGCCGCCTTCAAAATGTGCACGTAGTTGCGGCTGTTTTTGATATAACCGACCCGGCCGGCGTGGCGGACCTTGAGCCAGCCGTCCAGGTGTTCTTTTATGTCGACCTCGGTTCCTTTCTTGAGTTGCATAACCGGCGGTTGCCGGGTTCCGGGCTCGGGCCGCAGGTTTAGATTTTCAACGGCGATGACACCGATTTCTGCGGCCTGCGACGCAACGGCCGCCAGCACGACGGATACGATTGCGAAAACGCAGCGTGACAAAATGCCGAGGCCGGAAGTCGACGCCGTACTCAATTGCGGCATATCTGGTTCCTATTTGAAAAATTGTTTTAGAGACGCAAAGCATCCCAACCAGCCCACCATTATGCTGGTCAACACCATTGCGACAAGCATGCTGGTCGGCAGAAAACGGATCTGATATAAGCCGCCGAAGAGCTCCGGAGTAACGTGTGAAGAAACAGCCATGAAAAGAAGTGAACACGTCGCCAGGCCGATGATACCGCCCACGGCACCCTGGAGCATGCTTTCAATATAGAAAGGGGTTTTGATGAAACGGTCTTCGGCGCCGACGAGGCGCATGATTTCGACCTCTTCACGGCGGGAGTAAAGCACGAGACGGATCGTGTTGGCGACGAAGAACACGGCGGCCATGAAGAACATGGCCCCCAGGGCGTAACCGGCCAGACGAAACAAATTGAAGACGGCCGCGAACCGGCCGAGCCATCCGCGGCCATATTCCACCTCCTCGACTTCGGGTAGTTTTTCGAACTGTGCGGCGAGTTTTTCGATTTTTTCCCAATTGCGGGTGGCCGGAGGCAGATGCACTTCGAAGGCATCGGGTAGGGGATTTTGCTTGAGATTGTCCAGCAGAAAGGTTTGGTGCGGCAATTGTTCTCTCAACTTATTGAGCGCCTCGTCGCGGGAAATGAAGTGCACCTCCTCGACGCCGACCATGCCGTGCAGCAATTTCTGCAGCCGGGAGACCTCGGTTTCGGTAACACCGGTTTCGAGGTACACCATTATGTGAACGCCCTTTTTCCAAGCGTTGATCAGGTCATTGGCGTTGACGAAAAAAAGGCTAAAGGCACTCACGATCAGAATCGAAAGAGCGATGGTGACGATCGTGACCAGGCTTAAAAACCGGTTTTGTTTAATATCCTGAACGGCGCGCTTCAGATACCGCAACGTCAATTCCTTAAGCCTATGGATTAGACATCATCACTGTTCACCAGCCGGCCCGCATTGAGATGGATCACGCGGCCGCCGGCTTTCCGAATCAGTTCCTCGGCGTGGGTGGCGATGACGACCGTCGCACCGCGAGTGTGATAAGCTCTCAGGAGTCCGATGACATGGTCGGCGGCAGCGGCATCCAAACTCCCGGTCGGCTCGTCCGCCAGAATGATTTCGGGATCGCCGACGACTGCCCGAGCAATGGCAACGCGCTGCTGCTCACCACCTGATAGCGTCGGCGGCAGCGCAGTGATCCGTTGCTCCATTCCGACTGTCCGCAGAACGTTTTTGACCTTTTTGTTTATGAGTCGCCGCTTCTGGCCGGCCGCCTCCAGAACAAGCGCTACATTATCGTAAACGGTTTTGCTCGAAATGAGTTTGTAGTCCTGAAAAACGATGCCGAAGTTGCGTCTCAAGCACGGAACCTTCTTGCGGGGAATACGCGTCAGATTCATCCCGTTGACCAGAATTTGCCCGTCTGAAACCGGCTCTGCCAGATAAAGGAGTTTGAGAAGCGTGGTTTTACCGGCCCCGCTCGGGCCATTTATGAAAAGGAGTTCATTCTTGTAGATATCAAGGGTGATATCGACCACGGCTGTTTTGGCGCCGTAATGGCGGTAAACATGAAACATGCGGATTATGGCGGTTTTCTCTTCACCGTCTTTCATTCCAGAATTTCCAGATTGACCGCTTTTTGTAAAAAGGCCTTGGCGATTTTGAAATCGTAGAGCGCGTTGAAGTAGTTGACCTGAGTGCTGGTCAGCAAATTTTGGGCCACCAGGGTATCGACCGACGTCGCAACTTGTTCTTTGTACCGTTCATCGGTGATGCGGAGGTTTTCCTTGGCCTGTTCGACCGCCTTTTCGACAGCGAGGATGTTTTTCTCCGATTCTCGGGCCTTAAGATACGAAACCTCTACCTCTAGTCGGGCCTGATCGATCGTCTTCTGCCGGGCGATTTTGGTTTGTGAAAGACGGCGTCGCTTCTCGCTTTCACTGTATTTGGTGCGGCCCCACTCCCAAAAATTCCAGGAGGCGATGGCCGCGAACGACCAACCGTCGGGATTCGAGAAGTTCTCGTCGTCGCTCAAGGCCCAGTCGGTAGCCGTTTTGAAATAAGACCCTTCGAGCGATATCGAGGGATAGTAGTCCTTGCGGGCGATGTCCACTTCCTTTTCGGCGATCTGGATGTTCAGGTCGCCGATTTTAATGTCCAACCGGTTCCGAATCGCCAGATCGAGGTAGTAGCCCAGTTCATTTTCAAGGGGCGTGTAGGTTTGAATGTCGACGAGGCGCACCGGTGCGCTGACCGGCCGGCGCAGGATCACGTTGAATTCCGAATCGGCTGTATCCAGATTGTTCTGGGCCGTGATCAGGCTCTGGCGGGCATTCGCCAGTTGAACTTGAACCTGCAGCAGGTCGTTCAACGGGGTCATGCCGACCTGGTAAAAATTGCGGGCCACCTCTTCCTGCGCTTCCAGGACCGTGACCGTGTTGCGGGCGACATCGAGCAATTTTTCGGCTTTCAACACGTTGAAATAGGCCTGCTTGATCTGGAAAATCACCTCCAGCCGGGTAAACTTCTGGTTCAGCTGGGCGACGTTCACGCCCAGCTCGGCGGCCTTGTACTGGTTGACCAGGGCAAACCCCTGAAACAGCGGCTGCGAGATACCGGCTGTCAGCGTAAACGTATTGCCCACGCTGGGAGTGACGCCGGCGGCAAATCCGCCCAACGCGTTGGAGTTGCGAACCCCTTGATATGTGGCATTGAACGTGGGAAGCAGATTGGTCTTCTGGACGTTCTTGTTGGCGCGGGCGGCTTCGATCTCCTGTCCGGAACTCAGCAGATCGAGATTAGCGGTGATGGCCGTGTCCACCGCATCCCGCAGGGTCATCGGGGCCGCCGATTCCTGGGCAGCGCTACTGCACGGAATCGAAAGAAAACAACCCAACACGAAAAAAGTTTGCAGCCAACGGTTGAGACCTCTTGGCCGCAGGCCTTTCTGGGCGTGAGCATGTCTTCGCACGTTCGCTCTCCAGGGGTTTAGGATTGACCGGCTTGAAATCAGCTGATATACACGAAGTCGAGTTCAAGGAGTGCTGTTTCCAGTTTTCCTTGCTCAAAGCCTCCACTGAAACCCATTTATCCGGCTTCTTCCAAACTTGGTGGAGGCTTTTATATATCCAATTCGCCTGTTGAAATCAACTTTAACTTGGATGCTACGCCATTCTTGCCGCCGGTGCAACCCGCAACCACCGGTCGGTGTCGGAGACACCATGCCGATGAAACAGGAACTCATCGAATTGCTCTGCAGGAAATCATTCCAATACAATGAAAAGCCGATTTTTAAACTCGTGTCCGGGCAGTCGAGTCGATATTACATCAACTGCAAGCCGACGACCCTCAGTGCGCGCGGCATGTATCTGGCAGGACATCTCGTGTTTGATACGATAAAGGACCTCGCTGTCACCGGTGTCGGCGGGCTGACATTCGGTGCCGATCCGATTGCGGTGGCCACGGCGTTTGCTTCGGAGCTAAACGGAAAGCCGATCAATGCCTTCTCCATCAGAAAGACCCGCAAGGATCACGGCATCATTCGGTGGGTCGAAGGCGATGTCAAACCGTCGGACCGGGTGGTGATCATCGACGATGTGGCCACCACCGGCGGATCGACGGTGACGGCCATCGAACGGGCCCGTTCCGAGGGCCTGGCGGTCGTCATGGCCGTCATTCTCGTGGATCGTCAAGAGGGTGGGCTCGCCAACATTCGCCAGCATGTCGATCAGGTCTCCGCTATAGTAACCCGAGACGAGCTGCTGTCGTGTCACGGTCGATTACACGGCGGGAAAATGGAGAGTGGTTCTGATCAATTTTAGGCGGGTATGTAAGTGGCACACGCGTTCTCGGACTCCCAGGCGGTGACCCGGCTGACGCAGACAGATCGATTTTGTAGAGCCGATTGCAGTTCGGTGGCAATATAATAGGCGATATTTTCCGAAGAGGGTGCGTACTTTTCGTTGAACGGACCGATTTCGTTTAAGAACTTGTGGTCGAGATGCGCCATGATATCCGCAACCTCCTTTTTTACTTCACCGAAATCCATTAATATGCCGGCCCGGTTCAGTTTTTCACCTTTCAGGCAGACCTCGATTTTCCAGTTGTGCCCATGCAGATTTTCGCACTTTTCTGCGACCATTTTTAACTGATGGGCCGCCGCAAAATGGGTAACGATCTTCAATTCGAACATAGTTTATGCCTGCCATTAGGTTTGCGATCTCAATACCGTGAGCTCGATAGCACTTTTTTGGGGCCGTATTCTTGCGGTGCGCCGAAGTTTACATGCATAAATTATGCGACCTTGAACGTGCCGTGACGTCAACCCCAAACCCTTTGCAATTCAAAGCCGTTTATTTCGTTTTGGATCCTTACCGTCGCCCTGATTGCCGGCACTGCTTTGGTCGCGTGGTTTGTCAGACCGCGCTAAGGCGGTCTCCCTTTAATATATTTTTAATCTTCGACGACAGTTTACCGGTTTCCACCCTTGCGAATTCTCTCAGAAGCTCTTCCTGTTTTTTGTTCAGATGGGTTGGGGTGCGAATTGAGAATTGAACGATCTGGCTGCCGCGATTGCCGTTTCTCAGGGAAGAAATCCCCTCGCCGGGCAGGCGCAAAATATCGCCGTGTTGCGTGCCCTTCTTGATCTCGATCGTTTTTTTGCCGGTAAGGGTCGGGATCTCAATGCTGTCACCGAGCGCGGCCTGAACGAACGATATGGGGATACGGCATACGACGTCCGTGTCGTGCCGTTCGAAGAACTCATGGGATTCGACCTGAATAAAAACGTACAGGTCTCCCGGTGGCCCGCCATTGGGGCCGGCTGCTCCCTCACCGGTCAGTCGCAACCGGGAGCCCGTATCGACCCCGGCCGGTATTTTAACGGCAACTTTCTTGCGCGTCTGCACCTGACCCATGCCATTGCAGTCAGGGCAAGGGCTGTTGATGGTCTGGCCCGAACCCCGGCAGACATGGCAGGTGGTGCGGACGGTGAAAAAACCCTGGGAGCGGGAGACCTGGCCTGTTCCCCGGCACTGGCTGCAGATTTCCGGTGACGTTCCAGGCGCGCTGCCGCTGCCGCTGCAGGTTTGACAGGTCTCTGATTTTTCCACATCGATTCCGGTTTCGGTCCCGAAGGCGGCCTCCATAAAACTCAGCTTCATGTCGTACCGCAGGTCTGCTCCACGCTGTGTGCGGCTTCTGGATCGCCGGCTGCCGCCGATACCGAAAAAGTCTTCAAAAATATCTCCGAAGCTCGAAAAAATGTCGTCAAATCCACCAAAACCCGAAAATCCTGTTCCCTCAAGACCGGCGTGGCCGAATTGATCGTATATCGACCGCTTCTGAGGGTCGCGCAAAACTTCGTAAGCCTCGGCAGCGGCCTTGAACGTTTCTTCAGCGTCTTTGTTGCCTGGATTTCTATCCGGATGATATTTCAGGGCGAGTTTGCGATAGGCCGCCTTGATCTCTGTTTCGTTCGCACGCCGACTCAATCCGAGCACTTCGTAATAATCACGTTTTTCTGGCATATTTTTCAGATTTCCAAACGGGACGACGATATTATCCGATGAATGGTGACAGTTTTTTGTTGCCCTTAAAATTAATTCTGATAGAGCGGTTGTCAATCAGTCCGAGACCCTTCTCCCAGGGATTTGGCCTCGTTTTCTCCATCAACTTCTTGTATCAAAATCCATTCTACTCGCTGGCAGACCGGACGGTTTTCAGGCCGCGTGCCCGGGTACGCCGCTGGGGGGCGGCTCCTGCCGGAAGCGCGTGGCATAGGTAAACGCGACGATGCCGGCAAACATCAGGGCTGTTCCCAGAGGGAACGCTGCCCGCAGGCGAAACAGATCCATCATCAGCCCGGCCAGCATCGATCCGGCCAGCATTCCCACGCTGTGGGCCACCGTCAGGAGTGCCATTACGGATCCCATGGCCCCGGTTTTCTCGCCAATGAGGACCGCGGTCGCCATGAGCGCCGGCATGCAGATTCCGCCGCCGAGACCGAACATGGCGCTGGCCAGAACCATTTTCGAGACGCTGTCTGCCCATACGTAAAACAAAACGGCTCCGCTCACCAGCAGGCCCCCGTAGATAACCATCGACTTCTTGTTGAGGTGGTCGGCTACATATCCCATTGGCAACTGGATGATGCCGCTGACGAAAATTCCCAACATCACCAGAAAACCGATGGTGGTGCTGGACAACGCCAATTCGGCGGTCGCCAGAACAGGCAAGAAGCCCCAGATGATGCCGATACAGGCGGTGTAGGCAAATCGAAAAAAAAAGAGGCCGGCAATCTCGCGGTTCCGCACCAGCTGTTTCCATCCGGCCAGCTGTTGCCCTCGTCTAACCACTCTTTCGGAACGAACCGGTGGCAAAAAAATGAGGCTTAACAAAAAACCGATGAGTGACAGTCCTCCCATTCCCCCAAAAGCCGCTTCGAGACTGAGCCGATCATGTATCACGCCCCCCAGAACCGGCCCGAGACTCAAGCCGAAAAAGACCGACATATTGAAAAGGCCCATCGTAAATCCCTCGCGCCCGGCAGGGGTAATATCACCGACATAGGCCTGGATGACCGGCATCAACATTGCCGAGGCGACACCCTGGACGAGCCGGATCAGGATGAGGGAGCCGATGGTGTCAGAGAGCAAAAAGGCGACAGAGACGATGGTGTAGGCCAGCAAACCGGCGACAATCAGTGGTTTGCGGCCTTTTTTGTCTGATAACCGGCCGAAATACGGTAAGAAGAAAACCCGGGAAAGTGAAAAGGCACCGAAGATCAGCCCGATGTAAAGGCCGCCGGCGCCCAGGTTGCGGGCGTATACCGGGAGAAGCGGGACCACAATGCCGACACCGGTGATAGTGGAAAAAATCGAAAAAAAGAGCGTGATGAAGATCAGTTTGTCCCGCTTCGGCATGCCAGTCCCCGTAGCGATGCTGCTGTCGCAGCACCGCGCCACTGTCGCAGCAACTTCCTTTTGGCGTTCAAATTTTAAGCAACAGATAACTGAATTCATTGAGCTGGGATCGCAGCTTTCGGGCGTCACCGACCAATTCGTCCAATTCTCCCCAAAACTGCCGACCATGATTTTTTATACGGGTATGCAGAAGTTCGTGAAGGATGACATAAGTCGTGAGCTGCTGCGGCAGATAAATCAAATTGATGTTCAAACTGATATTGTTATTGATAGAGCAACTTCCCCAGCGCGTTTTTTGTTCGCGCACCGACACATTGCCGATCTTGAACCCATGCTGCTCGGCCAGGGTCATGAGCTGTTGCACCAGAAATTTTCGGGCTTCTCCGGCATCTGTCCTTTCGATCATGCTGGCCGCGCGCAGCCGTCTTTTTTCCAATTGCCTGGCCTGTGCCAGGTGTTTGGCGATCCAGTCTGTTTTGGAAACCACAAATTGTTCGACCTGCTTGAGGGACACCCCGCGCGGTATCGTTACCCCCACGCCGCTGAACGGTTTTACGGTGAGGTTCATGTGGCGGGCTCTGCGGCTGCGTTTCAGGTGGATCAATCCGATGCCGTCAATTTCAACGACATCCTTTTGACCGGTGCGCTTTGTTTTCATGCGGAATGGTTCCGGCGGATCTTTCTTTGTCCGTTTCGGTAAAAAAAAACCCGGTTGCCGTGTCAGCAACAGGGTTCGAAAAAGCGCTTTAGCAATTTTTTAAAACTCGAGGGAATGCAAGCTGCTGATCAAATTAAACCCTCCCCAGCTATGCTCCCCGGCAGGGGGATAGAACAACGGCGTGTAACCTTGACGGACATCATATCAACTCCTCCCTGCTTGTCAATAACTATTTGGTCGAATCCATAGCTATCTGAAATTAATGCAATTTATGCCGCAAGCAGACATAACGCAAAGTAATACGTTATATTACACTTAATCGGTGCGGTCGGTTGGATGGTGCGGGCTTTTCTCACAAGCAGGATCATAAACCGTGTGGCCCCAGAGGGTTGAAAAGAAGTCTTCTACCGCAATGTCCTCCTGTTTTACGAAGCCGGTCTTCAGGCGGCCGCGACTGAACAGTTCCAGCATTGCCACAAGGCCGGCCGCGGTCGACAGCTGAATCGCCGATAGCGTCGTTCCGTCGATGAGCCGCCCGTATATTTTCTTGACGAAATTTCGCTGCAGGACAGGCCCCTCATCACTGCCGACGACGTTGACGTACATGATGACGACGTCCTGCTCGGTCAGAGGCACTTCCTGGTCGAAAATCTGGGTTAAAACATGGCGGTTTCGGCCGAGGTTCAGATCATGCAACAGAAACCGCATCAAATCCCGATGCCCGGGGTAGCGGATGGTTTTGTAGTTCAGATCGCCGACGCAGCCTTCAAAGGTCTCGCACATCGTCGCAATTCCGCCGGAAGTGTTGAATGCCTCATATTCCGTGCCGTCAATGGTCAGCCGTTCGAGCCCTTCTAGCGGCATGGCGTTGATGCGGCATTTATTGTACAAGGCTTCCGCCAGCTGGCAGTATTCGTTGATCAGGCCGGCCGTGCTCCAACTCAAGTAGTATTTCATCGAATTGCTGGCGTAAAGCGGCAAAGCTCCGACGCGCAGCTCAAGGCTTCGAACGGTTTTAAACATTCGGGCGTAGCTGCTACCGATGATGTTGATAGCCCCCGGGGCCAGTCCGCACTGAGGCACAAACGGGACGGCGGCTTTCTGAGCCAGTCCGCGGATAAATGCGGTGGTTTCCACATCTTCAGTCAGGTCGAAGTAGGCCACCCTCTCCCGGGCACACGTTTCGGCAATGATCCGGTTCAAATAAAAGGGAGCCGCACTGACGACGGCATCTCGGCCGCTGATGAGCTTTGCAAGTGCAATTGGGTCATTGATATCGAGCTGAGTGTAAGCCCGGGGTACAAAACGACCGAAATCAGGCTGTTCAACGATGTCGCCGATTCGAATATCCGAGCAGAAGTCACTCTTGTCCAACATGAGGGCAATCGTCGTGCCGACTTTTCCGGCTCCCAGTATCGTTATTTTCATGATCGCACACGCCTGTTCCCTGGTTCCTCGCTAAGCAGCCGTTCAAAGGATTCCCGTGGGTGAAGAGTTTCCCCGTTTCGAGACGGGTATAACCGGATATCATTTAGGCATCTTAACGCCTCTCCATTTTATTCCCTGAGCGGTCATTCTGTCAATACGGTCAGAATTCAGTATTCGGACCACCCGCATGGAAAACCACGGATGACGGTTCATGAAGCAGCTGGGTAAAAACGAGTTCTCCGGTCAACGGAGAGGTGAAGATGGCTCACCTCTGAGCAGAACCTTTCCCATAAAATCTGAAAGAGATGCCGAGCGTTGGAAAAATTTGAACTGACGGCCAAACAACCAACCGGACGTATGAAGAAAATCTTTCCGTCCGAGTCCACCGGCATCGAAACCGACAGCATAAAAAAAGGCGGGTCACAGGGGATATGACCCGCCCACAATGAAAGGAGGTTGTCGCGCCAGGTCCTTCGACCTGACGCGTGAGGGCATCCTGACATACCACGATGTGGCATGTCAAGTCTTTTTTTGCCTCGCTCCGAAAAAATTTAAACTGACGGCCAAACAACGGATCGATGGATAAAAAATGCCGTTCGCATATTCAAAGAAGAAACGAGTTTTTCGGTGCCATGTGTCGGACACCGAATGGGCGATTGACAAAGGACGGAAATTCACCTACCAAGTGAACCGAGGTCCCGTCAGTCAGACGTGATGGCGCAGTTTTTCGGAGCGGCTGCAGTCAGCCGCATCCTTGGTTGAGCCCTTCGAAGGGGTAAGCGTTCAAAGGGTTGCAACGTCCGATGCGCTTCAAACCACCTCAATGTAAATGTTTACAGGCGCCGCCTCAGTGAAATAGGCTTCGTATTTCACGGGGCAGGCAGATGCAAGGCCTCGGGCGCGCAGACGACCCCTTGATCGTCAAGTGCCCGACGAGAAAGCAGATGCAGTGTCCGGTGAACACTTACCGAAAATCAATCGAGGCAGCCGACAGAATTATGAATGAATTGTCTTTTATTGCCATGATGGACAATGGCGGCCGAAGACTGTGGAGCGACAGGCGCAAGAAGTTGGTCGTCATTGCCATTTCGGAAAGACGGACCGGCAAGGATCGCCGAACCGGTATCGACCGTCGTGGATTCCAGACCGTCAAGGTCGGAAAAGATAAAGAACGCCGTCGCAAATTGTCCCGCCTGCCAACCAACGGCGTGAAAAAACGGTGAAGCGGAAAGAATTCATGACCGCAACTTTTTCAAGACGTCTTCCACAAGATTTCTGATTTCCCGCAATCGTTTTTCCGTCATGGCCTCGAACCGCAGCACCAGGGCCGGCTGTGTGTTTGACGCCCGCAGCAGTCCCCAGCCGTCGTCGAAGAGAATCCTGGCGCCGTCGATATCGATCACCTCGTAGTGCTGGCGAAAATAATCGGTCACTTTTTCAACCAGGCCGAATTTGATCTCGTCCGGGCAATCGACGCGAATTTCCGGGGTCGTGAAGGTCGGCGGTACATCGACCAGCAGCTCGGAGATTTTGCGACCGGTGGAGGAGAGGATCTCCAGCAGGCGGCAGGCGGCATAGGTGGCATCGTCGAACCCGAAGTAGCGATCGCCGAAAAACATGTGCCCGCTCATTTCGCCGGCCAGCTCGGCTTTTTCGGCTTTCATCTTCTTCTTGATCAGGGAGTGACCGGTGCGCCACATGATGGCCCGGCCGCCGTTCTTCTCGATATCCTCATACAGGGTCTTGGAGCATTTGACTTCCGAGATGAACGTGGATCCCGGTTTTCGCGAAAGAATCTCCCTGGCAAAAATGATCATCAATTTGTCGCCGTAGATGATGCGCCCCTTCTCATCCACCACTCCAAGGCGGTCGCCGTCGCCGTCGAAACCGATGCCGAGATCCAAACCTTCCTTCTGGACCAGCGCGATGAGATCCTGCATGTTCTCGGCAACGGTGGGGTCGGATTCGTGGTTGGGGAAATGACCGTCCATCTCGCAGTAGATATCGTGCACCTCGCACCCAAGCCGGTTCATGATCGGCACCGCGACGACGCCGGCGGTGCCGTTGCCGGCATCGACGCCGACCCGCAGAGGACGCGGCAGGCTGATATTGTTCACCACATAATCGATGTACGTCGGGATCATGGCGACGGATGACAGCTTTCCGCTGCCCTCTGTGAAATTCTCGCCTTCGATCAGGGCAAGGATGGTCTTGATGTCTTGGCCATGGATCGAGTCGAGGCCGAGGCAAAGTTTAAAGCCGTTGTATTCCGGGGGGTTGTGGCTGGCGGTGAGCATGACGCCGCCGTCTTTTTTCAGCTGCTGGATCGAAAAATAAAAAACCGGCGTCGGGCACACCCCGATGTCGGTCACGTCACAACCGGTCGCCAGGAGTCCCTCGATCAGTTTGCGCGAATAGGCCTCGGAGGTCAGGCGGCAGTCGCGTCCCACGGAGATACTCCGGGCCTCATTTCGGCGCAGAAAAGTTCCCACAGCGCGGCCGATCAAGGCCGCGTCCGCCGCCGTCATGTCCTTGCCGGCGATGCCCCTGATGTCGTACTCCCGAAACATTTGCGGATTCATCAATCCCTCCCTTTGTTGGTCGGCTGTTAAGGGTGAAAAAAAGAGTCCTTCACCATACGCCGGGTGACCGAATTTTAACTGCCCATCGAGAACCGCTGCTTGCCATATCAGCCCTTGACCACCGCAATAGGCCGCAGTTTGGCCACTTTTCGTGATATGCCGGCCGCGTGAACGACCGCCACGACCTCGGAAACGTCCTTGTAGGCCTCGGGCATCTCTTCCGCCAGTGTGCCCCGACCGGTCCAGCGGACCAGTATACCCCTGTCTTCCAACTCACGCTGAATCGACCGGCCCTTGCTGGCCTTCTTGGCGGCCTTGCGGCTCAGCCGCCGTCCGGCCCCGTGGCAGGTGGAGCCGAATGTATCCGCCAGGGCCTTTTCGGTTCCCACCAGCACATAGGAAGCCGTTCCCATGTCGCCGGGGATAATCACCGGCTGCCCGGCCATACGATAACCTTCATTCAGAGCAGGGTGGCCGGGCGGAAAGGAGCGGGTTGCGCCTTTGCGATGAACGCAGACGGTGCGTTTTTTGCCGTCTATGACATGCTCTTCTTTTTTGGCGATGTTATGACAGACGTCATACACCAGCCGCATGCCCAGGTCCCGCGGTCCCAGGTCGAAGACCCGCTGGAAGACCTCGCGTGATCGGTGCAGCAAAATTTGCCGATTGGCCCAGGCGTAGTTGGCGGCGCAAGCCATGGCCCTCAGGTAGCGTGAGCCCATTTCCGACTGAATCATAGCGCAGGCCAGCTGACGGTCCGGCAGCTGGAGGCCGAGTTTTTGAACGTGTTTGGTCATCGAGGCCAGAAAGTCGTCACACACCTGGTAGCCGAAGCCGCGTGACCCGCAGTGGAGCATGAGCGTCACCTGTCCCTGGAACAGACCGAAGGCCCTGGCCACATGCGAATCGAAGATTTCTTCCACCAGGCCGACTTCGAGGAAATGGTTGCCGGCCCCAAGAGTGCCCAACTGCTTTTGACCCCGTTCCAGGGCACGGGCGCTCACCAGTTCCGGATCGGCATCGGGCAGACATCCGCCGTCCTCGGTACGATCGAGGTCGCCCCCCTCTCCGAAACCCTGCCGCAGAGCCCACCGGCTTCCGCCCCGGAGCACTTTCTTTTCTTCCGGGACCGAGAGTTTCAGGGAGCCCTGCGATCCCACGCCGGATGGAATATTTTGGAAGAGTGAATTCACCAACGATTCAAGCCTGGGCGTAACGTCCTTTTCGACCAGGTCGGTTGCAGCCAGTCGAACACCGCAGTTGATGTCATACCCCACACCGCCGGGAGAAACGACGCCGGTCTGCCAGTCGAAGGCGGCCACACCGCCGATGGGAAATCCGTAGCCCCAGTGCATGTCCGGCATGGCCAGGGATGCTTTGAGAATTCCGGGCAGGTTGGCGACATTGGCCACCTGCTTGAGCGGTTCCTTTTGATCGGAACCCTTCAGCATATCGGCGGAAGCGTAAACGAGCCCAGGAACCCGCATGGAGCCGGTCATCGGAATTTCCCAACGATAAGGATCTATTTGTCGAAGTTGCATGTCGAAATTCCCGCGGTTCTAATAAGCCCTGCCCGTTTCCGATCCAGAAATGTGCAATTTTCTGCACGTTCACGGAAATCTGCGGCATTGCGCGGAGGCTTACTTCTGTACGCCTCACAAGCGATTTTGCCAGACCTGTCTCGTCTTTAGCGTGATTGACGCCGAAATTGCGGAAAAGGACCATTTATGGACGGAAACGAGCTATACGTCAAATATGATCCTTGCCTCCCAGCCTGTCAATTTGCGTTTGACCGTTATCTGGTGATAGGTGACGGCTTTGATCTCGCTGCCGAGCGCATGCCGCGACGGGTCATAGGTATCAACGGCGACATCCGCCGTGATGCGGTGGGCACCGATGTCGTGAATGGCCATCGACTTCACCAGAAGTCCTTTTCCCGACCACAAATACAGCAACTCCCGCAGCCAGTTGACCATCAGGTCCGGCCAGTCCGCCCCTTCAACTTGCAGGTTGAGGGATCGCTTCGCGTGTACCGAATCGGGGCAGACCATGATGTCGAACATGGCCCGGGCGGCGGTGGCGAACAACTCGGACGGATCGGCGCCGAACGCGTGCAGGCCGATATCCGCGGTGTGATCGATGATGTGATATTGCACCGGTGCCGATCCTGTTTACATAGGCTTCAAAATAATGTTTTTGGCAAGGCCAGAGGGAGAAGGCTGTATGGTAATACGCCGACGACCGATAACGCAGCCCAAAATCTTTATTTTAAAGCCTATAGTAATATTTCCCCGGTCTTAGCGGTGCCGTAGCCGCCAAGGGCCTCGACCCGCTTCTTGAAAGCGGCACTGCGGATGGTTTCCAGAAGGACCTGGAAGTTTCGGGTCTCGAAAAACGCATCGGGCACCACCAGGTCGTATTGTTCGGTGACGACTGGAATGAAGTCGAGTTTCAGGGCCCTGGCCGCCGCGCAGATTCCCAGGCCGGCGTCGGCCGTGCCGCTCAGGACGGCCACGGCCACCGACATGTGGGTAAATTCTTCATTGCCGTAGCCGTCGATCCGAGCCGGATCGATGCCCAGTTCCCGCAAACGGTAGTCGAGCAGAAGGCGGGTGCCGGAGCCGCCCTGCCGGTTGATCATGGTCACATCCCCGCGCGCCAGGTCTTCTATTCCTTTAATTTGTTTCGGGTTTCCGGGCAGAACGATCAGACCCTGATCCCGGAACACCAGGTTGATCAGACGGATCCGCTTCGCGGCAAAGAGGTCCGGCAGATAGCGTTTGATGTAGGCGGTGTTGTAACTGCCGTCGGCCGTGTCGAGAAGATGCGAGCCGGCCAGGTGACACAGGCCTTTCTTGACGGCCATCAGCCCCCCCATGCTGCCGACATGGCTCGATGACAGTGACAGGCCGCTGCTGCCGGCGCGAAGCTGATCGGCCAGAACGTCCAAGGTGTTGTCGTGGCTGCCGACGATCACGACGGTGTTGCGGATGGCCGACAACGGGCGCAGCAGTTCGGCCTCAACCGGCTGCTGGTCGTTGATTCCTTCGACATGGTTCGGAATCCGAATGATGCCATCGGCCTCGGTGATCGAGGTGATACTGCCCGCGCCGCGCGTTAGAGGAGTGGCCACGATGCGGCCGTTGACCTCCCCGAGCTTTACGCGTATAAATTCTTCCACGCCGAGTTTGGAGGCGATTTTACGGGTCGGCTCGACCGTAGCCGTCTGGGGTACCGTGTCGGGCAGCCCGAGTCGGCGGCAAATGAGAGGACGGACAAACTGCTCGAAGGCGATGATCGCCGAAACCGGGTAACCGGGTATGCCGAATACCGGTTTGGCGTTAATTTCCCCGATGATCACCGGTTTGCCGGGCATCATGGTAACTCCGTGCACATAAACATGACCCAGATCACTGATCACGTGACGGGCATAATCTTCCGAACCGGCCGAGGAGCCGCCGATGATCAGAACCATGTCGTAGCCGTTCTGGAGACCTTTTTCGGTCGCCGCTTTGATGGCTTCCAGGTCGTCCTGGACCCGATCGTGTTTGAC
>Ga0316583_10000172_pt1 | contig 16285 bp, 14 predicted proteins | sample J_170502JBrBrA_D_FD_204513 | JGI IMG/M metagenome (GOLD analysis project Ga0316583, IMG submission 204513) | Rhizosphere microbial communities from salt marsh grasses in Alabama, United States - J_170502JBrBrA | ecosystem: Host-associated > Plants > Roots > Rhizosphere | place: USA: Alabama... | reverse complement strand
CATGTTCAGCGGTTCGGCGGTGCAGGTGCCCTTGGTCAGGTTGACGCGCAATACTTTTCTAGCCCATGCCATGATCGTTTCTCCTCAAAGCGTCGCCGCGTTGGCGCGGCCGGCCCAGGCGCGCATCTTGTCGAAGCCGGTCCAATCGGCGTCGACGAACGTTATGGCGGCAGTGGGGCAGGCCTTGGCGCAGGCCGGGTCGCCGCCGCACAGGTCGCACTTCTGCACCTTGCCGGTCTCGGCGACGTAATTGACGGTGCCGAACGGGCAGGCGATGGTGCACACCTTACAGCCGACGCAGGTGCCTTCCAGCACGATCTTGGCGCCGGTGCCGGCATCGATCTTGATCGCCTCCACCGGGCAGGCATTCATGCACCAGGCATCGGCGCACTGCGTGCACGTGTAGGGCACCTTGCGTCCCTCGCTCTCGAAGTTGAAGACCTTGATCAGAGATCGTGCGGGATTGATGGCGCCCGTGTGGGTATATGAACACGCCATTTCGCACTGAAGACAACCCGTGCACTTCTGCGGGTCGATATAGAGCGATTTCATCATGAGCCGTCTCCTCCGTTGGGATTTTTTGATTCGCTGCTATCGCTCAAAACGGCAGCGTTACGTACGCCAATAGTAGATCAGCGTTATCGCCTTTGCCATAGGCGGAGGCAGTAATTTGCGAGCGCAAACTACTGACGATATAAGGGTTTTTGGCGTCGCGTCAGGCGGCGGCTTGCATCGTCGCCAGATAGGCGGCCATGATCTGAGTCGGGTTTTCCATCAGCCGACGCTTCCACTTGCCCAGGTGCGCCTTGCCCTCGATGAGGCCGCGCAGTGCACCCAGGTGATCGGTGTAGCCGACGACATTGGCGCCCACCAGGCGGTCGCCGCCGAATTCGAGGCGGATGTAGCGCCAGTTGGCGTCGTCGATCAGTTCCACCGACTCGCCGCCCTCGACACCCTGCCATTGGCCGAACGAGGAAGAGATGAGGCCCAGCGTATCGAGTACGTTGAAGGCCAGGCTGCCCTTGGACGACGTGCGTACGCCGGCCATGTTGAGCGCGGCGATGCGGCCCTGCTCGACGGCGTTGGGCTGGATGGCGTTGACTTGGCGCTTGCCGGTGACGCAATCGACCGACTCCGCGACGTCGCCGGCGGCGTAGATGTCGGCGATACTGGTCTCCATGCGGTCGTTGACGATGATGCCGTTGCCGATCTCGATGCCGCTGCCGGCGATGATGCCGACATTGGGCTTGACGCCGACCGCGGACAGATACAGGTCGGCCGGTAGTGTTTCGCCCGTGGTCAGCGTTACCGCCAGGGCGCCGTTGACGGCGTCGATGCGCGCCGTCTGCGTCTTGCCGAGGATGCGCACGCCCTTGGTCTCGCACCAGCGCTTGATCATGTCGCCGGCGGCCCGGTTGATCATGCGCGAGACCATGAGTCCGCTGCGCACCAGCACCGTCAACTCGGCACCGCGTTTGACCAGGCCCTCCATGATGATGCAGCCGACGAAACCGGCCCCCATCTGCACCACGCGCGTGCCGGGCTTGACACCGTCCACCAGCGCGCGCGCATCGGCCAGCGTCCAGCAGGTGTGTACGCCGGGCAGGTCGATGCCGGGCACTGCCTCCTTGCTCGGGCGCGAGCCGGTGGCGATGAGCAGGCGGTCGTAGGGCAGCAGGCTGCCGTCATGCAGGCGTACCGAATGAAAGCGCGTGTCGACGCTCGCCGCCGGCGAATCGGCGACACGGATGCCGAGCTTGTCATAGTGATCGGGCTCGCGGCGCAGGCGCGTGCCTTCGGCGGCGATCTTGCCGGTCAGCATGTAGGGGATGGCCATGCGTGCGTAGGGCGGCTCGTTCTCGCCGTTGACCAGCACGATGTCGGCCTGGGCGTCGGTCTTGCGCAGCGTCTCGGCAGCCGTGACGCCGGCCGCGCCGGCACCGATGATGACATAGCGGTGCGTATTGTTACCTGCCGCCGAGTTTCGCTTGTTTGCCATGATCTTCCTTCCACCGCCGGCGCCCCCGCGCCGCCCGGAAATCATCGTACACCGCCGACCCTGCCGTGTCTTGATGTTGGTCAGGACTTCGGAAGCAACGATGCAAACGTGGGTATAGGCGCTCGATACCGGCCGCCGCGGCGACGCCGACGCGCATCGATGCGTGCAGCTATCGCGGGCTAGAATCGCATCATGATCGATACCATCGGCCGTTTCGAGATACGCCGCGAGCTCGGCCGCGGTTCCCAGAGCGTCGTCTACCTCGCCTGGGACCCGCAGCTCGAGCGCGAAGTGGCGATCAAGACCCTGCACCTGGGCGACCACGATTACGAGCACAACGCGCTGTTCCTCGACGAGGCGCGCCTGGTCAGCAAGCTGCGCCACCCGAACGTGGTGCCGATCTACGATGCCGGCGAGCAGGACGGTGACCTCTATCTCGTCTTCGAGTACATCGATGGCCACAGCCTGCTCGAGATGCTGCAAGCCGAGGGCTCGATTCCCAAGGCGCGCGCCGCCGACCTCATGCGCCAGGTGCTCGACGCCATCGCCAAGGCGCATGCGCTCGGCGTCATTCACCGCGACCTCAAGCCATCGAACATCCTGGTGGACGGCCAGGGTACGCCGCGCGTCATGGACTTCGGCATCGCCTCGGGGCTGCCCGAGACCGGCCGCGAAGATTTCGACCGCCTGGTCGGCACGCCCGCCTACATGGCGCCGGAATACATTACCGGCCGCGTCGTCAGCGAGCGCATGGACGTCTTCGCCGCCGGCCTTGTGCTGCTCGAACTGATCACCGGCAAGCGCGTGTTCCAGGGCGGCGGCTCGGCGGTGCTGCTCGACCGCATTCCGAAGGAGGCGGTGACGTTGCCGCGCGATGCCGGCATCGACGACCAGCTCGGCAGCATCATTCTGCGTGCCTGCGCCATCGACCCGGCGCAGCGCTTTCCGACCGCGGCCGAGATGCGCCAGGCGCTGGAAATCTACCTCGGCATGGGTTCCGAGGTATACCTGCCGACCGGCGAAGCCGGCGCCGTGCATCAGGGCACGCTCGAGTTCCTGCTCCGGCGCATGCGCCACCGCACCGACTTCCCGGCGCTGTCCGACTCGGTGTCGGCGATCAACCGCATGACCCACTCGGACCGCGAGAGCATCAACAAGCTGTCCAATACCATCCTCAAGGATTACGCGCTGACCAACAAGATCCTGCGCATGGTGAACTCCGCCTTCTACCGCCAGGCCGGCGGCGGCAACATCAGCACCGTGTCGCGGGCGGTGATCGTGCTCGGCTTCGACACCATCCGCAACATCGCCATCACCGTGCTGCTGTTCGAACACTTGCAGGACAAGGCCAACGCGCGCGAGCTCAAGGAGTCGTTCCTGCGCGCCAACCTGGCCGGGTTGCTGGCGCGCCACGCCGCCGCCAAGCTGATGCCGCGCGAAGGCGAGGAGGCCTTCATCTGCGCGCTGTTCCACGGTCTCGGCGAGATGCTGGCGCAGTACTACTTCCCGGAGGAAGTCGACCAAATCCGCAAGCTGATGCAGTCGAAGCATTTGTCCGAAGAAGCCGCTTCGGCCAAGGTGCTCGGCATTCCGCTGCAGGAACTGGGCATCGGCATCGCCCGTACCTGGGGTTTCCCGGCGGCGATCGTCAACAGCATGCGCCGGTTGCCGCCGGGCCCGGTGCGCAAACCGGCAACGCGCGACGACACCCTGCGCATGCTGGCCGGCTTCTCCAACGAACTGTGCGACATGATCGCCGACAGCCCTTCCGAGGGTCGTGGCGAAGCGGTCCAGGCCGTTGCCGAACGCTTTGGCGGTAGCATGCATGTCGACGACGAGCAACTGCAGGAGACTATTGAAACCTCGTTCGAGGAACTGACGCAGGTGGCCACCGTGCTGCGCGTCAATCTGACGCAAAGCCCGTTCGCGCGCCAATTGAAGGCGTTCACGGCGGAAGAGGCCGAGGTTCCGGCGACAGTGATCGCCAACGCGGACGATCAAATGCCGGCCGATACCGTACTCGGCGGCCCGATTCCCGACGCCGGCGGCACCGTGGTTGCCGGCGAGGAGGCCAGCGAACCGGAACTGGTGATGCCCGACGATGCCCAGGGCGTGCTGGCGGCCGGCATTCAGGACATCAGCAACTCGTTGGTCGAGGACTTCTCGCTCAACGACATTCTCTACATCACCATCGAAACCATGTATCGCGCCATGGGTTTTCAGCGCGTACTGCTGTGTCTGAAGGACGTCAAGAGCGGCCATATGGCGGGGCGCTTCGGCTTCGGCGCCGATACCAACGAGATCGCGCCGCGCTTTCGTTTTCCGCTCGGCGATGCCCACGATGTCTTCCAGTTGGCAATGATCAAGGGCGTCGATATCATCCTCACCGACATCGACGACGTCAAGATCGCCGGCCGCGTGCCGGCCTGGTACCGTCAGCTGACGACGGCCAAGACCTTCGTGCTGCTGCCGTTGTGCGTCAAGAATAATCCCGTGGCGCTGATTTACTGCGACAAGGCGCGCGCCGGCTCGATCTCGATTCCCGAGCGGGAATTGGCGCTGCTGAAGACCTTGCGCAACCAGGCGCTGCTGGCGTTGAAACAGTCGCTATGACGTGTGCTTTGCAGTAGCATGTCCGCTCATCGGTCACTTACGATAGGCGATCGCGAGGATGAACAAGGCTTTCGTGCGGGAATCGGTCGACGAGGACGATGAAGTTCCGGCCGGCTTCGAGCTGCCGCCGGGAACGCGCAACTACATGACCGTGGCCGGCCACCGCCGGCTCAAGGATGAGCTCGTCCACCTGGTCAAGGTCGAGCGGCCGGAATTGGTCCAGGTGGTGGCCTGGGCGGCCAGCAACGGCGACCGTTCGGAGAATGGCGACTACATCTACGGCAAGAAGCGCTTGCGCGAGATCGACCGTCGCATCCGCTACCTGACCAAGCGCGTCGAGAGCGCGGTCGTAGTCGATCCGGCACAGCACGAAAACACCGACCAGGTATTCTTCGGCGCTACGGTGACGCTGTGCGAGTCGGATGGCAACGAGGTCACTTATCAGATCGTCGGCGTGGACGAGGCCGACGCCGGCGGCGGCAGGATCAACTGGTTGTCGCCGCTGGCACGCGCGTTGATCAAGGCCAGGGAGGGCGACACGATAAGATTTCAGAGCCCAGCCGGATTGCGGGAGCTTGAAGTGGTTGAGGTTCAGTATCTCACGGCGCCGTGATTGATCCGGCGCGTAATTCGACCGAGACCGAGCCGGCGGAACTGCGCCGGCTCATGCTGGCGCTCGAGGCTGGCAATCAGGCCCTATGGGAATGGGACTTGGCCACCGGCGAAGCCTATCTGGCGCCGACGTTCTACCACATGCTCGGCTACAAGCCGGGCGATTTCCCGGCGACTTACAACGGCTGGACGTCGCTCCTGCATCCCGACGATCTGCCGTCGCTGATGGGCGAGTTGTCGGCGCTGCTGCGCGAAAACCGCGACCGCTTCAAGCTCGAGTTTCGCCTGCGCAACCGCGACGGCGGCTGGCGCTGGGTACTCGGTCAAGGCATGGTCGTCGAGTACGACGCCGACGGCGTGCCGCAGCGGCTGCTCGGCACCAACCAGGACGTCACCGACCGGCGTACCGCCGAGATCGCGCTGCAGGAAAGCGAGGCGCGCTTCCGCGCCATCTACGACAGCATCCATGAAGCGATCTTCATCCTCGATATCGATTCGGGGGCCATCCTGTCCACCAACCAGCGTGCGAGAGAGATGTTCGCCATGAGCGAAGACGACTTGTGCGCCGCCAGCGTGCAGGATCTCAGCGAGGGTATGCCGCCATACGCCCAGGCCGATGCCGCCCTGTGGATGATGCGCGCCGCCGCCGGCGTGCCGCAGCAATTCGAGTGGCACGCCAAGGATTCGCGTGGGCGTCTGTTCTGGGTCGAGGTGGTCATGCGCCGTGCCTTGGTCGGGCAATACGAGCGCCTGCTCGCGGTGGTGCGCGATGTCAGCGTGCGCAAGGGCCAGGAGGCCGAGTTGCGGCACAATCTCGACCATCAGGTGCAATTGAACCGCAAGCTCGAGGAGGCGCAAAACCAGCTGTTGCAGTCGGAGAAGATGGCCTCGATCGGCCAATTGGCGGCCGGCGTCGCCCACGAGCTCAACAACCCGATCGGCTTCGTCGCCTCCAATCTCGGCAGCCTGGAGAACTACCTGAACGACTTGTTCGCCATCATCGACGCCTATGCCCGTTCGGATCGGGATGCTGGGACGGTGCTGGCGGAAGTCGCCAAACTGAAGGCGGACAAGGATTATGCCTTCATCAAGACCGACATCGGCCAACTGATGGCCGAATCACGCGACGGCCTGGCGCGGGTGCGCAAGATCGTTATGGATCTCAAGGACTTTTCGCGCGTCGGCGAGGCCGAATGGCAGTGGGCCGACCTGCATGTCGGGCTCGACTCGACGCTCAACATCGTCTGGAACGAACTCAAGTACAAGTGCAAGGTCGACAAGCAGTACGGCGAACTGCCCGAGGTCTACTGCCTGCCTTCGCAGTTGAACCAAGTGTTCATGAACCTGCTGGTCAATGCCGCCCAGGCCATCGAGACGCGAGGCGAGGTGTCGATTCGCACTGGCCTCGAGGACGACCATGTGTGGATCGAGGTTGCCGATACCGGCAGGGGTATTGCACAGGAGAATCTGAAACGCATTTTCGAGCCCTTTTTTACCACCAAGCCGGTCGGTCAAGGCACCGGCCTGGGGCTTTCGCTCTCCAACAGCATCATCGTCAAGCACCAGGGCCGTTTCGAGGTCGAGAGCGAGGTCGGCAAGGGTACGACGTTCCGCGTTGTCCTGCCGATCAAACCGGTGCTTGAAAATATCGCCGCCTCCCCCAAATAGGAGTGTGGTTTCAATCGGGAGGACTTCATGACCGCCAGCAGCACCGCCAGCCGGGAGACCCTGGGTTTCCAGGCCGAAGTGAAGCAGTTGCTTCACCTGATGATCCATTCGCTCTATTCCAATCGCGAGATCTTCCTGCGCGAACTGATCTCCAACGCCTCCGATGCCTGTGACAAGCTGCGCTTCGAGGCGCTGCACAACGCCGGCCTGCTCGAGGGCGGTGGCGACTTCCAGATCCGCGTTTCCTTCGATGCCGCCGCGCGCACCATCACCGTCGCCGATAATGGCGTCGGCATGAGTCGCGACGAGGTGGTGGCGCATTTGGGCACTATCGCCAAGTCCGGCACGCGCGAGTTCTTCTCCGCGCTTACCGGCGACCAGCAGAAGGACGCGCACCTGATCGGCCAGTTCGGCGTCGGCTTCTACTCCTCGTTCATCGTCGCCGACAAGGTCACGGTACTGACGCGCCGCGCCGGCGAGAAGGCCGACCAGGGCGTACGCTGGGAGTCCGACGGTGGCGGCGAGTTCAGCATCGAGATGGTCGAACGTCCCGAGCGCGGCACCGAGATTACGTTGCATCTGCGCGAGGGCGAGGACGACCTGCTGTCCGGCTGGAAGCTTCGGCAGATCATCCGCAAGTACTCCGACCACATCGTCCAGCCCATCGTGATGAAGAAGGAGGAGTGGAAAGAAGACAAGCAGGTGCTGACGGACGAGGACGAGACCGTCAACCAGGCCTCGGCCTTGTGGGCGCGGCCGAAGAGCGAGGTCAGCGAAGAGCAGTACAAGGAGTTCTACAAGCACGTCGGCCACGACTTCGACGAGCCGCTGGCGTGGACCCACAGCCGCGTCGAGGGCAAGGCCGAATACACGCAGCTGCTTTACATCCCGGCGCGGGCGCCGTTCGACCTCTGGGACCGTGACAAGCGCCACGGCATCAAGCTCTACGTGCGCCGCGTCTTCATCATGGACGACGCCGAGCAACTGATGCCGATCTACCTGCGCTTCGTGCGCGGCGTCGTGGACTCGGCCGACCTGCCGCTCAACGTCTCGCGCGAGATCCTGCAGGAATCAAAGGACATCGAGGCCATCCGCAAGGGCTGCACCGCCAAGGTGCTCGGCCTGCTCGACGATTTGGCCGGAACTCGGCCGGAGGACTACGCCAAGTTCTGGGGCGAGTTCGGCCGCGTGCTCAAGGAAGGCGTCGGCGAGGACTACGCCAACAAGGAGAAGATCGCCAAGCTGCTGCGCTTTGCCACCACGCAGGCCGACAGCGCCGAGCAGACCGTCGGCCTGGCCGACTACCTGGCGCGTATGAAGGAAGGCCAGGACAAGATCTACTACGTCACCGCCGAGACCTTCAACGCGGCCAAGAACAGTCCGCACCTGGAGATCTTCCGCAAGAAGGGCATCGAAGTGCTGCTGCTGACGGACCGTGTCGATGAATGGGTGGTGTCGCATCTGACCGAGTTCGAGGGCAAGGAACTGGTCTCCGTGGCCAAGGGCGGGCTGGATCTGGGCAAGCTCGAGGACGAGGCCGAGAAGAAGGAGCAGGAAGCGGCGGCCGGCGAATTCAAGGAGCTGACCGAGAAGATCGCCAAGAGCCTGGGCGAGCGGGTCAAGGAAGTGCGCGTGACGCACCGCCTGACCGACAGCCCGGCCTGCCTCGTCTCCGACGAGCACGACATGAGCGGCAACCTGGCGCGCATCCTCAAGGCGGCCGGCCAGCAAGCGCCGGACATGAAGCCCATCCTCGAGGTCAATCCGAAACACCCCGTGCTGCTGCGGCTGAAATACGAGGACAAGAAGTTCGACGACTGGGCGGCGGTGCTGTTCGATCAGGCGCTGCTCGCCGAAGGCGGCCAGCTCGACGATCCGGCGACTTTCGTGCGGCGCGTGAACGACCTCATGCTGGCGATGTCGTTGTCCGGCCAGTAAAGCGATCACCGCCGAGAACGCAGAGGGCGCAGAAGGAAACCGCAAGGCATTTCTCTGTGTTCTCTGCGAGCTCTGCGGTGAATGGGGCTCATGCTTCTCAAAGGCTTGCCGCCGATCATCGACGAACGAGCCCGGGTGTTGATCCTGGGCTCATTTCCGTCGGAAGCCTCGCTGGCGGCCCGCCACTACTACGCGCATCGCCAGAACCAGTTTTGGCGCGTGCTGGCGGCGGTATTGGATCTGCCGCTGGTGGAATTCGACTACCCGGCCAAACAGGCGGCCGTGAAGGCCGCCGGCCTTGCGATCTGGGACGTCTATGGCGCTTGCGAGCGTCAGGGCAGTCTGGACTCGGCCATCCGGGCCGGCGAGCCGAACCGCTTCGATCGGCTGGCCAGGCTGGCGCCCGATCTTTGCCGGGTCTGCTTCAACGGCCGTGCCGCGGCCAAGTTCGAGCCGAATCTGACGGCGCTTGGCTACGAGACCGTGGTTCTGCCGTCGACCAGCCCGGCCAACGCCGGCTGGAGCTTCGAGCGCAAGCTCGAAGCTTGGCGCCTGGCGTTACGCAGTTAGGGCTTCGTCGGCCTGGCCCGTTCGCGCATGCATTGCCGATGCGCCAGGCCGACCTTGTCTTTGCAGGCCTCGCGCGCGGCGAGTATCGCCGAGCAGCGCGCCGGGTTCGGCGATTTGCTGCAATCGGGCGGCGGCATGTTGTCCTCGACGCATTGCCGGCGCGCCGCGCCGCGCTTGCCTTGGCAGGCGGCTTGCGCTGCCACGCGGGCCTGACAGCGCTGAGGATCTCTTGCCTTGTTGCAATCGATAGCCGCTGCGCCGGCCGGCTGTGCCTGAGCGGCGATCGACAATAATCCGGCGATCAGGCAGGCTGGCAAGACGGCCATGAGTCGGGTGGGCATCGTTTCTCTCCGGTGGCGTGGAATAAACCATCATAGACGAATGTCGCACTTGCTTTGGCAACGGCGGCATGGCGCTAGAATGAGCGCGCGATCCGAGGGGTCCGCCTCGGTTGCCGATCTTGAGGAAGCGACGATGAGCAAGGCCGCAACTGCGGTTGAACAGAAGGATCGCCGGTTGACGTTGGCGGAGGTTACCGATGCCCTGGTCGCCGACGGCCTGGTCGCGGCCGACGTGGCCAAGAAGTTCAAGCAGGAGCGCCGCTATTTTCGCGGCGACATGCATCCCCTGGTGGTGATCGCCGAGCAGCATTGGAAGTCGCTGCTGCCGCCCTACGGCACGCTCGACATGGACACGCTGTCGCGCTGGCTGGCGCGGTGGTGCGGGCTCGACTACCTGCACATCGATCCGCTCAAGATCAACTTCGCCGGCGTTACCGATGTCATGTCCAATGCCTACGCGACGCGCTTCCGCATCCTGCCGGTCGAAGTCAGTGCACAGGAGGTGGTGGTCGCCACCGCCGAGCCTTTCCAGCGCGCCTGGGAGGCCGAGTTGGAGCCGATCCTGCGCAAGCGCATCCGGCGCGTGATTTCAAATCCCGACGACATCGCGCGCTACCAGGTCGAGTTCTACAACCTGGCCAAGTCGGTTAAGCAGGCGCTGGCGCGCGGCGACGTCGCCAGTACCGGCATTTCCAACTTCGAACAGTTGGTCGAACTGGGCAAGGCCAAGGGGCATCTCGACGCCAACGACCAGCATGTCGTTCAGATCGTCGACTGGCTGCTGCAGTATGCCTTCGAGCAGCGCGCCTCCGACATCCACGTCGAGCCGCGGCGTGATTTCGGCATCGTCCGTTTCCGCATCGACGGCGTCCTGCATCAGGTGTATCAGATCCCGATGGCGGTGCTGAACGCCATGAACAGCCGCATCAAGATCCTCGGCCGTATGGACGTGGTCGAGAAGCGGCGGCCGCAGGACGGTCGCATCAAGACGCGCATGCTCTCGGGCCGCGAGGTCGAACTGCGCCTGTCGACCCTGCCGACGGCGTTCGGCGAGAAGCTGGTGATGCGCATTTTCGATCCCGAGGTCCTGGTGCGCGATTTCGGCGAGCTCGGCTTCTCCGACGACGACACCGAGCGTTGGGGGCAGATGACCGGCCAGTCCAACGGCATCATCCTGGTCACCGGTCCGACCGGTTCGGGCAAGACGACAACGCTGTACACCACGCTCAAGCAGTTGGCTACGCCCGAGGTCAACGTGTGCACGCTCGAAGACCCGATCGAAATGGTCGAGCCGACTTTCAATCAGGTGCAGGTGGTGAGCGACATCGGCGTCGGCTTCGCCGAGGGCATCCGTGCCCTGATGCGCCAAGATCCGGACATCGTCATGGTCGGTGAGATCCGCGACCTGGAGACGGCCGAAATGGCGATCCAGGCAGCGCTGACCGGTCACTTGGTGCTGTCGACGCTGCATACCAACGACGCGCCGACGGCGGTCAGCCGGCTGCTCGACCTGGGCGTGGCGCCCTATCTCTTGCAGGCGACGCTGCTCGGCGTCATGGCCCAGCGCCTGGTGCGCACGCTGTGCCCGAAGTGCAAGCACGAGGGCGGCCTGCGGGCCGAGGACGAGGAACTCTGGAACGCCATGGTGTCGCCCTGGAAGTCGGGCAAGCCGAAGGGGCTGTACCATCCGGTCGGCTGCCTCGACTGCCGCATGACCGGCTATCAGGGACGCGTCGGCCTCTACGAGATCATGCCGATGTCGCCCGAGTTGCGCAAGCTGGTGACGGGCCATACCGACCTGGCCAAGTTGCGCGAGCAGGCGACGCGCGAAGGCATGAAGCCGCTGCGCATCTCCGGGGCCAAGAAGGTGGCCGCCGGGCTGACCACCATCGAGGAAGTGCTCAAGGTGGCGCCACCTGCCCATGACCACTGATTTCGGCGATAATGCGGGCTCAGTCAGATGACCGTCGATGACGGCTGAAAGAGGGAACCATGGCAGTAGAACTGTTCAACAACGGCAAGCATGTATGCCTTGCCTTTTACGATCTGGTCGATGAGGAGCACGATCATGCGGTCCAGTGCAACCAGTTCCTGATCGCCGATTCCGGTCATGGCGCCCTGATCGATCCGGGTGGCAACCTGACCTACAACGCGCTGCTGATGGCCATGCAGCGCTACTTTCCGTCCAAGGAACTGCAATACTTCCTGGCCTCGCACCCCGATCCGGACATCATCGCCTCGGTCAACAAATGGTTCGTCGCCTCGCCCTGCAAGGTGATGATCTCGCAGTTGTGGACGCGCTTCGTGCCGCACTTCACCACCGGCCGCGACATCGAGGGCCGCATCATCGGCATTCCCGACCAGGGCATGAACATCCCGCTCGGCGACATGATGATCAAGGCGGTACCGGCGCACTTCATGCATTCCGAGGGCAACTTCCAGTTCTACGACCCGGTGGCCAAGATCCTGTTCTCGGGCGACCTCGGCGTGTCCCTGGTCGACCACACCGTGGCGTCGGAACCGGTCAAGGACTTCGACGCCCACATCCCGAAGATGGAAGGCTTCCACCGCCGCTACATGATCTCGAACAAGATCATGCGCTTCTGGGCCAATATGGTGCGCCAGCTCGACATCGAGATGATCGTGCCCCAGCACGGCCAGCGCTTCGTCGGCAAGGCCATGTGCAACCGGCTGATCGATTGGATCGAAAAGGTCACTTGCGGCGTCGACCTGATGACGCAGGATAACTATCACCTGCCGTAACCTGGCACCGGTAGGTCATCCGGCCGGCTGCGCGGCCATTCCGGAAAACCGAAAGTATACGAACAAGGGGAGACTTCCCCTTGTTTATCCCTTGACGCTCACGATTCCGCGGAATTCACCCGCTGAGGATCGATACGCGTCAAGGGAACCTATTGGCCCGCCCCCTCCCGACCTCCCCCTCGCGGGGGCGGCGACTGATCGGCTCGCTGCGCTCGATATGAGCAAAGACACGCCCGCAGCACTATGGGTACGGAGGCTAGAGCGCTTTGCGCAGGCAGTCTAGGTAGGCGGCGCCGTCGGGTGGCGCTTGGTCGCGGCCGGCGCGCCAGAGGATCTCTCCCAGGCATTCCAGTATCACGTGCGTTGCCGCATGGCGGTCGCCGCGGCGGGCGACCAGTTGGTCGAAGAGGGCGCGGATGCCGGGGGGCTGATCGATCGAGAGTTGTTCTTCGATGGCCAGGTGCAGCGACAGGTGCAGGAACGGGTTGATCTGTCCGTCGTCGGGCGACCACTCGCGGCTCAAGGCTTCGTCGCCGCTTTCCAGCAGTGCCTGATACTCGGCGTGGATGGCGACGATATCGGCGGCCATGATTTCCATTGCCGTCGCCGGCTGCCCAGCGCGGCGCTTTTGCCAGGCGTCGACGAGAAAACGCCGGGCCTGGTCGCGGCTAGGGTTGAACATGGCCGACCAGCGCCGTGACGGCGCTGTAGCTGATGACGTCGTTGCCGTCGGCCAACGGCGCGATTTCACCGACACCGTAGGCGCCTATGGCCGGCAAGCCGGGAAAGCGCTCGTCGATCTGCGCTAGGTCGATGTCCTCGGCGCCGAAGAAATAGGGGCCGCGGCCGATGCAGGCGAACATGACCGAGAAGTCCGGTGCCGGAATTTCGGCGGCCAGCCGGTCCAGGGCAATGCCGCTGTCCTGTACTGCCGCCATCGGCTGGCGTAGTGCCCAGAACAGCCGATCGCCGGGCGCCAGAGGCTGCGCCAGCGTCAGCGATTGCTCGTCCTCGCTGGCACCGAGTATGGGCAGCAAACGATAACTGCCGCGCGCGATCGCCTGCTCGGCCGTGACTTGATCGCGTACCAGCGCCGCGAACAGATGCGGACCGGGGCGGCTCGAGGTCGCGGGCTGGTCGTCCGGCAGGTGTTTCAGCAGCGTTACCAGCGCCGGTTCGTCGTCGATGGCAAAGACCTCGTGGCCGTCGGCCTCGGTGACCGCCATGGCCGCGGTCAAGGCGCGGATGCCGCGCGATACGGCAATCGCCATTCGACAATGGGAGAAACTGGTCTCGCAGCAACCGGGATGGACCTTGCCGTGCAGCCAGATGCGGCCCGGGGCATCGCTGTCGGCGTCGGTGGTCAACATGCCCAGGCGCGGTACCCGGTCGGACATCCAGTGTCGATGGTCGTCGCCGGCCTCCGCCAGGGTCAGGATCGGCTGGCCGTCGTTTGGCCGCACCAGGCCGATGTCGCCGCACAACACCAGGGCCGCTGCGGCCGGCGCGTCGAGGCTCCATTCGGATTCCGTGAACACGCCGGGCGCCGTGCAACCGGCCACTTGCAGGCAGCGGGCAGCCCGGCTGGCGGCACTGACGGCGGCCTGGGCGTTGCGGTGGAAATGCGACGTCAGGAACAGCAGCACGCTGCCGGCGAGCGAGGCGTCGATGCGGGTCAAGGCGGTACGTACCGCCTGTGCCGCGAGTTCGGGCTGCGCACGGTCCGCCGTGGCGAAACCGGTGGCTACGGCGGCGGCGTCTTGTCGGGATAGGCGCAGAGGTCGCGGATCAGGCAACGATAGCACTCCGGTTTGCGTGCTTTGCAGACATAGCGCCCATGCAGGATGAGCCAGTGGTGGGCGTGTTGCCGGTATTCAGCCGGGACCGATTCTAGCAGTTTCGCCTCCACGGCTCCGACGTCCTTGCCCGGCGCCAGGCCGGTACGGTTGGCGAGCCGAAAGATATGGGTATCGACGGCGATGGTCGGTTCGCCGAAGACGATGTTCAGAATGACGTTGGCGGTCTTGCGGCCGACGCCGGGCAATGCCTCGAGCGCGGCACGGTCGCGAGGGACTTCGCCGCCGTGTTTGTCGATCAACTGCCGGCTCATGGCGATCACGTTCTTGGCCTTGGTCCGGTACAGGCCGATGGTGCGGATATAGTCGGCGAGCCGTTCCTCGCCCAAGGCGACGATGGCTGCCGGCGTCGGCGCATCGGCGAACAGCGGCCCGGTGGCGCGGTTGACGCCCTTGTCGGTGGCTTGCGCGGAAAGGATCACGGCGACCAGCAACTGGTAGGGCGTCGCGTAGTCGAGTTCGGTTGCCGGTTCCGGATCGGCTGCCGCCAGGCGAGCGAACAAGGCGGCGCGCCGTTGGGGCGTCATGCGGTACGGAACCTTCCCACCTGTTCATGCAAGCGCGTGGACTGGTCGGCCAGCGCACCGCAGGCGTCGTCGCAGGCCATGGCTTGGCCGAGCATGTCGTCGATGCCGCGGGCAATTCTGCTCGCGCGTTCGGCAATGTCGCCGGTGACCTGCTGTTGGTCGCCGCTGAGTTCGGCGATGTGAGCCATCATGGCCGAAATGCCCTGAATGCTGTCGACGATTTCCGTCAAAGCGTGTCCAGCCTTCTCGGCTCGGGCAACGCCTGCCTGCACCTGCTCGCGGCTTTCGTTCATGGTGACGACGGTATCACGAACCTGGGCCTGGATGCCGCCGATGAGTTGGCCGATCTCCTCGGTGGCGGTGCTGGTCTTTTCCGCCAGTTTGCGCACTTCGTCGGCGACGACCGCGAAGCCGCGCCCTTGCTCGCCGGCCCGGGCCGCCTCGATGGCGGCATTGAGCGCCAGTAGATTGGTCTGTTCGGCGATGCCCCGGATCACGGCGACGATGGCGCCGATACTGTCCGAGCGTTCACCCAGGACGTGCACGTTGTCGGCCGCGCGCGATACCGTCTGCTCGATCATGGCCATGCCGGCGACCGATTCGGCGACGACGTCGGCGCCATCGTGAGCAATCGTGAGGGCCGTCGTCGTCGACTGGGCGACCTGGTTGGAGGTGTCGTTCACCTCGCTTCCCTGCCGGTGCATGTCGGTCATGGCGTCGACGATTTGTCGTGCTTCCGCCTGTTGTTCCTGGAAGCGATTGCGGATGCCGCTGACCGAGTGCCGAATTGCTTGCGTATCGGTTTCGGTCCGACCGCTTTGGTCGATGACGCCGCCGATCACTTCCCGCAGCGCAGCGGCCATGCGGTTGAAGGCGTCGACGATGCGGCCGACGGTGTCGTCGCTGATCAGCGTACAACGATGGGTGAGATCGCCGCCGCCGATGGCGTCCGCCACTTCGGCGATGCGATGTAGGCGATAGACCAGGATGCGATGGACCAGCCAGTAGTTGGCGGCACCGACGGTAGCTCCCGCCACCAGCGCGGCGAGGCTGAACCAGCCGTACATGCCGGGTTTCCAGGTGACGAAAAGATCGGCGAACAGTGGAAAGACAAGCCCGACGGCCACGCCGAAACCCAGCGAAGCCAGCAGGAGGTTGCGCAGAATGCTAGGTTTCATCGCCTGTCGTTCCGGATAGTGGATGGCGGTCGGCATATTGCCAGCCCCTGACCATATTGGCAATATGGATTTGTGGGTAAGTCGGTGCCTTATACACAGATTACTCACCGCCTTTCCACAACTTGTTCTCTCGCCTTCGATCAAGGCCGGCAGTACACTGCCGGGCTAACGATGGGGAGGAATCAAAAATGGCCCAGGCGCGGATGATCAACGCTGTTCC
>Ga0316583_10000171_pt1 | contig 16301 bp, 11 predicted proteins | sample J_170502JBrBrA_D_FD_204513 | JGI IMG/M metagenome (GOLD analysis project Ga0316583, IMG submission 204513) | Rhizosphere microbial communities from salt marsh grasses in Alabama, United States - J_170502JBrBrA | ecosystem: Host-associated > Plants > Roots > Rhizosphere | place: USA: Alabama... | reverse complement strand
TTGCTCGGACCGGGCTTTAGTCGGAGGTTGTCATCCTAGAACCAATGGTTAGAAGGGCCAACTATGTATCCAAATTGAAGCGGAGATTGCGTATGGATGGATGAATGTCGAACATCTCGCTCGGATGAATCCCCTGCCAATATCTTGGTCTTTTGGAGAGAAGATATCCTTGACCTGTCCATGATTGAAGCCAATGCCCAATTCATTTCTACCAATGCAAAGATCCAATCTGAAAATACTCAAGGTGCTCTCCTTACGTACGCCTCCTTTTTGTTCACGCAAGCTGTCTAAGGTAGTGTATCGAGGGGACCGAGAGACATGTCTTTCTTTATGGCATAACCCGAAAAGAGTTGTCTTAGTCCTTCTCCTTCGGTCAGTGACTAGTACGTCTTATTCAAACAATTTAGTGGTCGCCTTCGACTTATATCAAAATAGAAAGGACTACTTTCCCTAGGTGTCAAACTCACAATCAATTGAAATGATTCAAAAAGGTGTGATTTGAAGAGGACGAGCTAGGGATTCGAAAGAAAGAAAGTGTTCTCGATTTCTTCGTCAGCTCAAACCCTTTTTTGCATATTCTCATCAAGAGTCAGTCGGCTGATTCGTCTTTCGATGACACTTGTACTTTCCGCATTGGATTGAGACCGCCCAATTACATTCCTTTCCGGGTTGGATTGAAAAGTGCAAGAATCCCTCGACTAGCATTTCTGCTTCTAAACATGAACTACGTCTATTTACGAAAAGAGTGACGAATTGGTAGATCCGATGCAATCAGTGCTTTCCCTTATCAAACTAGTTCGAGGTCTATCTTTGTTTAGAAATAGAGACGATCTACGAATATTGAATGGAGACTCAGTATCCTATGTCCATCAACGGTAGCATAGCAGTCCAATTCCACTTTCTGTCAACGTGACCTATGAAATCGCAACCTCTTCTCACCTTCGCTTGCTTTCTTTCCCTTTGTTGGTTGGTGCATTCCCTCCTTCTTTTCTTCTCAAGCACTTGCTATTTCATCTTCTCTTAGATAGGCTATCTTCCGATTCAATGCCATCAAAATGGACTTAGCATGCCTACTTTTCCTTATTAGTTCAAATAGCCCTAGCTTCTCAAGCTCTGATGAACTCGCCACAAGAACAGCCTTTATGCCGAGCCGAAAGGACTAAGAACTCTTATTCCGCAGTCTTTAGCACATAGCAGTCGACGCAGTACTGATTCCTGGCGGTTCCGCTAATCTGACTAGAAATTCCATTCCTCAAAAACCCGGCAATCGTAGACTGATTTGGTTTATCTAGTCTTGATAAATGAAAGGCACCCGCTCTTATTCCACCTTATTCCACACAGTCAAAGCAAAGATCAAGGCAGTCTTCGATCAGTCCGTACCTGTACCGAAGATATGGGAAGGAATCACCTATGCGTGGAAGGCTTCACAGTCCTCCCTTACTAGCAGCCCATATCTCTTTTGTTTTCGACTTGATGCCATATCAGATGTCCATTCAACAAGAGCTATTGGGGCAGCCCTACAAATTGGTATTCGTCTTTGAAGGCAAGAGAACATGACCGGTGCACGAAGGTCGATTAGGATTACGTTAGTCTTTTAGGAGAAAGTAGATCCTGCGCGTTGAAAGGGGAGTGCCCCCTCTACCGAGAGAATGCCGGCCAACTCGGAAAAAAAGGGAGTGACCTTTTATTTCTCAATTGTCAAAAGCTAACTGCATCAATTTCATTCAAATTGTGGAAATTATGTCAAATCATCTCTGGTGCACGTGGTCTTATTCTATTGAAAAAGAGAAAGTGGAAAGTTTGACTAAAAGAGAAACAAATGGAGAGGTCAGGTTTCTGATTTTGGTTCAGGTGGACAGTGAGGTTCATAGCTGACCCGTTAGTGTCCTGACAAGCAAAGACCCGATCCAAACCCATATACATTCATTTGGTCAGGTTAGGTCAGGATTGAGATCCTTAATGAACTGGAAAGGCAGGGGCTCCGGGCCTCTTCAATTCCAAGAACCATTGGAGATGAGCCGGATTCGGGTCAAGCCTGCATAATTTCTCTTCAAAGTGAATTCTTTGAGGGGTATTGTCGGACTTTGTGATACATTCATTCCGAACTCCGAGATTCCCACAGTTTCAGCCCCATGAAATGAAAGGGAATCGGCCCTTGTCCCCGTCTAAACCTTTTCACAGCCACGTACCTATAGGAGAAAGTCGCTTTTCAGCTAGTGAATCGAAGTCAAAGGCGAGTGAGTCTTTGATGGGCACAATCAGCTCGGAGTTGGCACGATATACGTGAGTATGAGGGAAGGCAGAGGGTAAATGCGGATCTAAGACCTTGGTTAGATATACATCCAGTATCGATTTCGTGATAGTTCCCAAAGGTCTAAGTAGATGAACCGTCCCATTACAACAAATATGCCCGTCTTGATTAAAGAGTGGGAGAGAAAAGAAGGAGGAAATGAGAGTGTAAAGTGGACCCTCTTTCCCAATAATAGGTGAAAGCGCGGATAAGAGATGAAAGGGTTCAATGATGAGAGATCTCTCGAAGTTCATGATGTTAACCCCATCGACCCGACCCATAAGAGATATATTGTAGAGGACTGTTTTCGCCATGATTGAAAAAAAATGACCAGTTTCCATATATATCATCTGTGAAAATGCTATCAACAGCAACCCATCCTCCGTAGTTGGGTAAATAGCAATTCTCTCATCATTTTCAAAGCGTATATCCTCGGGATTCGCCACTAGGGCGTCCCTCCCGCCGGGGAGAGTCTAAAGATCACCTTCTTACCTACTCACTATTGAAACTCTCAGCGGAGACAGTGAATAAGTGCCATCACGAACTTTCCGTTGAAGAGCTTCCATTTCAGAAAGAGTCAACGAGTCTTGAAACTGTGGACACTTGTTATATATAACTGAAATAGAATTAGCCAGTGTGATCAAAGAACACGGAGGAACGGGCTCCCCTTCTGATGAATGGCTGGAAAAACCACATTATTAAGGGGGAACCAAGAGGCAGGAGCTCTAGTATGTAAGACCGTACGATACTGTTGAAATACGGTCCCTTGTAAATCAATTCTGAATGTCGCTTAGGGAAAGAGGCAAGTAGCACTGATGAAAGAAGGTTATATTCTATACTAGATATTCATTCCACATAGTTAGATGAGAGTCACACGGAGATAGTCATCAGAGGAAAAGGGGAGGAGTTGACGTGTTAATCGAGCTCGCCAATAAGTCAGAAAGAAGGAAAAGCTTAGCAGTAGGCAGACTAGAGGCAATTGATAGACAGATTGGTTCAAGCTTGGACCTTAGCCCTATTAGGGAGAGCGAAGAGAATGACTGAGGGAAAGTGAGTGAGTTCAGTCTATTGTGCTGGCCTTGGTGCATTTCCGGTGGTGGGGTGCGGCGAGCTTACCTTCATAGATAGCAGATGTGATGTGCCTGCCTTTGATAATGATTGATATAAGGAAGTCTCTTTCGATGCGGGGGATTCCAGGTTGAAGTGCTATCGGACTTTGTGATACAGGAATTCCGAACTCCTCTATTCCCACAGTTGTTGATCGGAGTAGCTTATGACGTTGGTCAAAAGTCCGAACTCCTCTATTCCCACAGTTTCAACCCAAGAACTTCCTCCTTCTTCCTTACTCAAGGATTCAATCCAGTTTCATCAAGTCTCTCCTTTGGCCTAGCCAGACCCCTTTCTCTGCACGTACACTGGTCCAGAAGTGATATCAAGAGCATCCCTCAGAACTGGTGGCAAGCCTGCCCATTCTCAACAAGAAGCTTTGCCTCATTGCCAGCTCTCCTTTTCATTAGTAGTGGATTTCCAGGGAAAGGGGAGGAGTTGACCTAGCAAGTCAGTAATTCCCGAGCGAGGCTGTGGTGTTGGCAGAACGAAGTCAGAGAAAGGCGGATAGGGGCTAGACTTCCTTCTCAGGCAGACAGAGGCGGGAGACGGAGAAAGCCACTAGCAAGGGACATCCTATGATGAGGAAAAGGTGTCGGAGTTGTGGGATAAACGACTAATGTCTCGAATACCACCCAGTGAGAAAGCCCTTGGACCTAAGCTAAGGGACGTAGAACCTTCTTGTCCCGACCCACCAGAAAGCTATAAGCTTGAGAGTACAAAAGCGATCTGAGTAGAATGTTGATCGCCAACTGAAGGAGGTAGATCAATGTCAGTCAGTAAGTCAGTTTCGTTCAGCTAGCTTATCTATTTTCCCTATCTCAAGCCCGGCGTATTTGACTGAGTCAGAATGCCTACTGTACTAGCTTCTTTCTTGACTCCATTAACTCATCCAAATCAGAAAGACGTAATTCCAATCCATTCCCAGACATCAACTTCACTACTTGACCTATTCAACATCAACTCATATCAAAAGAGATGAAAACGTCTATGATAGGTGTAGACTTTTGACCTATATACAAGAACTTTCAATCCCTACCTAGCCCCATTATCAACTCTAGCTAGTCCCACTGCTAATCCCATCTATCGTACAAGAACCCATAGGACATAGGAAAGTCAGAACAGATATTCATTCACATCAATTCAGACATCAACTCGTAGAGTGAGACTTGTCCATAAGAATCAGACCCAATGCTAGTACCATATACCTATATCCTGACTATAAGCCCCAGGTAGACTGACCCATATACGTATCATGCATGCCTATGGGTCCTATTTTCCTGACAAGAAGCAAGAGGACAGGAAGAACAATGGCGATATTCAATCCATCCATTCACATACATAAAGTCATCTTGCGTGGGCCTTTCTTCATTTCATAGTATGATAATAAGTGGTACAAGGAGGTATGCGTTGTTAGCTGCTTGACCTACAGATTCTAGTAGCACAGTAGTTGCTTATCCAAGAATGCATTTCTTAGCTTATCGAGTAGTCAGTCCCAACTTCACTTCCGCCGTCACTTCTTCACTTCTCTGATCGATCGATTTGGTACATCCGAACTCTCTTTCTCTGATCGATGGTCTCTTGCCCACCGAAACGACTATTTTCATGATATGCCCTTCCGGCCATTCCCCTCGCTCTTCAGACTGAGCTGAATTGACAATCCTTTCAGTCGCTCCGATCCTTAAGACTTGTTCTCCTCTCGCTCCGGGCTGATACCCGTGTTCAAAACCTTCACGTCTCGCCTCTCTCCTTGAAAGAATGGTAGAAGGATCCCCCCTTGGATTGTCTAGCGGTAATAGAATCTGGACTCTGAAACCAAAGTAATCTCCTTAGCTTTGGTTTACCCCGGGCGTGGGTGCAGCTTGCCCTTTTCAGTACTAGGATGTCGCTTTCAATCAATCGATCTCACTGCAATGGATAAGGGAGGAAGGAGTATGTTCTTTGCCTTCCATTGTCAATCAAGAAGTGATTATATCATATATAGACATATGCCAATATGGATCGATGGAAATCTCGAGATGTCTAATAATATATGTTCTTTTCTCTAATCGTCTTGGAAAGTTCATACTTCCCTACCGGCAAAATGAATTGAATCAATTCGATTTTCCCTAAGCAAGTAGATCACAAATGTCTCGAAGTTCACACTCTCCTACCGACAAAAGTCATGAATTCGCGTGCTCTGGGCCAGGTGCTAGGGCTGGCTTGAACTTGGTCTGGACGTTATCCTCCTTACTCACTCCATAAGAAAGGGTTGACTTGACTAGCCAACTCTTGAACTCAAGCGACGACTGACTTGATCGACGAAGCGAAGACTTAGCTACTCTTTTTCACAAAGCGGGGCTGACTCATCTGAGTGGTCGCTTCTGCATATAAGCTCGGAACAGAATGACTTTTCTTCCTTTCTTCGCATCTTTGTGTGCACCGAGGAAGTAATAGATCGACTTGCTAGTAGAAGAGGGCTTGTTTGAAGCATATCGAGATGGGCAAAGACTGTCTATTCATTTGAAAGAGAAAGAGCGAGCAGCAAGGAGTCAAGCACGCTCTGACAACACCCACAACAGTCAAAGAGCTCAACCAACCTACCTTCTACAAGAAGACTCCAGACCAGAACAACTACAATACTGCAAGAACCCCCCAATACAATGTACGCAAGATCAAGAAGGGAAGTAATCAGGGTCATTAATCAGGGAAAGAAACAGAAAGAGAAAGAGCTGGCACTAGGCTAGAGAACGCTCTTCACAGCAGAAATGTACTTGACTCGCTGGTGCTATCATCAAATCCACTTTCCTTTTTTGTGTCTATTAAATACAACTGCTTACTCATTTGCTTTTCTCGACTACTCTACTCTCGCTTTGACTAATTAGCTAATGCCTTCCTTCATGGAATTCCTTTTTCTGAAGACAAATCGAACTACAAGAGATTTGCTCTACTTGTATAGGCAATGGGCTCTCGAACTTTAATAGCTTGGGCTTCATCTGATTCACTTAACTAACCAATCCAATAGAAAACATGACATCCATCAATATCGTATATGTTCCCTTCCTGATCTTATCGGAGTTTCTTTAACATGAATTCCGAACTCCTCTATTCCCACAGTTTCGGAGTTTCTACATCAAAGGTCAGCGATAGGTATTCTGTTACGAACTCTGTTCTTAATCGGGTGACCGCGTAGACTGAACACTAGCGGTTATTAGTGATGAACTGGCTTTGCCTCGGTATCATAGCTCGAGCAAATGAGCTCAGAAAGTCGGGTCCTGACAAATTCTTTTTCAAACCAAGGCACGATAGACATTTTCTGTAGATGATTTTCCAGCGGACTTGCTTTGTGGAAGAGGATTCGTACTTTCTCTCAATTCTTTTTGAGAACGTTGAAACGAACCATGTGTCTACTAGAAGAATCCATACTCGTTGATTCCATATTATTGATAGGGTTGCCTGTCAAAGGGCTATGGCAATGCCAATTAGTCCAGAACTAGAGAAGAGATGTCGAGTCAGCAAGGAACTAGATTGACTTTGGAGTGGGCGAGTTTTGATTTCCTAGGGTGTTTGTTGGGCTCTATTCAATTCAGTCGGGAAGTCCAAGCTTGCTGAAAGCTATTCGTCAAGCAAATATGAGGGCGCGGCTGGCAACCCAATACCAAACAGATCGTGAACTCCTCCACAGCGGAGTTCCAAAGAAGGGAGCGCGTATGTGAGGCTATCTGTCGAGCAAGCACTACTCTTTTGTTGATCCATGGGTGTTTGTCTTCTCTTTTTCTCGAGTACGTATGATCGGGATCGATTCGACTACTGTCTATAGAAAAGCAGACAAAATGGATGGAATTAGCCTCAACTCTAACCAAGAAAGACTCACTTTTCTCTAACCGAGAAATATTCACTTTTCAGAAGCGCTTTAATAAGGCCCGCGAAAAGAAAGAGCAGAGTTCTGAAGCTTATTCGAGATTTCTCCTCTTCTTCCTCATCTGTATTGAACATTTGGAGTCATCTGTAGCAGAAGCTCTTGGATTTGCCGGAGTTCCCTGAAAAAGCAAAGTTCGCCCACAAGAAAGACTCTCCACTTCTTTCATTCTACGGCAAGGCTCTTTGTTTCGAACCGATAGAATCTATCTCCTGTTGAAAGCGAACCTGTAAGTACTGGAACTTTGATATCAACTTATGGGGAGAACAGAACAAGGCAGATGGAAAAGCTTTCCTCTTTGGGTCAGGCGTTTATAGAACCTCTTTCGCGTAGGCGCGGGAGCTTAATACTCATTGCTCGGAGCTGAACGAAGGCTTGTATTAGCTGAGGAAGCCCATTTTGAATGCGAAGGGGATGTATATCTATCTTGCCCCGGCTCACTCGAGATGTTGACTGACAGCCCAGTTCCAACGAGACCTAATCTGTAGATGAAGACTTGCCTGCACACCCCCTAATAGCTCTTCAGTACCTTCTGATCTGTCTTCTGACAAAGCCATCACCTTTCTCCACCAAATTCCTACGAAACTGGATTGATCGTCCGTCTTTCTGACCTTTTTTGGAAATCTAAAATGACACCGATCTTGAATGGATATGGCTTGATTGAGTACCTTGAAGGATCCATGGTGGCGCCGCCTCAAACGATCTCTACTCCATCTAAGAATGGCTTCCCTCAACTTGCTGTCAACCCAACCCCGATTATCTCACCTGGCATCGCCAAGACCAGCTTCTCCTTGGCTGGATTCCATCGTCTCTACAACCTGATGTGCTTGCACAAGTGGCGCACTTGTCAGACAAGCGCCGATCTGTGGCGACACCTTCATCAGGCATATAGCTCGACCTCCTTGGCTAGGGTTCTGGAATTACGGCGTCAACTTCACAGGGGGGATCATCTTGTGATGACTTTCTTCGCCAAGCACGCTCGATTGCAGATCTCCTCGCCTCCATTGGATCCTCTGTTCCGGATTCGGATCTAATGCTTGACATCCGGGTTGGGACCCAAATACGATTCTGTTGTGGATGCACTTTCTACCCGATCCACTCCCACCTCCCTTGCTGATCTACACGGCTACCTCCTCCGCCACGAAGCGAGACTGGATCACCACACCTCTGACCCTCTTCCTCTCATCAGTAGAACTAACCAGCCAGCCACCCTAGGAAGACATTGAACCTGAGGTTTGATTCCAACCAACCCCAGCAGGAGAACTCCCCCTCTTTCTATTAGAGGTCTCGAGTCGAGTAAGTAGTGGGCCCTGGTGATGAAGGAGCGGGGTCTCAGAATAGTTATAATAGATATCAAACTGGAGGCGAGAACCCCAATAAAGCTAGAAATTCATCTGATTCATCTCAGATGGGGCACACCAATAGAGGCAAGGAGACAGTAATGGAAGAATCTGAAATCATTGAGGATGGAGACCGTGTGGAGATGATTGGACATGTGGCAAATTTGCTAAACGATGATGACTCCCCTACTGAGTCTGAGTTGGGTCTTTCTCTGAATACCGGTACCGAAACTTCCACTTCTGCTATGATGCCGATGCTGGAACGTGGTGCCCCTCCTGAGCAGGAACTGCACTGTACCGAAATGTCAGCACAGTTGGAGGGAGGACTTTCTAGTGGTACCGCCACTAGCCCCTAAACCACCTGGGCCGGAACTCAGGCGTAGTGTTAGGTTCCAACTCCAAGGAGATGTGGAAGTCCCCATTCCTGAAAAGGCATCAAAGAGGGATATGTCATGAGAAGCGGCTGATTGGAACGAAAGAGTAACTGATTTGGGACCAAGATAGAACGATGCATACTTGTTCAGAAGATAGAGCGAGGCATACTAGTTCAGAAGATCAGAGAAAACATCTCTCCGTTTGAAAGTGATAAGATCATAAAAAGACTTTCATTTACTGTTTGCTGTTGCGCTAGAATACTTGAGAGGAGGGGTCTTCAGGGCAACAACAAATCTCAGAGTTCGGAATGGTACTTTCTAACTAAATAGTGAACCAGGCACGGACTCGGGAGTTCTTCCTTCCATCCAATCCATAGCTAGAGCTAGAATCATCTGCTCCCAACTATTCATCTCACTCTCCATCCCCGAAAAAACCATCTCTCAATAAAGGAAGCTTGGCTACCTAGAAGTCAGTGGTACCAGCTCCTGACTCAGAAGACAGACTATCTCCGAGTGAATTGAAGACTTTCTCGGTAGGAGAGCATGACTCCCATCCAATTTCTGCTCCCTTGCCCTAGGTAAATTGGGAATCATTCATGTTGTCGGTAGGTGAGTATGAATTTTCAGAGAATGAGGATCCCCTTCCCTCGGTAAATTGACTTTGATGACTTTGTCGGTAGGAGAGCTCGAATTTGCTGACATTGGTGGACTGCTTACTGAGGGAAATCGAGATTGACTACTTTTTCCGGTAGGTGAGCGTGACTCTTTTCCTATTCTGATCCAAAAGGGAAAAACAAGGTCTATGACTTTCTCGGTAGGGAAAAGGGAACTTTCACTCCACTGACTTCCAAGAAGGCTATACCACCAAAACTCTAATTGGGTTGATGCCCAGGTTGACTTAGCTCACTGAAACTCAGCCTTCTACGGTTGTTCCGTGGAGTCTGCTTACCCTCAAAGAAGAATCAAGAAGAGGTCCCCCATGAGCTCTAGAAGATCTTAGACCAGGAGCTGCTAATGTAGTTCTCGCGGTCTTTCTTGGAAGCCTTCCCCTTCGCCTAATCCCAACATCTGACTCTGAGGTGTAAGCAGGAGCTCAAAAAGCGCGGCTGATCTTGACTGATCTATTGCCTGAGGTGCAGACCTAGTATAACCTCTTCGCCTACTCGCTGGTCTTTACCTTTATTCAGCTTCTTCTTTTTCTGTACCATTCGGTTGAAGTTGCTGGGATAAACAAAGGGAGAGAGAACTAGAGCTTTCCACAAAGCAGGAAAGACTCGCTGGGGAAATGGTCGCTACGTCAGTGGAGTTCTCTCCAATCTTTTCTTCCCTCCACACATTAGAGAAGTCTGCTTTTCAACGAATGGATGTTCTTGTTCTACTAACCTAACCGGCGAATCTCTATTTGCTGCTTATCTATAATCGATATTCTTTCTTCCTCCAAGCAGGTAACGTACTGTTGTTGAGTGAGAAGATTTCTCTTGTCTTGATGAATGCGCCGCCTAGGATAGATAGGTGTGGGTAAGCTACAGAAACTCTACTAGAATATGTACTCGTCTTTTTGGTCTTTTAGCATTACTCTCGACGTCCGCAGGGTTTCCTCTAGTACTGCTTTCTTCTCACCAAACTAGATATGATGAAGTTCAGAAATGGATTGGAAGTTTTCTAACTCCACTATCAGATGAGTGACTTTATTCAGTTGTTCTAACCTATATAGCTAGGTCAAGTAGCACTTGTTATAGAACAGTCGGATTAGCTTTGATAGGAATGGTTATACGGAAAGCAGGTAACTCCACTCTAGACTATATAGGAGGAAATTTCAAGAGAACAAGTCTAACGTCACTAGGTCACTCTACGGCTAAAGAGGAAATGTTGAATAGGGCATTTCTTTCCCTTTGTATGCTCAAAACATTAGACGTTGATCGCTGGATCAACTCAAAACTCTCTCTATTCTGTGGGAGAAACTACGGCACGTTTATCCCCAAGAGGTTTGCACCGATTCACTGTCAAGACCTGGGCTTTCAACTGATTCAAGCAGTGGTAAATGGAAGAAGAACTTCTCTTCAGTATGAAAGGTCAATAAAAGCCTTTCTCGACCTGAGTTTCAGACACGCAAAAGGACCGGAAACTGCGGTGAATGTCGACTAAGGAACCTCTGAGGCTGTCACATCTTCAGGGGAGGAATATCCCGAGTGAGGTTTGGATGGAATTGATGGGGAAAGACCATCTGGTTATGCAACTATAGCTCCTGAGTCAGCCGACGATTCGCTCTCTTCGGCTGGAAAGAGGGCCGCAGAAGCAGGCTTTGCCTGGGGTGCTTAGTGGATTGTAGATTCAGTAGATGAAGCCGAGGCAGATTATTAAGAAATAGTGGTGGATTCCCCACGAACATCTAGTCCAGAAAAGACAGGTGGGTGTGATGCTCTCAGTCCTTACTATGTGTATCACTAGTTATTGGACTTCGTAGGCACTGCAAGCTGAGACGGGATCTGGCTTTTCCCTCTCTTGCCTTTCCGTGAATGCCTAACAAACGTAATAATCACAACTCCTCAAAACCTTCTCTTTTTTGCCTCACTCCTTTTTCTAAAAAACAAACCTTTGACGCTCCTATACTTAACCTAGACTTTCAAAGGAAATCAAATAATGCATATGCCTATCCCTAATAACTACTACTTCGATCGAAAGCATACTTGATTGATCTAGTAGCCCTTGCCTATACCTCATCAACGTATTCAATATGGCTATCTTGCTTCCATATCTCTTCTATTTCTAGTAGTTTACCTGTGAAAACAATCCAGATTTCTATTTCTCAAAAAAGACTCTTTTGGTTATTCCTTGATAAAAAGCCTAGCCACCATATCTCTGCTAAACCGGTACACAAACCGTGACTTGACCACCTATTTTGGTTATTCTGAACAAACCTTTGAGATACTTCTTTTCTACTATCACTTATCGGTGCACACCTTGCAACCATACACCTCAGTTAGCTGCTTGACCTACTCCCTAGTTAGACCGAACTTCACTACCTGACTTGCTTTATGAATTCCATTTGCGGTACTCACTCATTGCCAGAACTACTAACTATTCTGACCTGCTTTCCTTACTACTAGTCAGAAATATACTGTTCAAAAGAGAGATTGGATCACTTGTGGTGTCGGACTTTGTGATACAAAAAATCCGAAACATGCCGGAGTTCCTCGCTAGGTCAAATGAGAAGTAGATACCGTAGTTTGTCGGTGGGAGTGACTCGAGCAAGTTGTGGCGACTCACTACATTAGTTCCGAGCTAGCAAGTAAGTGCGTATCAAATGTGGAGAGCATACCTTCTGATGAGGTAAACGTACCGGAGTTTATCGCAACGAGGAACTACTATGGCGCGTTCCGAGTATATAGGGAATAGAATATACGTTAGTCGAGAGCAGCTTCTTCTTGTGCGGTTGATAAGTATCAAAACATTCTTCCTTGCTGGCTGACCTGGATGAACTCCGTTGCCTACATGCAGAACTTATCATACCAGCAAGCCTGAACTAGGCCACCAATATATCCGTTTTTTTCTAAAAGAAAGTCGATTAACAATCACACAAACTGCCATGAGAACATTCCATTTATGCTGCCTCCACGAAGCAAGGCTTGAGCTTTCAAACGGCAGCCTGCCATGGCTCCAAATATGTGCAACTACCATCGAGATTACAATCGAATGTTCTACTCTCCGCCGATGATCAGACGGATTCTACGAGAAAATCAACATAGACGGGACCAGTTAGTGACTGAGTATTGGTCGGTTACCCAACGATTCCTCTCCGATCGAAAGGAGTACGAGGTGTGCATGCTGAAAGCGTGTTGAGCTTCCTTTGGTTTTTTGACCGAGGTCTTTGACGCAATCGCCAGAACCCGAGAGGCATTGGCTTCAGGAGGTACTAGGACAGAGATGAAGCCAAGATGTACGAAAAGTACAGGGAAGTCGGGTGGATAACTCAAAGTAGCCCTCAAGCTATTTGATGATTCGATATAGGTGGGAATAGTTCAAGAAAGAGAAGGGGAAAGGGATATCTTTCACTGGGACCTTAACGACAACAAAAGAAGTGAAAAAGTTAGTAATATTTTGATTGAGGTCGGCCGCCACCCTCTATCAGAGAATGCAGTAATTCGTGGCCCGGAACCCGCAATAGGAGCAGGGATGGGAAAGCGCATATAAGTAGCCAACTATCTCTGCCTTAACTTCGTTAACTCTCATCTTCTGATTATAGAAAGGCTTATAAGTAAGGAGATGTTCGGTCAGTGAAGGATGAATCCATCCTATCCTCTGTAAATTCGATCAAGCCTAGAAGACTCAATTCTTCAGGGCCCTTTTTTGAGGTTCAGTGGATCCTCTTTATCTTAGCCGCTAGGTGATCATTGTTTTTTGAGAAACTCCCTCCCGGGGGGGTAATGAAAGATTGAATTGAATAAGTGGGCTCTCATAGGCATTGAGTCCGGTCTCAAGTCCAAAGTTCCATTACGGCCTCGCGTTTAGCAAATGAAAAAGAAGGACTTTGTCGCTATCAAGGCCTTCCCCTTATCCCGCCTAAGATCTAAGCTATCCATGAGCTGTTGGCTCAGCAACCTGACGATCGGCGATAGCTTAACTAATAGAATAGGGCACATCGCAGCCGCTTGAAAGACCTGTCCTGGGGTCTCCAGCAGCCACACGTTGATGTGTTAAGGCCAATCCCCGAGCTGTAAGAAAAGGGGCCGTGTGAAAAGTCACACTTGATCCCATCCGATTAGATGAAGCTGCCTTGCTTACTATTCAGAAGTCAGAAAGAGAGGAACTATCTTAGTGATTAGTATCAGATAGCACTCTATGAACTGGGACCTCCGCCAGTCCCTTGGGGAGAAAGAAAAGAAATAGCCTACGAGTCCTCCGGTAACCGGTAAATAGGCTCTTTTGAAAAGAGACTTTTGAGGCGAAGCCTTTGCTCTCTCTTGCTCCTTCTCCGGCTTCTTCAGTTAGAGCGAGGGGCAGGTGCTCCTGATGATGCCATGGCGCAGGCCTCCTTCTCGGTCCCAAGAAGCTAGGTTTTGATTCCGTCTCTTGCGCTTTCTTTATTCTTTTCAAAGAAAGACAAAGACTGGGTGACTGGCTGGGCTGGGAGCCGATGCCATTCGGTGTAGCGCCGAAAGGGAAGGAGGTAGAATGGCCAGCTCCAATGAGTCGGATCAAGAGGAGGCTAGAGATTCAGGGAGACCAGGGCAAGAATTTCTTTTCTTGCAAATCAAGACCAGTCTAAGAGAAGTCGGGATGGGCTTACTCCATCCATTCTGATAGTGTAGGGAGGAGTGTGGTGCGTGCTCTCTCTATCTCAGCTGCTTTCCCTCTCAAGCGGAGAAGACTGCTTACATATCCGATCCGGTAGGGTCTTATCGAGAAGCTACTTACTAGAGTTCGGGGACGACCACGAATACTGCTAACACTCGTAAGGGCACTGAAACTAGATGGTTGGCAACTTCCACTCAAACCCCCAGGTCCTCTATTAGGGTTGGCAGGAAAGCCCCACTCGATGAAATGTACAGGCTTTGCCACACTCGCTGGCCTGGAACCGGTTGGCTTAAAGGCCTTAGAACTCTCCCTTTATTATTTGCTATAAGCTTCGACTTCGACGTCTTTCTTTAGTACTTGAAATGCAGGGAATTTGCTTATAACTCCCACCCTTAGCACAGCACAAAATCAGGCTCGCCGGGACCTACTTAGCTTAGCGGCGCATGCTTTGAATCAAGACTGTCCTTTAGAACTCTATGCCAGTAAGTGGCAGGACTTGAACGAAGAGTAGGCTTGAGCTTTCACACTGAAGTTCAAGGCTTGACTTTCATGTTAGGCGGGTAGCTATTGTTGGCCCAGGCAAGCAAAGAAGTTTGGCTCGGAAGGGCCAAAAGCAAAGATCCTTTGTTTGTAGCTTTCTTCGGTAAGGGGCTTTTCTTTGCGAGAATAAGGGCTTTTCAAGGCAATTCGTCTTGTTAACTATTTGATTCTTTGTACCAGTCTCATAGCCATCTCTTTAGCATCCTAGCCCAAAGACTCCCATCATGGGTGAAAGCGCAATTACAACTGGTAAATCCAATCACAACTGTCAAATCTCGTGCTTAAAGGCTTTCGGAGTACTTGCTTTCTTTTATGCCTTTCCTTCTGACTTTCCTGAGCGAGGAAGGGAATCGCTACTTCGGATGCAAGCAAGGAAGCTAGCTGGCGTTTAGCTATTATAGCCAAGGAAACCAATCGGTCTAACCAATCCTCTAGTTGAAGAGTAAGAGGACGGTAAAGAGGAGCAAGAATTGAGGCCTCAGTGTTGGCAGAGGCCATTCAAGATATTCTGAGGCAGAATAGAATCTCCTGTTGGAAGAAAGTCTAATATAACTAACTGTATCCCAGACTTAATACAACGAGGTTAGCGAAGAGGGAATGGAATCTAAGCAAAGGTTTCGGCTAGCGAAGTGAGTGAGCGCGGGTAGTCAACGAAATTCACTGATCTTTTCGAAAACGAGGTCCTATTTACTTCATTATAAACGGAGTTTTGATCACGGCGCCAGGCCAATAAATAGCCGGCTAAAGGCCCAGCGAAAGGATAGCGAAGTCCGAGCTTCAGTAAGATAAGCGAGGGCAGATTGAGAAAAGGTTAAGATGGCGAAAGCTAATGAGCGGTTGGAGATGAGCCTAAAAGATCGAAAAGAATGAGTTCAGGTTCACGGCTTTCAATAGGAAATCCCAGTACGCCTATAGGGGGATAAAGAATAGGAATGAATCTAGCTATAGATAGAGTGTCAGATGAAAGGTTTCGCAATGAAACTACGTTTCACTAAGAAAAAAGAATCACTAAAGCTCATTCCTTCAACTGAAACTCGAAAATACTCGTAGTATTCAGGATTATTGGAAAAGGGTACACTGCAACTACTGTGACTGACAAAAGCCAACATTTGAATGAAATCCTAATCTTTTAGGCCCTTTTCAGTGTAAAGAAGTGGTCTTTCCTTCCAAATTGCTTTTTGACACAACCAACACATCAGGAAATCGAAGGCCCTGACTTTAGAAGTCATCTAAGTCAGGCCGCCCCTTGAAAACAAAGGCTAAACTCTGCTGCCTTGGACTAAGCGTCTTTCCCCCCTTTGAGCATCAAAGAGCTAACAACAAGAAGAGAGGGTGGTGGCTTCGATCGAAGCCGTACCTGCAGCGGGTAAAGAAAGCCGACCTCATGCTGTGAGGCCTCCGCTTTTTCCTCTAATAGGGAAAGGTTTTTTTTCTAATATATATTCTGGTAGGATAAC
>Ga0316583_10000170_pt1 | contig 16330 bp, 15 predicted proteins | sample J_170502JBrBrA_D_FD_204513 | JGI IMG/M metagenome (GOLD analysis project Ga0316583, IMG submission 204513) | Rhizosphere microbial communities from salt marsh grasses in Alabama, United States - J_170502JBrBrA | ecosystem: Host-associated > Plants > Roots > Rhizosphere | place: USA: Alabama... | reverse complement strand
ACGGAAGGCGGCCGACGCTTCTATCTGTTCCAACTGAAACCCCAGCCGGGCATGATCGAAGGCCAGCATTTCCAACTGATCACGATTTCCTGGGCGCGTGCGGGAACTTCCCTGGCCAGGACGGAGTCCGGGGCGGTGCGGTCTTCGACCGGCGGTCCCAACGGTTCATTCGTCGACGTCGCCATGCGGACCGGCGATGGTGCTTTCGATGTGCGCGTATCGGAAGCCACGCACTTGCCGGATGCCGTGCAAGTACCGGACGTCGATCTCGATCAGATCGCCGCGGATCTGGTCAAGCGCTATGACGGCAGCGCGTCGCCACGAAATTCGAGCCTGAGCCCGCGTGATGGCCGAAGCTAGTCCGGCGTGCGTCGCGGCCGTTCGAACAACACTCGCAATTCGTCCTTGGCAGCTTCGAGGCAAGCGCGTCGTTCCGTCGGCAGTTGCTTGCCGGCGCGGTTAAGGTAGAAGACCAGCATCGACATCGCCGAGCGGAACGGATCGGCCTTGCGGCGCCGACTGGCCTCGGCGGAAGCCTTGAGCGACTCGGCGATGGCGCGTGGATCGTCCCAGGTGAACACGCCCGGCGCGAGATCGAGCGCGTCGCTCTCACGCGTAACGCGCTGGGACCAGCGTTCCCGGTCTTGAGCCTTGCGCCTAGGCATCGGCGGACAGGTAATCCTGCGCGACATCGGGCAGCATGAAGTAGAAGGTCGCGCCCTTGTCGACTTCGGCTTCGGCCCAGATGCGGCCGCCGTGACGGGTCAGGATGCGCTGGACGATGGCCAGGCCGATGCCGGTGCCTTCGAACTCCTTGCCGTGCAGGCGCTGAAAGGCGCCGAACAGCTTGTCGGCGAAGCGCATGTCGAAGCCGGCACCATTGTCGCGCAACACATATACCGTGTCCCGGCCGCGCCGTTCGCGCGCAAACTCGACGCGCGCCGCCGCCGTCTTGCTGGTGTATTTCCAGGCATTGCCGAGCAGGTTGTCGAGCAGGATGCGCAGGAGATTGGGGTCGGCGCAGACCTCCATGCCGGGTTCGAAGCGGAAGTCCACCGGGTGGCGTGGATACTGTTCCCGCAATTGGGCGGCGATGGTTTCGGCCAGTTCGCTCATGTCGATGCGCGTGAGATGCATGTCGTAGCGGGTGACGCGCGACAGCCTGAGCATGTCGTCGATCAGGATGCTCATGCGCCTGGCCGCTTCGCGCATACGGTTCAGGTAATTCTGGGCCATGGGATCGAGCGTGTCACCAAAGTCTTCGATCAGCGCCTTGCCGAAGCCGTCGATGGCGCGCAGCGGTGCCCGCAGGTCGTGCGATGCAGAGTAGCTGAAGGCCTCGAGTTCCTTGTTGGAGGCTTCGAGCGCCTGCGTACGCAGGCGGATGCGTTCCTCGAGATCCTGGTTGAGTTCGCGCAGTTCCTCCTCGCGCTGGCGCAGCGCCGCCATCAGCGCGTTGTAGCTGTCACCGATGTCGCGGATCTCGCGCGGACCGTCGAGCACCTGGGGCTGGCTCCAGCGGCCATCGCGCGCATCGTGCATACTGTCGGCCAGGGACTCGAGAGGACGGCTGAAGCGGCGCACCAGCAGGAGCATGGCGACCACCACCAGCAGCGAGAAGCCGAGCGCGGTGAACAGGTTGCCGAAGAAGATATTGCGGCGCGCCTTGAACAGTGCCTCTTTGCCGAGCGCGACTTGGACTTCGCCCAGGACTTCGTTGCCGCCGCTCGAGAGCAAGGCGGCTTCCGGAATCTCGGGATCGATGCTCTGTGTCGCCGAAGTCCTGACCTGGCGGACGAACAGCCAGGCGCCGTCGAGTTCCAGCACTGCCGTGCCGGCGGCCGGCGCCGGCGGGTATGGCCAATGGCGGACCTTGCCCCGCGCCTTGACGAACAGCGGCTTGCCGTTCTTTGCTACGACGCGGACTTCCTTGACCAGCGGGTTGTCGAACAACGACCCGGCGGTCTCGGCGACGGTGGCACTGCTCTCGTACAGGAGTGCCAGGTCGCTGCGCTGGGCCAGCGTCGTCGCCATTTGCTTGCCGATGCGCACGTTGGATTGGGACACCTCGCGGGTGGACAGGGCGGCCGTAACCAAGCCGATTGCCAGCGCGCCGATCAGCGTCAGCGGAATCGTCGCCAGCGCCAGTGACGAGCGCACGCCGAGGCGCGCCAGCCAAGCCAGCAGGCGCTTCGGCATCATGGCCGCATCTCCGGGAATACCCGCGCGAATGCTTGCCGCTGCCGGTCGCTCAGCGTGATGCCCAGGTGGGCGGCCGTACGCACATTGACGGCGCCGATCAAGTGCTCGCTGGCTTCGGGACCGCTCAGGGACGGCCTGGCCAGCTGTCGTTTGGCGCGCTCTGCCAGTTGGCGTCCCATCGCCGAGTAGTCGGGATAGAGCGCGAACAGTACGCCCTTGGCCACGTCGACCGGGTTGTTGGAGAACAACACCAGGTGTTTGTTCCAAGCCTCCCGCAGCAGTACCGGCAACAACTGGTTGGTCGGTACGACCGGGTCCAGGGTCAGCCAGATGGCATCTTTGCCGGGGCGTGCCTGTTGCAGGATATGGGTGAACATCGCACCCGATTGCAGGATGTCGTCGCTGGCGCTGGTTATCAATTCCAGTCCTCGTTCGCGTGCCGCCTGGCGGGCTGCGGCAATCAGCCAGCCGGTGGCCCGCGGGTTATAGACGACGAAGATGCGCTCGACATTGGGCTTGAGCAGCCGCAGGCGGCTGAACATCTGGGCCGGACTCGAAGCCAGGCTGACGCCGGACTGGCTGTTGTCGTTGAGTGGACCGGCACCGTGAAGCACGGGCATGTCCGCCGCCAGCGGTCGTGTCAGCGTCGACGGCACGTCGCCGAGGACGACGGTGACCTGGGTATGGTTGGCTCGCATCCAGGCCTTGATCTCGGCGGCCGAATCCTTGTCCGATATCGGCCGACTTTGCAGGCGGACATCGTTGCTGTCGCTCATGCCGTCGATGATGGTTTGATAGAGCTTGCGTATCATCGTCGTCGCATCGGGATAGATCACGCTGATGCGTGTCTGGGCGTAGACGCTATGCGACAGGGCGAGCAGCCAGACGGCCAGGACGACGAGCCCGGCCGGACGCTTGGCGCCGCGAGCGGAGTCAGTGCTGGTAGCGCAATTCAAGGTAAAGGCTGCGCCCCGGCAGAGGCAGGTCGTTGGGCAGGTTGGCGGCGGATGCGGCCATGGTGGGCTCGCGGGCGTCGACGTCGAACAGGTTGCGTACCGAGAAGGCAAGCTCCCAATCCTTGTGCAGCCGGTCGCTGCGCAAGGTCAGATCGGTCGTGGTGTAGTTCGGGATCGGTGGCCGGCTGTCGGTTGCTTCGCGCTTGCGATCGGCGACGTGATTCACCTGTCCGCTCAATATCCAGCCTGGACTGAAACGCCAGTCGGTGCGCAGGTAAATCTGTTGATGCGGCGCCAGACCGGCGTCCCGGCCGGTGTTCTCGTCGATGGAACGCTGGTAGGCGTAGTTGCCCGACAGCCGTACATGCTCCGAGGCATCCCAGGCGAATTCGAATTCCAGGCCGTTGCCGTGCTGATTGCCGGCGTTCTGGGCGGTACTGCCCGTAGTGGGGGCGGCGTTGGGTACGAAGCGGATGATGTCCTTCATCCGGTAGTGGAACAGGTTGAGGCCGGTCGTGAGATCGGGACGGGCTTGCCAGGAGAAAGCGAGCTCGGTCGTACCGATGGTTTCCGGCTTGAGGTTGGGGTTGCCCTGCGCTGTTGGGTTGTTGACGGTGTACAGTTCGACGAAAGAGGGAGCGCGGAAGGCGCGGCCGAACATCAGTTTGCTGGTCAGATTGTAGGCGGTGTCCCAGACCAGGGCGATACGCGGATTAGTGGTGCCGCCGAAGTCCGAGTAATGGTCGTGGCGCACGCCGGCAGTCAAATGCCAATCCGGCGCCAGCGACCATTCGTCCTGAAGGTAAGCGTACAGAGAACGACGCGTGTGAGGCACCAGGAAGAGCAAGCCGTTGGCCTGCGTCGCCGTAACGGTCGAGCAACTCAGGTTTACGCAATAAGGCCGCACCGTACCGTTGAAGGTGAAGTTCTTGGTTTCGGTGACCTTGTACAAGTCGTCCAGATAGTAGCCGGTGCCCAAGCGCAGCTTGTGCTTTTCGAAACCGTCATACGCCGCCGACAGGTTCAAGCGGTACTGTCGTTCCCAGTGCTGTGGCCGGCCGACCATGCCGATGGTCGATGTTGAGCCGCCCGGCAACGGTAACGGGTACTTCGATCCAGACGGGAACAGCGTGATGTCGGAATTGGTTTCGGCGATGTCGTAGTAGCTCGTCTGGCCGGTGACGTCCCAGTGCTCGGTGAACTTGGCGTCGTGCCAGGTCAGATCGAGGTTGGTGTACTGGCCATGGCCTGTGGTCGTCGGGTCGAGCGCGTCAACAATGCCCGTGCCGGTGTGCAAGTTAGGTCGCCCGACATATCCGGCGCGCAAGCGCCACTTGTCGCGCGACAAGTCGATACGCGCGTCGATGGAATCGTAGCCGACATTGATCGGCCCAGGCGCATGGGATGCGTCGGTGCCGTAGGCTCGGTCGAGTGCGGTCTGGGCGTCAGCCGAAATTGTGCGGCGGAAGCCTTTGGTGGTACCCAAGCGGAGGTAGGCAGCGACGTCGACGTTCCCCCAGCGGCCGCCATGCTGGACCCAGGCGTCGTAGCTCCGGAAGGAGCCTGCGCGCAGTCCGGCTTCCGTGCCATCGATCTCTTCGGCGGTCTTGGTGACGATGTTGATTACGCCGGCGACTGCTTCGGCGCCATAGAGGGCCGAGCCGGGGCCGCGGATTACTTCGATGCGGGAAACGTTCTCCAGGGGAAGTTCCCCCAGCAACATGCCTCTGTTGTCGTAAAAGCCGCTTGTGATGGGAATGCCATTGACCATCACCAGCACCTCCGGGTTGTACTGCGTGGCGATGCCTCGGATCGAGTAGATCGGCAGCCACAAATCGCCATTGCGTGAAACGTGGAGGCCGGGCACAGTTTCGAGGGCCTCGCTGAGATCGGTGGCCCCCGTAGCGTTGATGTCGTCGGCGGTGATGACCGTCGCGACGGCCGGTGCCTTGGAGACCGGGCGCGGCGTGCCGGTGGCCAGGCTGACCAGCTGCTCGTTGCCGGACAGCATCAACAGCAGCGGATTGTCGGCGTTGGCCAGAAGCGGCAATGCGCCGGCGGCGAGCACTGCCAAGCGTAACAGGTGGTGGGAAGCGGCGTTCATCATCGTCATGTTCCTCCCCGATTCCAGTGCCTTAGCTGGACGATGGTCCAGACCCGGACACCGGCAACGGCTCCGGCTTGCCGACGCTGTAGCCTTGCGCGAAGTCCACGCCGATGGCGCGCAGCACCGTGATCACGGAGGCATCCTCGACGAATTCGGCAATGGTCTGCAACTCGGCGACGTGGGCGACGCGATGGATGGCCTCGACGATGGCGCGATCCATGGGATCGCTGGCGAGGCTGCGGATGAATTTGCCGTCGATCTTGATGAAGTCCACCGGCAGCGACTTGAGATAGGCGAAGGAACTGAGGCCGCTGCCGAAGTCGTCGAGCGCGAAGCGGCAACCGATTTCGCGCAGGCTCTGCATGAGTTCGACCGCGGCCTTGAAGTTGCCGATGGCCGCTGTTTCGGTGATTTCGAAACAGACGCTGCGCGGGTCGACGCCGTGGGCGGCGATACGATCGCCGACGAAGTTGCGCAGACCGTCGTTGCTCATTGAGGCGCCGGACAGGTTTATCGTGTGGAATTGCTCGCCTGACTCCTGATGTTCGCCGACGTAGCGCAGGGCCCGGTCCACCACCCAGCGGTCGATGTCGCGCATGCGATCGTAGCGTTCGGCTGCCGGCAGGAAGGCTCCCGGCAGAATGATCCTGCCGTCGTGTTCGCGCATGCGCAACAGCAGTTCATAGTGGTGCACGCGGGACTCGCCGTCGTCCTTGAGCGAACGGATCGGCTGGCGCCAGAGTTGGAAGTGGTTGCCGTCGAGGGCATCGTCGATGCGGCCGACCCAGTCCATCTCGCCGCGCCGCCGGCTCAGTTCCGTGTCGTCGCGCTGGTAGACCTGGATGGCGTCACGGCCGCGGTCCTTGGCGGCGTAGCAGGCAATGTCGGCGGCACTTAAAATGTCGTTGGCATTGCCGCTGTTGCTGTCGATGCCGACGATGCCGATGCTGACGCCGACGGAAAAGAACTTGCCGTCCCAGAGGAAACGGAACTCGTGTACCGCGAGACGTAAGGTCTCGGCGATCTCGCGCGCGCGGTCCAGCGCGCAATTTTCCAGCAGGATGCAGAATTCGTCGCCGCCCAGCCGGGCCAGTTGGTCCCTGGCACGCACCGACCGTTGCAGCACGTTACCCAACTGCTTGAGCATTTCATCGCCGGCCAAATGACCGCAAGTATCGTTGATGACCTTGAACTGATCGAGGTCCAGAAACAGCAGGCTGTGGTGCGTGGCGTCCCGGTGAGCTTCTTCGATCAGCTTCTCGAGCGAATGTAGAAAGCTGGTGCGGTTGCGCAGGCCGGTCAGGGAGTCGTGCAGTGCCAGATGCTGAATGGCCGCCTCGGCGTGGCGCCGGGCCCTGCGGGCGCCGGCCTCTTCGAGTTCGCGCCGGATCGCGGGCACCAGCCGGCGCAGGTTGTCCTTCATGATGTAGTCTTTGGCGCCCAGGCGCATCGCCTCGACCGCCACTTCTTCGCCGATGCTGCCGGAAACGATGATTACCGGCAGGTCGGGATTGTGGCGATGGACGATTTCCAGGGCCGCCGCCGAATCGAAACCGGGCAGGTTGTGATCGGTGACGACGGCGTCCCAGTCGCGCGCGTTCAGGGCCGCGGTCAGCGCCATGGCCGTGTCGACGCGCTGGTGATTGACGTTCAGGCCGCCTTGGCGCAGCTCGCGCAGGATGAGCACCACGTCATCCTCGACGTCTTCCACGAACAACAGCTTGACGTCGATGTCGTGCATACCGGTCAGGGATGCAAGCCGTCCGAATGCGACGTCTTGTTCAAGAGCAGCCAGTACAAGCCCAGTTGCCGTACCGCATCGATGAACTGTTCGAAGTCCACCGGCTTGCGGATATAGCTGTTGCAGCCGCCGTCATAGCTAGCTTCGATATCGACGCGTTCGCCCGACGTGGTGAGAATGACCGTCGGGATACGCCGGGTGCGTTCGTCGGCGCGGATACGGTGCAGAACCTCCAGGCCGTCGATCTTGGGCAGCTTCAGGTCGAGCAGGATGACCTCGGGCACCAGCGGCTCCTTGCCGGCCTGGCTGCCCTCGCCGAACAGGTAGTCCAGCGCCTCGACGCCGTCATGAGCGACGACGACTTCGTTGGCGACCTTGTTCTGACGCAGGGCACGTAGAGCCAGAAATTCGTCGTCGGGATTGTCCTCGACCAGCAATATCTTTCTGTCCATCGAATTCTCCCTGTCGAGAAGCGCTCGAGCGCAAACTCCAATAGTACCAACATTACTACTAAGGTAATACCGTCGATCGGCTGGCCGATTATTCGGATCGAAGCAATTGGCGTGGCCGGCGCCGCCGGGATACTTGGCCGCAGGCCGGTACTCGTTTTCGCCGCTCGGCAGCATACCGCAATAGACCTTCTAACAGTGTGGGGATTAGGCTGCCAGGTGCGGTAAGTGGTTGCGCCGCCTCGCCGGTAAACTCATTGCCGTCGGCACCGGCGTGATATCGTTGCGCCAAAAATGCGCTGTCTATCGGAGGTGGCGGCTGCCACGGCGCCGCCGGGAATACCATGACCTTGCCACGCAATGTCCGCATCAACGAAGTCGGCGCCCGTGATGGCCTGCAGAACGAGACGCAAGTCCTGCCGGTGGCGCTGAAGGCGGAATTCATCGACCGGCTCGCCGGCTGCGGCCTCAAGGTCGTCGAGGCGGCGGCGTTCGTGTCGCCGAAGTGGGTGCCGCAGATGGCCGAGAGCGCGGAACTGATGCGCACCCTGCCGCGCCGCGCCGGCGTCGCCTATCCGGTCCTGGTGCCCAACATGCGGGGGCTGGAAGCGGCACTGGCCGCCGGGGCCAGTGAGGTGGCGGTGTTCGGCGCCGCCTCGGAGACGTTCTCGCAGAGGAATATCAACTGCTCGATCGCCGAATCGCTCGAGCGCTTCCGTGACGTGGCGACGGCGGCGATCGATGCCGGCGTTAAGGTTCGCGGCTACGTTTCCTGCGTGCTCGGCTGTCCCTATGAGGGCGAGGTGACGGGCATGGCGGTGGCCGACGTGACGCGGGCGCTGTTCGAGCTCGGCTGCTACGAGGTGAGCCTCGGCGACACCATCGGCGTTGGCACGCCGGGACGGGTAAAGACGCTGATCGAGGCGGTTGCGCGGCGCGCGCCGCTGAAGAAGATCGCCGGCCATTTTCACGATACCTATGGCATGGCTGTCGCCAACACCTACGCCGCGCTGGAAATGGGCGTGGCGGCGTTCGATGCCTCGGTGGCCGGCCTGGGTGGTTGCCCGTACGCGCCCGGCGCTGCCGGCAACGTCGCTACCGAAGACGTCGTCTGGCTGCTCAAGGGGCTGGGTATCGAGACCGGCGTCGATTTGTCGTGCCTGGTCGAAACCGGCATCTGGATCTCGCAGCAATTGGGCCGGCAGACCAATTCGAGGGTGGCGCGGGCGCTGATTGCCGGCAAGTGACACTGTCGCCCCCGGCGACAGTGGGATCGGCTATGCTTGGCGCCCATGAAGCTCGTCCTCATCAGCGGCCTGTCCGGCTCCGGCAAGTCGATCGCCCTCAACGTGCTCGAGGACGCCAGCTACTTTTGCGTCGACAACCTGCCGCTGGCGCTGCTGCCGCAATTGGTCGACCAGCTCAACGCCGAAGGCTACGAGCGCGTCGCCGTGGCCATGGACATGCGCGGCGGCAGTGGCGTGGCGGCCTTCCTGCCCGAGCAACTGCGCGATTTCAGGGGTATCGCCGGTATCGATCTGCGTTTCCTGTTTCTGCATGCGCAGGACGACGTGTTGATTCAACGCTTTTCCGAAACACGGCGCCGGCATCCGCTGGCCGTAGGCGACATCACCCTGGCCGAGGCGATCCGTCGGGAGCGTGAGATGCTCGAGGATCTGTCCGGCCTCGGGCATCGCATCGATACCAGCAACCTGCGGCCGAACGCGCTGCGTACCTTCATCAAGGAATTCGCCGCGCTCGACGGCGATGTTGGCTTGACGCTGATGTTCGAGTCTTTTGGCTTCAAGCACGGCTTGCCGCTCGATGCCGACCTGGTGTTCGACGTGCGTTGCCTGCCCAACCCCCATTACGATCCGCAGCTGCGTCCGCAGACCGGCCTCGACCAAGAAGTGATCGCCTTTCTCGAGGCCGAGCCCGACGTCATGCGCATGCTGGCCGACATCGGCCGCTTCATCGAGACCTGGCTGCCGTCGTATATCGCCGACAACCGTTCGTACCTGACCGTGGCCGTCGGCTGCACCGGCGGCCAGCATCGCTCGGTCTATTTCGCCGAACAGTTGGCTGCCCATTTTCGCGACGAGCTGCGCGTACTGGTGCGCCATCGCAATCTGGGTCGCGGCGGCTCGTTGCCGGAACCGCGGTGAGCCGACGTCGGCGATGAAGCGCTGGTTGCCGCTGGTCCGTGCCGGCGACTGGCTGATCGTGTTACTGGCGGCGGCAGCGGTGGCGGTGTCGTTTCCGCTGCTTTGGCGCGGCGGGCCGGCGTCGCGCGCCGTGGTCAGGCTCGATGGCCGCGTCGTCGCCGAATACCCGCTGACGGCGTCGCGGCGCGTCACGGTGGTGGGACCGATCGGCACCACGGTGGTCGAGATCCAGCCCGGTCGCGCACGCGTGCTGTCCGATCCGGGACCACGGCAATACTGCGTGCGCCAGGGCTGGCTGACGCGGGCCAACGCCGTGGCCATCTGCGCGCCCAATCACGTCAGTCTCGGCCTAGTCGGCGCCAAGCCCGGCTACGACTCGCTCAGCTACTGATCGCCGACGGTATCGCCAGCAGGCTCTTCCAGTGCTGCCATTCTTCGCGGCAGGGTTCCGGCACCGGCAGGCCGGTCGGCACGGCCAGGCACTCGAACGGCGCCAGGCCCTGGCCGCCGCGCGTCGCTGCCGCCAGGCAGTCGAACCAGGCCCAGCCGTCGTCCGCCGGTTGCCCGCTGAGCGCGGCCTGCACGGCCGGCGGGAAATCGAAGCGGGCTAGATACGTTTCCGTGACACGGCTGACCGGACCCGGAAAGATTTCCTGCTGCAGGCGCGTCTTGGCGATGGCATCGGCGTTGCGCGCCCGCGTCACGTATTCCGACATCATGACGGGAAAGGTCTCGGCGATGGCCAGCCAGCCGATGCCCGCTAGCAGGCCGGTGGTGAAGCCGTCGTCGGCCAGCCGCTCCGGAATGCCGTACTCGGACATCAGGCCGCGTATCGGTGTCGGTTGCCCAGTAGCGCGAGGCCTCGAAAAAACGCCCCCAATTGTCCACCGTCACCCAGCGCAAGCCGGGCGGCCTGCCTAGTGAATTGTTGATATACGCGAACACGGGGGCGGCCAGGGTTTCGATCGGTTTGCCCGGATCGTGGCGTGGATCGCAGCCGACCACCACCAGCGGCCGATAGTCGGCATTCGCGGGCACGAAGGCCGCCAATACGCCGTGGCCGGGCGCGGCGATGCCGTTGCCCGGGACTGTCAGCTCGAATACCACCGGATTCATTGCACGTCGCTCTGGATCGCGATCAGCAGCAGGATTTCCTCGGCCACGGATAACGGGAAACCGGAGCGGGTGCCTTCCCGGTTGTCCATCAGCAGCGCATGCAGATACTTGACGCAACCGGAGTTGCCCCAGAGCCGGGTGACTTCCGCTCGGATGTGCGGATAGTCCTCCAGGTTGCCGCGGCCGGCGCCGGCGGCGCCGTGCCAGTCGTCGGCCTGAACGTTGAAGTGCTGGCGCAGTTCGAGGGTGGAGCGCTCGTAGTCTTCGCGCTTGTCGTTGAGGCGATGCAGTTCCAGCAGCTTCAGCCAATGCGGGAGCGACTGGCGCGGGTTCTCGCGGATATGGTCGACCAGCGTCTGGGCCGCGGATTCGGTCAGGCCCATCGAGGTCATGATGTTCGCCAGTTCGATGGCGGCCTTGGCCGGGTCGGGCACTTCCTGAACGGCGACGTCGGCCATGGTCAATGCGCTGCCCGTGGTCACGCGCTTCTTTTCGTTCTGCAGGAACGACGGTGGCTCGAAGTCGAGCGGGTCGTCGGCCGGCTTCTGCTTGCGCGCCGGGGGCGGCATCGTGCGCGCGATGGCGGGTTGTGCGGGTGGGGGTGGCGGGACCGGTGCCTGTTCTCGTTCGGCGGCGGCCGGGGGAGGTTCGTCGTCGGCCGAGTCGGTGGTCTCCGGCGGCGGCACCAAGGCGGGTAGGTCCGGCTCAGGTCGCCTGGCCATCCAGAGCCGGAAACCTTGAAGAAGAGCCGCCGCGAGCGCGCCGCCGACGAGCACGCCGATCGCCATTTGCCACCAGGCGCGCTCGGCCAGTTTGTCCTGAGCGCGCCGCGCGGCTTGCTCCTGGGCCTGCAGTTGGGCCTGGAACTGCGCTTCGCGCAGCCGGGCCGCTGCCTCCGCTTGCGCAATGCGTGCCTTGAGGTCCTCCGTACTTGCTTCCAACTGGCGAATCCTCTCGGCATTGGCCGCCTGTGCGGCTACTTGCTGCTCAAGCATGCCGGTCAGGCGTTGCACCAGGGCGACGGTTTCCTTGTCGTTCCTGGCAACGCCACTGCCGCTGCCGACCACAAGCCGATCCTGGTCGTGCTCGGTTTCGCGTCTGGCCTCGCGTTTGGTTTCGCGCTTGATGGCGGTCCGCCCGACGGAGTCGACGGCCGCGCCCTTGTAGAACTTGTCCAGCGGCGAGCTGCCGTGTGCATAGTCGCCTGGGCGGCGCGGTGGTATGCCGATCGGGATCAACACCCGAGTTCCTGCAGCCAAATGTTGTCGGCGGACGTCGCTGCTGTTGGCAAACAGTTGCGGATTGGCTTCGATTACCCAGCGCATGAAGCGACCCTGGCGCAACGGCCCGGGGAAATGCTTGCGCGCCAGTTGTTCGAGCGTCATGCCGCGATCGAGCGCGACGCGTTCGCCCGGCAGGCCGTCGGGCGTGACGGTGGGAGTCGCCGGCGTGGCGGCGGCAGCCGGCGAGGCGGTGATCGCCGCTGCCTGCGCACCCGATGTTGCCGGCACGGGCATCGGCCTGGGTGTCCGGTTGCGCGGCGACACGGCGATCACGTAGTCGCGGCCCAGGTTGTAGCCGCAGGTGATCGAGATGCCGAACTGGATCAGCGGTTGGCGTATCGCGCTGCGCGAAGCCACCAGCACACGCAAGGTACCGGCGCTCTTGTCCAGATGGACGGCCAGATCGCGCGGATAATAGTCGGGCTCGATGGGATCGGTTGGCCGCCGCACGGCGATGCAGTCTTTGTCGAGCGGGCCGTCGAGCGAACCGGTCAGTGGTATGGTGAGTTGGAGCGTCTCGCCGAGAACCGAACTTCCGGTTGCCGGTCCCAGGCCGAGCGCGTGGGCGACGGCCGGAAGGCCGACCAGCGTTGCGATTGCGATCACCCGATGCCGACGTAGGGGTCCCGGCGATAGCCGGGCTGAAATGGATCGCATACGCGCCACGCCGGGAAAAGGTCTCATAATCTCAACTCTTCGCGCCAGGTCTTGCTCGATGCGCCGGGTTGGCAACCGCCTCGTTCAGGCCGTGACCAGAGCTGGGAGTATATTTCAATATGTTTTCCGATAGCATATTTTGATGCGGGAACTTTCTTGACTTGACGCCAGCGACGATAGAACTTAAGGTCAATGACGCCGATCGCCGCATCGCACGCTATACCGCGGCGGCAATTGCGTTGACCGTGGCCGAGGCGGCGATACCGACGCCGCTACCAGGCGTCAAACCGGGACTTGCCAATGTCGTGGTACTGGTGGTGCTCGGTCGTCACGGCTGGCGCGCCGCGGTATGGGTATCGCTGCTGCGCGTCATCGCCGGCAGCTTGTTGATCGGACAGTTCCTGGCACCGGGTTTTTTTCTCAGTCTGACCGGTGCCGTCATGAGCCTTGCCGTCCTGGCCGCTGCCGTCAGGTTGCCTGGACGATGGTTCGGTCCGGTCAGCCAGAGTATCCTGGCAGCTTTCGCCCATATCAGCGGCCAGGTGCTGCTGGCGCGCATCTGGCTCGTGCCGCACAACGGGGTGTTCTACCTGGTGCCGGTGTTCGCGCTGTTTGCGCTGGTGTTCGGCGTCGTCAACGGCCTCATTGCCGCGCGCCTGCTGACCATGGAGGAGTCTTGAGCAAGACCGTCGCTGTCGCATTTACCGGTGCTTCCGGCCTGCCTTACGGCCTGCGCCTGCTGGAATGTCTGCTCGCGGCCGACGTGCGCGTCTGGCTGACCTACTCGCCAGCGGCACAGTTGGTGGCCAAGCAGGAGACCGATCTCGTGCTGCCGGTGCAGCCACGCGAAACGCAGCGCCTGCTGGTGCAGCGCTTCGGGGCCGGTGACGGGCAACTCGCGGTCTTCGGTGTCCAGGACTGGAACGCGCCGCTGGCCTCCGGTTCCAACCCGCCCGATGCTTACGTGATTTGTCCCTGCACCATGGGTACGCTGGCCAAGGTCGCTTCGGGCCTGGCCGACGACCTGATCGCCCGCGCCGCCGATGTGGTGCTCAAGGAGGGCCGCAAGCTGATCCTGGTGCCGCGCGAAACGCCGCTGTCGGCGATCCATCTCGAGAACATGCTGAGCGTTGTGCGCGCCGGCGGCGTCATCCTGCCGCCCAGTCCCGGTTTCTATCACCATCCGCAAGGCGTGCAGGACCTGGTCGACTTCGTGGTCGCCCGCATTCTCGATCAACTGGGCATCGAACACCAACTGGTGCGGCGCTGGGGCGCCGATTGAGCGCCCGCCTGGATCTGCCGTTGTTCCCGCTGCGTGCCGTGCTGTTTCCCGGCGGCGCGTTGCCGCTGAAGATTTTCGAACGACGCTACATGGACATGGTGGCGGCCTGCATGAAGGAACGGACGCCGTTCGGCGTCTGCCTGATCGCCGAGGGTGCCGAGGTGGCGCAGCCCGGAGGCGCGCCGGCAGTGCCGCACGATGTCGGAACCGTGGCGCGCATCGCCGAATGGGACATGGCGCAACTGGGCGTGCTGCACGTGGTGGCGCATGGCGAGGCGCGCTTCCGCATCCTGTCGCGGCACGTAGAGGCGTCCGGCCTGATGCGCGCCGAAACGGAATTGCTGCGCCCGGAACCGGCGCAGGAAATCCCGGCGGCGTATGAGCGCCTGGTGCCGTTGCTGCGCGCCGTCGTCGAAGACCTCGGCGAGCGGGCGGCGCCTGAGCCACACCGATTCTCCGACGCCGCCTGGGTTGGCTATCGCTGGTGCGAGGTGTTGCCCATTCCCTTGCTGGCGCGCCAGAAACTGCTCGAGCTCGACGACAGCCTGTCGCGGCTTGAGATCATTAATCGCTACCTGACCCAGAAAGGCCTGTTCAAGTAGCGTCGAGCGCCTCGCCGAGGAAGCGGTCGAGGCGCTTGTCGGCGGCAAAGGCGACGTTGAAGCGCAGCCACGGCGATGGCTCCATGCGCGGCCGGAACAGCATGCCCGGCGCCAGCATGATGCCGCTGCGCGCAGCGCGGTCGGCCAGCGGTGCCGCATCGGCGAGGCCCTCGGCCTTGGCCCAGGCGAACATGCCGCCCTTGGGCTCGGTGTAGATCGACAGGCCGCGGCGTTCGAGCAGTCGCAGCGTGGCATGCGTGCCCTCCTGCAGGCGCGCTCGAACGCGTTCGAGATATTTCCGGTAGTGCCCCTCGATCAGCATCAGGTACACCAGGCGCTCGGCGAACTCGCTCGACGGCAGCGCCGCGAGCAGCTTGAGGTCGGTCAACTCGCCGGCCAGGTCGGCATGGCAGGCGGCGAAGCCGACGCGCAGGTTGGCGGACAGCGTCTTCGAGAAGCTGCCGAGATAAATCACCCGGCGCAGCTGGTCGAGGGTGGCCAGGCGCGTCGCCGGACCGGAGAGGAAGTCGGCGTAGGTGTCGTCCTCGACGATCATGAAGTCGTGGCGCTCGGCCAGTTGCAGCACGCGATAGGCGGTGGCTGGCGACAGGCTGGCGGCGGTCGGGTTGTGCAGTACCGAGTGTGTGAAGTAGAGCTTTGGCTTGTGTTCTGCCAGCAATGCCTCGAGCGCCGCCGTGTCCGGTCCGTCCAGGGTGCGCGGCACCCCGATCAAACGGGCGCCATGCAGGCGCAGGTTGCCGAACAGCGTCCAGTAGCCGGGATCGTCCACCAGCACGCAGTCGCCGGGTCGGATCAGGCGCCGCGCGATCAGGTCGAGCGCCTGGGTGGCGCCCTGGCTGAGCAGGATCTGGCGCGGGTGGGCGGCAATGCCGAGCTCGCCCAGCATCACCTGCAGCTGCTGGCGCAGTGGCGCGTAGCCCTGCGGCGCGCCGTAGCTGACCAGATCGAGATCGGCACGGCGCGACAGCGTGCGCAGGTTGCGCCGCAACCCTTCCTCATCCATCCAGTCGGCCGGCAGCCAGCCGGCGCCGACCTTCAAACGGCCGCCGTCGGCGTCGAAGCCCTGGCGCAGCAGCCAGACCGTGTCGACCGTGCGCTCCAGCGGCGAGGCGTCGTCGACGATGTCGGGCGCGCGGCGCGGAGCGACGAAGAAGCCGGCGCCACGCCGCGACACCAGGTAGCCCTGCGCCACCAGGCGATCGTAGGCCTCGACGACGGTGAAACGCGACACGCCGTGCTCCTCGGCGAAGCGCCGGATCGGCGGCAGACGCATGCCCGGCCGCAGCGCGCGGTCGTCGATCTGGCCGCGCACGGCGGCGACGATCTGATCGGTCAGCGGTAGGGCGGCGTTGGCGTCGAGGCGGATCGGCTGCATGGACAAAATCCTTGGCTGGCTGCCGGCAGCGGCACTGTCATGGTCCGCTGGCCGGTACGGTGGCAGTGGTTATCGATCGGATTGTATATGTGGCAAATGCATAGTGTCAGATATTGTCTGATTATCGCCGGATTGGGGAAATACCATGCGTACGCCGCTCTTCGCCCTGCTGCTGGCCGCCTGCGGCAATGCCGCCGACGCACCGGCGCGCCAGATCAGCCTCCTGTGGCCGCAAGGCCATCGGCTCTACGTTGCCGACAGCCGCCGGGGCGTGGTCATGGCTTTTTCCACCTACGATGGCCCGCGTGCGGCCGGCGAAGGGCGTGCATCGGGCCGCAACGCTGTGCTCGACATGAAGCTCGATGGCGCGCGTC
>Ga0316583_10000169_pt1 | contig 16341 bp, 17 predicted proteins | sample J_170502JBrBrA_D_FD_204513 | JGI IMG/M metagenome (GOLD analysis project Ga0316583, IMG submission 204513) | Rhizosphere microbial communities from salt marsh grasses in Alabama, United States - J_170502JBrBrA | ecosystem: Host-associated > Plants > Roots > Rhizosphere | place: USA: Alabama... | reverse complement strand
CGGGCGTGGTGGCGCGCCTGTATATGGCATCTTCCGGCGACAAGTCCATGCCTGAGCACGGCCCTGACCAGGGCCAGCAGCAGGCGCCGTCCCAGTAAGCATTACGGCGCTGCGCACAGGTACACTCTGATCATGCCGCGATTGAACAAGACCGTAATGCCGAGTCCCGAGCAGGCACTCCCCGGACGGGGCGAGCCGCTGCCCGTGCCGGAGCGTCACTTCGTCTCAGGCCGTCCCCTGAAGCCGCCCTATCCTGAAGGGCTGGAGATGGCGATGTTCGGCCTGGGGTGTTTTTGGGGGGCGGAGCGGGCCTTTTGGCTGACGGACGGCGTGTATGCCACGGCTGTGGGCTACACCGGCGGCTATACGCCCAATCCCACCTATGAAGAGGTGTGCAGCGGATTGACCGGTCACAACGAGGTGGTGCGGGTGGTGTACGACCCCAGGGTCGTCAGTTATCAGGAATTGCTCAAGGTGTTCTGGGAATCCCATGACCCGACCCAGGGGATGCGCCAGGGCAACGATGTCGGCACCCAATACCGCTCCGCTATCTACACCTATACGCCGGCGCAGCGGTCCCAGGCCGAGGCCTCGCGCCGCGCCTACCAACAGGCGTTGACCGCGGCGGGCCGCGGGACGGTCACTACCGAGATCGAAGACGCGCCGGAATTTTACTTCGCCGAACACTACCACCAGCAGTACCTGGCGAAGAACCCGGGCGGCTACTGCGGCCTGGGCGGGGTCGGGGTCTGCTATAGGATCGAGACCGTGAAGGATTAATCCGCAGGCTGCTTTGCCTGCATGGAGTAATTGTAGCCGCGCACCACGCCCTGTTGATCGAACTTGATCTGCAGGATCTTCATCTCGGCATGGGACATGTTCCCCATCTTGCCGTAGCCGTAGAAGTAGGTCCACTCCTGGTAAGTCTCTCCATTGGTGTTCACCACCGTCCCGGTGCCCTTGGGCGCCCCCAGCCATTGCCTGACCTGCGCCTGGGTAGTCACGCCGCGCTCTACTTTAGACGCGAAGGCATCCAGATCGAACTGCCGCCCCAGCTGCACGGTGGCGCACGCGCTTAGGGTGGCGCAGAGACTGATGACAAGAATAAGCGAGGTACGCGAAAGATTCATACTGTTTCCTATTATACTGGCGTTGCGAGTTGCGCGTTTAAATAAAAAGTCTCAGGTCACGGAATTAAAAAGTTCCGGGTTTCGAGTTGTCAAAGCGGCCTTTGGGCCGCGACTTAACTTTCTCCTCTTTTTTTCCGAAGCTTCTCCCGAAGGGAGAAAGTTTGTTTTCAACACGGAACCCGAAACTCTTCGTCGACCTGCGACCTGCGAATCGGTGCGCCGTTTTTAACTCGAAATCCGAAACCCCCGGGGCTTCAGTCCCGGGGTATTTAATCACACCCCGGCTTTTCCGGCCAGTCGCACAAATCATACAGGGGGCACGCGCAGCAGTTCGGCTTGCGCGCCGTACACACCTGTCGTCCGTGGAGGATCACGGCGTTGCTAAAGGCGGTCCACTGTCCCTCGGGGACCCGCTGCATCAGCGCTGTCTCGGCCTTTTCGGCGTCCCCGGCATGCACCAGCCCAAGCCGGTTACTGACCCGCAGGACATGGGTGTCGACGGCAATGGCCGCTTTGCCGAAGGCATTGCCGAGCACCATGTTGGCGGTCTTTCTGCCCACCCCGGGCAGCTCCACAAGCGCCTCAAGCGTGGCGGGGACGCGGCCCTTGTGACGGGTCTCCAGGGCGGTACAGCAGTTGATCACCGCCTTGGCCTTGTTCTTGTAAAAGCCGGTGGACCGGATCTCCTGTTCCAACCGGGCCGGGTTGGCACGGGCGTAATCGCCGGCCTTTTTATATTTCTTGAATAGCGATGCGGTGACCTCATTAACCCGGGCATCGGTGCACTGCGCCGACAGCATGGTGGCCACCAACAGCTCCAAGGGGGTCTTGAAGTGCAGCGCCAGTTTCGGCTCCGGGTAGTGCTTCAGCAGGCGCCGGGTGATTTTTTTTGCATCCGCCATGGGGCTTCGCGTGTTTCGGGTTCCGAGTTAAAAAAGTCGCAGGTCTCAGGTCAAGGGTCGTAGTATGTCGTCGACCTGCGACTAAGCCGGTTGGATCACTAAGTGGCGCAGGGGTTCGCTGCCGTGACTCTCGGCCACCAGGTGGTGGCGGCTTATCATGCGATGCTGCAGCCGGCGCACAGCGGCGGCGCGCGGGGACAGCGCTACGGCGACACCCTCTTCCAGTACCCGTCGGATGGCCCGCTCGGTCTCATGCACCGCCTCATCTGCTTCGCCGTCATCGGGGCCGGGCAGGACGTTGAGTATGTTCACCAGCGCGCGGCGGATCTGGGCCGTGGAGTTTTTTTTGACCACGTGCAGGGGCAGCCCGGTCGCCTTGATAATGCGCTGCAGGCGTGCATCCTCGGCCCGCGCGCGCAGGGCGATGATCAAATGGGCCTGCTCCGGCCGGCTCACTGTGGCGGCTTCCAGGTGCTGGCCGCGGATGACCCGTTCCACGATGTCGCGGCTCATGGCGTAGGGATAGATGCGTGCCTGCCGCAAATGTGACATCGGCAACGGTATGTTGGCGCTGTCCTCTGCAGCCGGCTCCTGAAGCATGTGCGGGACATGGGTCTCGTTGCCGTGGTCGGTGCGCCGCACGCCGCCCGGATCTAAGTTCTGCAGCAACAGGTCCACTGCCCGCGCCGTGTCGTGATAAACGACTACCTCGTGACGGCCCTTGAGTTCGACGACGGCGTCGAACGTGGGCGGGGCCTTGCGTTCCCGGATAGTCTTTTGTGAATCACGCAGGCGCGCCTCCTCGTCACCCAGGGTGACGGCATGGATGCCGCCCGCCAGGTCGTTGAGGCTGGGGTTCAGTACCAGGTTGTGGAGTGTTTCCCCATGGGCGGTGCCGATGAGCTGTACACCGCGCTCGGCGATGGTGCGCGCCGCCAGGGTCTCCGCGGCGGTGCCGATCTCGTCGATAACGATGACTTCGGGCATGTGGTTCTCAACGGCCTCTATCATGACCGCATGCTGCAGGTCCGGGTGGGGCACCTGCATGCGACGGGCGCCGCCGATGGCGGGGTGGGGGATGTCACCGTCGCCGGCGATTTCGTTGGACGTGTCAACGATGACCACGCGCTTGCCCAGCTCGTCGGCCATGATGCGGGCGATTTCGCGCAGTCGCGTGGTCTTGCCGATGCCGGGGCGGCCCAACAGCAGGGTATTGGCGCCGCCTTCCACCAGGTCGCGGATGAGATCGACGGTGCCGGTGATTGTGCGTCCGATGCGCATGGTCAATCCGATTATCTGATTGCGACGGTTGCGCAGCGCCGATATGCGGTGCAGTGTGCCCTCGATACCGGCGCGGTTGTCGGCGTTGAACTCGCCGATGTTGGATACAACCTCATTGAGGTCATCCGCGGTGACGGGGGTGGCTGAAAGGGTGACGCAGTGACCCGGGAAACACGCCTGCGGCGGCCTGCCCAGATCCATGATGACCTCCAGGAGATCATCCATTGGGTAGGCTTGCAGCGCCTGGCGCAGGGTTGCGGGCAGCGCGGTCAGAAACAGTTCCATATCCTCCGTGATAACAGAGCCGTGCGCTGTGCGGGTAGACGATGTGGGCGATGTATTCATGGTGGACATAGAGACTCGAGGTCGCATGGTGTGGCGTCCCCGGTGGGCGTCACCCGGGTGTCATATGGATTAATTATAGTGAATAAGACAATCGCTGTGTTGGCGCCTGCGGTGTGTTCTCCATGCTCCCCGGCACCCGCCCGTGCCGCCGGGCGTGTGGAAACCCCGCAGACAGTGGAATGACAATCAATGTCAATTGGAAACATCCCCGCGGCGGCGTTCATTGCTGGTATAATTTATGCTGTAATCACTACTGACGACGGTATTCGGGCGAAATGCGGGCGGTTGTGGTGCACAACGGCCCCTGCGCCGGGTGCGCTGCACCGTAGAAATGCGCCGGTCCGGGATGGGCGGTGGCGATCAATCGGAGTATCTGTTAACGGTCTTTTAAGGAACTAATATCTGAAGTTGTTATCTTAAATTTATTGTGATGCTGCCGAAACCATAGATATGGTGAAATACATCGGATGTATGTTGTAACGAATCGTGTTCCCGTTGTCCCGGGGTGGGAGCAAGCCTTCGAAGAACGGTTCCAACAACGTGCCGGCCATGTGGAAAGGAATCCGGGTTTTGTGCGTATGGATATCATGAAGCCGGAGTCCCCTGATTCACCCTATGTAGTGAGTACCGTTTGGGAGAGCAAGGATGCCTTTCAGGCCTGGGTCGGCAGTGAAGATTTCAAGTCGGCACATTCCAATCCCCTGCCCCGCGAGGCCTATCGCGGCGAAGGCAAGATGGAAAAGTTTGAAATCGTGATCTCGGCGCAAGCCATAACGAAATGATGGGGCGCATTCGGTGACGGCCGGACCGCCATAAGACAGAAATGAAATCGGGCGAGCGCCCAAGAAATATCGGCTGATGAAGCCAACAAGACGTACCGGGCCGGCGAGCGCCGGCCGGCTGACGGGGTTGGCGCCGGTGGAGTAGAGATGTATGAATGTTCTAGAAGAGTGTGCTGACGTTGCTATGACGGCGGAACCGGACTACATCGTTATCAAGGGCTTTACCCAGGAAGGCAGGAAGTTTCGACCCAGTGACTGGGCGGAGCGCCTTGCCACGGCAGTGGGGCAGTTCGGTGCCGACAGACGCGTGCGTTTTCATCCCCATGTGCGGATCGCCACCGTGGACGGGGAGAAGTGCCTTATCGTCGATTTGGTGCTTGAGGGAGAGGATCCGTTATTGTTTGAATTTCTGATGCACTTCGCCCAGGACAATCACCTGCAAACCGAGCCGGAAGTGGCCTACGACCAGGAAGGCAAATTCCACCTGCACGTCAGTTAAGCGTTAATCCCCCGGCTCCGGCCAATTCTTGATGTAGCTCTTCAGTATCCTGTTTTCGAAGCGTGTCTCCGTCAGGAGGGCGTTGACGATGTCCGCAATGGAGATGATGCCCGCCAGATTACCGTTGTCCATGACGGGTAAATGACGGATACGGTGGCCGGTATCGTTGTGGAACAACAACTCCATGACCTGATCCAGACTGTCTTCCGCCTGGCACAGGACCAGGTCGGTGGCCATCTGGTCGCGGACCCTCACCGTGGCAAATTCCGCGTTGTATCGATGCACGATGCGCATGACATCGCGTTCCGTGATGATGCCTCTCATATTGTTGCCTTCCATGACCACAAGCGCACCGATGTTGTTCTTCATCATAATTTCCACCGCCTCGGCCATGGTGCGGTCGGGGGTGATGCTGTAATAGGATTGTGATCTGTCTTTGAGCAGATGTCTTGCCTTCATCGGTCTCCCCAGGGTCTGGTATCGGGTGGGCACGGGTGGAGGGGCCACGTTGACCTGCCGGCCGTGCCTGACCACAATGGTGTTGATACAGCTCGGCGGGCGCCGCGACATACCCAACATGTTTGCATGACCGATATGTTAAGCCTGTCGACGGGGGAGTTCAATGAAAACCAAATCGCCTGCGGGCCGTAGAACAGATTCGGGTTCCGGATTTACATGGCAGCACGGATTATCAGGATTTCCTGAGATGGCGGTAAATTGTGAATACTCTGCGTTCAATAACGGTTCGTTCCTCCTCCTGGAAACGGGGTACAGCCGATATGTGCAATTTGGCGGGCTTTACGGGTGTGTCGGTAATCCGGAACTCCACGGCCGGGGTTACACGTAAAACCGGCGAGGGAACGTCACGGTCGGAGGAGTTTCGTGTCAATGATGAAAAAAGGTAAATTCGATGTCCCCGTGAACCGCAGGGCTGTCTACGATGAGTGGCATCGACGCGGTTATTCCTGTGATTTGTTTATCGACCCGCCGGGCCGGCAGTGGAATTGCTTTGTCCATGACACCAATGAACTGATCACGGTGGTGGAGGGGCGGATGAAGGTAATCATCGCCGGGGAGCACTACGAGGCGGAGCCGGGGGACGAGGTGTTCATTCCCAAAGGCGCACTGCACTCGGTCCACAACATACATATCGGCACAACGCGATGGTTGTACGGCTATGACTAAATACGTCGTCACCAGGGTGACGAGTCTCAGGTCGCAAGTTAATGAAGTGTTCGCTTCTTTATTTCCCTCTCCCCACGGGGGAGGGTTAGGGTGGTGTATGATCCCTTCTCCCTCTCAGGGAGAAGGTTCGGATGAGGGGGATCAAAAAAGTGATTGTAGTTTCTATCACTCCCCCTCACCCCGGCCCTCTCCCTGGGAGGGAGAGGGAGTGAAATAAACGCTTCAGATATGTCGTAGCATGCTGGCGACCTGCGACCTGCGACCTGCGACCTGCGACCTGCGACCTGCGACCTGCGACCTGCGACCGGTATAGTTACGTCAGTAACTATACTCTTTAAACACCGGGTCCACGTTGTGTTCCCAGCGGGTCTCGTAGGCCTCCAGCAGTTCTTCAGCCGGTGTGCGGCCGGCGTCGGCGATTTCACTCAGGGTGTCAAGGAAGCGGGATTCATCTTCGCCGCGGCTGTTTTCGTGCCCGCGGGCGCGCAGGCCCTCGCGGCTGATAGCCAGTGCTTCGACGGCCAAGTCTCTTAATGTATGACGCCCGACCCGGGTCTTGAGGGCGGTGCGTGGGACCTGGTCACGCAGATGATGGTGATCTTCCATGGACCAGTGCTTGGCCAGGTCCCATGCCGCGTCCAGGGCGCCGTCGTCATACAGCAGGCCGGTCCAGAAGGCGGGCAGGGCGCATAAGCGGTGCCACGGTCCACCGTCCGCACCGCGCATCTCGAGAAAGCGCTTCATGCGCACTTCGGGGAACAGGGTCGACAGGTGGTCCACCCAGTCGGCCAGGGTCGGCCGTTCACCGGGCAGGGCCGGCAGGCGGCCGGCCATGAAGTCGCGGAATGATTGCCCCGCGGCATTGATGTAGCGCCCGTCCCGGTAGACAAAATACATGGGAACATCGAGGGCGTATTCCACGTAGCGTTCAAAGCCCATGGCTGAATCGAACACAAAGGGCAGAATGCCGCACCGGTCGGGGTCGGTATCGGTCCATATGTGACTGCGGTAGCTGAGGTAGCCCGTGGGTTTGCCGTCGGCGAAGGGCGAGTTGGCGAACAAGGCCACCGCGATGGGCTGCAGTGCCATTCCGACGCGGAATTTCTTGATCATGTCCTGTTCCGACGCGAAGTCGAGGTTGACCTGGGCGGTGCAGCTGCGCAGCATCATGTCCAGTCCGAGGTCTCCCCGGGTAGGCATGTATTCCCGCATGATGGCGTAGCGGCCCTTGGGCATCCACGGTATCTCGTCGCGCCCCCATTTGGGTTGAAAGCCAAGACCCAACAGCCCCACATGGGTTTCACTGGCCACTTCCTTGACCTGGTACAGGTGTTGATTGACCTCCTCGCACGTCTGGTGCAGAGTCTCCAGGGGTGCGCCGGACAGTTCCAGTTGGCCGCCGGGTTCCAGGGTGATGGCGGCATCCTGCTGGCGCAGGGCGATCAGATGCCCGTGTTCGTATACCGGCTGCCAGCCGAACCGGCGCAGTCCCTCCAGCAGCGTCGTGATGCTGACTCTTCCGGCGTGGGGCAGCGGGCGCAGGTCATCGAGGCGATAGGCGAATTTTTCGTGTTCGGTACCGATGCGCCACGCGTGTTTTGGTTTGCAGCCGGTCTCGAAGTACTCCACCAGCTGATGGGTGTTATCGATAGATTGCGGCTGTATCTCGGCGTGTCCGGACATGAAGGTGCAGTGACTTTCCTGGTTGGATTCGGGCGGAGGGGACGGCTATAATTTTTTTATTGTAAGTGCAGTAGCATAACTGATTAGTCCTTATCGGTGCGCGATTTTCTGTGAGTGCGGTCCTGGGTATACAACAGTTCGGGCCTGGTCATCCACGCCACCTTCCAGTCACCGTCTTCATCAGATTCTACGCATACGGCACAACCGGGTTGGAAATTTACCACGCCGTGCCCCTCATCACCGATCACCAGGGACGACACGAGTTTGGATACAAACGGCAGGTGTCCCGCCACCAACAGGTCTTTGCCGCCGGCATTCATCAGTTCAATAAAAGGCGCCGGCGGATCGCACGGGTTCAACAAGTCACATTGTTCGATATCGCCTTCCAGCCTGACGCCGCGGGCCAGCGTCTCTGCCGTCTGCATGGCGCGGGTCTTACCGCTGTGATAAATGCAGTGCACGGCCACCTCAATGTCCTTTAAAAAATCCGCCAGACACTCGATGTCCGCCATACCCTTTTCGCTGAGGGGGCGGTCCGGGTCTTTTTGTTTCTCCACGGCCTCCCCGTGTTGCACCACATAAAGCCTCATGTTTGCACCTCAAGCAAAGCCCCTGTTAAGGGCCCTGATATAGAATTTATGCCAGGGACGAAAAGGCGATGGTAATCCCGTCCGGGTGGGGCCGCCCTGGTTTTGATACGCGGGAGATTGTACAGAGTGGGCGACCATATAAAAAGATCACCCGGCGACATTGTAAAATGCCGGTCTGAACATTGAGACACACACATCGACGGAGAGTTGACCGAGGCCGTGCCGGGACCCCGTGCGGGTATGCTGCACGTAGCAGGGGGCGCGGGATATCGAGGATGGATTTTCGATGGTTTGAGGGGCATAGTGGATACTATGTGCCGAGAAACAGTGGAAATCTTGAGCCGAAACACAGAGCGACATGCCGAACAGGACGGGTGGTGGATATGTATTTGATTGACCGTTTGGTGGAGGCGCGCGTTGCCGAGGCCGCGGCACGGGGTGAGTTCGACAACCTGCCGGGGGCGGGCCGTCCCCTCGCGCTGGACGACGACATCTTGGTGCCGGAGGAACTGCGCAGCGGTTACCGCCTGCTCAAGAACGCCGGTTATATCCCGCCGGAACTGGCATGGCGCCGGGAGATTCGTGAAGTCGAACAACTGCTTGCGGTTGTTGAGCCAGCGGCCGAGCGATCCCGGGCGGTGCGGCGCCTGAATTGCCTGCTGGCCCGCCTGGGCGCCAGCCGGCAGGGCGGTGACTTGCGCGGCGAGTCCCGCTATGACCACAGAATATTGGAAACCAGATAATGCAGGCGTATCCCATGCCCGCATTTACAATCCGGCCGTGCACGGCCGGGGAGTGTGTATGAGTTCCGAAAAGATTCACCAAGTGCGTAAGGGACGCGGCGCCACATTCAGTCCTGACAACCGCTACGCGTCACTGACCCGCGAGGCGTTGGACGACGGTTGGGGCCTGCACGACGAGCCGGCCCCCCTGCTGAAAACCACCCTGACCCGGGATGCCAGTCGCAGTGTGATCGCCTATAACGACTCGCCTGACGTGGGTTTTGACCGCTCCATCAATCCCTACCGCGGCTGCGAGCACGGCTGCATCTATTGCTTCGCCCGGCCCACCCATGCCTGGCTCGGCCTGTCGCCGGGCCTGGACTTCGAGAGCCGTCTGTCTTACAAACCGGACGCCGCCGAGCTGCTGCAGCAAGAACTCTCTCATCCCGGTTATCGCTGCGCGCCCATCGCCGTGGGTATCAACACCGACGCCTATCAACCGGTGGAGCGCAGGCTGGCACTGACCCGTTCCATTCTGGAGGTGCTGGTGAAGGCGCAGCACCCGTTCACCATCGTCACCAAGTCCGCACTGATCGAACGCGACATCGACCTGATCGCCGCCGCCGCCCGGCGCCGCCAAGCCTCCGTGGCGGTGTCCATCACTACCCTGGACAGGACGCTGTCGCGGCGCATGGAACCCCGCGCCGCCGCGCCGCAGCGGCGCCTGGGCGTGATTCAGCGCCTCACCGAGGCGGGCATTCCGGTGAGCGTACTCGTGGCGCCGGTGATTCCTGTGTTGACCGATCACCAGCTGGAGACCGTCCTGCAGCAGGCCCATCGCGCCGGTGCCCGCCACGCGGGTTACGTGCTGCTGCGCCTGCCCCACGAGGTGAAAGACCTGTTCGAGGACTGGCTGGCACATCATGAGCCGCTCAAGGCACGCCACGTCTTGAGCAAGGTTAAGGACACCCGCGGCGGCAAGCTATACAACGCCCAGTTCGGCACCCGCATGCGCGGCACCGGCGACTATGCGGAGATGATCAAAAAGCGCTTCGAACTGACCGTCAAGCGGCTCGGTTTTACAGCGTGGGCGTCACTGGACAGCGAGCACTTCACGCCGCCCCGCACCGACCGGCAACTCAGCCTGTTCTGACAGGCACCGTCAATCATTGTGGCTTTCTATCTTTTGATTGGTCTGTTCGATAAACATCATCCAGGTACATGACCAGCTTTTCGCGGTATTCGTCAAACGCAAAGGCCTGAATGTGTCCGCCCCCCTTGACCCGCCAGAACTGCTTGGGCGCATTGGCCGCCGCGTACAGGCGTTCGCCGTGGTGCAGGGGGACGATGGGGTCGCGATCGCCGTGAATGATGAGGATGGGGATATGCTTGATATGGGGAATGGCGTAAATGGGGCTGTATTTATCCGGCAGGGTATAGGACAGCGGCCACTGCAGCGGCCAGGTGAGAAAAAACCCGGCCAGTTTCTCCCGGGCGATATCGCGATAGCTGGACAGGGCGCTTTCCGCCACCAGGGCGCGGATGTGCGCCTTGACGTCGCTATGGGCCACGCCATAGATGGCAACGCCGGCCCCCAGGCTCTGGCCGAACACCACCACGCCGTGGGCGGCGGCGAAGGGCCGCTTGAGCAGCCAGTGCAGCGCGGCGGCGAAGTCCCGGTGCACGCCGGGCAGGCTGGGGCTGCCCTGTGACAGGCCGTAGCCGCGGTAGTCGAACAGAAACACGTTGAATCCCTTGGCCGGCAGCCACGCCACGTTGAAAATATGGGTGCTGATGTTTTCGGCGTTGCCGTGGACGAACAGAATGGTCCCCACCGGCTTGCCCGCGGCGGGCAGGTACCAGCCGTGGAGTTTGATGCCGTCTTCAGTCTTGAAGTAGACGTCCTCATAGGCCAAGCCGAGCTGGTCCGGTGTGCGCTCCATGGTCTTGCTGGGGTGAAACAGCAGTCCGCTGCACGCCCCTTGGCTGAGCAGCAGGCACACGGCGATGATGATTCGCCGGTACATCAGAAGTAATATTGCAGCGCCATGCCGGTGTCATTCCAGCCGCGGCCGAATTCGCGCACGCGGCCGAAGTGGACATCAACCGCCGCGGTGCCCGACAGGGGCACACGGTATTCCATGGAGGCCGTGGCACGGGTGTATTGACCGCCCAGCCCGAAGCGTACCAGTTTCGCCGTGGCCATTGCCCGTCCCAGGCGAGAAAAGTCCGCAAGCACACCCAGCGAGGGGCCTATGCCCAGGGCATAGCCCCCGTCCAGGCCGTCACCGGCATCGAGGGTACCTTCCAGCATGCCGTACACCATGGCGCCCTGCAGCGGCGACCAGGTGACGCCGGCGCCGCCGTTGATGTGCATGGCCATGGGGTTTTTGTTGCGGGTCAGGTGGTGGCGCAGCACCCCGGCGTTGATCTTCCACGAGACGGGATACTTCAGGGCGCTGACCGGCGTGAGGGAGACGATGTCCACCACCGCCGCATTCTCCAGGCGCACGGTGTTGGAGCCGGCCAGGTGGCTCAGGGTGAAGTCCAGGAATTTGATCTGGGCGCCGGGTACATAACCGCCGGGGGGATCGAGCAGGTCGTGATACGCCGGCCGCAGCTTGATGGCCTGGTACCAGTGGCCGTCCATGTTGCCGTATCCCAGGGCCACCCGCGCCGTGGGGTGACCCTGGTCGGGCCTGACCGCCGGCTCCGGCACCGGAGGGGCATCGGTGCGGTAGCCCAGGGCGCTGCGCGCGGCCAGCAGGCGATAGCCGACGGTGTCCAGTGCCTTTTTGTCGATCTGCCGGGTCACGATTTTATAATTCAGCAGCTCATAACCGATTTCAAGCAGGTTGGCCCGGTCTGCCACGGACAGCTGCCGCAGCGCCAGTTGACCGGGAGTCATTGTACCGTTGGCCAGGCGCGACACCGTGACACGCTGCGCGCCGGCCAGCCGGCTCATGCGGTATGCCAGCGCGGTGCGCCGCGATGGGCGGTAGACAACGCGCTTGACCAGCTTAGCGCGCATCACCAGGGCGCGCACCGTCTCCGAGGGAATCACCCAGCCGCGGAACTGCCGCGTGAGTTCCAGGCTCGGCCGTGCCACGTCCAGCAACCCCAGCAGGTGATAGGAGCAATTTTCGTCGAAGAAAAAGTAGTCGAAGTAGCTGTGCCGCAATTCCCATACATGCATGAGCATAAAGCGGACTTCCGCCGCGCTGAAATTCAATTGGTATTCCCATATGTCGCGGTTCTCGATGTCGTTGTATTGGCGCACACGCAGATAATACGGGGCGATGGAAAACACCCCCGGGTACGCGCCGAAAATGCCCTTGACGGCGAACAATACCCCGCCGTCATTGCCGGTGACCGCCGCGTAGTTGAGGGCATAGGCCAGTAGGCGCGTCTGGTCGCCCTGACCCTTTGCGTCCACGCGCAGCAGTGTGTGGCCGAACATGGAGGAGGGGTTGTTCAGGTAGGCGGTGGGAAAGATCAGTGTCACGCTTTGCGGATCGAGGGCGGTGATCCAGTCATGGAATTCATGACACGGCTGTTCAGGCAGCCGCGCCGGGTCGAAGTTGAGCGCCTGTTTCAGCCAGTGATAGCGGGCGACGAACCGGCATTGTGCGGGCTGCCGGCCGGGCCCGGACGGCGAGGGGTTAAAGAATGCCAATAGGGTCGCCTCAAGTTCCGCCTGGGGGTTTGTCTTGCCGTCCGCGGCAAGAAAAAAATTCACCGCGTCGACTTCGCTGGTGACGCCGGGTGTGATCAGGTTCGAGCGGTAATGGAGCAGGGCCTGCCAGCGAGGACTCGAGGACAGCGCTTTTTCCCGTGCCTGCGCTATCAACTGCTGGGCATACGGGGGTGGATTCGCCGCCGATGCCGGCGTGAGGGACAGAGCCGGGCAGATCAGCGGGATAAGAAACACCACGGCCGGGATATAAAGGCACCCCCGGCGGTTTCCCGCCGGGGGTGCCGTGTCAGACCGATAGCCTGTATTCCGGAATTGCCTTTTAGATGTTGCTTGAATACTTCGACAACCCGGCGCTGTTGGCGACAACCGCCCGCAGCGAGGCCTGTACCTCGCCGGCCGTCACGGATTCGGAAGGAAAGATTGTCGTGAAGTTCTTCTGGGCGACGCGATAGAAGGTGTCACGGTCCTCTCCCTGAATGCCGATCAAGGCGGCGAGCGAGGTGAGGGTTTCACCCCGGCCGAGCGCCACGTCGCGGGCAAGCTTGGCCTTGTTGCCGTCGATAAACATGGCCATCTTCCAGTTGGAACTCACCACGCCATTCGGCGTGCATCCCGAGGTGCCCGAGGTGATGCCGAGGGTCTGATTGCCGAATATCGAGTTGGTGGTGACAGCCAGGACTTGCGGTGCGATGCCCTGTTGACCTTCAAACAGCTTGGAACCCCAACCGCAACTTCCGACGTTGTTTTCCTGGGCCATCGCCGTCATGGGAGCAGCGACAATGAGTGCAACTACAGTGGTGATCAATTTGATTTTCATATTGATCCCTCTTGACTGAGTGAGTAATAAGTTGAGCGAACAAATATGCCCGGTCAACTTATATACCCTGTATCTATAGGTGTCAATGGCGATCAGGCCATTTGGGTTGTCACAACTTCTTGCCACATAATCCTACTGTATATAAATCTTGCGGGAAGTGTTGTCGGTATACGAAACAAGCGATAAGGTCATTCGGAAATCGGCGGGTGTGCTTAACGAACCCGCCACACGCCTCGTGTATACGCGTTTGAGAAATCCCACACATAAAAAAACCCGCCGACAGGGCGGCGGGAAAGTGGTTGCTCCGGGAGCGCGGGAGACACTCCGAAGAGCAGTGGAGGGAGTCCTCACGCGGAGGAATGGGGGGGTCCGCAGCGAGGACCGAGACGATAACGCTCACAACGGACGAATCGCCTCTGTGTGCATTTAAAGATAAACGCGCGAAAAAAGATTTGATGCAGATCAATAGCGGGCCAAATAGATCAAAAGTATAAACACATGGAAATTTTAATGGTCTATGGCGTTATGGGTTCCTCCCGCCCGCTATTCATGTCGAACTGTGGGCTATAGAAAGCGCCGCGCCCGGGTAAGCTGCGCGGAGGCAGGATGTCTTTGCGTAGATTCCCCGCGGCATCCCGATGGACGGCCAGCGGGTGCCAAATACTGTGCGCGGGATAGGGCAGGCCCGTTTATGGGCTAAATCACTGGGGAATGTCTCGCGTGACATTCTCCTCGTCCGGGAAGCGAACCTGCCGGGGTATTCAGTGCCCCATGAGGGCGTCAATCCAGCAGCTCTACGTCGCTGCCGGCGTGTTGGGCGAGTTCGCGGGGCGTGATCACGCCGATAATATCCCCAACCTTGCGGCTGTTCGGCCGGCGGAAAACGAGCGCCATCTCGGTATTGTACCTGCGCATCCCCCGCATCAGGGTGGACCAGTTGGTGGAGCCGATGACCGGGAAATACCGGCTGTCGATAGCGGTTTCCGGCGCCTCGTCCTGTAGAAGGAACAGCCGTGAATCTTCCACGATGCCCAGTGCCTCGCCGTCGCGGACCACGACGGTGTAGCGTGGGTCATCCTTGCGGCGGTGTATTAAATTCGCCACGTCAAACTCCGTGATATCCATGAGGCGGAAGTCGGTGCTCATGATATGGCGCGCGTGTTTGTGGTGTAGCATGGAGGCCTCCAGCCCTTGCGGGACGTGGTTGCCGCGGCGCACCAATTTGAGTGTGTAGATGCTGTCGGGGCATAACTTGACCCGGACCACGTGTGCCAGTGAGACCGTCAGGATGATGGGCAGCATTACGCTGTAGTCGCGGGTTTGCTCGAACGTCATTGTAATGGCTGTCAGGACGGCGCCGGTGCTGCCGCCCACCAGTGCCGCCATTCCGGCGATGGTGTAAACGGCGGGATTGAGGCCCAGGGACGGAAACATCACCGAGACGAAGTTGCCGAAGGTCGCGCCCAGCGTGGCGCCCAGAAAGAGTGACGGTGAGAATACCCCGCCCGAAGCGCCGGAGCCCAGTGTCGTGGCGGTCGCCAACAACTTGGCCACGAACAGCAGGCCGAGAAATAACGGATCGTTGAGCGCCCCGCGCAGAACGTCGATTATGGTGGCGTAGCCGACACCGCCGACGTAATAATGCCCACTCAAACGCATGAACAGGTACAGCATGATGCCTACCGCCAGCATGCCGCATATGTGGCGCACATAGTCGTTTTTGATTTGCTTGTCGAATGCGTCTTCGGCGAAATAGATGGAGCGGATGAAGATGGTGGCGGCGAGGCCCGCCAAGACGCCCAGGGGGACGCACAGCAGCAAGGCATACAGCCGCAGCAGGTGATCTTCGAACAGGGCCAGCTTGGGTACGTCAAATGACGGTCCCAGCCCGCCGTAAAGCCTGCCGATATAGGTGGCGGTAACCGTGGCGACGGCCACCAGTACGATGGTGCGAGCGTTGATCGACACCAGCAACAGTTCGATGGCAAACGCCACGCCGCCGATGGGGGCATTGAACGTTGCCGCGATACCCCCGGCCGCACCGGCGGCGATCAGGGTGATACGCTGGCGCGTCGGCATGTGTATGATCTGCCCCAGTATCGACCCCATGGCCGAGCCGATCTGAATGATGGGCCCTTCGCGTCCCACCGAACCGCCGGTGCCGATCGAAATCGCCGAGGCGAACGCCTTGGCAATCACCACCACCGGGCGGATCTTGCCGTCGCGGTAATAGATGGCGTTCAACACCTCGGGGACGCCGTGACCGCGCGCCTCGGGGGCCAGGGTCTTTGTAATCCAGGTCACCAACAGGCTTCCCGCCACGGGCACGCCGATGACCAGCACACCCCACGGCGATACGGGCATATGGACATTCTGGTCGTAGATCAGTCCGAAGCTGCCGTAGAAAAACAGGTTGTGGAAGAAGGCGATGATGGCCTTGAACGCGATGGAGCCGAACCCGCCGAATATGCCCACCACGAATGCCAGTAGCAGCATGAAGACGGACGACAGGCGCGTGTCGGCGCCGGAGGTGCCCGGGGGAGAGTCGTCGGCAATGCCTTGAAGTTGGCTGGCTTCCGGTTTGAATAGCCCGACGAAGCCATGGAACAGCCGGGTCATTTTCAACAGGCTCGCGCGAAGCGCTGAACGCATGTGTATCTAATCCTGTAGCAAAATTGTTCTTATCCCGACAATAATGGCATCTGACG
>Ga0316583_10000168_pt1 | contig 16349 bp, 15 predicted proteins | sample J_170502JBrBrA_D_FD_204513 | JGI IMG/M metagenome (GOLD analysis project Ga0316583, IMG submission 204513) | Rhizosphere microbial communities from salt marsh grasses in Alabama, United States - J_170502JBrBrA | ecosystem: Host-associated > Plants > Roots > Rhizosphere | place: USA: Alabama... | reverse complement strand
CAAAAATCATAGAGATCAGGATCTCCAGATGGCCTTACATTCACCAGAGCTACATCGAAATCGCCATTAGAAAGCGCGCGACGGAAATCCCGCCAATCCGAAAATAAATTCATTAACGGTGAAATCCCCAACTCTTTCCACTGTACCTCAATCTCTTCGGCAACAGCGCGATTAGTCGGGGTATTAAACGCTAATAAGCGGAGAATCATGGGATTGCCATCTTTTTCTCGCTTATCAGAACCTTCAGGCATCAACCAACCGGCAGATTCCAATCCGATTGTGGCCGAGATTGGCTGGCTGGTGTAAAGAGTAAGCGTATCAGGTTGATATGCCCACGAATCCGGTAAATAGGGTCCGTTAAGCGCTATCCCCTGCCCGTTGAGCGCTTGATCAATTATTTTTTCACGGTCTAACCCATAAGCGAGAGCGTGGCGGATCTCAGATGATCGCGTGGCATCAGAACCTGTTTCACCCAGATTAAACAATAAGGAGCTGTATTCAGATGCGGGAGCTGAAAAAAGACGTACTTCAGGATCTTGGATAACCGCGGGCAACATCGCCGGAGAGACATTATTGATAGCCTGGATCTCACCTGCTTTGAAAGCGTCCACTAAACTGTCCTCTGAAGGAAAGAACCGAAAACCAATATCGCTGATGCGAACCCCTTGAGGCCAGTCAGCAGCCGAAGGAGTGAGCCGCAAAATGCCATCCGCCATCCAATCCTGATCAGTGCCAACAACAAATGGACCGGTGCCGATTGGGTAGCGGTTAAAATTCTGTTCCAACAAGTCTCCGGCGCTGATTCCCGCTAATAAATGAGCAGGTAATATCCCGGTTGTCGTTGCATCCAGAAAACCGGAATAAGGCTCTCTTAGCACAAATTCGATTGCTTCAGGAGAGATGACACGAATATCAACAGCCTGCCATAATCTTTGTCGCGCCGGATCGCCGGGGAAATCCTCATCCTGCATCAAACTATAGGTAAAAGCGACATCTTCTGCTGTAAATGGCTCTCCGTCGTGCCAGACGGTGTCGTTGAGCAGTTGGAATTGCACAGTTCGGCCGTCTTCGCTAACTTCCCAACTCTCAGCAAGGGCAGGTACTAAAATCCCATTCTCATAACGAGTCAAGCCGTCAAAGATTAACTCAACGAGTTGGCGATCGACCGGATTATCATCTGCTAAAAGGGGATTTATGTATTCTGGCGCACCGAATACACCTTCAACGAACGTACCCCCCGACGTAGCGAATCGTTCCGTACATAGGCGGCTTTCACTCTGAACGTGGTATGACAATAGTGCGAACACCAATGAAAAACCAGTCACAGCAAACAACAGCTGCCATCGCATATTTAGTTTCATCGATTCACGGAATGAAAATTCGAGTTGCTATTTTTGACAGGATCCCCTTAAAACGCACGGATTACTTTACCATCCGCGCGTTCTGAATCACAAATCCATCTAGCCCCAGGCTAAAAATGAAAGTACCGTATTGAGAAAGAACAAGACTGCGACAACGATTGTTAAGTTGTGCATAGTCGCTTCAACACCACGGCGTGTTCTAAATGTCCCACTGTTGTCACCAGTGCCACCGAGAAATCCACCAAGATCCGAACCCTTCGTCTGCATCAACACTAAGACTGTCAATACAATTGCAAGGATAACTTCAATAATTCCCAAGTAAGGTGCCAAAGGCTGTAAATTCATAACTAATTCCTCTATTGTTTTGTGAATTTAATCGCCCGCACCAGATGGTAAAAAGCAATCCTCATAGCACGGACCAAATTCAGCATTATAGCATAGCAACCGAAGGGAAACACGTCGAACATTCACGCTTCCCATTCAAACTCTGCTAATAATGAAAAAGGACTGCTCCATAAGGGAACAGTCCTTGGCTAACAATCAAATGACCGGTTACTTAAATTTAATAGAAGCAGGTGTCCAGTCTAGAAGGTTTCTTCAACAAGTGCCTCATGCGCTCCTTCAAGCTCTTCAGTCGGCAGCCCTACTTCGCGCCGGATGAGATATTCCAATTCATCCAACATCTCTGGATTCTCGGCCAGGTACGTCTTGGCATTCTCTCGTCCCTGCCCGATTAACGTCTCTCCATAGCGGAAATATGCCCCACGTTTGTCTACCAGCCCATATTCCACCGCCAAATCTAAGACATCCCCCGTCAACGATATCCCCTCGTTGTACATGATGTCAAATTCACATTCCGTGAACGGCGGCGCAACTTTGTTCTTCTTCACTTTCACCCGCGTCCGGTTGCCGATTACATCCCCGCCGGCCTTCAAAGCCTGGATCCGCCGGATGTCTAAGCGCACTGACGCGTAGAACTTCAATGCATTCCCCCCACTCGTCGTCTCCGGATTCCCAAACATCACCCCGATCTTCTGCCTTAACTGGTTCGTGAAGATCATCACCGTGTTCGTCTGTTTGATCACCCCTGATAACTTGCGCAGCGCCTGCGACATCAGTCGTGCCTGCAAGCCCACGTGCGCATCCCCCATCTCCCCCTCTATCTCCGCTCGCGGCACCAACGCCGCGACCGAGTCCACTACCACCACATCCATCGTCCCCGAGCGTATCAAGGCTTCCGCGATCTCCAGGGCTTGCTCTCCCGTATCCGGCTGCGAGACATACAGATTGTCCACATCCACACCGCAGCGCGCCGCGTAGACCGGGTCCAATGCGTGCTCCATATCGATGAAGGCGCACAGCCCGCCTCGCTTTTGTGCTTCGGCGATGATGTGTTGGCACAGCGTCGTCTTTCCCGACGATTCCGGCCCGTAGATTTCCACGACCCGGCCGCGGGGGACTCCACCGACTCCCAGCGCGATATCCAATGAAAGAGCACCTGTGGGGATAGCTTCTATTTGCAGGTGCGAGGCTTCTCCCATGCGCATGATAGTACCTTCACCATATTTCTTGGTTAATAAATCCAATGTCTTTTCCAGACTCGCTTCACGGCCGTTACCACTGTTGTTCGCCATTTCAAAATACTCCTTTACCAGACCGGCACCCATCTATCTTCCAGCCTTAACGGAAGGGCCTTCTTCCAACCCTCGGTTGAATAAATGCAAGTGTTCGATCTGTCTAATTTATATGGCTAAATACGAGAGAAGTTTAGCACATATGTTCGGCAATGTCAATACCAATTTTAATTATTGAATATTTGTTCGATAATTTATTTCGATGCTGGGATCTTGCCAATGAATCAAGCTTGCGAACGAGAGCGGATTAACGTTACCAATTGAGTTATCTCATTTCCACCAAGCAAGACTGTAAGAACGAGGTAGGTCACAAGGCCGCAAAGCCCACCTACGACCAGGAGAAGAAATGGTTGGGTGAAGATACTGGATAAACCGAGGATTACGAGTGACATACCCACAGTCGCAGCCAGGGCACGACCTGCACTTAATGCCAGTTGTTTATCCAATAAATCTCCAAGAGCCCTATTATTCATTATGAGTAATGTTGCCGCCAAAAATGTGAAAGCAATTGTGCTGGCGAGAGCCAGAGCGATGATTCCAAGCTCATCAATTAGCAGATAGGCTAAGGTAATATCAAGGATTAGCCAGCCGAGATAGGCGTACATGGGGACCTGAGTATTGTGTTGAGCATAGAACAGGCGCGCTGCGATCTCTACTGTAGCTTCACTGACGACTCGGACACTGAAAACAACAAGAACAGCATAGACAATTTGCGCCGATTCATCTGTAAACGCTCCTCCCTGAAGCAGAAGATTGATTACTGGCCGTCCCAATAATACCAAAGCCGCAGAAGCGGGTATTGTAAGAAACCAGATAATGCGTAAGGAATAAGAGGCGCTGTTTCGCAGCCCTTGTTTATCCCCCGCATTAAATTGTTCAGCCATCGTGGGAAAAATTACCATCGCAATTGCTGTTCCAAACAACGTTTCTGGAAATTGCATCAGCGCATAGGCATAAAAATATCCCGATGTACTTCCAACCGGTAAAGCAGATGCAAGGCGAATGATAAATAAATCGGCGAATTGAATTGTGCCAAGGGTCACTATTCGCGGCCCCATTAGATGAGCGATTTCCCCTACCCCTGGCATATGTATTGCCAGTGCCGGGTGGTAACGAAATTGATAACGATGCAGCGCTGGAATTTGGATGGCAATATGCAGAAAGGCACCAAGCACGGTACCCCATGCCAGACCAACAATCCCCATCTGAGGCACGAGAAAGATAATACCGAACATATAACCGACATCTAGCATCACCGGTGCAAGAGCCGGTAGAGCAAAATGTTGATGTGCATTGAGAATACTGCTAAGCACGCCGCTGATCCCAAACAGGGTTGTTTGAATCAGGATCACGCGCATGATGGAGATCGTTATCCCTTGTGTCTGCGGTGGAAAGTCGGGCACCAAAACAACCCTTACCAGCCAGGGAGCAAATATTGCCCCTAAGGCGGAGATTGTGCCCAGGATTAGAATCACCAATGTCAAAACTGTATTGGCCAATTTCAAGCTTTCTCGGGCGTTTTTATTAGCTAGATAATCCGCGTAAACCGGGATCAAGGTGGCCGCAAGTGAACCGCCGGCAATAACTGTAAAAAATACTTCGGGCAGTTGATTTGCAGCCGTGAAGGCATCAAATTCCGCTCCGGTTCCGAATGTAATACTGACTAGACGCGTTCTGACAAGGCCAGTAATCTTCCCAAGACCGAAGAGGAAAATAACAATAATTGAGGAGCGTAGTAAATGACGTGCCCGATCCATAGCAGAACATTTTAACTTGCTCACGGCAAGTGGCAAAGATTAGGGTAGAATTGCGGATATGATTCCCGAACTACAAAATGTCCAGTTTGAGCAAACTGAAGAAAGATTAAAAATCATCCTTCCAACACAAAACAAGCTGCTGTGGTTAATCGTTTATTCAGTTCTTATGCTCATTTGGGCTGCCGGACTCATTTGGGGCATTGTGTTTATTTTTCGGGATGTTGCCTTTTCCGGAGAACGTTATGCAATCGTTTTTACGATTATGCTCCTGATCTGGCTTTATATCTGGTATCGCTTAGGGAAAATACTCTGGAAACAGTGGCAATACTATGCTGCGCGTCGTGAAATTCTGTTCATTGAACCGGAGCGTTTCATCATTCGCAGGCCTGTTTCCCTCTTAGGGATCACGGATGCCTACGACATGGAGCACGTATCACCATTTTACTTTTCTGAAGAAGAGTCTTGTCCCGGTTTTAATTACGGCAGTCGGCGAATTTATTTCGGGCAAGAGCTCGACGCCCCTTCGGGAGAGCAGCTGGTGAAATATCTAAATGGCGTTGTTTTCGCTGATTTGGATGAGGATGAGTATTAGGGAACCAGCTTTACAAATGAGGTAAGGGATTTGGTCCCTATTCAGTCATTTCCAAATCCTTTGACGCAAAGAGGTCTGCGGCGATTAGATAAAGAATTGATGCGTAGAGCACCAATACAGCAGGCGCTAGAGCCTGAACTGGGGTAAAGAAACCGTTTATTATCGCCTCGCCGATTGCCCGAAAAGGCCAAAAGACAACATTCAAAATCCCACTTAAAAGACTTTCCCCTGTTCCACCCAACCATAATGCCGTTCGACTCATTAACGAAGCCATGCCATCCAGCTGCTGAGCATAGAAGATGCTGCTTAGATTGCTGAAAAAACCGAGAACCCAGGCATTTATCTGCTGAACAAAACTTTGTGCGATTAAAAGGAGAGCCAGCGCGCCATAAATCACCACGCGTGACCATCCGGAGGCGACCAAATCAGAAGCATGAAGAGCCAGAATCGCGGCCAACAAATTCAAAGCAATCCATATGGGGGGTGCTTCCATCATTTTCCCAAGGGTCATTTCCGGCCCACGTATTAAGGCGAGCACAGCCACCAGGATCTGAAGAAATAAGGAAAAAACAAACGCAGAGGAAAAAACGGCCGTGATGTATTCGATCCTACTCGGCAAGCGCGCAATCAACGGCAAATTCTCCGCACGGTTCGCTCGCGAAGCGATGGTCAAAGTGGATAAAAATGTCATAACCGCGCCGAAGGCAGCGATAATTAAGATGTAATTTTCGACATCAGGCGTTCCCTGACCAGGGGGAAAGAAAATCGCCCAAAATAAGAATGCAGCGATGATAAAGACCAACCCAGCTAAAGAGAAAGCCAGGCTTCGGGTTTGATAGCGAGTTAATTCCCAAACACGCCGGATCATTTCACTGTCTCCGCATAAATCTCTGGCAGCGTAACGCGTTTTTGTTCTACACGCAGTACGTCGAAATCCATGTTTAACAACAAAGTCAGGATTTGTCGTCTCATGCGCATGGCAGTATTTTTTAGGATAACGGTATCACCTTCTATAGAGATATCAGGATGAAGCGACAACAAGAAATTAGCCGCATCTTTCAACTCCCGATCAACACGAATCCTTACAAACGGCCGTAAAGCTAATGCCGAAGCCATACTGTTTTCGTAATGTATTTGACCTTCGTTCAGGATCACGAGATAAGTACATATTTGTGTGACCTCGTGAAGATGGTGCGAACTCAAGACAATGGTTTTACCCATCTCATGCAAGGCACGAATATAACGACCGATCTCTAGTTGCCCTTCAGGATCAAGCCCATTCGATGGTTCATCCAATAAAAGTAATGGTGGATCGCCGATCAAGGCTTGCGCCAATCCCAATCTCTGGCGCATTCCCTTGGAAATATGACCGATCCTCTTATTCGCGGCATTCAACATATTAACCCGAGCGAGGCTTTCCATGATCACATGCTCTCTATCCGCTGGCGGGATGTTGCTCACACCGGCAACCAGATCCAGATACTGGTTCACTTTCAGGTTATTGGGAAAAAGTAACCGTTCGGGTTTATAACCAATTAAGGGCCAGGCCGCCCCTTGTTTTAACAATCTTCCCTTGGTCGGATATATCAAACTGGCAACGAGCTTCAAAAGCGTTGTTTTCCCGGCACCATTGGGCCCGAGCAGTCCTAATACTTCGCCTTGCGGGATAGTTAAGGATACATTTTCCAAGGCAGTCAAAGTATAATATTGCTTCGTGACGTTTTCTAATGTGATCATCGATCATTCATTGCTGTAAGCCTGTGGCTGGCAGGGTCTTAAAAGCGTACTGCTAGTGCGGGGCAAGCTCGTTGAAGTTTACCACAGGCTATGCTTCTGGCAATGAACGAACGAGCTAAGCACTACTCATAAGACGCAGCTTAGGACAAGGAGCTGATAAGTCTGTATAATGGGTAAGTTGATAAGTTCTAATCCATTAATCCAATCACAAAAAACACATGAATAACAGAAGACATATCGGGTTTTTCACAAATACATATCTCCCAACCATGAGTGGTGTTGTACGCTCGATTTCAACTTTCAGGCAGGCGTTTGATGATATGGGGCATAATGTATTTATCTTTGCTCAAAAAGCAGCCAAATATCAAGACGATGAACCATTTATTTTCCGCTATCCGGCGGTTGAAGTACCATGGGCTAATGCCTATGCCTTCCCAGTGCCTTTTTCATCATCTATTGATGACACCATCCCTTGTCTAAAGCTCGACGTCATCCACAGTCACCACCCCTTTCTCCTGGGAGAAACGGCCGCGCGAAAGGCTGATACCTTAAGACTCCCTCTGGTATTTACTTTTCACACCCGCTATGACGAATACACGCATTACGTTCCCTTCAGCCAGGGATTAACGAAACAGATTGCTGAACGTTGGATTGGTAATTATCTAGAGAAATGCCAACACATCATTACACCAAGTGACAGCATCAAGGAACTACTGATAGATAATGGTATAGAAGGGGACATCACCACGATTCCGACCGGCATCGTCTTAAAACCATTCCGCGAAGCAGATGGAGAATCCGTTCGCAAAAGCCAGGGTTGGGGCAGTGACACTGTGCTCATTTCAGTCGGCCGTCTGGCCAAAGAGAAGAGTTTTGACACCTTATTAGAAGCCGCAGCAATTGTTATGAGGGATCACCCTAACCTACGTTTGGCGATTATTGGGGGTGGGTTAGAAGAACGGTCTCTCAAAAAGATTGCTCAAGAATTAGGTATTGCCAACCGCGTCGACTTCGTTGGTAGTGTCCCCTACGAAGAGGTGCCAAACTACTTGAAAGCTGCTGATATTTTCTGTTTTGCCTCTACAACTGAAACACAAGGCTTAGTAACGATGGAGGCTATGGCGGCCGGCCTACCCATCGTAGCTGTAGACGCCACGGGAACGCATGATGCCGTAACCGACGGCAAGGAAGGTTTGCTAACAGAAAACAACAGTGCGGCTCTCGCCGAAGCCATAAACCAGGTTGTTGACAATCAAGAATTGAGAGAACAACTTATTTCTGGTGGCGCAGCCAGGTTGGAATCGTTTGATATTGACAATCAGGCCAAAAGAATGCTGGATGTTTATGATCAAGCAATCGCCGCAAAGCAAGCAAACCGTTATATCACTGTTCGTGATTGATCCGAACCTAAACTGACGCTTCCATTAAGTTAGAACTACTCAGTAAAAAGGGGGACGATGGCAAACTCCCTGACATCAACGATGCCCAGATCTGAAATTCGCAGTTCGGGTATGACAACTAGAGCCAAAAGGCTTAGCTGCATGTAGGCATTATTCAGTTTACATCCACAAAGCTTGAATCCCTCAACCATGCGTTCAGCTTTTTGGGCGACAACTTCAGCACGCTCGTTTGACATAAGCCCTGCAATAGGCAGTTCTATCAAAGCGATTTCTTCACCGTCTTTGATAACAATAATCCCTCCCCCAACTTCAGCCAACCGGTTCGCAGCCTGGGCCATACTGTCCTTGTCCGTTCCAACAACGATCATATGATGGCTGTCATGGGCAACGGTGCTGGCAACAGCACATTTACCGCTAAATCCGAATCCCGAAACAAACCCATTGGTCACTGCTCCGGTTCCAAAATGCCGTTCTACCAACGCGATCTGACAAACATCATTCGCGAGATCCATTTGTACAATGCCGTTTTGAACCGCAAGTTTTGATTCAAGAGCTACTGTAGGCGCTTGATTTTCCAAGACTCCTATGGTTCGAACGGTGACCACCTGCGAACGATTTGGAGAATAAATATCAAAATCCTCTGAGGTCAGAGACTTCCCGAGGTTCACTGTCCCAGTGGCGTTGGCCGGATAATCATAAGATGGCAAATCAACCACCAAATCGCCACCTCTGACTAAGATTTCCCCTGATGCGATAACAATTTCAATGGGTAAGGATACCAGATCGCTGGTAATCACTATATCTGCCAAGCGGCCTGGCGTAATACTACCCAGCTCTCTTTCGAGCCCAAAATGCATGGCCGTGTTTAATGTAGCCATCTGGACGGCCGTTATCGGGGCCAATCCTTGAGCGATGGCATGGCGCACGACCCGATCCATGTGTCCATCATGAACTAAAGTCCCCGAGTGACTATCATCCGTGCAAAGTATGAAATTGCGGCTATCGAGCCCAAGCTCCGTAACAGCCTTTATCTGGGTTGCAACATCATGCCATGCCGAGCCCAGACGGAGCATAGCTTTCATTCCTTGACGGACGCGAGCTATCGCATCCTCCATACGTGTCCCTTCATGATCATCGGCAGGCCCGCCGGCCACATAGCCATGAAAAGGTAAACCAAGGTCTAGCGAGGCATAATGTCCTCCGACAACTTTCCCCGACTCCATTGTTTCATAGATTTCAGCATGTACTCCGGCATCGTTCAGATAAACCCCCGGAAAATTCATCATTTCGCCCAAGCCGACAATCCCGGGCCAACTCATTGCCTCAGCCACTTCTTCTGGACCGATTGAGGCGCCAGATGTTTCAAGACCCGGTGCACTTGGAATGCAGCTAGGCATTTGCACAAAAACATTTATACGCAGCGTCTCTGCCTCATCATGCATGAGCCTGACACCTTCTAATCCCAAAACATTCGCGATCTCATGGGGGTCGATAAACATGCTGGTTGTGCCATGGGGGATAACAGCCCGAGCAAATTCAGTAACGGTCAACATGCCGCTTTCTACATGCATATGGGCGTCGCATAAACCTGGTACGAGGTATCGGCCGTCGGCATCGATCAATTCCGTGTCCGGACCGATCGTATGACTGGCGTCCTGCCCTACAAAAGCGATACGTTTTCCAATAACAGCAACGTCATAGCCCGGCAAAATTTCACCGCTATGGACGTTTACCCAACGCCCATTCCTTATGACAAGATCGGCCGGGCGTCTTCCCATCGCCACATCAACCAAATCTTTAGTTACATCCTGCCATCCCTGTTTGTTATTCATCAAGGTTCTTCCCCACGATTCGTCAGTCCAAGTTCATCTTTTTAATGATTATTCCGGCAAATAAGCGACTGCCTCAATTTCAACCCGACCACCAAGAGGCAAGGCAGCAATTTGAACAGCCGATCGCGCCGGTGGCTTATCACTAAAAAAGCTGGCATATACGCCGTTCATAGCCGAAAATTCTTTCATATCTAACAGGAAAACTGTAGTTTTCACCACGTCAGATAAATTACCCCCGGCAGCCTGCAAAACAGCCGTCAGATTCTTGAGCACCTGTTCCGTCTGCACCTCGATATCATCAGCAACCATTTGACCGATCTGAGGATCAAGACCAATCTGTCCGGCCGTATAAAGGAATGGACCAACACGGACAGCCTGTGAATAAGGGCCGACTGCAGCTGGTGCTTTCTCCGTATGAATTACATTCTTTTCCATTTTTCCTCTCTAAAATTCTACCAAGTACATTTAAGTTAATGTCACAACTATTTTTGGAAATACCTGCTTAACATCTTTGTCACCTGCTTTCCGTTTATGATACACTTTGCTAGGGTTCTTGCATAGTCAACGCTCTGGTTTGTTGAACTCAAAAAAACAATACCACACTTTCACTAACATATAATTGGGTAGATTTGAACAACCACCCAAAGTAAAATCAAAGATCGCCAGATCCCACGTGATTTTGGCGAATCTTTTATTTAGCAGGAGATAATTTCAACATGATAGATGTCAACCAGTTGCGCCGAGGCACAACATTTCTTTACGATGGAAATCTATTCAAGGTAACCGAATACAGCCACAGTAAACCTGGCCGGGGGAAAGCGAATATCCGTGTTAGCGTGCGCAATTTGCGTACTGGGGCAAATCTTCCGATCACGTTCACTTCAGGTGATCGAGTAGAAGATGTAAGACTTGACCAACGAACCTTTCAGTATTTGTATGACGACGGCCGATTCTATGTATTTATGGATAATGATACATTCGAACAGGTGCAGGTCCCCCATACGGTTCTGGAAACAGACGCCCAATATCTTCATGATAATATGGAACTGGATTTACTCTCATTCGAAGGTGAAATAATAGATTATATTCTCCCCAAATCCATGGAATTCGAAGTAGTAGAAGCAGAAAATGCGGTTGCCGGGGACACCGCCACCGGAGCAACCAAAGATGTCGTCTGTGAGACCGGACTGAAGGTTCGAACCCCCCTATTTGTACAGGTAGGAGACCGAATCAAGGTCAATACAGAATCCGGCGAATATATCACCAGGGTTTAACTCGAAAAAGCTTTGTAATTAGCTCTAAAAATCAGTTTTTAATTGGTGAAAAAACGTCCCCTGATTGGGGACGTTTTTTTCACAGATAGTTTACGCTTCTCCTCTTGAAGTGACATAATCTATTGTGATATATTATTTGCACGGTAGGGTTTGGTTCACTTTTACCTTGAGGCATTGACAAAGCAACTTTATTTATTTAGCCGCCCGGCGGCGCAATGTCTCCTGGCGGGGTTGTTCTGACGAACAGAGGAGAATTATTGATGAAGGTCCGGCATCTCTATGCAAACCATCGAATTATTCTGGTTGCAATACTCGCAGTTTTGACTATTTTTCTACTAACTGCGGCAACCACGAAAGCTGCCCCCGAGCAGTCGTGTGGATTTTCCATACAAGTTCAACGCGGGCAAACATTAGGCCAAATATCCAGGCAATATGGTGTATCTATCCAGGCGCTTATGCAGGCCAATCCGCAGATTAGAAATCCCAATATGATATTCGCTGGAAGCTGGGTTTTTATTCCCTGTGCTCCCCAAACCCCCGCTGATAGGTGTAGCAACATACATTATGTGCAGCGCGGTCAGACACTATCGCAAATCGCCTGGCGATATGGTGTTTCAGTCCAGTCAATTATGCGGGTTAATGGGATACAGAATCCGAATATAATTTACGCTGGAACTGGCTTGTGCATTCCTAACTGGTAGATACTTATCCTGGGGTAGTTTTCAACGTAGGTATTAGAGGCCGGCCGAAAACCGGCCTCTTTTGCTAACCTGCCAGCCATCTCTCAAGCCATGAAGATAAGCTGCGGCCACACGCCATCTACCAGTCAATAACAACCGGCCGACCATCTTCACGGCACTGATCACCCTAAATCCCAAAATGACCGCTCGATTCCCGAGGTGTGCATATTGTCGCCAAAACAAGACGCCACCGTAAGCAAGGTAATACCGCCGCTGCGCAGAATCCATATCACTTCCTGTGCTGACTGCGACACGGTGATAGAGATAGGCCTTGGGAACCAGACGAATCCGGTAACCTGCCTCTTTGAAGCGAATCGACCAATCCAAATCTTCATAATAGAAGAAGTATCTTTCGTCCAGCAAGCCCACAACACGCGCCGCTTGCAGGTTAACCAACATACAAGCGCCGAGCAGATAATCAACGTCATGGCTGGATATCTCCTGTTGACTATCCATTTCCCCACGGCCAGTATCCACCAGATCTAGTGTATAAGCCTGGCGACGGCCGCCTGCAAACCAGATACGATCCGGCTCCGTTTCATAATAAATCTTGGGTGATAATAACCCTATATCATCGGCCGTTTCCGCCAGCAATCGATCCAACATCTCGGGCGCGGCGAAGGCATCATTGTTTACCAACAAGGCGAAGTCGTAACCTATCTCAATTGCCAGACGTAATCCATAATTGTTTCCGGCAGCAAATCCAACATTTTGTGGTAGCTCTAGTATTTCAAATGCCGGATTTTGATAATCTCTCAAAGTCTCCACAGACTCATCGCCAGATCCATTATCAATGACCAGGATATCCAACCCTGGATTCTGCATGGCTTGTAATGCTTCTACACACTCCAAAGTGACAAATGGTTGGCGCCAGTTCAAGGTGATAGCCAATGTGCGCGGCTGTTTGTTATTAGTCACTTATGACTGGCTCCCCAACACCAGGCTATTTTTGACAAATAGATTCCAGGCCATGTCTCAGGATGACGAAGCATTGTCTCCGGTCTTCGGGTAATAATCCGTCCCGTAACGTATAAAGCGATTAACGGTGAGAGGATCAAGGTCAAATATTGATGCTGCAAAATCGAAGGGGTGTTAAGGGATTCTTGATGTCTGACCCGTACCTGCCGCGCATACTTCCCAATAGTTGCTGCATCCTGCCAAACTTTCTTACCTGTTCGCCTGTTGTGCTGATGTTGTATACTGGCCGCCGGCCAAAAATATGGCTGGAATCCCGCTTCATTCATGCGGGTCGTCCAGTCTAAATCCTGGCTTTTTCTAAGCGTGGGATCTAAACCACCAACTTGAATGATAACGCTTCGATCAACTGAAAGATTTAGTGTCGGCAAAAACGGCCGTTCTCCTGCAGGCGCTGTACTGAAAATCTCATGAAACATAGTCAGGTTATAAACCAGGTGCCAATAATTATCACCAACAGGTAAAACTCCTCCTCCAACAACTTTATGTCCCGCCTCATGTGCCTTGCGATGCTCTCTCAGCCAGCCCGGTTGCGGAATACAATCACTATCGATAAAAATCAAGAGTGTGCCCTTCGCTGCATCGATACCTAAATTACGCGCTACAGGGGCGGTCACCGGTTGGCCTGTATCGATGAACTGGACGCCAATATGATTTTTTACGAGCCCTTTATCATCACGGCCGACGACAATAACCTCATCATCATCCGAATAGCCCTCTTGATCAAGGACCTTATTCAAAACCTGATCGATCAGCGGTGAATTTAAACTAGGAATGATGATGCTGGTTTTCACTCCCCGAGACTCAGTCACAGTCATTTTCGCCAATAATCGGCCGTCTAATATCAGGCATCGTCAATATCATTTTGCCAATCTCTGTCCGGGGTTGCATAAATCAATGGCATACTCAACACGGTAACCGCGTATTTTACTATCAAGTTAAATATGAATATCTGCCCTACGACATTCCAGGGTAAAGTAAGAAAATGATTTTCAAGCCCCGGCAGAGGCCCAAAAGCCAGGACAGCAAAAACTAAGGTATCGATAGGGATAGAAATGCTGTTGCTGACCAATACTCTGGCCCATTGATAACGAGTGGTGATCTTTGTCACAAACCAATGATACACTTCCGTATCGACCAGTTCACTAACAACTTCTGCCGCAATAGAAGCGAAAACGATACGCCAAATGGGCCCCAGAATAGCACTAAATTCCGCACCAAGACCCCATGAAGGATCACTTGGGACACTCGAAACCCAACCTAAATAAAGCGCCATAAAAATATTAATTACGGCGGCGGTAATGATCAAGACTTGAGCATTTTTCTTTCCAAGGACTTTATGTACTACATCACGCAGGGTAAATGTGATTGGATAAATAAATGTGCCCATATCAACCGCCAGCCCGGCGACGATAGCGATTTTCAAGCTGGCAATGTCCGAGAGCATCTGCGCGGCGGCATAACCGGCGACTACGATGACGGCTATGCGTGGAACATTAACGGCCGCCGAATAAAGGCCCAAAGACTGGGCAGTATGAGATTGTGTTTGCATGTGAAAAAACTCCTTTGTTTTGTTCAGGCGGGTTCTGCGACCGCCGCAGTTTTCTTAAGTCGCTTTGATAAGCAACCTGACTTTAGGCCGGGTTGTCTGCCACCAGCGCAAAAGCACATAATTATAGCGAATAAATTCGCGGTATGGTCCGCCGGCTTAGCCCTTTATTAGTTTGCGACAGGCTTATGTTCTTTATACCAATGGAATAACCATGAAGCAAAGTCAAATTAGCATTATGCTATAATCCTAGTCTGAGGACGGATCCGGTTCAATCAGGTCTACTGATCGAGCATTACTAATCTTTTCAATGGCATCAGAATATTGGAAACAACAGTTCATATGAGCGACAAAACTGATCAAATCGCAAAACTCCTGTTGCAAACGGGTTCAGCCCATCATACCGCCTTTCTCGAGGTTGATGGCTACGATCCTGATTGGCCTTTATGGTATGCTGAATTTCTTCAAGAACATCTTCCCACTTTGTTGGGCAAGGAATTAACAACAGACGAACTGGCACAATTGATGGTTGAACTAGATCACCGGCACCGGATGGAAGAACCAAATACGTCTTGGCAAATTTTCTACGCTCAAAAACTCTTAGATGAATAATTGGGAGAATATCAATAAATCCGGACCATACGCACAATTAACAACAGGTAACTAACGTCGGGAAAATGGGATGCCTACAAATCTACCACCTGAATATTTCAATGCAGAGGAACGCTATAAAGAAGCGGCGACCCCTCAGGAAAAGGTAGCACGCCTTGAGGAACTGATTAGCACCGTTCCCAAGCATAAGGGTACAGATAAACTCCGTGCGGATCTTCGCAAGCGTCTATCAAAGCTAAAAGCTTCGGCCGGATCAAAAAAAGGCGTTGGCCGTCACATTTCGGAATTTTCCATCCCCAAAGAAGGCGCGGGACAGGTAGTCGTTGTCGGCCCTCCAAATTCAGGCAAATCCTCTCTAGTAACCGCCTTAACAAACGCATCCCCGGAAATATCGGCTGCGCCGTTTACAACCTGGACCCCGACACCGGGAATGATGGAGTATGATTACGTTCCTATCCAACTCATCGACACCCCACCTCTACATAGCAGTTATGTCGAACCGGCTTTTATGGATCTACTCCGGCGCAGTGATTTGCTGCTGCTTTTGTTAGATATTCAATCCGATCCACCTACGGATTTAGAGAGCTCCCTGACACTGCTCGCCGAATATAATATTCGCCCTTTAGGTGAAAGTGATGACAGCGAATTCAATCCGCGTATTTGCTATAAAGAGTTTCTTTACGCTGTTAACAAATATGATGAGGACGATGAAGAAATCTTGGCAATCCTACGAGAGTTGATGGGTGATGATCCGCCAATCTTACCGATTTCGGCCGTTTCAGGGTTTAACCTCGAGATCTTAAGCAGAGAGATATTCGAGCGATTAAACTTAATGCGCATCTATTCAAAGCCACCTGGTGAGGAACCTGATTTAACAAAGCCTTTC
>Ga0316583_10000167_pt1 | contig 16362 bp, 10 predicted proteins | sample J_170502JBrBrA_D_FD_204513 | JGI IMG/M metagenome (GOLD analysis project Ga0316583, IMG submission 204513) | Rhizosphere microbial communities from salt marsh grasses in Alabama, United States - J_170502JBrBrA | ecosystem: Host-associated > Plants > Roots > Rhizosphere | place: USA: Alabama... | reverse complement strand
GTCGATGGGCGGGAAAGTAGGGCTGCGGCCGACGGCATTTAAAAAAGCGAATTCCATAGGCTTTTCCGTGGCGGCAATTGCTGGATTTTGCGATCTCACCCAGACCCAGATAAGAAATAAGGCCGCGAAAACCAGCTCTGTTATCAGAATTTGCGTCCAGTTACTGCTAACCCACTCCCTAATAGATTGTTGGCTGTCAGTAACGCCGTTGTTAATGCTTTCCGCTGACCGCTTATATATCCAAAAGGCTGCCAGACCAACGACTACAATGGAGACGATAATCCCCCCGGTATTGTTTCCCAAAAAACCTAGGCTGCCGGCCATCCAGTAAAAGTAAGCTACCAACAGCAGGCCGAACATTTTGGTGAAAGCATAGCCGCGATCGGGCAGTTTCCTGAAAATGGTGAACGACAGAGGAAAAGCGACTGCTCCAAGCAGTAATAAGATAAACCACCAACGTAGGACTGCGAAAAATTCGGGTAGGGCCATATCGGAAAATGTTCTTCGGAAGCGCTTACCCGGCTTCCGCGATCTCCTTGACGCGATAAATTGTCACTGCCGGATCCTGATAAGCGATTTCTAGATCCCCATTGGATACCATTTGTTCGAACTTGGCGATACCTTGCGGCTGATAATAAGCACGCTCCAGATCGCCGACGTAGAGATATGAGACATCGTACTTGTCCAGAATAGAACGCACTTCTTGAATGTCTACGCTGTTGAACAATGTATTCACATCCTGAATACGCCGGCTTACAAAATCGCCGGGTAACACCGCGCGCTGCTGCCGCTGGTGCCAATCCCAGCCAATGATTGACGGCAGGCCGGTATACATGGCAACGCGGTTGCCGATCGAGCGATAGGGATTACTGCTGTGTGCCTCGGCGATCACGGGTGAACCATCGATGTTGCGCTGCATCCAGCGCAGCGCCTCATAATCATTGGCCAGATCGATGGTCACACTGTTTCCGGCATAATCTGTATCGCCGTAATGAACGTAGGGCATGAAAGCCATACCATCCAGTGTGTTTGGTACCTCGGGATTCATACGAATGTCCCATTTCGCTTTCGTGGCCAGAATGGGGTATAAGGCCGCTGCCGCCAGCAGCAGCGCCAGGACGACCTGCCAGATGCGTTTACCCGTCGTTTTGTTTCTGAGCACTTGCCAACACCAAACCGCGGTCGCTCCGCAGCAGACACTAAGCAGGAGCCAGGCCTGCAAGTAGAACTTGAATACGGTGTTCATACGGCCGATATCGCCATCTAAAACGATGATTTCTACAAGCAATGTCAGGCCCAGGGCACAGGCGATCAGAATTAAGACCGTACGCCGTGCGGCGTCGATCCCCGGTCGCAGCCCTAATAATCCGGCCACAATAATGAGAGTCAGGGCGATGGGTGCGATCCAGTAGCCGCGTAACACCATTAAAATTAACAGCACCAGATAGAGGATCAGGGCCGCAACGATCGGCCAGGCGATGGGTTCCAGGTTTTGCAAATCTTCTTGCGTCCATGTTAGGGCCCAGGCACGGAACTCGATTATTAAGAACGTGATCACGAAGAAAAGGAATAGACCATAAATGATCAAATAGTTAGTCGCGTGGCTGTAAGAGCCGGGCCACAAGGAGAAGGAAGTGTAGCCTATGCCGTAATTGGCCGTATATGGCCAGAAGGTAAGAATCGAGAGGCTGACCAATAACGCGATCAACACGAGCGACTGGCCAATAGTTCCCAGGTCGATACTGCCGCGACGCCGGTAGACATAGAAAATCACCGCCAGGCTGCCAATGACCAGGTAGGTCGGCCAATCCCAGGTATTTGTCGCGCGCAAGACGCCGATAGCCAAACCGCCGGCCAGCCACTGCAAACCGTGCTCCCACCATGATACCGGTTTGGATTGCAGGTCGCGCAGCCCTCCGGGCGGGTTTTGCAGAACCAGGGCAATCGCCCAGCCAAGGGCCAGCAGCTGCAAGGGCATGCTTATCATATGTGCATGCAGATCGCCATATAGGAATGTAAAGAAAGGGAATTCCGTGATCGGGGCGGCTTCGCCTTCCAGGTAGTTGAGCGCCCGCGTTGCATTCCAGAACCAGTCGCCGGGATAGATAGGCGCCTGCGCGCCGCTTAATACCTTAATTGCCCCATCGGCCATTCGCGCAACATTGCCGATAAGGGGTATATTTTGCAGCGAACTGGCCCCGGCGCTGAACCAGGCGTTAATCAATACGCCAACCTCAGCCAGATTGCCAACCAATACAGCCAGAGTCATTCCTGTCAGACCGGCCCCCAAACCGCCTGAGCTCATCCCACTGTCGACGACAAGCGCGTCATCCTCAACCATCTCCAGCTTACCCATGTGTGTGGAGTCACTTCTTCGTTGGCGATAGACAACCAGGCCATAGGCTAGGCTAAACACCCCAAAACCTGTAAAACTGTAAAGCATGGGCAGAATAAGATTGTAAGCCAGGGTGGGTACAATACCTAACAATTTTGCCAGCACACCGACGAATACAAACCCATAATAGTAATAGTTGATGTAACCTCCGGCGTACCAGGGATCATAAGGTGGAAAAGTGGTCGATTTGAGGACGGCCGTGAAGTACGAGAGGTCCATGGGCTTTTCGCCGCCCCAAATTACATCCCACACGTCAGGATTGCCCAGGCGGATACCGATTTGCAGCATATAGAGCAAAAGGCCGACCATTTCCAGGGTTAACAACAGGGACCAATTTTGGCGAACAAAGGCGGTGATTTCCTGCCGGCGGCGCCAGAAGATGATCAGGTTAAGCAGGCCTATCAGCGCAATGGACAGGAGGATGGTCTGGCGTGAGTGGGCCAACCATCCAAAGCTGGCTGCCAGCCAGGTAAGATAAGAAATCAGAAGCAGGGATAGGATTCTAGCTAAGGAATAGCCCCGGTCAGGGAGACCCCTGAGGATGACAAAAGTCAGCGGGAAGACCAACCAACCCAAGACTATTACTGCGATCCACCAGACTACGGCGGCCAGTGCCGGATGTTGTGAGAATAAACCATCGACAGCAAAAAGATCATCAAAAGTCCCGTTTTCTTGTTGTATGGTTCGAGCTTCGGCCGAAAGCAGCAGCCCATTTGGCGCTTGGGTGGCTTCCAGCGGGTTCATGATAATTACCTGGCTCAAATCCACACTGCCCAAAATTTCGCGGACCTTTTCGGGGTCATACGCTTCCGTCTTTTCAAATATCCACACGGGAGGGTGATCGTATACGCTAAAAGCTTCTTCCGCGGCCAGATCGCCAGGTGGGGGCCAACCAACTGCCGGCTCTTCGCCCCAGCCGATTTGTCCCGTTGTATCACTTAAATAAAGCGGCCCGATTCTTAAATCCGCATTTTCCTGGTACACCAGTTCAAAACCTAGATCGCCGCTGAACAGCCCCTGATAGTAACGCATCATGAGCGGATAGGTAAGCGGGAGTCTGGGCAGGGACCAGATCGCGCGCTGGCTGCTGATCATTAAATAATCCGCCTCATCCATCCAGGCCAAGACTTCTTCCAACTTCTGCGGGATGTCTGGCCCGGTCACCGGCCGCTGGCCTCCGGTAACTTCGGTGTAGTAGGAGCCGTAAGCATTTCGACCCTGTGTCCCCACGGGTAATAAATCATCCCAATGCTCGTTTGCCAAAATCGAGGTTCCGGCGCGGATGGGACTGCCTTCTTCCAACCTGATGGTCAACAGGCCGGATTGACCCTCTTGTAGATGTACAGGTGGGAGGGGACTTGAAAATGCTTGGCGTTCATTGGTGACCGTCTCCAATATCCATTGACCGGCTTCAGAACCGTCCAGACCGATACTTAAGGTTCTAGGGGTCCCTTCAATACCTCCCGATTCGTCGTTGGCGATGTAGTTAAGGCGAATGCCGGTCACGGTGCCCTCTTCCGGAAAGCTGAAATCCAGCAACAAGGGGACGCCTCCAACCTCAAAGTAATGCTCTTTAAGCGGCAAGTTGAGTTCGCGCGCCTCACCGCCTGCATCGTAAAGCAGCGTTGCCCCGCTGGGTACATTCTCAAATATCCAGTCTGAGGCAGAAACGCGTGTTACCGGCTGGCGGTAGATATTGCTGAAAGCATTGGCCCACAGGAAGCTTGGTACGATCACCAGAGCCATGGTTCCGGCCACGGCCAGTTTCTTAACTGGCTGGTGCGATGATGAACTGCGAGCCCGGTCCCAGAGGGCAAAGAGCGCCCAGGCGGCTAGCAGCAGTAGGGTCGGGTAAATGGGTAGAAAATAACGGATCGACTTGACCCAGCGCGTGCCCATGAAGAGCAGATATCCCAGCGACCAGATGACGGGAATGGCGTGGTTCATCCAATCCGGCCGAAAACGGACTATGCGCCACAAAGCCCAGAATAGACCCAAAAAGGCAGCGATCCCAGCGCTCAGCCCCATGCCGTAGAGCACCATATTCGTGATTGGAAACAGGAGGGGGGTGCGATCAGTCCACTGTAATGCCGGCGGGAACGAAGCTTCCGGTTCCTGCAAACGCTGGATTTCGGCCATGTTGGCAAGCCACATATCGTTTAGGCCAATGATGGAACGCACGGCCGTGCTTATCATCCCCGGTTCAGCGCCGGTATCGGCTAATACCTGCTCCCTGGCCAGCGCCGCGTCAGTAAAGGCGTAGGGCTGGGCCACGCGAAAGGTAAGAATGGATATGACCGCCGCCAAAGCTACGCCGAACACCGCCCGATTGAGATCGATGCCTGGCAGTGCTCGCAGAGATGCCAGGGTTGGCATCTTGATTTCATTTCTTCTCAACAGCCAAAGAAATGCAGCGACAACAATCATGCCCGCTAGTGGGGCTATGTTGACTCTTGAGGCCGCCGCCAGACCCAATCCTATGCCGAACAGGATATACCAGAGGGCGCGCCACTCTCTGGATTCATTCCCTAGGGTCGAGGCGCGTACGGCCGTGTAGAGCGTCATCGTGGTGAGGCCGGCAGCCCAATTATCCATGGTGAAGAAATGCGACTGCTGAATCGGCATCACAGCAAAGGCCAATAGTAATGCCCCCAGGAGCCCAACCCGCCAATCATACAAGCGCTTCCCAATTAAAAATGTGAAAAAGATTGAGAGCATGTCCAACAGCCCGGACATAAACCGGCCCAACAAATGTATCCCATCATAGGCGGTGAAATTATTTGCACAAAGGGTAAGGTCCGGGTTATCCAGCAGGCTGCAAAGTGAATTAGCCCCTTCAGCGATGTAGCGTATGACCGTCATCGGGAAATTACCGTAGACGTAAAAAGTCTGCCCGAAGTTATAGGGGTTTAATGTGGATTCAGAGGTGCGAAAATAGGTGAGTGGATCGGAAACAGAATGCAAAGAGCTGGCGACGATCGTTAGAAATCGCTCGTCGGGGTGCAGATGATAATTTTCATCCCAGTTCAATCCGCTAAAGCGAAAACAAGCGCCGGCAAGGAGCACCAGTATCATGAGAAAAACGGAAACTGATTCCCAGCTGAAGCTGCGCCGTTTTAACTCGTTTTCTGTTGTTTCCTCCGCAACCTGACTTTCCAACGATGTGTTGGTCTCAACCAGGTCTTTATCTTGATCAGCCATAGATGTCTGTCACGCCCACAGCGGGTTCCTTCTTCACTTTCTTTTATACACGGATGCTTAGCACAAAGCGTTGTCATTCGTTAAGACGTTGTGAGCGTGCACAAATCCCAGATTGTAACCAACCTCCGTTCAATCGCCGAATGACTTAACCGCTGCTTGAGGATTAATTTAGGTTTTATTGCATGTTGTGGCTGGTAGATGTTTATCCTGATCAGTGGGTGATAATGTTGAATAATGCTAGGCGTAGATATTGCCACCGGATAGTAGAATTAGTTCTTCCAGAGCAGCACGGTTGCAAATCGAGAATCGACGGCCTTCTAATTTCACCCATCCCGAGCGCCGGAAGCGGCCCAGTGTTTTGTTGATACTCACACGTGTTGCGCCTGTCATTTCCGCCAGGTCCGTTTGGGTCAACGAGAGATCAATTGTCGTGCAGCCGTTCGCCTCTTTACCATGTTCATCTGCCAGACGCAGTAAAGTGCGCGCCAGACGGCCGGAGAGGTCTAAGAAGAAAATATCGCTGAGCTGGCTGTTTAAGCGCCGGATATGTTTGGCCATTGTTTGCAATACATGCATGGCAAAATCGGGGTTGCTGCTGAGATAACGGCGAAAATCTTCGCGATGAAGCGTTAATGTATCTGTGGTTTCCAGAGCTTCGGCCGTCGCTGAGCGCGGTGAGTCATCCAGCAGCGCCAGTTCACCAAAAAAATCTCCAGCTCCTAGAATAGCCAATAAAGCTTCCTGCCCATCCTTAGTGGAATAACTGATCTTCACTTTGCCCTGGCTGATGATATAAAGCAGGCCGCCAGGATCTCCGTGGTGAAAAATAATTTGACCTTGATTAAAGCGGCGTAAAACCAGGAGAACAGCAAGTTCCATGATCTCTTCTTTAGAGAGATGGGTAAAGAAAGGTACCGCTTGCAAGGCTTGTGCTGCCTGTTCTGTTTGATCCTTCATTCCTATCCCCTTTCGATCGCAAGGTAGGTGTTCCAGGTATCTCCCCTGAATTGATGCTTAATTATGGCCTGTCATCTGAATGTGTGCCTGTTGTTTCTTGTTTTAAGGCGTCTGCTGCTTCCTCAAGAGCCCGTTGAACGGCTTGAAAATCGTCAATTGGTGCGCTTCCCTGGGCAAATCCGGCATTTCCGCCGCCGGATCCTGCCCCCAGTGCTTTAATTGTAATTTGCAAGAGCTCTTTCATCATGCCAGAGGCGTCGGCCGAGCGGGTAAACAATAGATGTGTGCGTTCACCGACCGATCCTAATAAGGCAATAATGCCTTTCTCTCGCGTAAGATGACCAGCAATGCCCCGCAGCTGGTCATTGTACTCACCTGTAAAGAGATGCACAATTAGAGTATTCTCGCCGATCTTCTGTCCCGTCTGCAACAATTCTTGTGCTTCTCGCTCTTCAAGTTGATCTTGCAAGCTTTTCAGTGCGCGCCGCGACTCTTTTTCGTTTTCTTGCAGCTTGGTCACGGAGGCGCTTAAATCGGCCGTTCCCGTGGTTAACTGGGAGGTTAATTCGTTCACCACAGTATTTAGGGAGCGATAATGGACGAGCGCTCTCCGGCCGCAGGAAAAATGAATACGTGTTTTCTTGTTGCGCGATTCAGTTTTTCTGATCTTGATCAGACCGACTTCTCCTGTCCTGGCCACATGAGTTCCGCCACAAGCCGTCAGGTCAAAATCCAGGATGTCGATGAGACGCAGCTTTTCCTGTCCATTTTGAGGGATTTTTCGCAGCTGTAAAGTCTCTGCCCCTTCGCGCGTTGTCCAGCGCACGACCACGGGGCGGTTCTGCCATACAATCTCGTTCGCCAGATCTTCTGCTTCATCGATTAATGATTGTTCGATTGTCTCCTGATCTAAATCAATCGTAACGGTATCTTCGCTAAGATGAAATCCAACCGTTTGGGCTCCGGCCAGTTGAATAAAGGCTTGGGAAAGTATATGCTGCCCGGTATGCTGCTGCATATGGTCAAAACGCCTTTCCCAATTGATAACGGCCGATATTTCTTTTGTTTCCGGGAGTCCTTTCAGGGTGTGTACGATTGCCCCATCCTGCTCACGTACCGAGACATTTGTGACTGGGATATCATTAATTGTCCCCGTGTCAAATGGCTGCCCACCTGATGTCGGATAGAAGTAAGTCTTGTCTAGAGTGACGTAACTACCTTGCTCGTCCTGATATATTTCCGTCACCAGGGCTGAAAACTCGGCCGTATAAGAATCTGTGTAATAGGATCGGTCGTTCATCTCTCGAATTCTATCATTTTAATCGAGCTGTGGCGTTAATACCATCCAAATGTTGATCTCTAAAATTTAAAATTTTCTCACATCTTCATGAAAGCCATATGCTCAATGCCCGTCTTTATCGGAGAGACTTCCTGGTTCGACTGGCGAAAGGAATTTGTTAAACTCCATTTGACGATGTACGAATTCCTGGCCCGTTATTATGATCAAATCCACGCGTCCTTGACGGCCGATCTGCCCTTTGTGCTAAACCTGGCCAAAGAGAGCGGCGATCCTATACTCGATTTAGGGTGTGGCACCGGTCGGTTGCTCTTTCCTTTAGCGAAAGCGGGAAACCAAGTGACGGGGGTGGATAATTCAGCACAGATGTTAGCCATTGCTACTACCCGCCTGGCCGCCCAGCCGGAAGAAGTTCGCGGGTTGGTCACATTGTGGGAGAAGGACATTCGCAGCCTGCTCCCGAATCATACCGACACAAGGTTTTCCCTCGCTCTCCTCTCCTACAATACTTTACTGCATATTCAAGAAAGAGAGATCGGGGATATGCTGAAGCGTCTTGCCGGTTTGCTGTGCTCGGGAGGAAAGTTATTTATCGACGTGGAAAACCCCTTTCTCTTGGCAGAAGCTGCTTATCCGCAAGAGGCGGTCTTTGAGACCAGCTTCCTGGACGAGGTTACCCAGCAGCGTGTAGAGCAGTGGAGCCAGTCCGAGTTGGATACCAATGCGCAAACCCTTACCGTCACCTGGCAGTTTCGAATCCAGGACAGAGAAGCGGAATCACCAACGGTACAGATCGTCTATTATTATCTTTACCCACATCAAATTTTGCTGCTGCTGCAGCAGGCCGGATTCCGTCTGCTGCAAATGATGGGAAGTTATGAAGGAGAGCGATTCCAGGAAGATAGTGAAAGGTTTTTACTAATAGCGGGTTTGCCGGAGTAGTCGTCAAAAATTGCCGGCAAGGAATAATTACAAACGAAGGCTCATTTCTGGTTCAGGGTCTGTATCCGCCAGTCTCAAGCGTACAAATAGCCAGGGGGCGTAGTACGCCGCCCAAAATGCCAACAGGAAGTACTGGATAAATCTAAGTGGGAGCACCAGGGATAGTGGATCATCAGGAACGATCATGCCAAATCCCTGCCAGACCACAACCGTGGTGATAATTCCCACAAGATAGCGAACAATACGTTTGCCAATTGGCCCATCGGCGCGAAACCTTATTCGGCTGTTTTCCAGGACGATGCCCACACTAAATCCCAGGAGAATGCCTATACCAGAGGACATCTCTTTATAACTGGCCAGTTCTGCTTCCGGAATATAGGAGGCCCAAGGGACAGATAAATTCGGTTCGCCGATAAGAAAGAGCATAATCAGGTAAATGACGCACAATACAAAAACGACCATTAAGGCGATGAACATGCGCTGGCCCAGTATGCGTTTCTTGAAGCGTTTGACAATCCGGCGGTCCCAGAGGATTACTAGCGCCAGCAAAATGCCGCCTACCAGGAATCCACCCAGCACGTCTTGAGGAAAATGGGCTCCGAGATAAATCCTGCTCAAAGCCATGAGCAGAACGAGGATCCCTGCAGCCAGCCAAATCCAAAAACCACCAATAAGATAGGCGACAAGAAAATATAGGGCCGTCGCATACTGTGTATGACCGCTGGGTATGCCATAGCCTCCTGTTTTCTCTAACCCTACTTGTGGATCGATCCAGAATGGACGAGGTTGGCGCAAGGCATGTTTGAGCATCGTGTTAACAACCACAGCGAAAAATAACAGGTAGCCCATCATGCGGCCTGCTTTTTTGTTTATGCACCAATAGACCAGAGTGAGAATGACGAGATAGAATTCTTCCCTGCCAAGACTGGATACCCCTAGGAAGAACCCTTGGAGTTGGGGCCAGGTTGTTTGCAGCCAGCGGATAAACTCCAGGCCTGTCTCATAAATGTTTTCCATTTATTTCTTCTTGGCGATTTTTTCCGTTGTGCTTTTACTTCAAATTTGAACCTTCCAACGTAAATTCTAAAGCTAAATGCGCGTGTTCGCCAATTTAAATCGCTTTTACCTTCCGGTCTTTTGCGGCCTTTAGTCTGAATGAATTGATTGAATCGTTAGCTGAAGAAGGTAGGATGACTCGATAATGTGAGTTTGATTTAGTAACTTTCACGTTACAGGTTTTGCGCCCCTTACCTGGCCGATTATAATCAGAATAAATATTTAATTTATAAACCAATTAGAGCAGTCCATGATATGCTATTAGATAGTCTTCTTGCTTTTGTTCTGGTTTTTGGCGACTATGAACATTGCAAGCCGGCCAATAACTCGCGGAGGGATAATTATGTCAGCGAAAATACTTGTGATTGAAGATGAAGAACGCATCCGCCAATTTTTACAGCGCGGATTGAGTTTTGAAGGGTATCGTGTAGATACGGCTGAAGATGGTCAAACCGGTCTGGATCTCGCGCGCGATAATCCTCCGGACCTGGTCCTTTTGGACGTGATGTTACCGGGGATTGATGGGCTTGAGGTATGTCGACGTTTACGCGCGGTTAGCGAGGTACCGATCCTCATGTTGACCGCTAAAGAAGCTGTTGAAGATCGCGTGGCCGGCCTGGATGCCGGTGCGGACGATTACCTGGTCAAACCATTTGCCTTTGACGAGTTGATGGCCCGCGTCCGCGCTTTATTACGGCGTGCGCAGCCGGCACAGCCCCAGGTTTATCGTTTTGCCGATCTGGAATTGGATACCGGAACACGTCAGGGACGGCGCGGCGGGCAGACTTTTGATCTGACGGCCAAAGAATATGAATTGTTAGAGCTGTTTATGCGCCACCCGAGACAAGTTCTCACGCGTGAGATCATTTTTGACCGGGTTTGGGATTACGACTTTGGCGGTGAGAGTAACATCATAGAGGTTTATGTACGTTATCTGCGCCAGAAGACTGAGGAAGGCGGCTTGCCGCGATTGATACATACGGTACGCGGAATTGGGTATGTCTTACGTGATGAGGCCACCGTATAGTGGATGGTTAACCTTTGTCGATTCAAAATCGCCTGCTCATAATCTATACGATCATCTTTTCGGTTGCGTTCGTCGTTTTCGCGGTGATCGTCTACGAACTGCCCCGTGCTCGAATTTTGGCGCAGATCGATCGTGATCTTGAGGCATTAGCGACAGAGGTCGTCCGGCCGGGTTCGTTACCGGAAGTATTAGAAACTTTTGAGACGGCATCAACGCTGGTTGTTGTTGCCGATGAAAATGGCGAGATTGTGGCCCGTTCCCGCAATCTCACTATGTTTAATGACTTACTCGATCCAAATGCCGATCCATTTACAGAATCGTTTGGAGTTGTGCAGCATGGCGATACTCAGCTGCGCGTTTACACAGTTCCGCTGCCTGACCCAGAGGAACAAGGAACACACTATTACTTACAGGTGGCTCGTTTGCTGGATACGTACGAGCATCTGAATAGAGTATCTCTAACCGCATTACTGATTGGTTTCGCTGCCGCTACGGCTTCCTTGTTCGTCGCTGTCCTTCTTACTCCCGGCCTATTTAAGCCGCTGGAGGATATCGCATCCGTCGCCCGGCAGATTACACGGGCAGATGATTTGAGTCGTCGTGTTCCCTATGCCAACCGCCCCGATGAAATTGGCGATCTGGCTCGTGCTTTTAATCAGACCCTGGAACGCTTGGAGCGTCTCTTTCGCACACAGCAGCGGCTTTTGGCCGACGTTTCGCACGAACTACGCACACCATTAACAACTATTCGTGGCAATCTCGACCTTATTGAACGAATGGGAGAGGCAGATCCAGAGTCGATCAGCGCTATCCAACTTGAAATTGAACGAATGACGCGCCTGGTGGGAGATTTGCTCTTGTTGGCTCGTGCTGATTCAGGGGGATTGCCTCTTGATCGTAAGCCTGTTGAAGTGGATAACCTTCTCTTTGATATCTACCGCCAAGTGGCATTACTTAATTCTCCCGTGGATGTGAAACTGGTCGAGGTTGATCAAGTTACAGTGTTGGGAGATGCCGATCGTTTAAGACAGCTTTTCCTCAATCTTTTAGAAAATGCTATTAAGTACACGCCCGAAGGAGGGAGTGTCGAGCTGAGTTTATCAAAGCAGAATGATTGGACTCAATTTGAAGTATCAGATACTGGAATCGGCATTCCTCCAGAAAATCTTTCCCATATATTTGACCGCTTTTACCGTGTCGATAAAGCACGCGCGCGTGCCCATGGCGGATCCGGGTTAGGCTTGTCGATTGCTAAGTGGATTGCTACGGCACATGGGGGGACGATTCGCGTGACGAGCCAACTTGGTGAAGGTACGACATTTACAGTCACTTTACCTATCTATGATCCTGCCCCCAAGCCGCTAGTAGTGGAGGCAAAACAGCCAGAAAAAACGCGCCCTAGCCTACGTGGTTTAGGGACCAACTTTAGACGGGGCGCTTAACCTATCTTTTCCAGAATCAAGGGCCAAATCCTGGCTTTACTTTTTGCGGCTGATGAGCATATAAAGACCGATGCCGATTATCAACAATGGCCAGAATATCGCTCCACTGATCCAGTGAAATAATCCGATTTCACTGAAGAGGAAATAAACACCTAGCAGAATAAGAATTATGCCGATGGTGGCCGGTTTTCCGAGCTGTCTCGCTCCAGAATGCATCGATTCGCCGAACTCGTTCAGATTCTTCTGAATAACTTCGCTGTCGGCTATAGCGCCATCTTCCCCTTCAGGCATGACGATCCACAGAATTAAATAGATTAGAAAACCGATTCCGCTGGCGAGGATGAGGACGATAAATGCGAGACGTACCAGGACGGGGTCGATTTCCAGATAGTTAGCCAGACCTCCACATACACCGGCAACTATTTTGTCGCTGCTGCTGCGGGTCAGCCGTTCTTGGGCCATAATCTAAACCTCCACTCTCTTCGATCTAACCTCTATACGTTCCCTAACTAAGAAAGTTGCTGGTCAGATTGGTCCTCATTCTTCTTGGCTTGCAATCAGTAGTGGTTGAGTGGGGGATTAGGCATCCTGGAAAGGCTATCTGTTTTTGTTATACTGCCAGGTTGGAATTTTAATGAAGGATTTTTATTTCTTGAATTTGTTTAAAGTAGACTAGAAATTATGAACAGGAGCACATCACCAGGACTGGGACAATGGATTTCCATTACGGTCATGGTAGCTGTTTCACTCTTCTTGCTCTATAAGCTTTACCAGTACGCAGGCGCCCGCTCTTATTACCCTGTTGGACTGGATGTGGCCGGTGTTGACGTTGGAGGATTAACCAGAGAAGAGGCCAGTGAAAGGATCACCAGCCGATATCTAGAAGCACCAATCACTATTTATCATGGTGAGGATTCCTTCGAGATCGATCCCAGTGCCGCGGAGTTTACGCCCGACATTGAAACGATGTTAAGTGAGGCTGATTTTCAGCGCACACAACAAGACTTTTGGTCTGGTTTCTGGGGTTATTTATGGGGACGCCCCGTAGAAGTTGAACCGGTTCCCTTGCGAGCGGCAATCAATCGAGATGTTCTGCGAAACGCGCTGACCGAAATCGCCAACCTGGCCGATCAGCCCGCGCAACCTCCCCAACCTATCCCCTCGACATTGAGCTTTCAATATGGTTCATCGGGCACGGAAACTAATATCGAGGCAAGTTTGCCTGATGTTGAGGCTGCGCTTCACCGTCCCAGTAATCGTGAGGCGCGCTTGGTGGTTGAACCTCGCGAAGCGGAACGTCCGGATATTAACCTGTTAACCAGGCTTCTGGTGAATCGACTCCAGGTTTTTGAGCAGGAAACCGGCGGCGTGGCAAGCGTTTTTATTATGGATTTGGACAACGGCCGTGTTGTTCCGATCAACGAGAACGTAGCGATGTCCGGAATAGACTTGATGCGTATCCCAATTGTGTTGGAGACATATCGCACCCTCGATCAATTTCCGACGCTGACCCAACGTAAATTAATCTCTGATACCCTTATATTGAATCCGGAGCCCGACAGCGCCAATCAGCTGCTTAATGTAATAGCCGGCGAAGATGACATGTACGGCGGAGCGCAAATTGTCACCGAGTCCATGCAAAGATTGGGGCTGGCCAACACCTTTATGGCGGCGCCATTTAACGCCCCCTTACTGGCCGGCACAACAGCGCCCGAAACCCCCGCGAACTCTGTGGAAGAATTAAGAACAGTGCCTAATCCGGCAATTCAGTCCACGGCTGAAGACATCGGGATGCTGCTCTCAATGATCTATTATTGTGCCCAAGGATCGGGCGGAACATTGATGGCGGCTCATCCGGATCAGATCACGCCCGATGAATGTCAGCAAATTCTCGATTATATGGAACAAAATCGCATTGGCAGCCTTTTGGAAACGGGCGTGCCCCCGGACGCTGACATTGCGCACCGTCATGGCTGGATCAGTGACACCCATGGGGATGCTGCCCTGGTCAAATCTCCCGGAGGCGATTACGTTATTGTCGTCTATCTATACAAGCCTGATTGGTTGGAATGGGAACAAAGTTCTCCCCTCATGGAAGAGATATCCCGCGCAACCTACAATTACTTCAATTTCGATAATCCTTATTTTGGAGAATCGGATACGGGTTAGAAAACCGTACCGTATTCATATCGTCCATTTTTTATGCTAAAAGCTATTCAAAAAATCCTCCTGATTATCTTAATAACCGTCGCTGCCGGATATTTGGCGTACGAGGGATTTCTTTATTACCGGAGCCGTGATCAGATGCCGCCCGGTATGACTGTGGCCGGAATAGACGTAAGCGGCATGAATCTCGAAGAAGTTGAAGAAGCCCTCAATGAGCATTATCTGTCCCCGATTTTTATTAGCAATGAAACGGAGAGAGTCGAGGTAAATCCCGCGGATTTTGGTTTTGTGCTTGACATGGACTATATGTTGGGCGAAGCTGAAGCGTTGAGTAAACCCAAAGAAGAATGGCAGGCATTTCTTGAGTTCGTTGTCGGCCGTTCCCTTTCCCCTGTTTCCGTCGAGTTAAGGGCTACCCATGATCGTGAAGCTTTGCAGCGCGAAATTGAAACTTTGACCAGCTTTATGGACAGCCCCGCCACGGGCCCGCGCTTAATTGAAGAGACAGAATCTTATGAGATGGGGAAGGCGGGTTTTGTCACGGATGTTGACGCCAGTTTGGCTCTTGTTGAGGCCGCCTTATACGAGCCCTTTCAAAGAGAAGTTCAGCTTGTGATCATTGATCAGGAACCAAAAGCGTTCGATATGGCCATGCTTGAACAATCTATCGACCGTGAGATTCAAGGCTTTGACGGTTTGGGAAGTTTTTTCATCCTTGATTTACAGACCGGAGAGGAGTTGGGCATCAATGCCGATGTTGCCTTATCCGGCTTAAGCGTGGTCAAGATCGCCATTCTTTTGGAGACTTATCGTGCAATAGATACTGAACCCAATTCCGATCAGGCAAAGTTGATCGCCGAAACGGCCGAACATTCCGGAAATTACAGCGCCAATCTACTCCTGGACGTTGTTGCCGGCATGGATAATGCTTATCTTGGCGTGGATATCCTGACCGAATCGATGCAGCGCCTGGGCCTGGAAAACACATTTATCGTCACGCCTTATGAAGAGCCGAATCGTGCCGGTAAGGAGACCCTAATCACACCTGCGAATTCAGTGGCTGACTTAATAACTAACCCGGATCCAACCATGCAGACAACGGCCGAAGATATGGGCACGCTCCTGGAGATGATTTACCACTGTTCAAAAGGTGGGGGTACTTTATTGGCGCTGTATCCGGAAGAATTGACTCCTGGAGAATGCCAGGCCGTGATTGATTCCCTCAGTAAGAACATGGAAGCTTATCTGATTCGCTATGGGGTGCCTCCGGATACCGTCGTTTCACACAAACACGGTTGGGCCGGTAACACGCATGGTGACGCCGGGATTGTCTTCTCTCCCGCCGGAGATTACATCATCGTTGAATACCTGTCTCAACCTCAAACTGATTGGCTGGTGCATGATACCAGTTTCCCGCTGCTGCGCGAAGTATCTCGTGCGGTCTATAACTATTTCAACGTCGACGCCCCTTATTTTGGTGTGCCGGATTTGGGTGGGGATGCTGCTGACGAGTCTGCGCCTGCGGATGAAGAAACAGGAGAAGAAGCTGTCGAGGAAGGTTCGGTCGAGGAAGAAACGGACACGGGAAGTGAAATCGATATTGAAGAGGTGACGCCGACTCCTCCGCCGGAGGATGGGGCGCTGCCGCCGGGTGTTGAGGCATTTATCTTACCATTTGATTGGTTTAGCTAAGAATCTATTTGAATTCTGTTTTGGACGCCTGGTGCACGCTCTTAATCAAAACTCCTAAGTTTCAACCTTCCTGACTTGAGAGATTGGTTGAATAAACAACCACTCTTATTCAATTGGTAACTTTAGCTGCCTGACTTGTAGAACCTCCAGATTACTCACACCCACCCCCAACAGGCGAATATATTGA
>Ga0316583_10000166_pt1 | contig 16369 bp, 15 predicted proteins | sample J_170502JBrBrA_D_FD_204513 | JGI IMG/M metagenome (GOLD analysis project Ga0316583, IMG submission 204513) | Rhizosphere microbial communities from salt marsh grasses in Alabama, United States - J_170502JBrBrA | ecosystem: Host-associated > Plants > Roots > Rhizosphere | place: USA: Alabama... | reverse complement strand
TTGCCTTCTTGCACCTCGCTTCGATCCGTCTGATGCTGCGAAAACTATGCAATCCCGCATGAAGTTTCAGGACAGACACTAAGCCTCTAAGAATTAAGAGTGGAGTGAGGCTGAACCAGGGGAAGAAGTGGAAATAGTGAAAGCGCCGCGCATACCCGCCCCTCGCGCAACCCCATTGCAAAGCGTTCGCGAGAAGAGCATCAAGCGCCTCCCATGACCTCGTCCCGTTCCGCTTCGCGACGCGCGCGCCAGCCCGGCCGCGGCAAGCCGTCCCATTCCCGCGCCCCGCACGAGCCGGGGCGGGCGGCGGCCGCCGCGCACGCGGAGCATGACGACCACCAATATACGCTCAGCCATCAGGAAATCCTGCCGATCGTCATCGGCGTCATGCTGGCGATGTTCCTCGGCGCGCTCGACCAGACCATCGTCGCCACCGCGCTGCCCACCATCGGCCAGCACTTCCGCGACCTCGGCGATCTCTCCTGGGTGGTGACCGCTTATCTCATCGCCGGCACGACGGTGATGCCGCTCTACGGCAAGCTCTCCGACATGCACGGTCGGCGCGTGTTGATGCTGGTCGCGGTCAGCCTGTTCGTCATCGGCTCGGTCGCCGCGGCGCTGGCGCCGAGCATGACCGCGCTCATATTCGCGCGCGGCTTCCAGGGCCTCGGCGGCGGCGCGCTGATGGCGCTGGCGCAGACCATCATCGCCGACATCGTGTCGCCACGCGAGCGCGGGCGCTACCAGGGCTATATCGCCGCGGTATTCGCGACCTCGTCGGTGGGCGGGCCGGTGCTGGGCGGCTTCCTCACCGAGCAGGTGGACTGGTCGCTGATCTTCTGGATCAACGTGCCGCTCGGGCTGATCGCGTTCGGTATGGTCTGGGTCGTGCTGAAGCGCGTGCCCTTTCACCCGCGCAAGCACACGCTCGATCTCGCCGGCGCCGCGCTGATGATGCTGGCGGCGATCGCGATGCTGCTGGCGCTGTCGTGGGGCGGGCGCAAGTTCGACTGGATCTCGTGGCAGATCGCCGCGCTGTTCGTGGGCTCGCTGGTGCTGTGGGCGCTGTTCGGTTGGCGCCTGGTAACGGCGGAAGAACCGTTCCTGCCGCTCACCGTGCTCGGCAATCCGGTGGTGCGCAGCGCGGCGTTGGCCGGCGCCTGCAACATGTCGACGCTGGTCGGCATGACCATCTTCGTGCCGCTTTATTTCGAGGTGGTGCTGCACCTGTCGGCGAGCGAGTCAGGCCTGGCGCTGATCCCGCTGATGGCCTCGACGGTGGTGCTGTCGACCGTCACCGGGCGGGCGATGATGCATGTGAAGCACTACAAGCGCATGCCGTACCTCGGTATCTCGATATCGATCCTCAGCCTTTGCGCGCTCGCTGCCTGGCCGACCGCGCTGCCGATCTGGGGTGTGCTGTTGCTGCTGGCCTGCGTCGGCTGCGGCCTCGGCAGTCTGTTCCCGATCTCGACCGTGTGCATGCAGAATGCGGTGGTGCAGCGCCAGATGGGCATCGCCACCGCCACGGCCAACTTCTTCCGCGCGCTGTTTGCGGCGCTGGTGGTGGCGATCCTCGGCGCCATCGTGTTGAGCGGGCTCGGCGGCGGCACCGGCGAAGCGGTGGAGACGCTGGCGCGTGCCTCCTCGCTGCCGACGCTCGAACATGCTTTCCGCTACGTATTCCTCGCCTGCGCGCTGGTGCTCTGCTTCGGCATGACGTTCCTGCTGGCGTTGGAGGAGCGCGTGCTGCGCGGGCCCTCCACGCATTCGCCGCAGGCCGGCGCGCCGACCGCGCCGGCGACGCCGATCCCGGAATAGGGCTCTTCGCGATGGCGCGCACGCTGCGGGACGCGCCAGCGGCAGCCTATCTCCTGGCCGTCGCCGCGCTGATGGCGACGCAAGGCCTCGTGCTCTATGCCTACGGCCAGCCGCCGATCTGCACCTGTGGCACCGTACGGCTGTGGGTCGGCCAGGTGCTGGGGCCGGAGAACTCGCAGCAGATCACCGACTGGTACAGCTTCAGCCATATCATCCACGGCATCGGCTTCTACTTTTCGCTCTGGCTGATCGCGCCGCGCACGCCGGTGCTACGGCGGCTGGCGCTCGCGGTCGGGCTCGAGGTGGGCTGGGAAATCCTGGAGAACATGCCCGTCATCATCGACCGCTACCGGCAGCAAGCGCTGGCGCAGGGCTATGTCGGCGACAGCATCCTCAATTCGCCGAGCGATAGGTGTTGCGCGATCGTCGGCTTCTTCCTGGCGCGGCTGTTGCCGGTGCGGGGCAGCATCGCGCTGGTCGTCGCGCTGGAGCTGTTCGTCGGCGTAATGATCCACGACAACCTGACGTTCAATATCATACAGCTCATCCACCCGGTGCCGGCGATCTCGCACTGGCAGGTGGTCGGGTGAGGGGTCGTGGTGAGTTAACCTGCATTTGCATGCATTGATTCCTTATTTCTCTATAGCGGATTTTTATGCATAATTAACACTAAGGGCGCGCATCACTAGGCGGATGAGAGAATATGGCGGGCGGGCTGCGCCTTCTGATCGGCGTCGACGACACGGATAACGCCGAAAGCCGTGGCACAGGCTTTCGCGCGCGCGAGCTTGGTCGGCTGATCGTTGAGCAGGGTCTCGGCCTCTGCCGCGGCATCTCGCGCCACCAGCTGCTGTTCGACCCCCGCATCCCCTACACGTCGCACAACAGTTCCTTGTGCCTCGATGTCGACGCGCACAACGACCGAACCAGCGAAATCTGTGCCTGCTGTCGCGATTACCTTCTCGCCAACAGTGCCCCAGGCTCCGATGCCGGATTGTGCATCGTCGCATGGGATGACGCCGATGACGTGGTCGAAGCATTCGGATGGCGTGCCAAGGAGACGATCGTCACACAGACGATGGCGCGGGAGATCGCGCACGACCGGAACATCGTGCTCGAGGGCCTGACCGGAGATCATGGCGGCGTGATCGGCGCTCTTGCTTCCACTGGTTTGCGCAAGAGCGAGCGCGATGGGCGCTTTGTCTGGCGCGAAGGCGTGCGGGAACTGAGTGGCGTCGTCACCGTCGAGCGTCTGCTGGCGACGACCGGCATCGACGAAGTCAGGAACTTAGGAGGTGCGCCGCTCAATGCCAACCAATCCATCAACGTGGAGCCGTGGCCCCGCCCGGTTTTGATCGACGGCCGGGCCGTCCTGCTCGTAGAACAAACGGAGGAAGCCGATGGGTGTTACGGCTGGCGCCTCGCGCCGAAGCATATTGTCAAACAGTATTGAGCGCGCGAGCGCCTCGTCCGGCGCAGCTGCTCTCTTCTGCGCCGGAACGGGAGTCGCGGCGGTCGCCATCGACGTTGTCTTTCACGTTCCGCTGCATCTGCCCGGACATCACGGGCTGACGCAGATGGCGCTGCTCATCATCGCCTCCTGCGTTACACGCCGGCCATGGGCAGCCACGCTGTCGGCGGCGACATCGGCGGCACTTGCGGTCCCATTGTTCGGCCTGTCGCCTCTGGCGCCGTCGCTTTACTTGTTATCGGGCTTGGTGATTGACGGTCTATGCCTGGCGGGCCGTTCGTGGCGGGAGAGCGTATGGTTCCTGGCCGCCCTCGGCGGCGTGGGCAATGGCGCCAAAGCAATCGAACATTGGCTACTGGGTGGCATCGTGGCCGGTCACGGCCATCTGATGGCTGCCGGGTTCGCTTTTTCAATGTTCAGTCATGTGGCGTTCGGCGTCGCTGGCGGCTTGCTGGCTGCACAGCTGTGGCTGTCGACCGATGCATCCAAAAAACATGGCCATTAGCGGAGCCAATCAGTTCCAATTCGCACGGCACGAAGGTCGGCGGGTCAGTAAAGGGTAGGGGAGGAATAGTTGAAGCGGGGAATTTTGCTGGGCGCCGCCTTTGCCGGTTGCGCCTGGAGCGGGATGGTTTTTGCCCAAGAGGCGGCGACGCCCGCAGACCATAGCCGAACTCAGCCCTACGTGCTCGGCGCCATCGTCGTAACCGCCTCTCCAGGCGAAACAGTCGCCGGGCAGACGACCCAGGCCGTGACTGCGAAACAGATTGACGCCAAAGGGTCACGCACCGTCGATCAGGCGCTCGACACCACACCCGGCCTGCGCGTGCGAACCGGGGGCGATGGCGTGCCACGCATTTTCCTGCGCGGGCTCCCGCCACGCCATACGCCGATTTTTCTCAATGGCATTCCGCTTAACTCGGCGGTCGACGGACAGTTCGATCCCTCTCTGATGCCGACTGAAAATATCGCCAATATCAAGGTGATCGAAGGCAATAGCTCCGTCCTTTATGGGCCTGGCACGACCGGCGGTGTCATCGACATCATCACCAAGAAGGGCACAAACGGCGTCCATGGCGATGCCCGGGCTGAAGGCGGCTCCGGCGGTTCCTATCTGTTGAGCGGCGACGTATCGGGCGCCGGCTCGGTGGGAAATTTATTCATCAGTGGCAGTCACGAAAGTCGCGATGGATTCTTGTTGTCTGATGGGTCGCTACGCGACAACAGCGACAAACAGCGCAACAATCTGTTCGTCAATTTCGGCAAGGAAGCCGGCGACTGGAGCCTCGGGTTCACTGGTAGCCTCTTTAACGGCAGTCAGGGCATTCCACCCAGCACGATCAGCAGTTCAGCCAACAATCCCTACGCCCAGAGCCAACAGTTCGAACGGCTCGATTCCATCACTGGAGGCTCGGGCCAAGCCGATCTTCGATATCGGCCAGCGGGACCATTCAGCGCACGATTTACCGCCTACCTGAATAAGCTCAACGAAACCTACAACCGCTACGACAACGCCAATTACAATTCGACCAGCGACGCGACCGTCAAGACGTTTAGCCAGCTGATTGATTCGACGGTCGATGGCGGACGGTCGCTGCTGACCTATGATTTCGGTCGCATGGGGACCGTGAGCTCCGCCTTCGGTGTCCGCCACGAGGGTGAGCACCTCGGCGGCTGGATTCGCGACGTTGCAAGCGGCGGTGGTGGGGGTGGGGGTGGGGGTGGCGGTGGCCACGGTGGTGGCGGTGGCGGCGGCACGACGACCTACAGCATTCGTGGCCTCGATTCCAACCCGGCACTCGATACCTACTGGGGTGCCTTGCAATACAGTGTGTCGCCGTTCAGCAAAATGCACGTCACGCTCGGCATAGGTCAGAATTGGTTCGATAACGGGGTGTCGACGCGAAATGATGGCCAGTACATGGCAGGCCTCGCCTACGACTTGCTGCCGACAATACAATTGGACGCATCATATTCGCGCAAGATGCGTTATCCGACCTTGCAGGAACTCTTCGACGCGCAAAAAGGTAACAGCAACCTCCAGCCGGAAAAGTCCGACGACGTCGAAGCGGGTCTCACCTGGCGGCCACGAGCGGGCACGCGCGTCCGCTTCTCGGCCTTTCAGAATCACATCGCAAACTTTATTCAGACCGACAAGACAACCCAGACCTACGCCAACGAAAACATCCGCGTGCGCGGATTTGAAATTACCTCGGAAGCGCGCCTGCTTCCCAATCTCGACGTCGGTGGCGGTTACACCTACTTGCAGACCACGGACGAGAGCACGGGCCTTCCAGTCGATTATCGGCCCCGCGATGTCGTGCAACTCAATATCGGATATCGCCCGGTGGAGAATTGGGCGGTGCGCGGCTGGCTAAATTATGTCGCCGACCAAGTCGTGTCCTCTAAGAGCAACTCTTATGATCAGATGCACATGCCAGATTATGTGGTTGCCAACCTGCGTGTGTCACGACTGTTTCCCCGGTATCACGGGCGGCTGTATGTTGACGCCGATAATCTCTTCAACGAGAACTATTCGTACGCGGTCGGCCTGCCCGCACCTGGGCTCATGATACGCGGGGGAGCGGAATTCGGGTTTTGAGCGTTTGCGAAGTCAGCCAAGCGCAATTCGAACCTGAGATGTCGTCGTGCGACGTGTCTGATATCGGGCCTTGGCCGACCGCGCCGCGACGCTCGGCTATTGTCCGCTTCTGCCCCTTAGTGGGCGTCTCCGGGATGTAGGATTAACTTCCTTTGCTGAGGGCGAACCGGTCGGGCCAAGGCTCGAGGGGTTCCGTCGGGCTTTGACCTGTCCGAGTTTTTGAAATATGAAACTGACGTCATATTCACTTGAGGCCATGTAAACCCGCCCTGCAACATCCGCCTGCGACGTCGCCGTGTACGCCTATTCCGAACGTCTTGCGTCGAACAGCGAAGGGCGCCCCAAGGGCGAGCGAACCCGTGCCCAGATACAGATCGCGGCCTGCCGCGTCCTCGAAGGGAGCGGACCGCAGGATCTGACGATCTCATCCATCTGCGACGAGGCGGGCATCTCGAAGGGAACCTTCTACATCTACTTCCGGGATCGCAACGTTCTGCTCGAAGTCCTGCTCACCGGCTTCGTGGAGTTCCTGCAGTCATCGATGCGGGCCGCCAGTGCGAACCGTTCCGATGAAACAACCCGCGCAGCGACCCGCGCCTATTTCGAATTGTTCGCCCAAAATCGCGGCCTGATGCGATGCCTGGTCCATCACCTGGACGGCTTCCCCGAGGCGCAGACCGCATTTCAGCGGCTGAACCGCGACTGGGTCGAAACCGTGGCCACGTCGGTCCAGCGGAAGATGCAGCGGGAAGGCCGCCAAGATGTCATCGCCAGGCCGGAGCTTTTCCGGCGGGCCTATGCGCTTGGCGGGATGGTCGACCAGTACCTGTCGAGCCTTCTGCTGTCGAAGGATCCGAATCTAGCCGCGGTTTCGCAGGATCACGAGGCAGTCATCGACACACTGACTTTGATCTGGGAGCGGGGAATGGCGATATGACCACAGTCACCGGCGCCGAAAGATTCTCCGCGACGGACCTCAAACGGCATATCGACGACGCATGGCAAGGCCAACGGGCTTACGTTGCGGCGAACTCGGCTTTCTATCGCGCGCTGTGGCAGGGGCGCACGCCACCGCGCGATCTGCGGGACCTGCCCGAGCTTCCATTGTCCGACAAGTCGCAGTTGCGCCTCTCGCAGGCCCAGCATTCTCCCTTCGGAGATTACCTGGCTGCGCCGCGCCGCATGGCCAACCGTCTTCACCGGACGTCCGGGACAACCGGTCAGGCCATGAATCTCGCGCTGTCGGCGCGCGACGCCAGGATCACGCAGGACGTTGGCGGACGTTGCCACAGCGCGGCGGGCCTGACGCCGGACCACACAGTGGTGCACTGTCTGAACTATCAGATGTGGATGGGTGGCTTGACCGACCACATGACGCTCGAGGCGACGGGAGCGATGGTCGTCCCATTCGGCGTGGGATCGACGGAACTGTTGATCCGTACGATCCGCGAGGTTGGCATCGACGCGATCTCCTGCACGCCGTCTTACCCCGCGGTGCTCGAACGGGTGATCGCGGAGAAGTTTTCGGGGCTCAAGCCGCGCGACCTCGGCCTCAAGCTGGGTCTGTTCGGGGGCGAGCCGGGGCTCGACGATCCGGCATTCCGCGCCCGCCTGCGCGAGACCTGGGGCATGGAACCGCGCAACGCAAACTACGGCGTCTCCGATGTCTTCTCGAACTTTGCGGCTGAATGTCCGCATGACACGCGGCTTCATTTCATGGCGGCGGATGTCCTTTATCCGGAACTCGTCGATCCCGACACCGATGCACCGCTTGTCCTGGAGGCGGGGGCAAGCGGCGAACTGGTGCTTACCCATCTTATGCGCGACTGCCAGCCGCTGGTTCGTTTCCGCACTGGCGACGTCATCACCGTGGGGGCAACGGAATCGTGCCGCTGTGGGCGGACGGGGTTCAGGTTCTCCGTGGTCGGGCGTTCGGACGACATGGTGGTTGTCCGCGGTCTGAACATGTTCCCCTCCATGGTCGCCGCGGTTCTCAACGAGTTTCCGGAGTTGTCGGGCGACTACCGCATCACGCTTCATACGCCGCCGCCATACGACGCGCTGCCGGTCAGCGCGGAATTGGCAGACGGCGTCTCGGAAACTCCGGAGCTTCGAGGCAGGGTCGAGCGGGCGATCAAATCCCGGCTGGGCGCCACCGCCACCGTGGCGATATGCCCGGCAAACACCTTCCCGCGTAGCGAGGGCAAGACCAAGCGCGTCATCAGGAGTTACCAATGACCGATTTCACCTATGACACTATCCTGAGTCAGCTTGACGCCGAAGGCGTCCGGACCATCGCGCTCAATCGCCCCGATCGCCTTAATGCGATGAACCGGCAACTGATCGACGATGTCGCGCGCGCCTTCGACGACGCCAATGCCGATCTCGCGACCCGGGCGATCATCTTCACCGCCGCCGGCAAGGCTTTTTGCGCCGGCGATGATCGCAAGGCTCATGTCCATCCGGAGACCGAGGAGGAGGCGCGTGACGCCGTGCTGGCCATTCAGCGGGCTACGCACGCGATCACCCTCGGGGCAAAGCCGGTGGTTGGTGCCATCAACGGCTGGGCCGTGGGCGGCGGCTTCGAATGGGCCATCAACTGCGATTTTCCGATCTGGGCGGAAAGCGCCAAGGGCTTCTTTCCCGAAGTGTCGCTGAACCTGTTCGTGACCGGCGCCGTCACCTCGCTGTTGCCCGCGCTGGTCGGGCTCAACAAGGCGCGGGAAATGCTGATGTTTGGCGATCGCTATACAGCCGGCGAGTTGGGCGAGATGGGGCTGGCCTGGAAGGTTGTCGAGGACAGCAAGCTGATGGAGGCGGCAACTGAAACGGCGAAGAGGCTCGCCACGCTTCCGCCGCTCGCCGTGCGCGCCATGAAGCGGGTGTTGAACGCCGCCGCCGTGCCGGATTTGCACCGGGCGCTTCAGCTGGAGACCGACGCCACCGTTGCCGGCTTTCTCGACCCCGAAACGACGCGCCGTCTCAAGGACTTCTGACCGTCAGGGAGTAGGGCTCGAAAGGGCGCGCCTGCGTTCGCGGGTCGCTTAGTCGACCTTACAGTCGTTTAAGATTTCCGGTTTGAACGCCAGGCCATGGCCGGGCCGCTCGGGCGCGGTGATGGTGCCGTTGACGACCGGGACCGGGTCGACCCACAGGTCGGCCGAAAGTGCCATGTCCTCGATCCAGATGCCATTCGGAATCGACGCCAGTAGCTGAACGTTCAATTCGGGAAACAGGTGTGGCGCAATTTGGATGCCCTTGCTTTGGGCGATCGTCGCGGTCTTGCGCAAGTCGGTGAAGCCGCCGCGCATGGGGTCGGGCTGCAGGATCGGCAGCACCGGATCGTCGAAGAAGGGCCTCAGATCGAAGCGGGTGAAATGGGTCTCGCCGCCGACGATGCGCAGATCGAGCGCGCGGGCGACGCGCTTGTAGCCGTCGAAGTCGTCGGGATTGACCGGCTCCTCCAACCAGTAGACATCGTAGGCTTCGAAGTTGCGGCCCATCAGGATGGCGACGTCGGCCGTCCAGCCCATGTTGATGTCGATCATGATGTCGATGTCGGGGCCGACCGCTTCGCGCATGCGGCGCACATTGTCGAGGTCGGTGCGCAAATCGGCGGTGTGGGCGACCTGCATCTTGATCGCCTTGAAGCCGCGCTGCTTGAGATGCAGCGCCTTGGCGATCATGCCGTCGCCGCCGCTGCCACGGAAACAACCGCTGCCGTAGACCGGCAGCTCGCTCCGCACGTGGCCCCACAGGCGATGCAGCGGAAGGTTCGCGCGTTTGCCGATGGCGTCCCACAGCGCGATATCGAGAGCGGACATCGCCATGGTGGTGATGCCGCCGCGTCCGAAGGTGACGCTGGCGGTCCACAGGTCGTCCCAGATCGCTTCCACCGCCGTCGCGTCGCGGCCGAGAACGCGGGGCACGAAGATTTCCTCCAGACAGGCCTTGATCGTGCTCAGGATGGGGCGGTGCACCTGCAGATAACCCATGCCGACCACGCCGCCGCGGGTTTCGAGCGTGAGCACCAGGATGTCGCGCATGTTGCCGAACGCGTGGCCCTTGAGCCAGGGATCCTGCGGCCACGGCACGCGCAGCTTGGTTACGCGGACGGCTTCGATCGTCATGTCGGTCATTGGCTCGGCTCCTTCGGCGCCACGCCGCGGGCTGGCGTGCGACGTGAATACCATTTCGGTGGAGCTGGAGCCAACGCGCTGGGCGGCGCAAGCGATGCGCGGCTCACGCAGCGCCCTGTGGCCGACATAGGAAGAGCCGGCACGTATGCGGTGCCGGCTCCCCCTCCCGGCGCATGGTCGGCACGAACGCTACACGTGCCGTCCTGCGCTGAACCGGGCCGCGACGCGGGGATTTACTGACGGCGGTCCCGGTTACTTTGCTTCACGCCGCTTGACGCCTTACGCCTTGCCGAGTGGCACCGCGATGAAGCGGGTCCCGTTGGCGTTCTTCACCCGCATCAATACGGCGTGCTTGCCGTTGTTGTGGGCTTCCTTGATGGCTTCCGCCACCTGGCTTGGCTTGGTCACGGTCTTGTTGCCGACCTGGAGGATGACGTCGCCCTGCTGGAAGCCCTGCGCTGCCGCGGGACCGTTCGGATCGACGTTGATCACAGCAACACCCTGCTTGCCGGCACCGGCGACGTCACTGGCGGGCGACAGCGTCAGGCCGAGCTTCGGCACGCTGTCGTTGGATGCCGACTTGGTGTTGTTATGCGGGTGATCGCTCGCCATCTTGGCCAGCTTGACGGTGAGGGTCTTTTGCTCGCCGTTGTGCAGTACGGTGAGCTTGGCCGTCGACTGCGGCGCCATCATGCCGATGGTGCGGGCGAGGTCGCGCGCGTTCTTGATCTTCTTGCCGTTGACCGAGGTGATCACGTCGCCGGCCTTGATGCCGGCCCTGGCGGCGGGGCTGCCGGCCATCGGCTGATCGACGATGGCGCCTTCGTGGTTCTTCATGCCGAGGCTGTCAGCAATGTCTGCGGTCACCGGCTGCACCTTGACGCCCAGATAGGCATGGTTGACGAAGCCGTGCGTCTTGAGCTGGGCGACTACCGCCTTCACGGTCGAGGCCGGAATGTCGAAGCCGATGCCGACCGAGCCGCCCGACGGCGAGAAGATTGCGGTGTTGACGCCGATCACATTGCCGTTGGTGTTGAAGGCCGGGCCGCCTGAGTTGCCCTTGTTGATGGGCGCGTCGATCTGGATGTAGTCGTCGTAGCTCGAGCCGCCGATGTCGCGGTTCTTAGCCGAAACGATGCCGGCGGTGACGGTCTCGCTCAGACCGAACGGATTGCCGATCGCGACCACCCAGTCGCCGATGCGCGGCTCATGCTCGGCGAATTTTACGTAAGGGAAGGTCTTGTCGGAATCGACCTTGATCAGCGCGAGGTCGGTCTTGGGATCGGTGCCGATCACCTTGGCCTTGTAGGTCTGACCGTTCTCGGTCTTGATCTCGACCGCTTTGGCGTGTTCGACCACGTGGTTATTGGTGACCGCGTAGCCGTCCGGCGAGATGAAGAATCCGGAGCCGAGGCCCGTGATCATTTCCTTGCCGTTCGACATGCCGTTCTGGCCGCTCTGCATGTTCGGGAAGCCGAACTGCTGGAAGAATTTCTGCAGGCCAGGCGGTATCTGCTGGTCGGAAATGTGGCTACCGTTCATCGATTCCTCGATGCGCACGCGCACCGAGATCACCGCCGGCTTCACTTTGGCGACAAGATCGGCGAAGCCGGTGGGCGCCTGGAACGGCCCGCTTGCGACCGGCGCGGTCTGCTCGGCGGCCTGTGCCGGCTGGGTGGACGCCAAATTGGACAGCGAGAAGTTGCCGGGACCGACCACGAGGAACGCGCCTGCGATGGCGCCGACCGTGGCCAGAAGAGCAAGCTTGCGCGGAGTCAGAAGCTTGTTCTTGGTGTGGGTCTCATTATGGGGCATGGGGTTGAGTCTCCATCGTGAGTTCGGAAATGAACGGATTCGTCGGCACGTTGTTGGAGACAAACATAGGCGAGGCGCCTTACGACGACCTGACGACGGAATGTAAGTTTGGTAATAGACGCGGGCGCCAGATGAAATTTCCGTAAGGATGGGTTGATCTTAAGTCTATGTAAAAGCTCCGGCCGTGCGGGCCGGAGCTTTTCGTGCCTTGCGGGCCTTGCCTGTCACGCGGTTACCGTGAGGCAGGTCAAGCGCGCGAGGGCATTGCCTCAGTAGGCCGTCGGATTGCGATAGTGGAGCTGCAACCGCACGTTCGGGTCCGGGTCCTGGCCGACGTACTTGCCGTTCACGTAGACCTGCTCGGACTGGCTGAGGGCGCGTGGCGCATAAGCGTAGGCGTCGGAGCCGCGCGACGCGACATTCGTATAGTTCGCCTGCGCGTTTTCGAGCGGGCGGTTATACGGGCCATGGTTTTGCCCCGCGAAAGCGGGCACGGCGATCAAGGTGGCCAGGGCGGCGCCCATCGCGATCTTCTTCAACATGAGAGTCTCTCCTCATCGTCTGTTGCCGGTAGCATGCGCCGGGATTGGCGCCGCCGGTTCTGAGGCAGATGGGACGGTCATGGCGGTTTGACTTGCGCGAAATTGCCTTTTTGTCGCGGACTTGCGCGAATGCGACGTGCGGATCCCTTCACGAAAAACGGACGGTGCCGTCACACCGCATCACGAAAATGCGAATGCGGGGAGGGTCTTGTGTCTTGCGAAGGCGGCGGCGGATGCCGATATAAAAGAAATGTCGTGGGCGACCTATGCCCGCGGCGACGGTTGCCGCGCCTGCGGCGATCACCAGGACGAAGCGGCAGGGGCGCTTCTCTAGGTTGGATTTATCATGAACCGCGACCTAGCAGGACACGCATGCTCCAATCCGCACTTCCGACGGAAGACTTCGTACGTCTATCGCCCCCCGACATCGTAACCCGCCGCTTCGCCGAATGGGACGGCTTGCGCGTCGACGTCGTTGCCGCGCACCAGCAAGTCCCATTCGAATACCATTACCGCGCCGATCACCATCTGTTGATCGCCGTCGAGCACGCCGAGCGCGACGCTGGTGAGACTAAAGTCGAAGGCCTGCCGGCGTCGACCTGCCGCCATCTGAGCGGGCGGCTGACCTTTGTGCCGGCCGGCCATCGCTTCGAAGGCTGGCAGCACCCACGGGTGCTGACGCGCGCCGACTTCTATTACATCGACCGGCGCGGACCGCTGCTCGACGATGAGCTCCGATTCGACGAGATCGATTTCCAGCCGCGGCTCTTGTTCTTCGACGACGAGTTGTGGCGGCTGGCAATCAAGCTGCGCAGCGAGGTTGTCGATGGCGCCGCGCGCCGGCAATACGGTGAGGCGCTGAGTATCCTGCTCGGTCACGAGCTGGTGCGGCTCAACCGGGGACGGGCGCAGCCGCGCGCGGTGCAGGGGGGCCTGGGTGGCTGGCAGCAGAAGCGCGTCATCGAGTTCATGGATGCGCATCTTGCCGAAGAGGTGCGGCTTGCGATCATCGCCAAGCTCGTGGACTTGAGTCCCTATCACTTCGCGCGGGCCTTCAAGCAATCGTTCGGCGCGCCGCCGCACCGTTATCATCTCGGTCTGCGTATCGAACGCGCCAAGGCCATGCTGGCGGAGCCGCAGCATTCGGTGACCGAGATCGGGCGGCTGCTCGGCTTCGCCGAGACCAGCTCGTTCTCGGCGGCCTTCCGCCGGATCGCTGGGGCGTCGCCGCGCGACTGGCGGCGCGGTTTCAGGTGAAGCCGGAGACCGCCGCTCGCCCGGTTTGTTGATCCGCGTCAATGTTCATTCCGGCACGTGTGGAATGATCGCCCCGGTTCCAAGGGGGCCGATTTCCATGAGCGTAAAGCGCGTCATTTCCATTGCCGTCGCGGTAGCAGTTGTTGTGGTCGCGGCGGTGGCGGCTTGGGCTGCGCTGCTGCGCCCGGTCAAGGTGACGGTCGCAGGGCCGGCGCAGAACGTCGCCGTGCAGGTGTTTGGTCTTGGCACGGTCGAAGCCAGGGTCGCCTCCAAGATCGGCTTCAAGGTCGCGGGCGTGCTCACCGAACTCAGTGCCGATGTCGGCGATCATGTCGCTATGGGCGCGGTACTGGCCAGGCTCGACGTGCGTGAGCAGAAGGCGCGGGTGGCGCGTGCCGCAGCCGCCGTGCAGCAGGCCGAAGCCAACCTGCAGAAGGCGAACGCGAACCTCGAAAAAGCCAAGGTGAATGCCGCCAACGCCGCGCGTGTGAGCGCACGGCGGCAGCAACTGGTGCAGAACAACGTCACGTCTGTGGAGGCTGCTGAGGGTGCCAAGGCGGCGCAGGAAGCCGCGCGCGCCGACGTCGACGTCGCCGCGAGCGAGGTGGCGGTGGCGAAGGCGTCGGTCGCCGACGCCAAGGCGCAATTGCAGCAGGAAAACGCGACGCTCGATTTCCATACGCTGACCGCGCCCTACGACGCCATGGTGACCGCAAGGCTGAAGGAGCGCGGCGCAGCCCTCGGCGCCAGCGAGCCGGTGTTCTCGCTGATCGACCCCAAGACCATCTGGGTGCTGGCCTATATCGACGAGAGCAAGGCCGGGGGAATCAAGGTCGGCGAACCGGCCGAGATTGTGCTGCGCTCACACCCTCATCAACACCTCAACGGCAAGGTCGCGCGCATCCAGCCGGAAAGCGACCGCGTCAACGAGGAACGGCGCATCGAAATCGCTTTCGACCATATCCCCGCTTACGCCAATCTGGGCGAGCAGGCGGAGGTCTACATCACCACGGTGACGCTGCCGCGGGCGCTGCTGGTGCCGGAGGCGGCGATCGTGGGCCTCGCCAAGAGCGGCGGCATGGTTTGGACCGTGGAGGATGGCCATCTGCAGCAGCGTCATGTGACGCTCGGGTATCGGCTGCTGGACGGACGCTATGAGATCACCGGCGGGGCGCCGACTGGCGCGGCGGTCGTCACGCAATTGCGTGGTGGCCTGCGCACCGGCCGCGCGGCGGACGTCAACTCGAAGACGAGCGGCGGAAAATAAGCGATGAACCTCGCTTACCGCGACATCAAGCACAACCTCTTACGCTTTCTGCTGACCAATTTCGGTTTGAGTCTCCTGTTGGGCATTGTGATCATGATCACCGCGGTTTATGGCGGGTTGATCGACGATGCACTGCGCCAGGTGCGCGCGGCCCATGCCGATCTCTGGGTGGTGGAAGCCAATACGCTCGGGCCGTTCGCGGAATCCTCGCGCATTCCCGGCGACACCCGGGAGCTGGTGAGCCGCGTTTACGGCGTCGAGCGTGCGGGTGCAGTGACCTACCAGTCGATCCAGGCCAATGTGAACGGGCAGCCCATGCGGCTGTACCTGGTCGGCTACGAGCTCGGACGGCCGGGAGGCCCGCCCAAGATTGTTGCCGGGCGCGGCATCCTGCGCAGCCATTACGAGATGGTGGTGGACCGGCGCGCTGGGCTGAAGCTCGGCCAGGAGATTACGCTCGGCCCCCGTGGGCATACCTTCACCGTGGTTGGGCTGATGAACGACCAGGTGACGTCGTCGGGCGATCCTGTCGCCTATCTGACGCTCGGCGACGCGCAGGCGCTGCAGTTCGAGCTGGCGCCGCCGGCGGAACGCCGCGAGGCCGCGCGCGGCGGCGCAATCCAGAGCAACGACCAGATCAATGCGGTGATCGCGCGCATCTATCCTTACGTGCCGGTCGACCAGGTGGCGGCCACGCTCTCGCGCTGGAAGCATCTCACTGCGCTGACCGAGGCGCAGCAGGAGCATCTGCTCACCCAGGTGGTGATCGAGCGGGCCCGCAAGCAGCAGCTCATGGTCATGGTGCTGCTGGTGATCGTGTCGGCGGTGATTATCGCGCTCATCGTCTATACGCTGACCATGGACAAGGTGCGCTCGATCGCCACGCTCAAGTTCATCGGCGCTCCCGACCGCACCATCGTCGGCATGATCGTGCAGCAGGCGTTGTCCATGGGCATCGTCAGTTATTGCATCGGGCTCGGCTTGGTGGTGGCGTTCCAGCCGTACTTTCCACGCCGGCTGGTGCTAGATCCGACCAGCGTGGTGACCGTGTTCGTCATCACCGTGGTGGTTTGTCTCGCCGCCAGCACGCTCGGTATCCGCCTGGCGCTGAAGGTGGACCCGGCCGAAGCGCTGGCGTCGGCGGGTTAGTGCTATGGCGGATGCGCGCAAACAGGCTGTGGTTCAGGTCGAGCACGTGTCGAAGGCCTTCGGCAGTGGCGCCGCGCGGGTCAACGCGCTGATCGATATCAATCTCGACGTCTATCCGGGGCAGGTGGTGGGGCTAATGGGGCCGAGCGGCTCCGGCAAGACCACGTTGCTCAATTGCATCGCCTGCATCATGACGCCGACCGGCGGCAAGCTGACGCTCGACGGCGAGACGGTCTACGACGAACATTGGTTGCGCGCGGACTTGCGCAAGCTGCGGCTGGAAAAGATCGGCTTTATCTTCCAGCA
>Ga0316583_10000164_pt1 | contig 16438 bp, 13 predicted proteins | sample J_170502JBrBrA_D_FD_204513 | JGI IMG/M metagenome (GOLD analysis project Ga0316583, IMG submission 204513) | Rhizosphere microbial communities from salt marsh grasses in Alabama, United States - J_170502JBrBrA | ecosystem: Host-associated > Plants > Roots > Rhizosphere | place: USA: Alabama... | reverse complement strand
TGCGTGGACACATGAGGTTTGCAGGCCTTTCCGGCAGAATTCACAGTCTCCGTCGGAAAAAGCAAAAGGGGCGATCACCCGGTCTCCCTTCTTGATGGTGCGGACATCGGGACCGACCTCCTCGACAATACCCATCCACTCATGTCCGGTTCGCCAGCCCGGTTCAAAGGGTGTAAGCCCCCTGTAAAACCATAGGTCCGACCCGCAGATGCAGGCGTGTGTTACACGAACTATAGCATCTGCCGGTTCCTTGATTGCCGGGTCGGGTACTTGCTCAACGCGCACATCCCCAGGCGCTTGAAAAATAGTTGCTTTCATTTTCGACTCCTTGATTTTGATTTTTTCAAAAAAATACTCAACGTATGGATGCTTGTCGCGATGTATTCATCGGGGCGGATAAAATTATCGGCTTCTCCCACGCGTTCTTCGTTGGTGAATGGACCGTAGACTTCGGCGGTATCGAAGAAGGTGACGCCGCGTTCGACGGCCGACCGAAGCACCGATATCATCTCCTGCTTGTCTCCGGCCGGGCCGTAACCAAAGCTCATTCCCATGCTGCCGAACCCGAGAGCCGAAACTTCAAGGCCGCTTTTTCTCAATTGACGCTTTTGCATTTTTTGCCTCCTATATTTTTTTCCTATCATTATCCGCTTATCTTTCGCGCCCGGACAAACCGGATATGGGGGCTGCATGCGGTTTCAATCGAAATTATACACTTCTTTTGCGAAAGGCAGTAAACCGGCCTGCTCCAAATTGACCAATGGGGCCAGGAATGACACTTGAATGACACCGGGCAAACGCCCGATCTCGATTGCACCCGTTACGTCGCAAGCAGCCTTGTCGATGGGGAAGGCTTTTTTGAGTTCATGAAAACTTCGCTATCCGACAAATCTGCCACACATAAAAACCTCGATCGGGACTACGAATAGGTGACCTGCTCCACGTCCTCGCTGAACCACACCTCTGGTTTTCCGATCACTCCAATTTTTTCCATAAGTGAGGGTACAGCTTTCGCAAAATCTTTTGCTCCCTTCATGTTTTTAAACTGATGCACTGCAATGATGTCATTGGGGTTAGATTCTTCTCGATGGACACTGGCATAAGTGATGCCATGTTGCTTGCGAAGCCAATCCGCATCATCATAGCCGCGTTTCCATCTGGTATAGTCTTCTACCTTGTGTCTTATGATCAGAGTCGCCATTTTTTGTTACCTCCTGACATATATCGTTTAAGCGAAGATTTGGTGAAATTTCACCTTTTCATCGTGTATGGGTTTGAATGGTACAGTCCGGACCAGCGGTCTGTAGTACCCGATCGAAGTGTGTTTCTACTCGGCAGACGCTTCAAAAAACATGGTGAGGGTTACAATCTGCTAAAGACATGCAGCATGCAGGTCATATCCCCGGCGATGCGGGTGAGTTGGTATCCTATCTGGTTATTTTTTCCCCTTAATATGGAAAATTTTGCTCCGGCTTCTTACCGATTTAAAACCAAGCTAAAAATAACATAGATATAGAATTACCCAAGTCAAGCGGAAAGGTGGCATATCATGGCAGATTAAATCAGGGGAGAAAGATATGCTATACATGAAGGTATCTTGCCGAGATGCGAAAACCGCCTAGTTGTTTTTATCTTTTAACATATAGGATTCTTTATTGTTGAGATGGATTCCATATTTTAGCCAATTATCATTCGGACGAAAAGACTTTTTTTTGAGATAACTTCTAGTATCCGGTTTGCATATCGACGAGATTGATCATCTCACCCTGTCCCGACAGATAAACATTCAAGTTGTGCGTGATGATCTGAATGGCCCGAGCCATGTATTGAGGTGACAAGCCGCTGATGTGCGGTGTCAGAATGACATTGTCCAGTTCCCACAGAGGGCTTTCCGGGGGAAGGGGTTCAGTATAGTAGACATCGCTGACCATGGCCCTGATTTTTTTATTGCGCAGCGCTTCAATCAAATCGTCCTCATTGACGGTCGGGCCGCGACCGATATTGATAAAGCAGGCCGTAGGCTTCATCTGGTCGAAAAACCGCCGGTCGATCAGCTTTTCCGTTCCCTCTGTATAGGGCAGCAGATTGATGATGTAATCACTGCGTCGAAAAACAGCGGTCATATCATTCGGAGCATAAACCGCTTCTACGTGGTCGACTGGTCCGGGGATGCGCTTGACCCCGATCACATGCATGCCCATGAAGGCGGCTTTTTTGGCGATCTCTGCGCCGATGGCGCCCAACCCGATAATCCCCACGGTGGCGCCGTGGATCTCTTCTTGCGGCACCGACCTTTCCCATTTTTTCTGCAGCTGATTGCGGAGCAGCAGATGAATGCCGCGGGCCAGGTTGATCATCGCCGCAACGGCATATTCGGCCATATGGATCTTGTGGATGCCCCGTCCGTTGGTCAGTATAATGCCCCGGCGTCCGATTTCGCCCAGGTCCATAAAGTCGACCCCCGCAGTAATGGCCTGAATCCATTTTAATTTCGGCGCCGCGTCGATCATTTTACGGTCGCACTGTAAAAAGGGCAGTAAAATTTCCGTCTCTTTCAGCAGCGCAGGCAGCTTTTCCGAATCTGTGCAGCGAACCCAGTCCAACTGCGGATAATTTTGCTGCAGCCGGTGAAAATACGGGTCCGGCAGTTCGAAATTGATCAGTGCACGCTTCATTGGCTCATCCTATTCAAGATTTCACACCATTTAGGCACAGAGCGCCTATTTTTGGATGGCATCCTTTTGCGGGTCCTTGCCGTCGCAGCATCTTAGGATTTATGCTTTGAAAGCATCAGGGCCTTGGAAGGATTGGCCTCGATGGGCGTGATATTCTTCGAATCATCAAAGGTGATGACCCGACCTTCGGTGTTGACCAGCCGGTTGTCGTCGGTTATGATCAGCCCCAACTGGGCCATGATATCCCGTTTATACTGATACTGCATCCTAAGCTTCTGCAGTCGGTATTTCATGAACAGCCAGACCAGTCCGAAAAATGTGCCGATCCCTAAAAGGATCAGCAGGCCGATTTTGGTATGGCTGATTACGGCGCCGCCGGCTCGTCCCAGAAATTCAAAAAAAACATTCATTTTGGGGAAAAAGATCGCACCTGTCATCAGAAATAGCAGGCCGGCAAGAAACGGGATCTGCTGCATAATGTTCAGGGAGCTTTTGAATTTGCCCATGTATTTGGCATCGGCGCTGGTCTTACCTTCATTTTGGGAAATTTTCGAATCGGTTTTGCCGCTCCGGAGGCTGTCGCCGAAGATGTAGATATTAAAGGCTGTCACAAATACGCCCAGTAAAAACGTGACACCGACGGGGATCACGAAGGCGGCGACATAATAAGCCTCCCATGGAAAAGGAATGTTGATGGGTTCCAGCTGGCACAGAAAACAGAATAAAAAGATCAAGACTTCCAGGATAAAAATGAATAAAATATAAGCCTTAAAGAAACGTTTAAGTTCTGCTTTGTTAAACAGTGTCGCCACACCGCAAATTTTAGAGTCTTTGGTTTCGGATGTGTTCTCTTCGGTCATTTTCTTTTTGCCTTTATGAACGTTCCAAATTTAAGTACGGATATAGAAGATTTGTCATCTAATTTGGCCAACATCTCTGAAGTTTTATCTCTGTCCTTTCCTCTCCGAATATAATCGACGCTGTTTTCCTTTCTTTTAGGCCAGGGTGGAAAGTTAAACATCATCATTTCCTCACAATGTCCTGAATGACCAAATGAAAATATGCATCGTGATTTCCATTCCCGACATCAAGAAAAGAAAGCGCTTAATTATTCAATGTACTCTGTCAAACTTTTCCAGTTCCTCCTGGCATTTCCGGCACCGAACGGCAGCCGGCATCACCTCTAGTCGAGCCCCTCCAATCCATCCACCACAATCCATGCAGTGCCCGTAGGCTCCTGACTCAATCCGCGTTAGCGCTTGCTCGATTTTTTCCAGTTCCCGGTATTTGTGCTCTATAAACGAGAAAACCGTTTCTTCTTTTAGCTCAGCCAGTGCATAGTCAACCTGATCACAAACCATTTGAAGGAAATCATGGTATTCTTCGCTGGCGTCATGTTTCAGATCATCCATGATTTCATCCCAGGTCTCCTCTTTTTGTCTGAGCAATTTATCCTTAAAATTTTCAAGTTCCTTATCTGTGAGAGATTTTGGCATTCTTTACCTCCGGTAGCATATATGGTTTCTTAAGCTTCATTAATGAAGCAGCCGCGATTGTCCATTGCCTGATCTTTTTTCGATTTTCTGACCTCAAGGCCTTTATGCCATAGGCTGATCTTTAAAAATAATTATAGAAGCCGTTTCCCTCTATCCGGGAAGCTTCGCAATCGTTGTATTTATCATCATCATAGACATAACAGCAGTCGATTGGAAGGAGAGTTCATCCGATTTTTCTGTAGGACAATTCAGCTATATTCTGTCGGTATTTGTCCTGCAAATTTCCGACATTAAGGTTTAAAAGGTTGGATTCGATCAGAATTCTTCATTAAATAAGTGAACAGGCCATTCTTAGGAAATCGTTAATTGAGATTATCCACCTTGTCGGATCGTCTTGTCCCGTCGTAGCTCGGAGAGCGAAGTCGGAAGCTGAAAGCGAAGCCTGATCCGCTCTTTTTAAAAACCGCTGTTCGTCACTTTTTGCAGCTAATAGAAATGCCCTCCGGGCTCGAGTTGTCTATTCTGGTCTCAAAATCAGGCAGGCTTCCCACATAATCAAGAAACGCTTTGATTCCGCTGTCTCCTGTCCAGGAAACATTATGTGCGGTAAAACAGCCGCCGACTTTAAGTTTGGGAGCCAAGGCCATAAAATAGTTTTTATACCCGTCTTTGTCCGCATCGGAAAAAATAAAATCAAACGGACCTTTCAATTTTTCAACCAGGTCATGGGCATCGGCGAGCCGTGCATCGATATATTCTGACAGTCCGGCTTCTTTAAAATTTTCCAGAGCCTTTTTATAGCGGTCTTCATTTATTTCTATGGTAATGAGCTTCCCATTGGTTTTGGTTAATGCCCAAGCCATCCAAATCGCCGAGTAGCCGGTGGAAGTGCCGATCTCAAGGGCTTTTTTATAATTATTCCGAATAATGAGATCATATAAGACCTTACCGTCAACTTCAGGGACATTCCAGTCTACCCATTGCCCGTTATGGCTTTCTAAAAAACCTTTTACTTTAGAATCAAGATCCATATTGAATTTTGCTGCTTCACTATGCGATGCATTTAATAAAAGACCTGCTGAGAACATAAGAGAAATGAAAAAAATTCCGATGCTAAATTTTCTTTTCATTGGATTCCCGATTTAAGTTGGCAGTTTTGTTCATTAGGTCTATATTCAGAACAAAATGCAGAATTAAGTGGATTACACTGAATTTCATTTTTGACATATCTGAAAAATATAACCCGGTCGATCGATTTTTAAAAAGTCGTTAATATAAAGTTTGTTGCGTTGTCAAGCAGAATGTGGCACAATGTGGCAGCTATGCGGGTTTCCTGATAGATATTTGTAATGATCATTCGAAATGAGATAAATACACATCATAAAGAATCAATAAAGGATGTACCGAAAAGGATGCACCGATGAAAGAGGACAAAGACAACACAGAGAGCCAGGAAGCTCAAGTGACGGGATTGTCACAAAAAAGAAATGCGGTCTACAAGCCTTTGGACTTGGCGATGGCGAAAAAAGGGTTCGATATCGGTAAACGCTCGATCTTGGCTGAAAAGAGCGCACCTTTTCGTCAGAGTTATCTTGAGGAACTGAAACGAGATCTGGATGAAATCACCGAGGAAATCATCAAAACCGAATCCTTGAAGGGTATTCTCCCGATGCTTACCACTAAATATGCCATCGAACGGAATATTCTGGCCCATGAGCGCAATCTGATGTCTGAAGAACAGTCGTTGCTGTCAGAAAAACGGAGCCGATTGTCCCAGGAACGCACGGAATTGTCGGAAATCCGGAGCGGACTTTCCCGGATTCGAACGCAGGCGTCGCAGCGCAGTACTTTCCTTTCCGAAAAGAGAAGCCTCATGTCTCAGCAACGTACCTTTCTGGCCAAGGCCCGTACCGAATTGGCTTTCATTCGCACCGGCGTCGCACTGGTTGCCTTGGCAAGCGGCCTCATGCGGTATTTCGGATTTAACTGGTGGACGGTTATTGACGTTTCCATTGCGGTGATTGGATCGGTAATGGTCATCAGCGGCATTTACTATTACCTACCCACGCGAAAAAAGGAAGGTAGCCTCATAGATGTTATGCGGCAAAAGGAAGATGAGTTGATGCATCGCAAACCTCGAATCATGGTGTTGGATGATGATGTCTCGGTGTGTGACAGCCTCAAAATTTATCTTGGCAAGGCAAAATGGGAGGTCGAGGCCTTCACGAGCCCGTATGTTGCCCGCCATCGTCTGGAAGCTGCTCAATTCGATGTCGTGATCACTGATTTTCTGATGGAAGAAATGACCGGCACGGAATTTTTGCGTCACATCCGGCGGCTGTCGCCCGGAACTCATGTGATTCTGATAAGCCGCATGGAAATGATGGATGAATTTGTTAAGAGCGTTAAGGGCGAACTTTTCGACCACCATCCCAAGCCGGTCAACGTGAAGAGATTGAAGGAAAGCGTCCATCGCGCACTTGAAGAAAGAATGGTGATTTAATGCCATGTGTTTGCATGTTTTCTTGAAAGCCATGGTACAACCAAGATTAGGAGATCAGCATGATAAGGTTATGGAAACATCTACATGACGCCAAAGCACGGGAATCAAAGGCGGAAAGGGACTTGAGGAAAAAATACAGCGAATTTCTGTCTGTGCTCTTTGAAAACGAATACAGCCTGGATTTGATGACCCGGTTGGAAGAAAAATTTTACAGCAACAAGCTGATCAGTTTCCCTTACCTGAAAACGATGATTGAAAACCTGTCCAGGCATATTGCCAATATCGTCGAAAGCCTCATTCAGCTCTCGGGCGGAAATTATACCGTCCTGCGTGAAATCTATGGGCGCCTGAATAAAGAGATCAAGCAGGTGCTCAGGGGCAGCAAGGAGCCCATCTTTACCCCCATGGTCATTCCCCTGGCCATAATCAAAAAAGAAATGGTGGATAAAGTCGGCAATAAGATGGCGAATCTTGGCGAAATGCATAACCGTTGCGATCGGCTGGTCCCCTCAGGATTTTCGGCCACGGCCTGTGCTTATGGCTATTTTTTGGAATACAATGGTTTGCCGGAAAAAATAAAAGATGTGTTAAGCGACCTGAATCCTGATGAAAGCCATCAGCTTTTTGAGGCTGAAAAAGCTATCAAAAAAATCTTCCTCGAAGCGGACATTCCGCCGGAGATCGAAAACGCCATATTGCTCGAAAGTGAAAAGATCGAGAAGGACAAAGGGCATCCGCTGTACTGGGCCGTTCGCAGCAGTGCCATCGGCGAGGACCTGGCCGAAAGCTCCTTTGCAGGGCAGTTCAGTACGATGCTCAATGTTCCCACTGACCAATTGCTGCAATCGTTTAAAGCGGTTGCTTCGAGCAAATACAATGCCAGTGCCATTGTATACCAGCGCATGCGAAACATCCGTGATGAGGATATAACGATGAGCATTGGATTCATGGAGATGATCGATCCGGTATGCTCAGGTGTGATGTATACGCTCAACCCCGTCGAACCCGATCGCCACGAAATGGTGATCAATGCGGTATGGGGCATTGGCGAACTCCTGGTCGAAGGCATTGTCTCAGCGGATGTTTATGTTCTTGATCGTGAATGCGATTTCGCCGTTGTCCGGGAGGAAACTGCACAGAAAGATGTTTGCCTGGCACGCGTGACAGGCGGCGGTCTGCAACAACTGGCCATATCGGAGGATAAGTCCTGCCGCTGCTGTTTGAACCCGTCTCAGCTGAGAAGACTCGGCGAAATGGGGATGCAGGTTGAGGCGCACTTTAATGGTCCCCAGGATATCGAGTGGTGTTTTGACCAGGAGGATCGCTTATACTTGCTGCAGGCACGCCCTTTGCAGATTTGTGAAAGGACCGAGCGCAGCTCGCCCAAGCCAGCATTTGATGCCAAGGTGATTGCCGACGATACGCAACCCATCAGTCCGGGGATCGGCTGGGGAAAAGTGTTGAAAGCAAGGACCATTCACGATCTGAGCGGACTTCAGGAGGGCACCATCCTTATTCTGAAAACCTCTTCTCCACGGTTTATCGGAGCGTTCCACAAAGTCGCGGCGGTGGTTGTCGAAAAGGGCAATTGGACGGACCATATGGCCTCTGTGATTCGCGAATTCGGGGTGCCTTGTCTCGTTCGGGTTGCCGGTATTTTTGACACTTTGCATGACGGCCAGCAGGTTACCGTCGACGCTGACAATGGCGTCATCTATGAGGGTATCGTGTCGGCATTGAAACGGACAAGAGCGGTGTCGCCGGACAAGAAGGTGGATATCGCCATAACAGAGTCGCGCCGTTTGCTCGAGGTGATGGCCGAACAAATTTTCCCGCTGCATCTGACCGATCCGCGGCAAGCGGATTTTGTCCCCGAGTCTTGCCGGACCTGGCATGATATTCTTCGCTATTGCCATGAGACGGCGCTCAATGAAATGTTCCTTTTGAAGGAAAAAAGCCGACTGCGTTCCGCCAAAAACGTTTTCAGGGTTGAAACCGACCTGCCCATTTATTTGTATGTTCTGGATATTCTAAGCAATACAATTGAAAAGCGCCACCGGAAAGTCATCGCCGCGAAAGATGTTGTCAGCTTACCGTTTCAGAAACTCTGGGAGGGGATGACGGACCCGGCAGTCAACTGGAAAGGGCCGGAAGTCGGGATGTCGTCTAAAGATCTTGTATCCGCCATGTTAAGAACACCGATGCATATGCTGACACAACCGGTGGACAGTAACAGCTACGCCGTGGTCGCCCCGGAGTATCTGAATTTGAGCTTGAGCATGGGCTATCATTATATCATTTTGGATTCCTTTTTATCGGATGACGCTTATAACAATTACATCTCCCTTTCTTTCAAAGGAGGCGCCGCAGAAGCCAGGAAAAGGAGTCTACGGGTAGCCTTTGTTAGCGAAGTGCTGAAGCACATGGATTTTAAGGTGGTAACTTCCGGTGATTTTCTCAAAGCGCGATTGAAGGCCGAAACAGCCTACGAATTAGGAAAGAAATTATTTACCATCGGCCATATTTTTGGTGTGACGCGGCTTTTAGATTTGGCTATGGAAGATGAAGATACGGTAAAAAAATGTGTCGCCAGGTTTGAATCCCGGGATTATTCGTTGGGCTTGACGGAAAATAATTAGGACCCGTTGCACATTACCATTTATTTCGTGGTTTCATTTACGATCAGTGGAATGGGCGACCCCCATTCCCATTCCCCCTATAATACCCCTATACCTTCAGACGAAGTCTCGTCATCAACGATGAGCTTCCAAAATTGATCGGGCCGCTCTTTCAGGGCGTTGGCCAGTATCCGGTCCTGTTTATAAACATCGTTGCGGAAATGAACAACCCCGTTATTATCTGCCCATGCCGTAATATAAACTAGATAGACGGGGATATGTTCATTCAGATAAATATTCTTATGCGTTGAGCTTTTCCATAAATCCAAAATGGCTTCTTTGGTCCACCTGGGATTAGATTTTAAAAGAAATTCAGCCAGAGGATAGGGCTTTTCCAAGCGAATGCATCCGGAACTGAAGTCTCTTAAAGTCTTGTCAAATAAGGATTTATTCGGTGTGTCATGGAGGTAAACGGCATATTTATTGGGAAATATAAATTTTATTTTTCCCAGTAGATTGTACGGTCCAGAGGTTTGTTGCAGTTTATACGGAAAGTAAGATTTCGTGGTCAAATTGCACCAACTGATGACCGCCGGGTCTATTTCAGGTGAATCGTGCTGCCAGTTTTTATATACCTTTATATGTTTTGCTGCCAGGTAATCAGGGTCTGAGCATACTCTTGGCGCAAGATCCTTCACTGCCAACTTTGTGGGAATGTTCCAAAAGGGATTTATTACGAGATACTGCATTTTTCCACTAAATACCGGTGTTTTTCGATAAGTCTTTCCAACGACCACTCGCATTCCCATAATCGGCCGGCCGCGGTCAACCACAGACATTTTGAAGTTTGCTATATTTACCAGGATGTATTTAGTTCCCAGATATCTGGGTAACCAGCGCCATCTCTCCATGTTGAGTTCGATTTGATGCAATCTCTTCCGGACAGGGATATTCAGAGCCGCAACAGTTTGGCCGCCGGCTATGCCGTCCACTGAGAGTCCATGACGAAATTGAAATCGCTTTACAGCTTTTTCAAGGTTGTGGTCAAAAAAATTTGGATTCGGGGTCCCCGTGGCTTCCAAATCTCCCAGGAAGATTAACCGATTTCTTAACATGTGGACCCGTTCATGGGAAACCCCGTATCGTAACGACTCCCCGCCAGGCATGTGGAACGATCCGTTTTTAGCTGCCAGTTCCCGATATTTTATCAGTGCCGACTGAAGATTTAAATACGCTTGATGGTGCGGCGACAGATTTTGCAGTGTTTTTCGTATGGTGTGATCCTTTAAGGCGTTGTTGAGAATGCCGACCAAATCAATATCCGGATCAAACGATTCCCCTTTGATGTGGACCTTCTCCAGATTCACGAGCCCGAACAGCAGATGGGAAGAAAAATTCAAAAACGTGTCGGTTAACAATATATCGAGATCCGCCGCTATATCCTGATAAATGAGAGAAGACGTATGGCGGTCATCTCTCACCGCGCTGAGTAAGGTCTCGATGGCATTAATTTGATAGTATCCGGGTTTTAAAGCATGCTTTTTGCAGTTCTTAATTTCATCGAGCAAATCATCTGCCAAAATAAACTCCCCATTTTTTCCCAACCATGCCGGTGAAAAGTTCCTTTGCAGATAAAAGGAAGGAACTAGAGATGTGCCGAGAATGAGCTTTGACCGGGATATCAATCGTTTTTTGTCCGAAAATCTCACAACTTTTTTTTGAATAAGTTCGGATATTGTATCAGGGTTGAATACCGAAACAGGGGTTTCGTGTGTTTCGGGAACTATTACGGACTTTTGTGGAGGGGATGCCGCACAGCCGGCAATAACGAAGAAAATAAGAAAAATCGTTTTTACATGTTTCATGTGGGCATAAGAGAAGGCTATGTGTTTCATTATTTAAAACTATGTGTATTCTCTGCCTTTACAGATTTCGTGGCATAAAACCCATACTTTTTAAATTCACCGTCAAGATTGAGGAGAAATTCTCCCCGCGGACTTTAACCCTGAATCTTTATTTTAACTGCAAGAAAACAAATAGATATATAAGGCCTTAAAACAAAACAGCCTCTGGACAAGTATTCCCAAAGGCTGTTAAGGAACTTCGGCAACCCGGCTGTCCTGGCTTTTCAGCTTTAGATCCGTGGCTTTGCGTCTCCGCCTTTCAACGGATTTGCCCTTTCGATCTTTATCTATTTTAAAGTAATTCTAAACAATATAGACATGATTGTCAATCGGATTATTTTTTAAATCTGTCACAGCCAAATGGACATGCTTTGAATTGATCGGATAGTGTATTTCAATTTGTACGCCGGCGACACAAATGTTAACTAGTGTCCATCCATAAATGAGGATTTTTGTTCAAGATCGAGGCATGCGAAAAAAATAACCGCAGGCCTATAATTGATATTTCGAGGATTATGTTGCAATTATATTAAATACTTATGTAAAACGAAAGGTTTTTAAGGGTGTCCCAAAGTGTTTGAAAGATTGACGCATGCTCTATAATTTTGATGAAAGATGATGTGTAATATTAATGCACGATACCGGTATAGGAGACCGGAGCCGAAAGGAATGACTTAAATATAAAATTTAAATTCACTATTCAGGATTTGGCACCATTTTGACACACTGCCCGGCACTGCCCCACATGGACGCGCTTGACGTAGGTCATCTCTTCGATCTTGTCCATAGCCCCATTGAGGCCGCTATCTTTGACGCCGCCCAGCGGCAGCGTATCGTCGCCGTATAGCGGGCTCTCGTTGATCATCACCCGCGCTGCGTCCAGCCTGATGGCCACGTAACGCGCCTCGTCCGAGGAACCAAACACACTGGCACCCAGCCCGTAGGTCGTATCGTTGGCCAGAGCCAGCGCTTCCTCTATCGTGTCAAACACTATCAGAGAACGCACCGGAGCAAAACTTTCCTCCACCCACAGGAAAGGTTGCTCCAGGGGCGGCTTGTCGAGAACCATCTCCTTGTCGAACTCGATCAGCGTCGGGGAGAAGAACGGGAGGCGCCCCTCGCCACCGGTGAGCACCTGGCCGCCTCGTTGCAGCGCCTCGCTGACGTGGTATGCAGCCACATCCAGTGTGTTTTGACTGCCGATAGGACCTATGTCTGTTTCAGGGGCCGTCGGGTCTCCGACTTTCAAGGTGCGGATGGCCTGTACCAACCGGCTGCGATACGCGTCAGCCACCGGACGCGCCACCAGGAAACGCTTGGCGGCGATGCACATCTGGCCGGCGTTGGCGAATCCACCCAGCACGGCCGCCGACACCGCCTGCTCCAGGTCTGCCGAGGCCAGGACGATGAAGGGGTCGTTGCCGGCCAGTTCCGGCACGTACTTTTTCATGCGCCCCTCAATGTGCAGCAAGCACTCGCCCACTTGCCGCTTGGTACTGTCCAGGTATTGGCCCATTTTGATCAGGTTGTCTTTGCCGACCGCCGTTGAGGAGTAGTTGACGAAGACGTCCAGTTCGGGATTCTCGATGAACTCCCAGGCCGTCTCTTCGCCCGGGCAGGTGGTGAAGTGAACAGATTCGGCCGGCGCTCCTGCCTCGAGGAAAGCGTCTACCAGCCAGCGGGTGGTGAGCGGAGCGGCAGAGGCCGGCTTGACCACCACAGTGTTGCCACTCCCCAGTGCGCACGAAATCATGAAGAAAGGCACCACGAGTGGAACGTTGCGCGGAGCAACGGCACCCACCACGCCGTAAGGTTTGCGTACCCACACGTTATCGCCCTGGAGAGCCGGCAAGACGCGAGGGCGCAAGAGTTGCTGGCGGGTCTCGAAGGTGCGGGCCATCTCCTCAGTGCGGTTCACTTCCCACGTGGCAAACTTGCGGGGTTGGCCGGCCTCCCGGATGGAGAGAGAGATGAGCTCCTCGCGGTGGGTCGCAATGCGTTCGCCGACATCCTGGATCATGGCCAATCTTTGGTCCCATGACAGGGCCTGCACAGCGTTCCGGGCACGGTAGGCCTGATGGATTTTGCTCCGCAGGTCGCGCCGATAGTCCATGAGCAGAGAATCAATTAGCTCCCCGGTATACTTGTCTCTTACTTCCAATTGTCTCATGTGTTAACTTTCTCTCATAATCACAAGGATCAGTGAATCCGAATTTTGGTTCGTAGTGATGACTGTAGTCGCCGTTTCCCCATTAATAAGAATTCAGTTTCAGTAACAAAATCACTGTCACCTAAGTTGCGCTTGTTGTCATCATTAAATATCTTTCGTCGTTCGATCCCTCTGACCCAATATGATGTTATGCGCCGGGGGGCCTCTATACAGGCTATTCCGGCATAGAATTCATAAGGTATTCTCAGAATCAGTTATCAACTAATCCCCCAATGTCCCCAATGTCCTCAATATCCCATAGGGCAACATCCCGTCAAGATTTAACAACATTCATTCCTGCGGCGGCACGGAATTTCGGGACTGAGCCGGAACAGCCACAAAGTACGCCAGAATAAGGGAAATCGCCACACCGGCAACGCCCGTTATTGAAAGAGCAAGGTATCCCATAATAAGCACCAGTGGCCCGCTGAGGAATGTACCCAGGGCCGTCCCGACCGCTGCCGAAGCATTGAATAGGCCCATGGCCTCTCTCCCTGGCTGACAGGCGTTACATCCGCGGTTATGGTGGTTCCGGTAACACTCAGGATGGGCCATGACAAGATAAAATAGCCGAATGCGGTGGGGATAAGTTTCCCGATGTTGCGGATGGCCGCCAGATTCAAGTGATGGGAATGCCGGAAAATGCCCCCAGAATTTGAGCCACGACCGACAAGGCCCCGACCACCACCGATAACAGAAGCAATATGGAACCGTTGGAGGAAAAGCCAATACCGGCAAGACCCGCCGCTATGCCCATCGTCATAATGACAGGCAGTTTGCGACGTTCGAAAAGGTCACCCAGAGGCACCAGCAGGGCGAGCCCGATTGCATAGCCCAACTGCAATGCGGTAATAATCAGACGGCAGCGGTCACATCCAGTCCTAAAGCGGCACGGATGGCTTCCAGAAGGGGTCGAGCATAGTAGAGACTTGCCATGGTCATTCCGCTATCCACCGCCAGCAGCAGAACCAGCGACCTCGTCATAAAATATTCCTCGACATCTTCTTGATTTTGTTTGATAACAACTGTCGAGGTTTACAGAACATGGTAGTAGTTTTTCCTCCAAATGCCCTCCTCGCGACGCCATCTCGTCGGTGTTGTTGCATTTTTCGATGGTGAGGGGTCGCCATAAATCGTATTAAAAATGATCCTGATTTTAAATGTTTTTCTTTATCAGAAGATCATTCGGCCCTGAAAGTCCGGCATGCGTTTGGAGACAAAGGCGGCAATCCCTTCACGCCCATCCGCGCTGGCTGCCATTGCTGAAATGATGCGGGATTCTCTTTCCATCTGGGATTCGAGGGTATCGGTTGTACCGGTTAGGATCAAACGTTTGGTCTCGCCGAAGGATCGAGTTGGCCCCTTTGCCAACTTGTGCGCTATTTCAAGGGCGGTAGATAGTACTTGGTCATCTGCAACTACTTGATTAATGAGACCCCAACTCATGGCTTGTTCCGCCGATAATATTGGATTTAACAATGCCATCTCCTTGGCGCGGCGCAGCCCCACGATACGTGCCAGGAAATAACTGGAACTGCCGTCCGGAACCAAGCCTACTTTTGTGTAGGCCATGGTGAATTTAGCAGATTCTGCAGCAATGGCAATATCGGTGGTCAGTGCCAGGCTGAACCCTCCTCCCGCGGCTGTTCCGTTTATGGCGCCAATCACCGGAGCGTCCATCCAGTTAAATCGGGATATCGCTGCGTGAAAGGTATGAGTGATCTCTGTGACATAGCGAGAGATTCCTTCAGCCTGAACGTTAAAAGCCTTCAGATCGCCTCCAACGCAAAACCTGCTGCCGTTACCGGTCAGCACCACCGATCGAATCTTTTGATCCTCATCACACCTGACGGCGACATCCAGAAGTTCGCGCCCCATCTCCGGGATAATTGCATTACCCTCGTCAGGACGGTTGAGACGGATCAGTCCAACGCCATTCTCTATTTCAAAAATGATTGAATTGTAAGTCATCGTTCTTTGGTTCCTTTTGAATACGTTTAATTTTTCCTAAACAACCTGAATCAAATTCTCATTTTTTATTTAAATGAATAAAGTGACAGGCTTTGTCTATAATCGGAGACCAGAATCGATAGGGGGGGATTAAAGCTTTCTATTGGAATTGCCAGTTGTTTGGAAACAGCAGTTGAACTCTTAAGCAAAAAGCAGTTTCGTTCTGTGCATTTAAGACCGTTGGTACAATATTCACCCTTGTTACAAGGGCAATTTTTCTGTTTTATGTGAGTGGGCATATTTTTAAATGTCTACAAGCTATTTTGATGTTCTTTGCTTTAGCCTTCTGTCAAGTCCGCTTCTTCGATCTTTTCCAGATCTCCTTTCAGGAATATGATGATAATAAGAGAATTGACGCCTTTCTATGCCTAAGCGTCTTCCACCGTTATCGGGCAATATGTGGGGCATGATATATTATTTCCCAAACCTTTTGCGTCCAATAAGTGAGAGAGCAACCAAACCGGATCCAAGTAATACAAGTGAAATGGGCTCCGGGACATGCAAATCGCTATCACCACTTGCAGTATGAAAACCGACAATTGATTTTGTAGCAATGCTCGATGTGAAAGTTATATGTGCCGGGCCGTCAAGAGTAGAGTACCCTACACTTCCAAAAAAAAATATAAAAACAAATAAAATCATAAATATTTTCTTCACCAATTTTTCCTTTTATGAAAATCTCTACGGAATACTCCGCCATTTATGATGTCGATGAATAAGGTGCGGGGGAAAAAGGGAATGTAAAGTAGTTTAAGAAGCCCCGACTTTTAAGATAACGAGTTTTACTTATAAATATTATAATTTATATCTTAATATTTTCTTTTATGGATAAAAATAATTATTGATCTATAATTATGCAAAATTCATGCAAAAATGATGAATTATTTATTATTATACTAAATATCAAGTGGTTAGTTTAAGCTGGATGAAAAAATAGGTATGCAAATTCATTTAAAAAACCATGTAATTGTGAGGTAAAGTACATAAAAAATGAGAACTGATTTACATAGTATTAAGAAACAA
>Ga0316583_10000163_pt1 | contig 16443 bp, 15 predicted proteins | sample J_170502JBrBrA_D_FD_204513 | JGI IMG/M metagenome (GOLD analysis project Ga0316583, IMG submission 204513) | Rhizosphere microbial communities from salt marsh grasses in Alabama, United States - J_170502JBrBrA | ecosystem: Host-associated > Plants > Roots > Rhizosphere | place: USA: Alabama... | reverse complement strand
GCGGGCTGGGCCAATCGCTGGCGTATGCTCATCCCGTCGATCGCAAATCCAGGTCGTAGGCGGCAGTATAGGTGAAGCCCTTCGGGCATCCAAACCAAACGGGGAGATCAGCCCATGCGCATTATCGCCGGATTGCACCACGTGAGCCTGATCGTCGCGGACACGGGTCGGGCGCTCGGATTCTATCGCGACCTGCTCGGTTTGCCGCTGGACCCGTCGCGGCCGGACCTCGGATATCCGGGGGCCTGGCTGCAACTCGGCGCCCAGCAGATCCACCTGCTGGAGCTGCCGAACCCGGACCCGACCCTTGACCGCCCGGCCCATGGTGGACGCGACCGTCATGTGGCGCTGACGGTGTCCGACCTGGACGTCTTGGCTGAACGGCTGTCGGCGGCCGGCATCCGATTTACCCAGAGCCGCTCCGGACGGCGCGCGCTGTTCTGTCGCGATCCGGATGCCAATGGGTTGGAGTTCGTCGAGGTGCGTTGAGGGCAGCCGCCGAGCGTGGAATCAGGAGCCGTCAGCCCGCTCACCAGCCGTGGTAGTACCAGCCGTTGTCCCAGTCCGGCAATTCGGGGGCCGGCGGTGCGCCGGGGCCGGCGGCGGCATCGCTGGGCAGTGGAGGGCCTGGCCAGGGGGCGAGCCAAGGTCCCTGGTTCAGGAACAGGCGCCGGTCCTGCTCCATCATGCTCTGAATCTCCTGGCGCCGGCGCAGGAAGGCCTCTTCCCGCGCGTCGTGCTGGGCCGCTCCGAGCGGATCGATGGCGTGCCGCCGGGCGTCGTGCTCGGCGCGACGCAGCTCCTGCAAAGCCCGTCTCTGGGCGCGCACCTCGTCGAGCCAGCGCGGTATGCCGCTGCCCGGGGGGGGCGGCGAATCCGCGGGGAGGGTGTCCGATGCCTCGGTCGCGGCTTGGGGACTGGGGTCCTGTGCCAGCAGGGTCGGGCTGAGCAGGAGCAGCAAGGACAGTGATGAGAGTTTCCGGATCATGGGCGGCGATCCAGCGTGCGCTCGTTCTAGTATTAGCTGAATTTGACAGTAAGCAGAAAAGGTTTAGGTCAGCCAAAGGCGGCCGTCAATGCCTGGTGGGCCTTTCCCTGACATGGGTCTGGTTATTCGCTCCGGAAGGCTTCTCCAGCCGTTTGTGAATCTCCTGGCGCAGGCAGGTCAGGGCGGTCGCGCAGGTGATCGGCAAGGCATCTTGGGTCGAGATGAAGAAGACGTCATCGACCTCGGCGCCGACCGTGGCGATCTTCGCGCTCTGCAGCCGGATGTCGCACTGTTCGAAGACGTCGCCGATCTCGGCCAGCAATCCGGGGCGGTCGAGGGTGGTCAGCCGCATCATCGTGCGGCTGTTGCGCTGGTCCTCGGCGAAGCTGACCCGGGTCTCGGTCGGGAAGTGCCGGTGCTGGCGCGGCAGCCGGCGTGTCACGCGCAGGGCCTTGTCCGCGGGCTGGCGCAGCGCCGCCAGCAGCAGCTCGCGGATCTCCTCGCTCTCGCTGCCCTGCTCGATGGGGCTGCCATCCGGACCCAGCACCTGAAAGGCGTTCACGGCGATGCCGTCTTCGGTGGTGATGATGCGGGCATCCATGATGTTCAGCGCCCGCTGGTCGAGCAGCGCCGTGATACGGACGAACAGGTTGCGTTCATCGCGGGAGTAGATGAACACCTCGCTGCATCCTCGGGCGGCGACCGGGCGGATTACGATCAACGGCAGGTCATCAGGACCGGTGACGAGGATCTGTCGGGTCTGCCAGGCGATCTCCTCCGGTGAGCTGGGGGTGAAAAATTCCGGCCCGAAGCGGCTCCACAGGTCGCGGCAGTCATCCGCGTCGATGCCGTGGTGGGCGAGGATGCGCATGGCCTCGCGTTGCTTCTGCTCGATCAGCTCGTCCTGCGCCTGCGGGTTGTCGAGTCCGCGCGACAGGGTGCGGCGCGTGGACTGGTAGAGGTCGCGCAGCAGGGCGTCCTTCCACGAGGTCCAGCGTTTCGGGTTGGTGGCCCGGGAATCGCCGACGGTGAGCAGATAGAGATAGTCCAGGCGTGTACTGTCGCCGACCCGTTCGGCGAAGGTCTGGATCACCGTCGGGTCGGCAATGTCCTTGCGCTGTGCGGTCATCGACATCAGCAGATGGTGCTCCACCAGCCAGGCCACCAGGCGGCTGTCGAACTCACTCAGATGGTGCAGCTGGCAGAAGTCCCAGGCATCGCGCGCACCGAGCAATGAGTGGTCGCCGCCGCGGCCCTTGGCGATGTCGTGGAACAGGCCGGCCAGGTAGAGCAGCTCGAGCTTTGGTATGCGCCGGGCGATGGAGCTGCACAGCGGGAACTCGCCGGCATGCTCGGGCACCGTGTAGCGGCGCAGGTTGCGCAGCAGCCGCAGCGTGTGCTCGTCAACCGTGTAGACATGGAATAGGTCGTACTGCATCCGCCCGACGATGTTCGCGAAGGCCGGGATATAGGCCGCCAGCACGCCGTAACGGTTCATGCGCTGAAGGGCGTGGGTGACGCCGGTGGGCGAGCGCAAGATCTCCATGAACAGGCTGCGGGTGCGCAGGTCTTCGCGGAAGCCGTCGTCGATGCGGTGGCGGTTCTCGCGGATCAGGCGGATGGTGCTGGCGCGGATGCCCTTCAGCTCCGGATGCAGCTGCAGCACATGGAAGACCTCGAGCAGCGCGAAGGGCTGGCGCTCGAAGACCTGCGGCCGGGTCGCCTCCAGATAGCCGCTGCGGCTCTGGAAGCGCTTGCTGACAGGCTGTGGGGGCCCGATCTGGTCATGCAGCAGGATCGCCTCCTGAAACAGCTGCAGCAGCATCTCGTTGAGCCGGTTCAGCTCCATCACGGTCCGGTAGTACTGCTGCATGAACTGCTCGACGGCGAGGTCGTCGCCATGGTCCGCGAAGCCGAACTCCTCCGCCAGCGTGCGCTGGTAGTCGAATAGCAGCCGGTCCTCGCGCCGGCCGGTCAGCCGGTGCAGCGCGAAGCGGATGTGCCAGAGCAGCGATTGACCGTCGATCAGCGCCAGGTATTCCGTCTCGGTCAGAAATCCGTGGGCCACCAGCTCGTGCAGGGAGTCGGAGCCGAAATGGCGCTTGGTCACCCAACCGATCATCTGGATGTCGCGCAGCCCGCCCGGGTTCTCCTTGATGTTCGGCTCCAGGTTGTAGGCGGTCTCGCCGAATTTCGCCCAGCGCGCGAGCTGCTCCTTGCACTTGGCCTCAAAGAAGGCCTCGTCGGGCCAGATGCGATCCGGTCCGATGGCCGCCCGCATCGCCTGAAACAGCGCCGTCGCGCCGGTGATCAGCCGCGCTTCCATCAGATTCGTGATGACGGTGATGTCCGCGCGCGCCTCGCTTTGGCACTGCTCGACGGTGCGCACGGCGTGGCCGATGTCCAGGCCGCAGTCCATCAAGAAACGCAGCAGCGACTCGATATGATCGCCGCAGCGCGGCAGGTCCTCGTCCTGGATCAGGATCAACAGGTCGATGTCCGAGGCCGGGTGCAGCTCGCCCCGGCCGTAGCCGCCGACCGCGATGAGCGCGGCGTCCGCGTCCGCGGGCATGAAGCGGCGCCAGGCACAGGTGACGATCGTGTCCACCACCCGACTGAGCTCGGCGACCAGATGCGCGACCGGCGCGCGCTGCGCGTAACGCTCGAAGAGCGCGCGCTTGGCGTCCTTCAGGGTGCTACGAAACAGACCCAGGGCATCGACATCGTCGGCCGCGACCAATCGCGCGACGTCGATGCCGGACGGAGGATCGGGGGGGAGGTCGTTCATGCCGCGTCTTGCGACTGCCGCTCCTCGGTGCGCAGAGTCAGAATCTCGTGGCCGTCGGTGGTGACCAGGATGGTGTGCTCCCACTGCGCGGACAGGCTGCGGTCCTTGGTCACGACAGTCCATCCGTCCGGTAACAGCTTCACCTGGCGCTTGCCGGCGTTGACCATCGGTTCGATGGTGAAGCACATGCCAGGCTCCAGTACGACGCCGTCTCCTGGCTGCCCGTAATGCAGGACCTGGGGCTCCTCGTGGAATTCCCGTCCGATGCCGTGGCCGCAGTATTCGCGCACCACCGAGTACTTGTGACCTTCGACGAAGCTCTGTATCGCGTGGCCGATGTCGCCCAGGGTCGCGCCGGGACGCACCTGGGCAATGCCGATGCGCATCGCCTGCTGCGTAACCGTCACCAGCCGGCGCGCCAGGACTGAAGGCTCGCCGACGAGGAACATCTTGCTGGTGTCCCCATGGTAGCCGTCCTTGATCACCGTGATGTCGATATTGACGATATCGCCCTTCTTCAGCCGCTTGTTGCCCGGTATGCCGTGACAGACTTGGTTATTGACAGAGGTGCAGATCGAGCGCGGAAACCCCTTGTAGTCCAGCGGTGCCGGGATCGCCTTTTGCTCGCCGACGATGAAGTCGTGGCAGATGCGGTCGAGCTCATCAGTGGTGACGCCCGGCTGCACGTGCGGCTCGATCATCTCGAGCACCTCCGCCGCGAGCCGCCCGGCGACGCGCATCTTTTCGATCTCGGCTTCTGTCTTGATGGCAATGGTCATGTTTCGGCTGGTCGCGTCCATGGGGCTTCGCTGCTCACGCACGGGGGTGGGGAATGGGCCGGCTGGAGGGCGCCGGGCGGCGCGACATTGCTTGAAAAAGACCCGCCATGTTATAAAACGCGGCGTGGTCGAGCAAACGCCTCGCTCCAGCCTCCCGTCGATGTCTCAATCTGCCGGCGGCCCGCAGTCGTTACAACTGCGGCGGCTGGAAACCGAACGTTGGCCGAACCCCTGTCGTTGGTGCCCTGGAGGCAGACGGCGGGCCGACGGCTTGCCGTCATCGAGACCGTATACGGGTGCTGTCGTGTCGGCGACAACGGCAGCGAAGCGTGCCTTCGACCACCAGTCAGCGTCTGGCCGGCGATACCGGTCAAGCGCGTAAACTAAAGCCGCACACGCGTCGACACAGGTTGTCGGGTGCCCGTCATCGGGTTGCAGCCTGGGACGCGTGGAGGTTCAACCCGATCGAGGAATGCGTCATGAGCGATGTTTCGATGCGGCAGATGCTGCAGGCCGGTGTTCATTTCGGCCATCAAACGAGGTACTGGAATCCGAAGATGGCCGCTTACATCTTCGGCCAGCGCAACAAGATACATATCGTCAATCTGGAAAAGACCCTGCCGCTTTATCAGGAGGCGATGGGCTACCTTGGAAAGCTCGCTGCCAATGGTGGGCGGGTGCTTTTCGTTGGCACCAAGCGGGCGGCCCAGGACGCGGTGCGCGAGCAGGCGACCCGCTGCGGCATGCCCTATGTCAACCACCGCTGGCTCGGCGGTATGCTGACCAACTTCAAAACGGTGCGTCAGTCGATCAAGCGCCTGAAGGAGCTGGAGGCGATGTTCGAGGGCGGCACGATAGAGCGCTTCGGCAAGAAGGAGGCCCTGACGCTGGCACGGGAGCGCGAAAAGCTCGAGCGCAGCCTGGGCGGGATCAAGGACATGGACAACCTGCCGGATGCGATGTTCGTCGTCGATGTCGGTCACGAGAAGATCGCCATCTCCGAGGCGAACAAGCTTGGCATTCCGGTGGTGGGCGTCGTCGATACGAACAACGATCCGAGCAAGATCGACTACGTAATCCCCGGCAATGACGATGCGATCCGCGCCGTACGTCTGTACATCGAAGGCGCGGCGTCGGCGATGCTGGACGGCCGCCGTACCGCGGCGGCGATGGCCGGCGGCCGCATGCCCGAAGAGCCGTTGTCAGAAGAGGCGGAGGCGGTTGAGGCGGTCGGCGAAGAGGTCGCATCCTAGTCGCTGCCCGGGCCCGAAGGCGGCGCCGCGCGCTGCCGGGGCCCGGTACCATTCATCCCGAACGACATTAGCAATCGAATTCCGGAGTTTTTCATGGCGATTACAGCCTCCCTGGTCAAGGAGCTGCGCGAGCGCACCGGCGCCGGCATGATGGAGTGCAAGAAGGCGCTCGTCGAGACGGACGGCGATATCGAGGCGGCCATCGAGGCCATGCGTAAGTCCGGCCAGGCCAAAGCGGCCAAGAAGGCCGGCCGTATCGCTGCCGACGGCAGCATCGAGGTGCTGATCTCCGATGATGGTCGGCGCGCCGTCATGGTGGAAGTCAACAGCGAGACCGACTTCGTGGCCAAGGATGCAAACTTTGCCGGTTTCGCCGCTGCGGTCGCCGAGAGCGCGTTGCTCAGCGAAGCCGCCGATGCCGATGCCCTCGCCGAGCAGCCCCTGAAGGGCGACTCGAGCACGACGGTCAACGCGGCCCGCGAGGCATTGATCAACAAAGTGGGTGAGAACGTGCAGCTGCGCCGTTTGGTGCGTTTCGACCAGGCCCAGGGCAAGCTGCACAGCTATCGGCACGGGGTACGCATCGGTGTCGTGGTCGACATGGTCGGTGGCGACGACGCCCTCGGCCGCGATATCGCGATGCACATCGCGGCCAGCAATCCGATCTGTGTCAGCGCCGATGATGTGCCGGCCGAGGCCTTGGAAAAGGAGCGCGAGATCTTCCGTGCCCAGGCCCTGGAGAGCGGCAAGCCCGCCGATATTGTCGATAAGATCATCGACGGCCGCATGCGTAAATACATGGAGGAGGTGACATTGCTGGGTCAGGCCTTCGTCAAGGATCCGGATCTTCAGGTCGGCAAACTGCTGAGCCAGGCTGGCGCCTCCGTGGTACGCTTTGCGCGGTTGGAAGTCGGCGAGGGGATCGAGAAGCGGAACGAGAACTTCGCTGAGGAGGTCCAGGCGCAGGCGCGCCAGACCGACTGAGCCGATCCACCGACGGCGAGCACTCGCTTTAGTGACCAGACGAGCATACGCGTGACCGAACCTGCGCATCGTCGCATCCTGATCAAGCTCAGCGGTGAGGCCTTGCTCGGCGATGCCGAAGGCGGTATCGATCCGGACATCCTCGACCGCCTGGCGCGCGAGGTGGCCGAATGTGTTGCCGGCGGTGCCGAGATTGCGCTGGTGCTCGGCGGCGGCAACCTGTTTCGAGGTGCCAAGCTGGCCGCCAGGGGCATGGATCGTGTGACCGGCGATCATATGGGCATGCTCGCCACCGTGATGAACGCGCTGGCGATGCAGGACGCGCTCGAGCGCATCGGCGTGCCGACCCGCGTCATGTCGGCTTTGAAGATCAATCAGGTCTGCGAGGACTACATCCGCCGGCGCGCAATGCGCCACCTGGAGAAGGGCAGGGTCGTGATATTCGCCGCCGGCACCGGCAATCCGTTTTTCACCACCGACTCGGCGGCGAGCCTGCGGGCGGTGGAGATCGGCGCCGATCTGCTGATCAAGGCCACCAAGGTGAACGGCATCTACTCCGCCGATCCGGTGAAGCATCCGGATGCCAATTTCTACAAGCGCTTGTCTTACGATCAAGCGCTGCGCGAGGAACTGGGCGTCATGGACGCGACCGCTATCGTGCTCTGCCGCGACAACCGGATCCCGCTACGTGTGATGAACCTCTACGAGTCCGGCGCGCTGGTGCGTGCCGCCGCCGGTGAGGATATCGGCTCCCTGGTGGAGCCCGGAAAGCTACCATGATCGACGACATCAAAAAGAACGCGGCCGATCGGATGGGTAAGAGTGCCGAGGCGCTGCGCCACGAGCTGGCCAAGATCCGAACCGGCCGGGCACATCCGTCGCTGCTCGACCACGTCAAGGTGTCCTATTACGGCAGCGACATGCCGATCAACCAGGTCGCCAATGTCGCCGCCGAGGACGCCCGCACGCTGACCGTCACGCCATGGGATCGCAACATGGTGCAGGCGGTGGAGAAGGCGATCATCCAGTCCGATCTGGGTGTGAATCCGAACACGGCCGGAACCGTGATCCGAGTGCCAATGCCGCCGCTGACCGAGGAGCGCCGCCGCGACCTGCAACGGGTCGCGCGGCACGAGGCAGAGCAGGCGCGGGTCGCCGTGCGCAATATCCGCCGCGACGCCAACCAGGAGCTGAAGGAGCTGGTCAAGGAGAAGCTGATCTCAGAGGACGACGAGCATCGCGGTCAGGAGATCGTGCAGAAGCTGACCGACCAATTCATCAAGGAAGTTGACGAGATCCTGGAAGAGAAAGAAGCGGACCTGATGTCCATCTGATCCCTGCCGATCAGTAGCGGACCATGAGCCAGTGACCAGCAGCATTGCGCGCATCGACGAGGAAAACACGTGCAAGCGGGTGCCCGAGCACGTCGCGATCATCATGGACGGCAACGGACGCTGGGCACGTCAGCGCGGCCTGCCGCGAACGGCCGGGCATCGGGCCGGTGCCAAGAGCGTGCGTGCGGTCGTGGAAGAAAGTCTGCGCTGCGGCGTCAAGGTGCTGACCCTGTTTGCCTTCAGCAGCGAGAACTGGCGGCGGCCGCCGACCGAGGTCAACGTGCTGATGGAGCTCTTCATGAGCACCCTGCAGGTCGAGGTCAAACGCCTGGTCGAGCACGAGGTGCGTCTGCGCATCATCGGTGACCTGTCGGCCTTCTCCGACCGGCTGCAAGGGCAGTTCGCCGAGGCCCAGCGGGCGACCGAGCACAATCGGCGGCTGACCCTGCAGGTCGCCGCCAATTACGGTGGACGCTGGGACATCACCCAGGCCACGCGGGCCATCGCCGCCGACGTCGCGGCCGGTCGTTTGGCCTGGGACGATGTGGACGAGGCGGCCATCTCGGCCCGTCTATCCTTCCCCGACGTCCCCGACCCGGACCTGTTCATCCGCACCGGCGGTGAGAAGCGCATCAGCAACTTCCTGCTCTGGCAATCGGCCTATGCGGAGCTGTATTTTTCCGATTTGATGTGGCCCGAGTTCGATGCCGCCGCCTATGTCGCGGCACTGAATGACTTCGCCCGCCGGCAGCGACGTTTCGGCCTGACCGGCGAGCAGATCACGGCTCAGGCCGGTGCTGTCGGAAGCTGAGTTGTCGCAGATCGCCGGCGCGCTGAAACAACGCCTGGCGACGGCCGGTCTCCTGATACCGGTCATCGTGCTGGCGGTCCTGTTGCTGCCAACGCCGGCGTTTGCCCTGGTGATGGGCGTAATCGTCGCACTCGCCGCTTGGGAGTGGGCGGGCCTGATGGGCTTCCCCGGCCAGACCCAGCGGGCTGCCTATGCGGTGCTGGTGGTGACCTGCCTCTGGCTGCTCTGGTTCGCGGCCCCGCGGACTTGGGACCCCTACTGGTTTCTGCTGGCCGCGCTCTGGTGGGTCGGCATGACCGTGGTCCTGATCAGGACCTCAGGGGTCGAGCCTAAGTCCGGCTCGGAGCCGGTGCTGATCCCGATCGGCCTGCTCGTCTTGGTGACCCCGAGTATCGCGATCATTCGCCTGCACGCCCAGGACGACAGCGGTCCGGGGCTGGTGCTGGCCTTGATGATGCTGATCTGGATCGCCGATTCGGCAGCCTATTTTGCCGGTAAACGCTGGGGCAAGCGCAAGTTGGCCCCGGCGCTGAGCCCTGGTAAGACCTGGGCCGGCCTCTATGGCGGCTTGATCGCCGCCGGTCTGTGGGGCGCCATCTTGGTCCTGATGCTGAGACTAGCGCCGGGTCAGGGGCTCCTGCTTGTCGCTCTGTGTGCCCTGACCGCGCTGCTATCGGTGGTTGGCGATCTGCTCGAGAGCCTGCTGAAGCGTCAGCGCGGTCTGAAGGACGCGGGCGCCTTGCTGCCCGGACACGGCGGCATGTTGGACCGCATCGACAGCATGACCGCCGCGGCACCCCTGTTCGTACTCGGTCTACTGTGGCTGGAGAGGGGTCTATGAAGGGCATCGCGGTGCTCGGTTCCACCGGTTCCATTGGCGTCAGCACCCTCGATGTCGTCGCGCGGCATCCGGACCGCTACCGCGTCGTCGCGCTGACGGCGCATCGGAGTGTCGAGCGCATGGCGGAGCAATGCCGGCAGTTTCGACCTTTCTTTGCGGTCATGGCCGACGCGGCGGCTGCATCGGCCTTGCGTGAGGCCTTGGTCGACATGCCCGGTGCCCCAGAGGTGCTGGCCGGTGCCGAGGCACTGGAGATGGTCGCGGGCTTGCCGGAGGTGGACTATGTGATGGCGGCCATCGTCGGTGCCGCCGGGCTGATGTCCAGCCTGGCCGCGGCCAAGGCCGGCAAGCGACTGCTGCTGGCCAACAAGGAGGCGCTGGTGGTGGCCGGGGCCATCTTGATGCGCGCGGCGACGGACAATGGCGCCACGCTGCTGCCCATCGACAGCGAGCACAACGCGATCTTTCAGTGTTTGCCGCCGGAGCGCGACTGCGGGCTCGCCGCGTCCGGTGTCGAGCGCATCCTGCTGACCGCCTCGGGCGGGCCGTTTCGTGACGCCTCGCCGGAGTCCCTGGTCGCGGTCACGCCGGAGCAGGCCTGTGCGCATCCGAACTGGAGCATGGGACGCAAGATCTCGGTGGACTCGGCGACCATGATGAACAAGGGCCTGGAGATCATCGAGGCCTGCTGGCTGTTCGCCGTCTCGCCGGATCGCATCCAGGTCGTCGTACACCGCCAGAGCGTGATTCACTCCATGGTCCAGTACAGCGACGGTTCGGTCTTGGCGCAACTCGGCAATCCGGACATGCGCACGCCGATCGCCCATGCGCTGGCCTGGCCGGAGCGGATCGACTCCGGCGTCGCGCCACTGGACCTGTTCGCGACCGGCCGGCTCGATTTCGAGCCGCCCGCGCCGGAGCGCTTTCCCTGCCTGCGGCTCGCCTATCGAGCCGCCGCCGATGGGGGCACGGCCCCGGTGGTGCTGAATGCGGCCAATGAGGTCGCGGTCGCCGCCTTCCTCGATCGGCGCATCGGCTTTACCGATATCGGCACCGTCGTCGAGCGCAGCATGGATCGGTTGCCGGCGGAGCCGGTCGACCTGTCCGGCCTCGATCATGTGCTCGATGTCGACCGTTGCGCGCGCGCCGTTGCGGAACAAACGCTGACCGCGCTGGTCGCATAAGCGCGTATGCTCGAGCTTGCGATCCAAATCGGCGCCTTCTTGGTCGCCATCCTCGTCCTCGTGACCATTCACGAGTTCGGGCATTTTTGGGTCGCGCGCAAGCTCGGCATCCGGGTGCTTCGCTTCTCAATTGGCTTTGGCCGGCCGCTGCTGACGTGGCACCGTCAAGGCGATCCCACCGAGTATGTGGTGGCCGTGCTCCCCCTTGGCGGCTATGTCAAGATGCTCGACGAGCGCGAGGAGCCGGTCGCCCCGGAGTTGCGACACCTGGCCTTCAACACCCAGCGGCTGTGGAAGCGCAGCGCCGTGGTCTTTGCCGGCCCGCTGGCCAACTTCCTGTTCGCCGTCCTGGTCTACTGGGGCATCCTGATCCACGGCGAGTCCGGGCTGCGCCCCGAGGTCGGTGCCGTGATGCCGGACTCCATCGCCGCCGAGGCGCACTTCGCCCCCGGCGACCTGGTGCAGTCCGTCGACGGCCGCCGAACGCCGACCTGGGACAGCTTCTGGATCACGCTGCTGTCCGCGTCCCTCAATGGCCAGGACGTCGACGTGCGGGTGGACACCTCCGACGGGGATCAGACGGTACGTGTTTTGCCCGGCAAGCAGATGTCTGGGCTCGACCCGGGGCGTGGATTCTTGACCGCCGTGGGCCTGGACCGCGCCTCCCCCGTCTTGCCGCCCCGGATCGGCGAGGTCATGCCCGGCGAGCCGGCGGCGAATTCCGGACTGCAGAGCGGTGACCTCGTGCGCGCCGTGGACGGCGCCGACATCGAGTCCTGGTCGGCCTTCGTCGACGCCGTACGCAGTCGCCCGGGTGTGGAATTGCGACTCGACATCGACCGTGACGGCCGTCCGCTCACGATCATGCTGACGCCATGGACCGTCGAGAATGACGGTGCGCCCATCGGACGTATCGGCGCCGGCCCTTTGGTGACCGACGATCTGTTCGAGCCCTATATCGTCAAGGTCCGCTATGGCCCGGTGCAGGCGATGGTGGAATCCTTGCGCCGGGTCGCTGATGTGTCGGTGCTGACGCTGCGCATCTCCGGGCGCATGTTGATCGGTACCGCCTCGGTGCAGAATCTGAGCAGCCCCATTGGCATCGCCGAGACGGCCGGTAAGACGGCGAGCTTTGGCGTCGAGCCATTCATCAAGTTCTTGGCGCTGCTCAGCGTCAGTCTCGGCCTGCTGAACCTGTTGCCGATCCCGGTGCTCGACGGCGGGCACCTGCTGTTCTTCGCCATCGAGGCCATTACCGGCAAGCCCCTGTCGGAGGAGTTCCAGGCGCAGGGACAGCGCATCGGCCTCGCGCTGATCCTCTCCCTGATGACGCTCGCCTTTTACGTCGATATCGCCCGTCTGCTGGGCTAGTCGGCCGCGATCCCTTATAATCCCGTGCTTTCCTAATCCTGTCTTCGGCGGGCGCCCGCTTGGGCGTGCGGGGGTGTAGTGGCGAGGTCCCGAGTCTTACCCAGCACTGGGGTCGTGCGGCTGGCGATCCTCGCCGTGCTGCTGATGCTGTCGGTCGGCGCAAGGTCACAGGATTTTCAGATCGCCGACATTCGCGTCGAGGGACTGCAGCGAATTGCCGCCGGCACCGTCTTCAACTACCTCCCGGTCCAGGTCGGCGATGTGGTCAGCGACAGCGTGACGGCTGACATCATCCGCACTCTCTACGGCACCGGATTCTTCACTGACGTCAAGGTCGAGCGCGAGGGCGACGTTCTCGTGATCACGGTGCGCGAGCGCCCGGCGATCGCGCAGATCGACATCAGCGGCAACAAGTCCTTGGATACCGATGTACTCAAGAAGGGCCTCGCCGAGGTCGGTCTCGAGGAGGGCCGGGTGTTCAATCCCTCCATCCTCGACCGCGTCGAGCAGGAGCTGCAACGGCAGTACTTTGCGTCCGGCAAGTACGGCGTCGGTATCGAGTCCACGGTTTCTCCATTGGAGCGCAATCGCGTTGCCGTGCGCATCGAGATCAACGAGGGACTGACGGCGCGCCTGAAGCAGATCAACATCATCGGCAACAAGGCCTTCACCGAAAAGGAGTTGCTGAAGAACTTTCAGCTTGGCAAGACCAACTGGTTATCCTTCTATTCGAAGAACGACCAGTATTCGAAACAAAAGCTGGCCGGCGATCTGGAGGCACTGCGCTCGTTCTACCTCGATCGCGGCTACATCAAGTTCCAGATCACCTCGACACAGGTCACCATCAGCCCTGACAAAAAAGACATGTATGTCACCATCGGGATCGATGAGGGCGATGTCTACCGGGTCAGCGACATCCAGCTCGCCGGTGAGCCGTCCGTGCCGACGACGAAGCTTTTTCCGCTGATCCATCTGCGGCGCGGCGAGGTGTTCTCGCGCAAGGCGACCACCGAGAGCGCGGACCGCATCTCCGAGCTATTGGGCAGTGAGGGCTACGCCTTCGCCAATGTCAACTCGGTACCGGAGATCAACGACGAGAACAAGACCGTCGCGGTGACCTTCTTCATCGACCCGGGCAAGCGTGTCTATGTGCGCCGCATCAACATGAAGGGCAACACCCGGACCCGCGACGAGGTGCTGCGCCGGGAGATGCGCCAGCTGGAGACGGCCTGGTTCTCGACGGATCTGGTCAAGCGCTCGCGCGAGCGCCTGCAGCGGCTCGGTTACTTCGAGGACGTCAATATCGAGACGCCCGCGGTCCCCGGATCCGCAGACCAGGTCGACGTGGATGTGACGGTCAAGGAGAAGCCCTCCGGCAACCTGATGGCCGGCGTCGGCTTCTCACAATCCCAAGGCATCATCTTCAATACCAGTATCAGTCAGGCGAACTTCCTGGGTACCGGCAAGCGCGTGGCCTTTGCCTTCAATTCCAGCCGGACCAACCAGTTCTACCAGCTCGCCTACACGAATCCCTATTACACCATCGACGGCATCAGCCGCGGATTCGACCTCAGCTACCGCACCACGGACTTCGATCAGTTGATCGGAGCCGATTACTCGACCGATGTCGGCCGTGCAGCGATCAACTTCGGACTGCCCCTGTCCGATACCTCGGTTGCCGGGCTTGGGCTCTACTATCAGAACACGCGCTTCTTCGCCGGCACGACATCGGATCTCGCCGAGCAATTCGTTATCGACAACGGCGACACCTTCAATGACCTCTTTTTGACGCTGAGTTATACGAAGGATTCGCGGGATTCGGCGATCTTCCCAAAGGATGGCACGCTGCAGACGCTGTTCGGCGAGTTTGCGGTTCCCGGTAGCGATCTCCAGTACTATCGACTCAACTACCGCGGCCGGCACTATATCCCGCTGACGCGGCGCTTCACCTTCGCGCTGAAGGCCGATCTCGGTTACGGTGGCGGCTATGGTGATACGTCGGAGCTCCCATTCTTCGAGAATTTCTATGCCGGCGGGCCCAATTCGGTCCGCGGCTTCAAGGCCAACACCCTCGGGCCACGGGACACCACCACCGGCTACGAAGACCCGGTTGGGGGTAATTTGAAACTGGTCGGCGGTCTGGAGCTCTATGCGCCGCCTCCCGTGGGCGGCAAATTCGAGAAGACGCTGAGGCTGGGCGCCTTTCTCGATTTCGGCAATGTCTGGTGGACGGAGTCCACCGATCTCGTTGCCCCCACTGGGTTCGACCTCGGGCAATTGCGCTATTCCACCGGACTGTCGCTGGCCTGGCTTTCCCCGGTCGGCGCTTTGGCATTGAGCGTCGGCGTGCCGCTCAACGCGGAAGATCAGGATGAGACGCAGATGTTCCAGTTCAGCTTCGGTCAGAGTTTCTGAAATGACGACGCGTCCATCGGTAAATGTCCTGTTTGTCTGTGCTTTGCTGCTCACGGCGCTCAGCGGCCGTGCATGGACGCAGGAGCTCAAGATCGCGGTCATCGATCCGAACCGAATCGTCGAGGAATCACCCCAGTATGAAGAAGCGCGCAATATGTTGAGCGCCGAGGTCAAGGACCGTGAAGCGGAGCTTCTCAATCAGCAGAAGGACCTGGATCAGCTCAGTGAGAAGCTCGATCGGGACGGGGCGCTGATGAGTGAGGAAGAGGTGAAGCGGCTGCAAAACGACATCCGCGCCCGCAAGCGTCGGTTGCGTTATGCCAGGGCCGAGTTGCAGGAGGACTTCGCGCTGCGCCAGACGGAGCTTCGCACCAAGCTGGTCAAGCAGGTCGAGGAGGTGGTCCAGCGCATCGCCAAGGAGAAGGACATTGACCTGATCCTGAGCGAGGGCCTGGTCTATTTCAGCAAGCGCGCCGATATCTCCGGTGAGGTCATCGAGCGTTTAAAGCAGGAATTCACGAAGCCCTAGGCCCCGAGTGCCGCTTTCGAACCCTGTCGTTGGCTGCCTCGGAGACGGCCTTGTCGATCCCCGCAAGTGAAATCGCAGAGCACATCGGCGCCGAACTGATCGGCGCGGACCGCCTGTTGTCCCGGGTGGCTGCGCTCGAGGACGCCGATGCAGCGAGCCTGGGCTTCGTCGCGTCGAGCAAATTCCGCAAGGGCCTCGGCACCACCAAGGCCGGCGCCGTGATCGTCGCCCCCGCCCACGCGGACGAGGCGCCCTGCAGCGTCTTGCTCACGGACAACCCGTACTTGGCCTTCGCGCGCGCCGCGGAGTTGCTGCATCCTCGGGCGCGACCCGCGGCAGGGATCGACGACAGCGCCGTCGTCGCCGCAGATGCCAGCATCGATGCGAGCGCATCCATCGGTCCACTGTGTGTTGTCGAGAGCGGTGTACAGATCGGCGCCCGCGTCGAGCTCGGGCCCGGTTGCATCGTGCGCGCCGGCGCTATCATCGGCGCCGACTGCCGATTGGTCGCGCGGGTGACCCTGTGCGAGGGCAGTATCCTCGGTGAGCGGGTGCTGTTGCACCCGGGGGCGGTGATTGGCCGGGAGGGCTTCGGCTTCGCGCGCGACGGGGAGCGCTGGGTGCGGATCCCTCAGGTTGGCCGGGTCCGGCTCGGCAATGACGTCGAGATCGGTAGCAACTCGGCTGTCGATCGCGGTGCCATCGGCGAGACGCTGATCGCCGATGGCGTCAAGATCGATAACCTGATCCAGATCGGACACAATGTCAGCATCGGAGAGCATACGGCCATGGCGGCCTGCTCCGGCATCTCCGGCTCGACGCGCATCGGGCGCAATTGCACCATCGCCGGTGCCGTCGGCATGGCGGGGCATCTGGAGATCGGCGATAACGTCCATTTCACCGGGATGGCGATGGTGACGCGCTCCTTCACCGAGGCCGGACTCTATAGCAGCGGCATCCCCGCCATGTCCAATGCCGAATGGCGACGCAATGTCGCACGTTTTCGGCACCTGGACGATCTGGCGAAGCGCGTCAAGCGCCTGGAACAGCAACTCGAACAACAAGCCCCAACGGTCGGGGTAGACGGAGAGTGAGCGCCGCACACCTCCGATGCGCAGCCCGAGGTGGGGGTAACCCTGCCGGCGGGGCGCCCGCCCCGGCTGCAA
>Ga0316583_10000162_pt1 | contig 16464 bp, 15 predicted proteins | sample J_170502JBrBrA_D_FD_204513 | JGI IMG/M metagenome (GOLD analysis project Ga0316583, IMG submission 204513) | Rhizosphere microbial communities from salt marsh grasses in Alabama, United States - J_170502JBrBrA | ecosystem: Host-associated > Plants > Roots > Rhizosphere | place: USA: Alabama... | reverse complement strand
GGATTGTGGGCCACGTCCAGAATCACGGTCGGCCGACCGGGCAGCACCTGGAACCTGCCAGGTAGTTCCGCTTCCAGCAGGCCGCGACGGATGTCCTGCATGGCCACCGGCAAGCGCTCGTGCAACACGTCCAGCGCCGCCAGCGCGCAGCTGGCATTGCCAAGCTGCCGCGCGCCGCGCAGCGCTGGGTAGGCGAGCCCGCTCCTGTTACCCGCCGGACCGTAATACTGCCATTGGCCATCCTGCCGACGGTAGCCAAAATCGCGGCCGATGAGCATCAGGTGGGCGCCGATGGCCTCGGCGCACTCGACCAAGCGCGGCGGCGGCTCCGGGTCGCCGCAGATCGCCGGCCGGCCCGGCCGGAAGATGCCGGCCTTCTCGAAGCCGATGTCTTCGCGCGTAGTACCGAGAAAATCGATGTGATCGACATCGACGCCGGTAACGACGGCGACGTCCGGCTGATAGAGATTTGTGGCATCGAGACGGCCGCCCAAACCCACTTCGAGGATCACGGCATCCAGGGTCTGGGTGGCGAAGATCTCCCATGCCGCTAGGGTGCCGAACTCGAAGTAGGTCAGCGCAGTGTCACCGCGTTCAGCTTCGACGCGGGCGAATGCGTCACAAAGGAGATCGTCGGCAACCGGCCGACCATCGATGCGGACTCGTTCGTTGTAGCGCAGCAGGTGCGGCGAAGTATAGAGGCCAACCCGATAGCCGGCGCAAAGCAGGATGCGCTCGAGCATAGCGCACGTGGAGCCCTTGCCGTTGGTGCCGCCAACGAGGATGAGTGGGCAGGTCTGGCGCTGACCGAGCCGTTCGCTGACGGTAGCCACGCGTTCCAGGCCGAGGGCAATCGGCCGCGTGTGCTGACTTTCTATGTGCGCCAGCCACCAGTCGAGCGTCTTCATAGTCGGGCCGGCCGGCGGCCGGTCACTGAACGGCGGGAGAACGTTGCAGCAGCGTCAGCAACGAAGCGAGCTTGTCGCGCAACTGGCGACGGTCGACAATCATGTCGATGGCGCCCTTCTCGAGCAGGAACTCGGCGCGCTGAAAGCCAGCGGGCAGGGTCTCGCGCACCGTTTGTTCGATCACGCGCGGCCCGGCAAATCCGATCAACGCGCCCGGCTCGGCAACGACGACATCGCCGACGAAGGCGAAGCTGGCGGAAACGCCGCCCATGGTCGGATCGGTTAGTACGGTAATGAACGGCAGTTGGTTCGCCGCCAGTTGCGCGACAGCTGCCGTGGTCTTGGCCATCTGCATCAGCGAGAACAGGCCTTCCTGCATGCGCGCGCCACCGCTGGCGGTCACGCAGACGAACGGTAGCTGCTGCTCGATGGCGCTGCGCACGGCACGCGCAAACCGTTCGCCGACCACGGAGCCCATCGAACCGCCCATGAACTCGAACTCGAAGCAGGCCACGACCACCGGTACCGTCTTGATGGCACCCTGCATGACGACCATGGCGTCGGTCTCGTCGGTCTCGGTGTTGGCGCCGGCCAGGCGGTCGAGGTAACGCTTGCTGTCCTTGAACTTGAGCGGATCGGTGGGCAACACCTCGGCGCCGAGTTCGAAGCGCCCTTCACTGTCGAGCAGCAAGTCGAGGCGGGCACGGGCACGGATGCGATGGTGATGGCCGCACTTGGGACAGACGTTCTGGTTGTTCTCCAGGTCGGTGGCGTAGAGCACCGCCTCGCAGGCCGGGCATTTGGCCCAGAGGCCTTCCGGGATCGATTTGCGCGCACCTCCGCTACGCTTGATCTTCGGCGGCAGGAGTTTCTGGAGCCAACTCATGTCATGCCTCCTGATGAGCCGCCTCGAAGAGCGCAGCGAACGCAGTGAGCGCAAGAGCCATCATTTGCCTCCATCCATGGCGAGACGGATATCCTTCAATAGCGCCGAGACACGTCCGGGCGCTGCGCCGGACGGCGACTTCTCGATCTCTTCGATGATGCGGCTGCCGATGACCACGGCATCGGCAACGGTGGCGATACGGGCAGCCGCAGCAGCGTCGCGGATGCCGAAACCGACGCCGACCGGCATGCCGACTTTGGCCCGGATGACCGGAATCCGGCGCGCCACTTCGTCGAGATCGAGATGGCCCGCGCCGGTGACACCCTTCAGCGAAACATAGTATAGATAGCCGCCACCCGCCGCCGCCACCTCGGCGAAACGCCGTTCGGTCGAAGTCGGCGCCAGCAGGAAGATCGGATCGAGACCATGGCTCTTCAGTAGTTCAGAAAACTCGGCGCATTCCTCTGGCGGATAGTCGACCACCAGCACGCCATCGACGCCTACGACGGCGGCATCGGCGACGAATTCGGCCAGGCCGTAGGCCTCGATCGGATTGGCATAGCCCATGAGCACGACCGGCGTGGTGTCGTTCTGGCGGCGGAACTCGCGTACCGTCGCCAGCACCATGCGCAGACTGACGCCGAATGCGAGTGCGCGCTCCGACGCGCGCTGGATGGTCGGTCCGTCCGCCATCGGATCGGAGAACGGCACGCCAAGTTCGATGATATCGGCGCCGCCTTCGACCAGCGCCTGCATCAGCGGCAGCGTCTGGCCCGGTTCCGGATCGCCGGCGGTGATGTACGGGATCAGCGCCTTGCGGCCCTGCGCCTGGAGACGTTGAAACGTGGCCTTGATACGTGACATCAGAACTGGATTCCCGACTTTTCCGCCACCGTATGCATGTCCTTGTCGCCGCGGCCGGAGAGATTCACCAGCAGTACCTTGTCCTTGGCCAACGTCGGCGCCAATTTGGCGGCATAGGCGAGTGCATGGCTCGATTCCAGCGCCGGCATGATGCCCTCGTAGCGACAGAGGTCGTGAAAGGCACGCAAGGCCTCGTCGTCGGTGATGGTGACGTACTCGGCGCGGCCGCTGTCCTTGAGCCAGGCATGCTCGGGCCCAACGCCCGGATAGTCGAGGCCGGCGGAAACTGAATGCGTCTCGATGATCTGGCCGTTGGCGTCCTGCAGCAGGTAGGTGCGGTTGCCGTGGAGAACGCCTGCCGTGCCGGCAGTCAGCGAGGCGGCATGCTTGCCGCTTTCCAGGCCGTAACCGGCGGCTTCGACGCCGATGAGTCGGACATCCGAGACCGGAATATACGGGAAGAAGATGCCCATCGCATTCGAACCGCCGCCGACGCAGGCGATGACTGCATCCGGCTGCCGCCCGGCCAGTTCCGGCATCTGCGTCAGGCACTCCTCGCCGATGATCTTCTGGAAGTCGCGCACCATCATCGGATACGGATGCGGCCCGGCGACCGTGCCGATGATGTAGAAGGTATTGGCGACATTGGTCACCCAGTCGCGCATGGCCTCGTTCAGGGCGTCCTTCAGCGTCTTTGAGCCGGACTCGACCGGTACTACCGTCGCACCGAGCAGTTTCATGCGATAGACGTTGGCAGCTTGGCGTTTGATGTCTTCGCTGCCCATGTAAACCACACATTCCATGCCGTAGCGTGCCGCCACCGTCGCCGTGGCGACGCCGTGCTGGCCAGCGCCGGTCTCGGCGATGACGCGGGGCTTGCCCATGCGCCGAGCCAGCAGCGCCTGGCCGATACAGTTGTTGACCTTGTGCGCGCCGGTATGATTGAGGTCCTCGCGCTTCAGGTAGACCTGGGCACCGCCGAGGACCTCCGACCAGCGCCGGGCATGATAGATGGGGCTCGGGCGGCCGACGTAGTGCTTGAGTTCGTATTCGTACTCAGCGCGGAAGGCGGCATCGCCGCAAGCGGCCTCATAGGCCAGACGCAATTCCTCGAGTGCCGGGATCAGGGTTTCGGCGACGAAAATACCACCATATCGCCCGAAATGGCCACTATCGTCAGGCAAATTGTAAGAACTCTCAGGCATCTGCTTTCTTTACGGCCGCAATGAAGGCGGCGATCTTGGCGGCATCCTTGATGCCCTTGGCGACTTCGACACCGCTGCTGACATCGACACCCCACGGCCGAAGCTGGCGGATCGCCGCGCCGACGTTGTCGGAAGTCAGCCCGCCTGCCACGATCATAGGCAGCGGCAAAGCCTCGGGGACCACTGACCAATCGAACATCTGACCGGCTCCGCCATAACTTTCGACATAGGTATCGAGCAGCAGACCCCTGGCAGAAGGGTAAGCGCGCGCGAATTCTAGCAGATCGAGTCCCGGCCTCATCCGCGCCACCTTCAGGTAAGGGCAGGCAAACTGCTCGCAAAATGCGGGTTCCTCGTCGCCCTGGAACTGAATCAGATCGATCGGCACCTCGGCCAGAGTCTCCGCCAACATGATCGGGTCGGGATTGACGAACAAGCCGACGCGGGTCACGAAGGGTGGCGCCCGCCGGACAAGTTCGGCCGCACGGCGCCGTTCCAGAAAACGCGGGCTCTTGGGATAGAACACGAAGCCGAGCGCATCGGCACCCGCGGCGACCGCGGCGTCGAGATCCTGCTCGCGGGTGATGCCACAGATTTTTACGCGGGTCCGCGACATGGTCAGACGGCAGGCAATAACGAGGTCGCCATGATACGGTCCTGCCGCGGCAGACGCCACCTTTCATCGTATTCGGCGCTGACGAAATAGAGTCCCGCGGCATCGAAAGTCGGCGCGGCTCGACTCCTATCGCGACCGGCCAGGATCTCGGCCATCCATTCCGGTGGATGACGCCTCTTGCCGACATAGACCAGTGAGCCGACGACATTCCTGACCATGTGATGAAGAAATGCATTTGCCGTTATTTCAAAACAAATAATGTCATTTTCGCGCTTGATAGATACATGTTGAACGATTTTGATGGGTGACTTGGCCTGACATTCGGCAGCCCGGAATGCCGAAAAGTCATTTTCCCCGACCAGACAGTTGGATGCTGCGACCATGGCCTCGAGGTCGAGCGGCAAGTGGAACCAACCAACCCTTCCATGAAGAAGTGCCGCGCGAACTGGTCGATTTAGCAGCAAATAGCAGTAAGTTCGACTCTGCGCGCAGAAGCGGGCGTGAAAGTCAGCCTCGACCGGCATCGCCCAGCGTACGGCAACCGCAGCCGGCAGGTTGGCGTTGACGCCGCGCACCCAGGCCGTTTCGGGGCGCTGCACGTCAGTGTCGAAATGAACCACCTGCCCGACGGCGTGAACGCCTGCATCGGTACGCCCGGCGCAAATCGTCCTAACCGGAGCAGCGGCAACCTCGGCAAGCGCTGCTTCCAGGACATCCTGCACAGTCCGACGATGTGGCTGGGATTGCCACCCGGCGAAAGCCGAGCCATCGTACTCGATTCCGAGTGCAATCCTCATAGCCACCACCAAAGGACGACCACCGCGAGCAGCGAGAGCACAGCCCAGTCCGCCCCCTTGGTGACGCCCGTGACCAGTACCAACTTGTCCGGTCCCGAGACGTCTCCGGACAGCCAGTGCCGCCATCCGCCTCGCGGCTCGGATTCGACGTAGTCGAGTACCAGCATCAAGCGCACGATGATTCTCTCCCGCGCCCCCCGCCACCCGGCAAAGGGCCTGAGCAGCCAATGCAGTCCAGCGATCAGCCCCTCATTGCCGAGGCGTTCATGCAGTACGGCAAGCGAGGCCAGAAGCAGCACGAGCCGCAGCACATGTTCGGCCGCCATGCGAAGGCCGTCATAGGTGATACCGACATCGCCGACCAGCCCTGGCAGGCGCTCTCCGGGAGACGACAAGGTAAACAGGACCGCGATCGACAGCAACAGCCAGCGCGCCCGGCGAATCAGCAGGCGAGTCCGGCGCCGGGCAAGCAACAACGAAGCCGGGATCAGCAGCAATGATGCCCAACCGAGTTCGACCAGCGATAGGGTCTGCAGGAATACGACTAGACCGCCCCAACAGAGCAATAGGGTGGCTGGGTGAAGGCTTGCCACGGTAGAGATCGGGCCGGGCCGCCGCGCGGCGGCCCGGCGTAAGGGTCAGGCCTCCAGGAGGGCCAATTTGTCGCGGGCGATTTCCTTCTGGCGGACGCTGCCTTCCTGGGCCACTTCCTGCAGCAACTCGCGCGCGCCTTCCTTGTCGCCCATTTCCTCATAGGCCTGGGCGAGTTCGATCTTGGTCGCCACATCCGGGTCGTCCTGATCGGAACCCGCGACATCCTGCGCCGGAGCGCCACCCTCCAATTCCAGGTCTATCGACGAAAGATCCAACTTCGGCGATGCTTCGGCGGCGACATCGGTACCAACCTCTGCACCAACGTCGGTTCCGATATCAGAGCCGACATTGACGGCGTCGCTCTTGGCTTCCAGGGCGGCCGGCGCCGCCGCTTCGTCGAGGTCGAACTCGAAGTCCAAACCGCTCTGCTCCGCTGCTTCACTGGGCTCGGTCATGCGCATGCCCATCGGCACTGTCGCGTCCATCGGCGCACCTTCCACAGGCGGCAGACCGATCTCGAGATTCAGGTCGAGTGGCGCTTCTTCCTTCTCCTTGCCCACATCAGTGCTGGTATCAGCCCCGATGGCACCGAGATCGAGATCGAAATCCATCGGCGCCGATGGCTCTGGTTCGGTGGAGGTATCGGCGCCAGCCCCCATCTGCCCCAACTCGCCAGGCGTAGTCACCGTCTCGCGCATTTTCTCGACTTCACTGGGCGGCACCACGAGGGGCGCCGGCGATTCCGGTGCCGGCGAGGACTCCTCTTGGCCTGCTTCGGCAATCTTGCCGCCATAGAGGGGATTTTCCGGATCGATGGTCCGCCCCATGCCGGCCGCCTTTTCCCAATCCGGGCCGGTGCCGTTGGTCAGCCCATACAAGTCGGTCGCCAGCGATTCGAATTGCTTGACGCTCTTGCGGCCCAAGTAGATCTCGAGCAGCTTCAGATGGATGGCGTGACGCGTCGGGTCGTTCTTCAGAGCGTCGATCAGGATCTCCTCGGCCTGGGCGTCGCGCCCGTACGCCATGTAGACGTCGGCCTCGGCAACCGGATCGACACCTTCGTCGGCATCGATCGAAGTCAGGTTCGACTGGCTGAAGTCGGTCTGGATCGACGCCCCGGTATCGACGGACTGGCCGCCGGTCGAACCGAACACCGAATTGGCCATGAGGTCGCCCTCTGTGATCCGGCTGGTAGTCGGCGCCAGGTCGCCGTCGCGCTTGCGGCGCATCGAGGCATAGCCCAGATACCCCAGCAACAGGACCAGGACGGCGCCGCCACCGTAGACCAGCGTCGCATTCTCGTCGATGAAGCTAGGCTCTTCGGCGACTGGAGGCGGAGGTGGTGCCGGCTTCGCCTTCGGCTTGGCGGCTTCGACCGGCGCAGGCGTGGGTGCGGGTGTCGGCGGCGGGGCGGCCGTTTCCGGCGTCGCAGGTGTCGGTGCAGGTGCCGTTTCGGCCGGCTTCTCGGGAGGCTTGGGTACCTCGATCAGCGGCTCGGACGGCGTCTCGGCTGTCGCGGCAGGTGCCGGCTCGGCTTTCTTGGCCTCTGGTAGCGGTGCAGGCGGCGTCGGCTTTGCGGCCTGCGCCTGTTGTTGCATCTGGGCACCGGCCTGGCTCTTCAGCTCGGCGAGTTTCTTCAGGTCGTTGAGATTCTTCTCCAACTCGGCGATGCGGCTGGTGGCTTCCTTGAGCGCCTTGTCGCGTGCGACCAAATCCTCCTCAAGCGCCGAAATGCGGTTCTGGAACTCCTTGGCATTCTTGGCTGCCTCGGTACGCGAGACTTCGAGCTTGTCGGTGACCGGCGCCGGTGCAGCCTTCGCTTCCACCTTGGGCGCGATCTTGCCCGTCGCTTCCTGCTTGGGTCCCTCTTCCTTGACCGCAGGTGTCGCCGCCACCTCACTGGCCAACTTGCGGCGATAGACGTTGAAGTCTCTGCCCTGAGCCAACACGATCTTGCGCGCCTCGGACGGCGAAACCGCCGCCGCTTCCGTATCAGTAGGCACAGTCAGGATCTTGCCGGCCCTGAGACGATTCATGTTGGCACCATCGAAGACATTCCGGTTGGCGCGGAACAATGCAACCAGCATCTGATCGAGGCTAACGCCTTCCGGCTTGGTCTCACCAGCAATCTTCGACAGCGTATCGCCCCGCTTGACCCGCCGCGTGGCTTGCGCTGCTGGCTGTGCCGACGCCGTCGCTTGACTCGGCTGGGCCGGCTGTGCCACCGGTGCCGGCTGTGCCGGCGCTATCGGTGCCTGGGTAACTGCCGGTACGTGGGTAGCTGCCGGCGTCTGGGCAACCGGCGCCTTTACCTGAGGCGCAACGACAGGCGCCGGTACAACCTTCAGGGCCGCCGGAGGATCCAGCAGCATGGTGTATTCGCGCACCATGCGGCCCGAACTCCAGTCGAGTTCAACGAGGACATCAAGAAAGGGATCATTGACCGGACGATTCGACACCATGCGCAGGAACGGCTTCCCGTTGGGCCGCTTGTCCAGGATGACATGAATACTGGTCATGGTCGGCGAATACTCGATGCCCGCCTGCTGGAAGGCCTCCGGCGAGGCGACCTTGGCCGTCATCGACGACAGCTCTTCGCGCGAAGCCGTGACGTCTACTTCCGCCCGCAGCGGCGAGCCCAGCGGCGACAGCACAGTCACCTTGCCAAGCCCCGCTGCATAAGCCCCAACGGGCATCAAAGATATGGCGATCGCCAATGCGGACGCATGAGTACTAATTCTCTTGATCGATTTGGACACGTCGCCTCCCGGCACGGATATCACCCCAGCATTTAAAATAACATCATGGTGTTAGCGATGCAAGCTAAACCTTCACATCAATAATGCCCCTGTTGCAGGCAGCCTTCAGTCCAGCAGAATCCGCAACATCCGGCGCAGGGGTTCCGCAGCCCCCCAAAGCAATTGGTCGCCGACCGTAAACGCCGACAGGAACTGGCTTCCCATGCTGAGCGGGCGTAGCCGGCCGATCGGAACCTCCATCGTGCCGGTCACCGTTGCCGGCGTCAGCTCCTTCAAGGTCTCTTCCCGCCGGTTCGGCACCACTTTTACCCAGTCGTTGTGAGCGGCCAGTATGGCCTCGATATCGGCCATGGGAACGTCCTTCTTTAGCTTTATCGTCAGCGCCTGCGAATGGCAGCGCATGGCGCCGATACGTACGCAGAGGCCGTCGACGGGAATCGGCGTCGCCCCTCGACCGAGAATCTTGTTGGTTTCGGCCTGCCCTTTCCATTCCTCGCGGCTTTGGCCGTTGCCGAGATCCTTATCGATCCAGGGAATCAGGGAGCCGGCGAGCGGAACGCCGAAATTCTCGGTCGGAAACGAGTTGTCGCGCAGAATGCCCGCGACTTCGCGATCTATGTCGAGAATCGCCGACGCCGGATCGTCGAGCAGCGATTTGGCCACGCGGTGAGCCTCGCCCATCTGCGCCAGCAGTTCGCGCATGTTCTGGGCGCCGGCGCCGGAGGCCGCCTGATAGGTCATGGAGGTTGTCCATTCGACCAGATCCGCCTTGAAAAGCCCGCCCACCGCCATCAGCATCAGGGAAACGGTGCAGTTGCCACCGATCCAGTTGCGCCCGCCTTTGGCCAGGGCATCCTCGATGACATGCAGATTGACCGGATCGAGAATGATCACCGTGTCGTCGCTCATGCGCAGCGCCGACGCGGCATCGATCCAGTGTCCGTTCCAGCCGGCGGCGCGCAGCTTGGGAAACACCTCGTTGGTATAGTCGCCACCCTGGCAGGTGATGATGATGTCCATCGCCTTGAGCGCATCGATGCTGCGCCCGTCCTTGAGCGCCGCGCCGCCGCCCTCGGCAGGTCCTTTGCCGCCGACGCTGGAGGTACTGAAGAACACGGGCTCGAGCAAAGCAAAATCATTCTCCTCGCGCATGCGCTGCATCAGCACCGAGCCGACCATACCGCGCCAGCCCACGAGACCCACACGTTTCATTCTTGCTTCCTCAGTTGTTTGACGCTAGCGCAGCGCGGCCAGAACCGCGTCGCCCATTTCCCGCGTACCGACCCGTTTCATCCCGGACTCATAAATGTCGCCGGTACGATATCCCTGTGCCAATACGGTCTTGACGGCAGACTCGATACGCACGGCGTCCTCTTCCTTACCAAAGGTATAGCGTAGCATCATAGCTGCCGATAGGATGGTCGCCAGCGGATTGGCCAAGCCCTTGCCGGCAATATCGGGCGCCGAACCGTGGCAGGGCTCGTAAAGACCCTTGTTGTTCTCGTCGAGCGACGCCGACGGCAGCATGCCGATGGAACCCGTCAGCATCGAGGCCTCATCGGAAAGGATGTCGCCGAACATGTTGCCGGTCACCATGACGTCGAACTGCTTGGGGTCACGCACCAGCTGCATGGCCGCATTGTCCACAAGCATGTGGGAGAGTTCAACGTCGGGAAACTCCTTGGCCGTTTCGATGACCACGTCACGCCACAGTTGCGTGCACTCGAGCACGTTCATCTTGTCTACCGAGCACAGTTTGCGTTGGCGCCGACGGGCGGCAGCAAAGGCGACGCGGGCGATGCGGCGGATCTCGCTTTCGCTGTAGACCATGGTGTTCACACCGACGCGCTGTCCGTCCTTGACTTCGATACCGCGCGGTTGGCCGAAGTAGATATCACCGGTCAGTTCGCGCACGATCAGAATATCGAGGCCGGCGACCACCTCCGGCTTCAGCGTCGAGGCGTTGGCGAGCTCCGGGTAGAGCACCGCCGGACGCAGGTTGGCGAACAGATTCAGATGCTTGCGGATACCCAGCAAGCCACGCTCGGGACGCTGCTCTCTCGGATTGTTGTCCCATTTGGGCCCCCCGACGGCACCCAGGAGCACGGCATCCGCCGCCTGCGCCAATTTCTGAGTCGCCTCGGGATAGGGATTGCCAGTGGCATCGACGGCACCGCCGCCGAGCAGGGCCTCTTCCATCTCGATCTTGAGGCCGAGCGCCTGCAGTACCCTGGTAGCTTCGGCGGTGATTTCGGGGCCGATGCCGTCACCCGGCAGAACGCAAATCTTCATGGTTACCTTTCAGCATAACGAATACCTAGGAAACGGCGGCAGACACGAACCTGCGGGTCTGCAGCGCCGGGCAACAAACTATTCGGGGAACACGCGCCTTACTTCCGCCAAACCACCGCCGACAGCGATCGCGCGGCGCTAGCCGCATTCGATCGGGGGCGCGGCCGGAAGCGGGAATTATCGCACGGGCGCACAACGGAAAAGCGCCCCCGGCAGCCACTGGTCATCTCCCCTTGTTCATCTGGTACCAACAGAAACGGAGGGAAAGTCTAGCCGGCATCGGCGTTGCGTGAAGTCATGCCGCGCCACGTCAGCAAAAGGCCTGCCGCCGCGAACGCCGAGCCGAGAGTAAACGTGAGGCCGGGTCCCAGGCTCTGCCAGGCAGCACCACTGACCAGGTTGCCGATCATGCCGCCGGCACCGAAGGACAGGCTACCGTAGAGCGCCTGCACGCGGGCCTGTTGGCGGGCCGGGAACCAGTGGTTGAGCGCGGCCACGGCCGCCGCGTGAAAGGCGCCGAAGGTGGCGCCGTGCATGAGTTGCGCCAACACCATAAGGGGCAGGGAATCGACGGCCCAGCCGATCAGCAGAAAGCGCACGATGGCCAGCACGAAGCTGACATTGAGAATCCGGCGCGGCAACCAGGCGCGCAGCAGGCGTGGCATGGCGATGAAGACGATGATCTCGGCAATGACGCCCAGTGACCAAAGCGCGCCGACGATGAACTTTGTATAGCCATGATTGACCAGATGGATCGAGAAGAATACGTAAAACGGGCCGTGCGCGGCGGACATCAGCAGACAGGCCGCCAGCAGAGCCAGCACCTCGCCGCGCAGAAGGCCGCTTTTCAGCGACACCGGTGTCGGCGCGACCGACGCCACGGGCGCGTCGACAAGCAGATGGGCACAAACGCCGATAGCCAGCAATAGTCCCAGATTCACCCATAGCAGACTGGACAGGGGTACCCGATCCAACAAGGTACCCGTGGCCAGCACCGCGACAATGAATCCGACCGAACCCCAAAGTCGGACGCGGCCGTAGTATTCGGTGCGGCCTTCGAGACGACGCAGCGTCAACGCCTCGACCAAAGGCAGCGAGGCGCTCCAGAAGAACGCCATCGCCGCCATGGCGACGAGCAGACCCCAGAAGTCGCGCGCCAGAAAGAAGATCAGGAATCCGGCCACCGACAACAGCGCCGACAGCCGGATGACCATCACCTTGCGACCGAGATGGTCGGCCAGCCAGCCCCAGACGTTGGGCGCCACCAGGCGCATGGCCAGCATCAACGACATCAGGGTGCCGATGGCGGCGGCGGTCAGGCCGAGAGACTGCAGGTAAAGGGTGAAATACGGCGCGAAAGCGCCGACAAAAGCGAAATAGAAGAAATACCAGGCGGATAGTCGCCAGTGCTGGGCAGCGATGGCGAAAGGCATTCGCGCGCGCCGGGCGAATGCCCGGGTTCGGTTAGCGGTAGCTCTTGCCGACCTCGAAGGCCAGCAGGTAATCGTAGATCTGGTCCTTGAGCTTGACGCGGTGCTTCTTCATGTCCTCGAGCGTGAAATCGGCGATCGGCATGTCATGCTCTTCGAGGTCCTCGACCTTGCCAGTGAGCCGGTTGTACTGCGCGAGCATGCGACCGAATTGGGCATGGGATACCTTCAGGGCATCGATGGCATCGCGCATCTCCGGGAACTCGCTGTATAGGTCGTGATGATCTACCTGCATGGGCGTTCTCCCTAACGAAAGTGATGGCTCATTCTAGCAGCCGCCCCCGTATCCTCGGGGTTGGACAGTGGACGTCGGCGCACTGCGCCCGATGATGCAACGCGGCATCGACCAGTACCAGGGCAAGCATCGCTTCGACGATCGGCGTCGCCCGAATACCGACGCAGGGATCATGGCGGCCATGAGTCTCCACCGTGGTCGGCTGCCCAGCCAAGTCGATCGAGCGGCGGGGCAAGCGGATGCTGGAGGTCGGCTTGATGGCGACGTTGACGAGGATATCCTGGCCGGTCGAAATGCCGCCCAGAATGCCGCCGGCGTGATTGGTGACGAAGCCCGCCGGCGTCAGTTCGTCGCCGTGCTCGCTGCCGCGCTGAGCGACAGAGGCGAAACCGGCGCCGATCTCGACACCCTTGACGGCATTGATACCCATCATGGCGTAGGCAATGTCGGCGTCGAGGCGGCCGTAAACCGGATCGCCCCAACCGACCGGAACATTCTCGGCCACCGCGGCGATGCAGGCGCCGACCGAATCACCGTCCTTGCGCAACTGGTCCATGTAGGCTTCCAATTGGGGCACCACGGTGGCGTCGCCGGCGAAGAACGGATTGCCGACGACGTCGGCCCAGTCGCGCAACGGCACCTCGATCGGTCCCAGTCGGCTCATGCGGCCGCGGATGACGATCCCATAACGCTGCTGCAACCACTTGCGGGCGATGGCGCCGGCGGCAACGCGCACCGCCGTCTCGCGGGCACTGGCGCGGCCGCCGCCACGGTGGTCGCGGATGCCATACTTCTGCCAGTAGGTGTAGTCGGCGTGTCCCGGGCGGAAGGTGCTGGCCAGGTTACCGTAATCCTTGCTGCGCTGATCCTGGTTGCGGATGAGCAGAGCGACTGGCGTTCCCGTGGTCTTTCCCTCGAAAACGCCGGAGAGGATCTCAACAGTGTCCGGCTCGCGGCGCTGCGTGACATGGCGCGAGGTGCCCGGTTTGCGGCGATCCAGTTCCCGCTGGATGTCGGCCTCGCCGATCTCGAGGCCGGGCGGACAGCCGTCGACGACACAGCCGATCGCCGGGCCGTGAGACTCACCGAACGAGGTGACCCGGAACAGCTTGCCGAAGGTATTGCCGGACATGGAGCCAGGAGGACGAAATATCGACTGCGATCGAGTTTATCACGCCCTCCGGCGGCTCAGGACGGCCTTTCCTCCTGCGGCCAGTCGTTGATGTAGGCCTTGAGCATACGGTTCTCGAACCCCTGCTCGTCGAGCATGGCGCGGGCGACGTCGTGGAACGAGATGACGCCGAGCAGTGTCGTATCTTCCATGATCGGCAAATATCGCATGTGCTTCTCGAGCATCAGGCGACGCAGGTCGTCCACTTCCATGGTCGCATCACCGACGACGGGATCGCGCACCATGACGTCGGCCACCCGCTCGGCACCCCAGGCGGCCCCCTTGGCGTGCAGCGTCACCAGCACTTCCCGGAAGGTCAATATGCCAACCATACGTCCCTGCTCGAAACAGACCAGCGAGCCGATGTCGTGCTCGCTCATGGTGGCTACGGCCTCGGAAAGCTTCTTGTCCGGTGAAATGGTGTATAGCACCTGGCCCTTGATGGCCAGTATCCTCGACACTCGCATCTCGGTCTCCTCTCTGTCAGCGTTCCAGGTGGCGCAATTTGTCGGCCACGCCGCGCCATTCTTCGGCATCGGCAGGCGGCGCTTTGCGCTCTATGATGGCCGGCCATTGCCTGGACAGTTCCGCGTTCAAGGCGATGAACGACTTCTGCTTGGCCGGCACGTCGTCCTCGGCAAAGATCGCTTCCACCGGGCACTCGGGCACGCAGAGCGTGCAGTCGATGCACTCGTCCGGATCGATGACGAGGAAATTGGGCCCTTCACGGAAGCAGTCGACCGGGCAAACATCGACGCAATCCGTGTACTTGCACTTGATGCAGGGCTCCGTAACGACGTAGGCCATGAGTCAACTCCTCGGGCAGAACGAGCCTTCAGTATAGGTCGCCACCAAAACCGCCGCTTTCCAGCGATGGCCATTTTTTGCTAGCATCCCGCCATGCGGACCATTGCCGCCGCTTCCCCACGTACAAATCAAGGCTTTTTACCGCTATCGCGGAACGCAACCATGCCGAGGAATTCATGAGCGAACACATCCTGCACGTGACCGATACCACCTTCAAAGCCGAAGTATTGGAGTCCGCCACGCCCGTCCTGGTCGATTACTGGGCCGAGTGGTGCGGCCCATGCAAAATGATCGCCCCGATCCTCGACGAGGTAGCCAAGGAATACGGTGGCCGTCTTAAGGTGGCCAAACTCAACATCGACGAGAACCCCAAGACGCCAGGTGAATACGGCATCCGTGGCATCCCGACGCTGATCCTGTTCAAGGGCGGCAACGTCGAAGCCACCAAGATCGGCGCCCTGTCGAAATCCCAGCTCACTGCCTTTATTGACAGCAACCTCTGATACCGCTAGAGTCCGGCCTTGTCCGTGCGGCCCCGCCAGAAGGGCCGATCTCCGGTAAGGCCGGCGCCGGGTTTCTCCGGCAGTCCTGCCAGCTTCCCCTAAGCTAACTAAACGTACTCTTCACCGACAACTTCCCTTCCGCCGGATCGTCCGTATCCGCGTCCTCCCCTAGTAGGTCCCCCTATGCATCTCTCGGAGCTCAAAGCCCACCACGTCAGCGAACTGCTGGAAATGGCCAACACCAATGGCATTGACGGTGCCAACCGGCTGCGCAAGCAGGAACTGATCTTTGCTCTGCTCAAGAACCAGGCCAAGAAAGGCGAGTCGATATTCGGCGACGGCGTCATGGAAGTGTTGCCCGACGGCTTCGGCTTCCTGCGTTCGCCCGAAACGTCCTACCTCGCCAGCACCGACGACATCTACGTTTCGCCGTCGCAGATCCGCCGCTTCAATCTGCACACCGGCGACACCATCGAGGGCGAGATCCGCACGCCGAAGGACGGTGAGCGCTATTTCGCGTTGGTCAAGCTCGACAAGGTCAACGGGGAATCGCCGGAGGCCAGCAAGCACAAGATCCTGTTCGAGAACCTGACGCCGCTGCACCCGACGGTGCATATGAAGCTCGAGCGTGACATGCGCGGCGAGGAGAACGTCACCAGCCGTATCATCGACATCATCGCCCCGATCGGCAAAGGCCAGCGCGGCCTGCTGGTGGCGAGCCCGAAGAGCGGCAAGACGGTGATGATGCAGCACATCGCCCACGCCCTGGCGGCCAACCATCCCGACGTGGCGTTGATCGTCCTGCTCATCGACGAACGTCCCGAGGAAGTGACGGAAATGACGCGCTCGGTGAAAGGCGAAGTGGTCGCCTCGACCTTCGACGAGCCGGCCACGCGCCACGTCCAGGTAGCCGAGATGGTGATCGAGAAGGCCAAGCGCCTGGTCGAGCACAAGAAGGACGTGGTCATCCTGCTCGACTCGATTACCCGCCTGGCGCGCGCCTACAACACCGTCGTCCCGGCTTCGGGCAAAGTGCTGACCGGCGGCGTCGATGCCAACGCCCTGCAAAAACCCAAGCGCTTTTTCGGCGCCGCCCGCAACATCGAGGAAGGTGGCTCGCTGACCATCATCGCCACCGCCCTGATCGACACCGGCAGCCGCATGGACGACGTCATTTATGAGGAATTCAAGGGTACCGGCAACATGGAGATTCACCTCGACCGCCGCATGGCCGAAAAGCGCGTGTATCCGTCGATCAACGTCAACCGTTCCGGGACCCGGCGCGAAGAACTGCTGCTCAAGCCCGACGTGCTGCAGAAGGTCTGGATCCTGCGTAA
>Ga0316583_10000161_pt1 | contig 16491 bp, 16 predicted proteins | sample J_170502JBrBrA_D_FD_204513 | JGI IMG/M metagenome (GOLD analysis project Ga0316583, IMG submission 204513) | Rhizosphere microbial communities from salt marsh grasses in Alabama, United States - J_170502JBrBrA | ecosystem: Host-associated > Plants > Roots > Rhizosphere | place: USA: Alabama... | reverse complement strand
AAGGGTTGAGCGAAATCCCCGGCATGTCGATGGCGGCTTACGCTGCCGTCCCCGCCCTGTTCCAGCCGCGCGCGCCCTCGCCATAGATCTCGTGGCCGCCCTCGGTCACCACCACGGTGTCCTCCAGCTTGATGAAGCCGCGCGCCGGATGCTTGAGCGTGGTCTCGATTGAAATGACCATGCCCGGCTCGAGCGGCTTATCCGCGTCGTCGGCGGGATACGGCACCGGCCCCGTATCGGTCAGCCGCGGGCCCTCGTGGCTCACGAGCCCCATGCCGTGGGCGGTGAAGTCCAGGTTGTTGTGGTGCTTGGACTGGGAGACCATTGGCGTCGCGGCCTCGTAGATGGCGCGCCCCATGGCGCCGGGCGTCACCGCCTTGAAGGCGGCGCGCTGGATGCTCTCGATCTCGGCCAACAGGTCTTCCAGCTCAGCGTCCGGCTCGCCCTGGATCGCCATGCGACAAACGTCGCCGATATAGCCGTGATAGTTGCCGCCTGAATCGATCGACATGATATCGCCGTCGCCCCACACCTGATCGGACGGCGCGCGGTTCAGGCTGGTGCCGGCGGTGATCAGGCAGTATTCGAAATTCAACCCGCGCAGCACCTCCTGCCGGCGCAGTTCCCCCGCCACCTCGGCCTTGGTCTTGCCCCGGCCAGTATTGGCGATCACGTCCTGCATCGCCGCGATCACGGCCTCGGACGCGTATTTCAGCATCTTCAGCTCCTTCGCCGACTTCACCAGCCGCTGACGCTCCAGCACATAGAGCGCGTCGACCCATTCGGCGTCGGGAAACGCGGCGCGGAGCACCTGTGCGGCATCGTACGGCAGAAAGCCGAATTCGGTCGCGATCGTCTTCGGCGTCAGGCCGACCTTCTTGATATGGTCGACCGCCTTCTGCATGGCGTCGACGGAGCCGTTCGACGTCATGTTGGTTTCCGGCGTCCACAGCGGATGCGCCTGGTGCTGGAAGCTTTCGAGACGATGGCCGATATAGGCCGCCTTCTCCGGCGCGCCCTTTGGATAGACCAACACCGGCAGATAACGGGTGACGCCGGTCGCATCCATGACGTCGAAGAAGTTGGCGCGATGGCCGCCGGTCAGGTACTGCGCGTTGTGCTTGGAGGTGGCGAGCACCACGTCGATGCCGGCCTCATCCATGAGCCGGTCGAGGCGATGGTGATCGAAAGGAATAGCCAGCCCGCCGGCCGGCTTCGCGCTGACGTTCATGGGCTTCGCTCCCGGTGGGCGGGGAGACACCTCCCCGCCTCGTTACCGCAAGCCTATCGCATCAGGTGGCGAACGCCAGACCCCAGCCTTCACGCCGCCGCTTTACCCCAGAGTTCCCGGCTGGCGATGCGAGCGCCTTCCGCCAACGCTTCCAGCTTCGCCCATTCGATGGACGGGTGGACGCGCCGGTAGAACGGCCCCTGCGCAAAGCCGCAATCGGTGCCGCCGATAACGTTCTCGCGCCCGACGATGTTGGCAAGCCGCACGATGCGCTCGGCCACCAGTTCCGGGTGCTCCACCACGTTGGTGGCGTGGCTAATGACACCGGGGATGAGCACTTGGCCGTCACCAAGTTTGACGTCCTTCCACACTTTCCATTCGTGCTCATGGCGCGGATTAGCGCCTTCGATCACGAAAGCGCCGACGTTCGCTTTCAGCACCACATCGACGATGTCCTTTAGCGCCACGTCGCTCGTGTGCGGGCCCGGCCACGAGCCCCAACAGATGTGATAGCGGACGCGCTCGCGCGGCAGCCCTTCGAGCGCGTGGTTCATGATCTCGATCTGCTTTTCAAGCCATTTCTTGTAGTCGGCGAAGCTTGCCGGCGGCACCATGCGATCGAAGGTGACGGCGCTACGCGCATCGTCGAGCTGCACCAGGAAGCCTGCGTCGATGATGGTCTTGTATTCCGTTCGCATAGCATCGGCGATGGCGAGCTGCAGCTCTTCGTCGTTCTTGTAGTATTCGTTCTTGCGGTCGGGGATCACGCTCGAGGGCGCAGCCACCGGCAGGAACGCTTCTTCCACATTCACATTCTTGAGCGCCGCCTTGAAGTTGGCAATATCGCGCAGGAGCTCGTCGTTGCCGGTATAGGTGATGGGGCCGGTGCAGATCGCTTCGGTCACCGTCGACGGCGCTTCCTTGGCGTCAAGCTCGGCATAGAATTCGGCGAACTTGGTGCGATCGGCGCCACGCTTGAATGGATTGGCCTTGTCGTCGGCGATCGGCCGGCGCTCGAAACCGGAAAGCCGCGTCAGCGCGTACTGCGCCCATGAGATCGACTTGCCGAACTCACCGTCACTGACGACATCGATGCCGGCGTCGGCTTGCCGCTTCACCACCTCCGCCACCGACTTCGTCAAGCAGGCCTGAAAGCCCTGCTCGTCATACGGCTTGCCGCCCTGCTTCAGGCGCAGGAAATCCTGCAAGTCCTGCGGGCGGATCAGGCTGCCAACGTGGGTGGTGAGGATACGGTCGGTACTGTGTTTCATGCGCGGGCCTTCTCGTTCGTCGGCTCCGCTATGCCCGCGGCCGCAGCGAAAGGCAATGCATGGATTTTCGCCCGCGCCCGGCTTTCACATCGTCAAGTCGCGATGGGCGGGGCCCCATTCACCGTGGCTTAAGCCCGCACCACACCGATGAATTGTTCGAGCTTGGCAGGATCGTCGCGCAGCGTCTGGCTGGCACCGTCGTAGACAATCTGGCCGCGGTCCATCACCACCGTGCGCGGCGCGATCTCGAGCGCGAGCCGGGTGTTCTGCTCGACCAGGATTAGCGCCAGCGAGGTCTCTTGCGTGAGCCGCTTCACCACCCGCGCCAGTTCCTCCACGATCACCGGCGCTAGCCCTTCCGACGGCTCGTCCATCAGCAGCACGGTCGGGTTGCCGATCAGCGCGCGGCCGATCGCCAGCATCTGCTGCTCGCCGCCCGACAACTGGTTGCCGCCATTGCCGGCGCGCTCTTCAAGCCGCGGGAACAGCTCGAACACCTTGTCCACGGTCCAGTCGCCCGGCTGCGCCGCCACGGCCAGGTTTTCCCGCACGTTCAACGACGGGAATATCTCGCGCTCCTGCGGCACCAGCCCGAGCCCCGCGCCGACGCGGCGATAAGTGGCAAGCTTCGAGACGTCGTTGCCGTGCAGCCGCACGCTGCCGCCGTGCAGCGTAGTGTGGCCCATGATGGTCAGGAGCAGCGTCGACTTGCCGACGCCGTTGCGGCCGATAATCGACAGTGTCTCGCCGGGCGCGAGCGTCAGGTCGACGTTTTCCAGGACCACGGTCTCACCGTAGCCGGCGGACACCTTGTCGAGGGCGAGCGCTGCCTCGGCCATCACGCCCCTCCCGCCATCGCGTGATGGCTTTCCTGACCGAGATAGACCGCACGCACGTCCTCGTTGGCCATGATCTCGGACGGCGTGCCTTGGGTGAACACCGCGCCCTGCACCAGGACGGTGATCTCCTTGGCGAAACGGAACACCACGTCCATGTCGTGCTCGATGATGAGGATGGCGATATCGGGATCGAGCGAGGCCACCACGTCGAGGATGAGATGGCTTTCCGACGACGGCACCCCGGCCGCCGGCTCGTCGAGCAGCAGCACGCGTGGGCGCTGCGCCAGCGCGATGGCGATCTCCACCAGACGCTGGCGCCCGTAGGGAAGCTCGCGCACCAGTTTGAGCGCATCGTCGGCGATCCTGAGCGACTCCAGATGATCGAGCGCCTCGTCGATCACCACCTGCTTGGCGCCAGCCGAGCGCCACATGTTGTTGCAGTTGCCGTCACGCTCGCCGATGGTCATGGCGATGTTTTCGAGCACGGTCAGGCCGCGGAAGAGCTGGTTGATCTGAAAGGTGCGCGCCAGCCCCCGCCGCGCTCGCTGCGCCTGGCTCAAGCCGGTGATGTCCTCGCCGTTGAGCAAGACCTTGCCGGTCGACGGCCTGAGCGCGCCGGTGATCAGGTTGATGAGCGTGGTCTTGCCAGCGCCATTCGGGCCGATCAGCGCACGCCGCGCGCCAACCTCGAGGGTGAGATTGACCTCGCGCGTGACATGCAGCGCGCCGAAGCTACGGTTCAGACCTTGCACCTCAAGTGCGGCGGTGGACGCGGCGGTCATGACGACTTCCTCCGCGAAAACAATTGGCCAGCGTCCTCGATGACGCCGAGCAGTCCACGCCGCGCGAACAGCACCACCAGCACCAGCATCAGACCGATACCGAACTGCCAGAAGGTCGGCGATAGCTTCGAGAAATAGTCCTCCATGAACATGTAGGTGACCGCGCCGATGAAGGCACCATAGAGCCGCCCGGTGCCACCCAGGATCAGCATCACCATCACCTTGGCCGAATACTCGAAGTCAAACACCGTCAATGTCACATAGGCGTTTGTCTGGGTGAACAGCGCACCGGCGATCCCGGCGATCCCCGCCGAAATGGCATAGACCGTCACAAGCCGTCGGTGCACCGGCGAGCCGACGGCGTGCATGCGCTGCACATTCTCGCGGATGCCGGTGAGCGCCTGCCCGAAGGGCGAATAGACGATGCGGCGCACGAAATAGAACACGACCGCAAGCACCACCAGCACGTAGAGGTAGTTCACGTGGCCGTACAGATCATAGTTGAAATGGCCAAGCAGCGGCTTGTACGTCAGGCCCGGCAGGCCGTCATAACCGCCGGTGATGTCGGAACGCAGGTTGCCCGACTCCTGCAGCGTGGCGGCAAAGGCGATGGTCAGCATCAAGAGCGTCAGACCGCGGTAGCGCAGGACGAACCAGCCGACGACCATGCCGGCAAGGCCTGCCACCAGCCCGCCCACCAGGAGGCCGCTGATCGGCTCCTCCCACCCGAGCTGCAGGGTGATGAGCGCGGCGACGTAGGCGCCGATGCCGAAGAATGCTGCATGGCCGAGCGTGACGATGCCCGCATAACCCAAAATCAGGTCGAGCGAGAGCGCGAACAGCACCATGATCAGCACTTGGTTGCCGAACGCCATGCGATCCGGAAACAAGAAATAGCACCCGACCGCAATCAGCCAGGGCAGCGCCTCCGGCCAACGAAAATAGTGGCGGCGGACAAGATAATCGGTCGCCCGATTGCGTGCTTCGACGTGGGCGGCGTCGCGGGGGGCGGTCTCACTCACGGCCGAAGAACCCCGCCGGCTTGATCAAGAGCACCGCCACCGTGATGCCGTAGACGAACAGGTTGCCCGCGACCGGAAAGGCATATTTACCACCAGTATCGAGGATACCAATCACCAGCGCCGCGAGCAGCGTGCCCTTCAGGCTGCCGAGGCCGCCGACCGCGACCACGATCAGGAACAGCACCAGATAGAGCACCGCGAAACTCGGCGTCAGCCCGAACAACTGGATCGCGAGCCCGCCGCCGAGCGCGGCGAGCCCGGAGCCGAGCGCGAAGGTAAGCGTGAACAGGCGGTCGACGTTGATGCCGACCGATTCCGCCATGCGCCGGTTGTCGACCGCGGCGCGAATTTTGGCGCCGATATTGGTCTGCTCGAAGCCATACCACAGCACGGCGATCAGGCCGGCGCCGATCGCGATCAGGAAGACGCGATAGCTCGGAAACGAGCGGAAGCCGAGATTGACGTGGCCGGTCAGCCAGTGAGGCAAGGGAACGGACTTCGGGATCGGCCCGTAAAAATAAGTGAAGGTGGCGATCGCCATGAAGGCGAGCCCGATGGTGAGCAGCACCTGCTCGAGGTCGGTCGATTTGTAAAGTCGCCGGTAGAGGTAGCGCTCGAACGGCACGCTGATGACGCCGACCGCGACCGAGGCGATGATCAGCGACGGCACGAAGGGAACGCCAAGCGAACGCGTCAGTGAGACGACGAAATAGCCGCCGCACATGGCGAAGGCGCCGTGCGCCAGGTTCACAAAGCCCATCAGGCCCATCGTGATCGACAGGCCCACGGACGTGATGAACAGGAACATGGCGTAAGCCAGGCCGTCGAACAGGATGCTGACGACAATTTCAGCTGCGTGCGACACGAGCCCCACCCTCGTTGTCCAAGACAAACGCCGCCGCGACCTTATGCGCGGCGGCGCCAGTTCATGTCAAATCGTCAGCAGCTCACTTGCAGCGGCCGATCTTGAGGACCTTGCACTCGTCTTTGACCGCTTTCTCGGTATAGAGGACCCGCTCACCCAGCTTGCCGTCGGGCTTGCGATAGACCTCCATGGCGTGCTCGTCCTCGATGATGTCACGCGTCTTGGGGTCGATCATCACGTGCCCGCGCGGGCCATTCGTCGACCACCCCTTGAACGCATCCACCACCTTGGCGCCGTTGGACAGATTGCCTTTCATCTTCTTGATGGTGTCGAAGATGGCATGCATGGTGTCCCAACCCGCTGCCGACATGAAGTCGGGATAGGAGTTCGGCCCGTATTCCTTGTGCCAAGCGGCCTGGAATTCCTCGTTGGCCTTGTTCTTGAGGTCGACCGCGTAGTGGCCCATCACGATGGTGCCGATGGCGGCGTCACCCATGTCCTGCAACTTGTTGTCGGGAATGAGATCCATCGGGCCGATCAGCTTGATGCCGGCCTTGCGCAGGCCGAGCTCACCATAGGCCTTCATAAGACCGGTCGCATGCGCGCCCGACGGCACGAAACCATAGAGGCAGTCGGGATGGGCATCCTTCACGCGCTGCATGAACGGCGTGAAGTCGGGCACCTGATTGGGCGGCCCCATCGGAATCGACAGCGTCACCTTGCCGCCGACCTTCTCAAAGCCGGTCTTGAACGCCTGAACTGAGTCCTTGCCGGGCGGGAAGTCGGTGTAGGCGACTGCCGCAGTCTTGCAGCCAATCTTGTTGTAGGCATAGGAGCCCATCGGGTACGCCGGATGCCACATGCTGAACGACAGCCGCACGTAGTAAGGCGACAGGTCGGTGATCCAGGCGGTACCGGCATTGGCAATAATCATCGGAATCTTGGCTTGGTTGATCACCGGCGCCAGCGCGATCGCCGACGGCGAGAACACGAAGCCGGTCACGAGCTGCACCTTATCATTGGTGATCAGCTCGGTGGTCACGCGCTTCGCCACCGCACCGGTCGGTGGGCCTTCGTCACGCTTGATGATCTGGATCTTGTATGGCCCAAGATCCTTTGAATGCAGCTTGACGTAGAGATCGAACGCCTTGTCGATCTGATGGCCGAGGTCGGCATTGGGACCGCTGAACGGCAGCACCACACCGATCTTGATCGGGGCAGCCTGGGCGGTCGCACCCACTGTTACGGCCAGGGCCGCAGCCCCGAGCCAGCGCCAGAGTTTCATTTTTTATTCCTCCCGTCAGATGGAATTAGTTTGAAGTCCCACTAATCCTTGGGCGGGCATCGCCCCACGCGTATGAAATTGGCCCCAATTCGCGGATGCGGTCAATCGGCAACGGCGCCGCAGCGCGACAAAGAGAGCACGTCGCCGTACCGCGGAGTGGGACCCCCGGTTACAGCGCGTGCAGGCGGAAAATGTGCCGGGGTCGCCTTATCTGATCAAATGAATAAAATATGGCCATTCATGCATTTCGTGCATGTGGGCCACTTTTGCCTTTCATTTCCTCGATCAGGAAGCCGCGTAATATCGCGGCCGGTGGCGACAGCGGCGTCCCGCGCCGCGTCACCAGACCGTAGGTGCAGGCCAGCCGTGGTGCGCGTAACGCCACTGCGGTCAGGCCAGGCCCGCGATGCAGGCTCACGTCGATCGCAGGTACGATCGCGTATCCCAGTCCCGCCTCGACCAGATTGACCGCGGTTTCCACATGCTGAACCTCATACTGCCAATCGAGTTCTAACCGCGCGGCACCGAGTGCGTCGTCGATCATCGGCCGGATTGCCGTCTTTGGTCCAACGCGGATCAGCGGTAGGTTGCGAAGCTCCCCCCACCCCAGCGAACGCTTCTTCGCCAACACGTGCTTCGCAGGGCAGACCAGCACCAGCGGAGACGTGGAGATCGCCTCGACGTCGAGGTCCCAGCGGTTGGTCGGCAGCACGCTCAGGCCGAACTCAACCTCGCCCGACTCTACCAGTTCGGCAATTGCCGCCGACGGCGTCTCGTGGATGCGCACCTGCACGCCAGGCTGGGCTTTATGAGACTTGCTGATCACGGGCGGCAGCGCACTGACGGCGAAGACTGGCAGGCAGGCGATGTCGAGCCGCTCTCGCCGCTTTGCGCCCTGCTGCTTGAGCTCGTCGAATGACTGCTCCAACTCGGCGACCGCCTGGCGAGCCTTGGGCAGGAAATCGATTCCCGCGCGCGTCAGCGTCACCTCGCGGGTCGTACGCGCGAACAGCTTGAGGCCCAAGTCGTCCTCAAGCTTGCGCATACGGTGGCTGATCGCCGTCTGCGAAAGGTTCAGATGCGCCGCCGCGCGCTGGAAGCTGCCGCGCTCGGCGATGCTGAGAAAGGCTTCGAGACCCAAAAAGTCGATGCGCATCGCGCCGGTTCCCCCTGGCGGTGCCCGGCGGGCGGCCGCGGATCACATGCATTTAATTCATGAATACCGTAAAAACTCCCATTTGTCGCCACGGCGCGCTTTCGAAACAAAGATGCTTGGTTAAGGCCAGACTGCCTCGGTTTCGCGAGGGCCGCGCCGGACAGGGATAAAGCAGCATGCAGGCAGAGCCGGCCCACGATATTGCCCACCTCGGCCACGTCGAGATTCTGACCGACAGGCCGGAGGAGAGCCTCGATTTCTTCACCCGTGTCTACGGGCTTTCTGAGAGCGGGCGCGAGGGCGATAGCGTTTACCTGCGCGCCTTTGACGACTACGAGTACCACTCGCTCAAACTGACGGCGGCAAAGACGACGGGCATGCGCCATGCGGCCTATCGCGCCGCAAGCCCCGATGCGCTTCAGCGGCGCGTCAACGCGATCGAGGCGCTTGGCGCCGGCATCGGCTGGAGCGACGGCGACGCGGGCCACGGGCCGACCTATCAGTTCCACGATCCCGACGGCCACGTCTTCGAAATCTATTACGAGACGCGCCGCTATGAGCCGCCGCCGGAAGAGCGACCGGCGCTCAAGAACCAAGCGCAGCGCACGCCCAACCGCGCCATCGCGCCGCGACGACTCGATCACATCAATCTGCTGGCGGTCGACGTCGATGCCATCCGCGACTTCTTTCCGAAGGCACTCGGCAGCCGCGTCACCGAAATGATTCAGCTCGACGATGGCACGCTCGGTGGCTGCTGGTTCACCTGCAACAACAAATCATATGACGTCGCCTACACGCGTGGCGCCACCGGCACCCGCGGTCGCTTCCACCACGTCACCTACGCGGTCGATCAGCGCGAGCAGATTTTGCGGGCGGCAGATGTATTTCTCGAAAACGGCGTGCACATCGAAACCGGCCCGCACAAGCACGCCATCCAGCAGACGTTCTTTCTCTACGTCTGGGAACCGGCGGGAAATCGTGTGGAGCTAGCCAACGCCGGCGCGTGGCTGATCCTGGCGCCGGATTGGGAGCCCGTGGTGTGGACCCTAGAAGAACGCAAGAAGGGCCAGGCCTGGGGGCTCAAGACCATCGAGAGCTTCCACACCCATGGCACGCCGCCGGCCGGCGGCTGACGGCAGGATCAATTCGAGCTGTTCGCGCCCCAAGCCATTTCCGCTTCGACTGCGGAGCGGCCTCAAGAGACGGCGCGGCGCGCGACCCAATCGGCCGATAGCCTGCGGCTGTCATGAAAGAATTGGCAAGACTCTGCAACATGTCTCTCTCCTCTGGTGGTCGCATTTGCCCTTTCAATACAGGGTAAAATCTGCGATTTTGCCAGTCATGAAAATCTCTTCCGTGTAAGGAGTGCTTACATGACGTTATGGCGGTCGCTACCGCCTCTCGCGGCGCTGCGCGCCTTTGCCGCGTTCGTTGACACCGGCACCGTGAGCCGAGCCGGGGCCGAGCTAAACGTCAGCCATGCCGCGATCAGCCAACAGCTCCGAGCGCTGGAGACACATCTCGGCCTTGCGCTGTTCGACCGTCGGGGGCGCGAGCTGGCGCTGACGGCCGAGGGCCGGCTTCTGGCCGAGGCGACGACCGCCAGCTTCGACGGCATTGCGAAGGTCGTCGAAGTACTGACCGGGGCGCAGGCCGGCCGGCCCCTGCAACTCACCACCACCCCGTCCTTCGCCGCTGTCTGGTTGATGCCCCGGCTTGCCGATTTCCGCGCGCATCACCCTGAGATCGACATCGCCATCGATCCAAGCGGCGCCATGCGCACGCTCGGCCCAGGCGGCTACGACGTCGCCCTGCGGTTCGGTGACGGCGATTGGCCGGGGCTCGAGTCCCGACTGCTCGTCCGGTCCAGAGCCGTGGTGGTGGCGGCGCCGTCGCTGGTCGGCAAGACAAAGGTTACCGATATGGACGAGCTCGCCCGGTTTCCTTGGATGCAGGAACTTGGGACCAACGAGGCCAGCGCCTTTCTGCAAGCCCGCGGGATGACGCAACGCGCGGGCCTCACCTCGCTGCCCGGAAACATGATGATCGACGCCGCCCGTAACGGACAGGGCATCGCGGTGACTGCACGGGGCCATCGTCGAGGCCGACATCGCCGCCGGGCGGCTGTCGCTGCTCTTCGAGGACGACAAATCCACGGGCTATTTTCTGGTCACGCCAAAAGGAATACTGCGACCCGCGGCGCAAACCTTTGTCCGCTGGGCGCTCAGGCAGACAAGGGAGAGAGCCACCGGCGGCTGACGCCTGACCGGAAGCCCGCGGTATAGGTCTGAGATAACGAGGAGCGGTTCAGGCTGCGGACGTGGCGGCCACGGCCGAGGCCTCGCCATCAGAGAACCGCGCCGTCTGTTTCTCCGCTTGGCCTTCCAGCACCATGCCGAGGGATGCGAGCTCCACCCGGTTGCGGCCACGCTCTTTGGCGAAATAGAGCGCTTGGTCCGCCTGCGCCAGCAGCTCGGCAACGTCCAGCACCGGCCCCTCGCATTGCGCCACGCCAATGCTGACGGTAGCGCAGACCGGCCGGCCGTCGACGTCCTGCGCCGCCTTGGCAAAGCTCTCGCGCAAGCGGTTGGCCGCCGCCACTGCCTTCTCTTGGCTGGTGTCGCGCAGGATGGCCGCGAACTCCTCGCCGCCCAGCCGACCGACGAGATCGTTGGCGCGGATCGACTCGCGCGCGGCATCGGCAAAGATCTCCAGCGTGCGGTCGCCGACAGCGTGGCCGAAGCGATCGTTGACCGACTTGAAATGATCGAGATCGATGAGCAGCACCGCGGTCGGGCGCGGATTGCTGCCGTGGCGCAGAGCTATGCCCTTTGCGTCTTGCAGGAAGGCGCGGCGGTTGGCGATGCCGGTGAGCGGATCGATCATGGCCGCGGTGCGATGGCGCAACTCGGTGCGCTCCTTCGCCATGGCCAGCAGGATGAAAGCGATCGAAATCGTGAACAGCAGCGCTTCGAACGACAGCACGGTCAGCCACACGCTGCCGGTGAGATCGCGGGTCGGTGCCCAGGGCAGCGCCGCCAGCAGCGGCGTGCGCAACAGGAACAGCGCGCCGTGCGCGAACAGCATGAAGATTGCCGGCCAGCGCGAGACCAGCTGCTCGTCGCGGCCGCGCCAGAATTCGTAAGCCGTGAGCCAGGTATAAGCAGTGATAATGCCGGCGGCGACGAGCGCGCGTTCCCGCAGCGCGTCCTGCATCCCCGGTAGCCGGCAGACCAGAAGCCAGATCACCGCGCCCGTCACCAGATAGACCGGTTCGACCGGCCGGCCGTCGAACACGCGGGCGCCGGTCCACGTCACCGCGAAAGCGGTGAACAGCAGCGCATTGGCGAGATCGATGCTGACGAGATTGGGCGCCGTACCGTAGAGCCCGAACAGCGCCACCGAGGCGGCCCGCATCAGGTGCGCAAAGCCCCACCAGGCGACGGCGTGGATTTGGGTGTTCTGCACCCAGGCGAACAGCAGCAAAAGGCCGAGGATCGCCTCCACATAGATAGTCACCATGAAGAGGGTGTTGACGTCGAGATTCATGGGGCGGAGGTCCGATCGTCCCTTCGGCGTGGGCGTTTTGCGGCGTTTTCGGGCCTACCTTTAAGTTCCCGGCCCCAATAACTGGTGAACGCAGGCCCCCGGCCGGTGCGGCAATGCGGCTTATGGTTTCGGTCCCGTTTCAAATACGGTCCGTTTTGTAGCCAATTACCGTTCCGACGCCCGCTCGGCAGGTCTCCACGCCCTGCCCGCACCGCCCGCGCCAGGCCACGACGGCCTGTGAATAGGTACCTTGTGGCCCCGGGATGCCTCTACTAGGGTCGCGCGATCCCTAAGCGGCGATCTGGAATTCCCGGCGGACACTGGCATGCACATTCGCGACGGCATCATCGACGCCATCGGCAACACCCCACTGATCGAGCTCACGGCCGCGTCGCGGGCGACTGGCTGCACCATCCTCGGCAAGGCCGAATTCATGAACCCCGGCGGCTCGGTGAAGGACCGCGCCGGCCGCCAGATGATCATGGAGGCCGAGCTCCGCGGCGAGCTGAAGCCGGGCGGGCTGGTGGTGGAATCGACCGCCGGCAACACCGGCATCGGGCTCGCGGTTGTCGCTAACGCGCGCGGCTACCGCACGTTGATCGTGATCCCGGAAACGCAGAGCCAGGAAAAGAAGGACATGCTGCGGCTGTGCGGCGCCGAGTTGGTCGAAGTGCCGGCACTGCCCTATTCCAACCCCAACAACTACCAGCATGTCGGCCGTCGGCTGGCGGAAGAGCTGAAGAAGACGGAGAAGAACGGCGTCATCTTCGCCGACCAGTGGAACAACCTGGACAACAGCAAGGCGCATTACGTCTCCACCGGCCCGGAGATATGGGAGCAGACCAGCGGCAAGCTCGACGCCTTCATCTGCTCCGTCGGCACCGGCGGCACGCTCGCGGGCGTATCGCGCTATTTGAAGGAGCAGAACGAGGATATCGTCGTCGGCGTCGCCGATCCGCGCGGAGCCGCGATGTACAACTTGTTCGCCCACGGCGAAGCCAAGGCAAGCGAAGGCGGCTCGATCACCGAAGGCATCGGCCTCGGCCGCGTCACGGCCATCGTCGAGCAGATGAAGGTCGACGACGCTTACCTGATCCCGGATGAGGAAGCGCTTCCGGTCGTGTTCGACCTGCTCGCGCACGAAGGGCTGTGCCTCGGCGGCTCCACCGGCGTCAACGTCGCCGGCGCCATCCGGCTCGCCAAGGAGCTCGGCCCAGGCCACACCATCGTCACCATTCTCTGTGATGGTGGCGCGCGCTATCAGTCCAAACTGTTCAACCCGGAGTTCCTGCGGGCGAAGAACCTGCCAATCCCGGAATGGTTGGAGCGGCAATCGACAATCGAGCCGCCTTTCGTGAAGAGCTGATACGCCATGGCCACCGACTGCCTATTCCGTGACGACAGTTACCTGCAATCGTGCACCGCGAACGTCGTCGCCTTGACCGACAAGGGTATCGTGCTCGACCGCACGGTGTTCTACGCGACCTCCGGCGGCCAGCCCGGCGATACCGGCTGGCTCAGAACCGAGTCGGGCGTGTCGATCCCCATCGCCAACGCGGTCTATACCGACAAGGCTAAGACTGAGATCGCGCATGTGCCCGCCGAGGGCGCCAACACGTCCGCGATCAAGGTCGGCGACACCGTCACCGCCTCCATCGACTGGGAGAAGCGCTACGCGCGCATGCGCATGCACACCGCGCTGCACCTGCTGTCGGCCGTGCTGCCATATCCCGTCACCGGCGGTTCGGTGGGCAACGGCGACGGCCGGCTCGACTTCGACATCCCGGACGCCGGCCTCGACAAGGACGAGATCACCGCCAAGCTCAACGAGATGATCGCGAGCGGTGCGCCCGTCACCAGCCGCTGGATCGACGACGCCGAGCTCGAGGCCAATCCCGGCCTGGTCAAGACCATGTCGGTGGCGCCGCCCAAGGGCACCGGCAAGATACGGCTGATCGAGATCAAGGGCCTCGACCTGCAGCCCTGCGGCGGCACCCACGTGCGTTCGGCCGCCGAGATCGGCGAGGTCGCGATCACCGGCATCGAGAAAAAAGGCAAACAGAACCGCCGCGTGCGCCTGGCGCTGGTGCCGGAACATACGGATTAGCGCACCGCGCGGCGATGGTTTCCCTCGGCACCGCCTTGAGGGAGTCAAAGGGCGCATCCCATTGCCCCCACGAAACATTTGCGTGATGCTGCGCATTGACCCCTTTGTGAGGCCCCGTTCATGAGCGACAAGTCCCCGAACAGCCGCTGGCTCAAGACCCCCGCGTGGCTCGCCGAGCAACTCGGCAAGCCGAACGTCGTGGTGGTCGACGGCTCGTTCTACCTTCCCACCCAGAATCGCGATCCCGTCGCTGAATACCGCGCCTGCCATATCCCCGGCGCGGTTTCCTTCGACATCGACGCCATCTGCGATCATTCCAGCGACCTGCCCCACATGCTGGCCGGACCGACCGAGTTCGCCAAAGCGGCGGGCAAGCTCGGCATCTCCGACACGGACACCATCGTCGTCTATGACGGCGCGGGACTGTCATCGGCGCCGCGCGTCTGGTGGAACTTCCACATCATGGGCGCCAAGAACGTGTTCGTGCTCGACGGCGGCCTGCCGGCATGGAAGGCGGCAGGCCATCCGACCGAGACGGGCGAGGTCACGCGCGCGCCTGCCACCTTCAACGCGGAGATGGACACCAGCGCGGTCGCCATGCACGACGACATTCAGATGGCGATCAACGACGGCAGCGCGCAGATCGTCGACGCTCGCCCCGCCGGGCGCTTTGCCGGCCGCGACCCGGAGCCGCGTCAGGGCCTGCGCGGCGGCCACATGCCGGGCGCGCTCAACGTGCCGGCAAGCGGCTTGGTCGAAGGCGGCAAGCTGGTCGATCCGGCGCGCATCAAGGCGGCGTTCGAGAAGGCCGGTGTCGATCTCGACAAGCCGGTAATCACCTCCTGCGGCTCCGGCGTTTCCGCGGTGATCCTCTCGCTCGGCCTCGATGCGATCGGCAAGCCGCTCGCGCGCGTCTACGATGGCTCCTGGACGGAATGGGGCGGAAGGCCGGACACGGAAGTCGTGAAGGATTAGGCCCCTCTTTCACCGTATCCCTCCGGCCTGTACCGCGGACGAGCGGGCTTTCTATTTTCGGAGCTTGAGCAGATCGGGGTTAGCTTTGTGCATTCGGACGAGTTCTTCGAGAGTCTCGATCCCGAAGTCGGTGAATGCCAAGATTCCGTCTTCGCCGATGCCGCAGACCCAGATGCGTCCGTCTTCAGTGTCCATTTCATTGGCAACGTCCCATAGCCAATCTTCGTCCTCACCGAGCAATTCGGCGACGCGATTGATCGTTGTGACGTGACTAACCTTGTTGACGTGCATGTCAGGCCGCTCGGCCGGAGATCGCCATTGCTGGTGGCTCCCAATTCCAGGGCAGAAGTTCGTCCAGCCGATGAGCCGGTTGGGTGGCGATGCGGGCGAGGACGCCAGCCAGCCAGGCTTGCGGATCTACGCCGTTCATCTTGGCCGTGACGATCAGGCTATACATGGCGGCAGCTCGTCGTCCGCCGCGATCAGACCCGCAGAACAGCCACGACTTTCTTCCAAGAGCGATGCCTCTCAGACCTCTTTCGGCGGCGTTGTTGGAGAGGCACACTCGTCCATCCTCAAGGAATAAGGCAAAGCTCGCCCAGCGCTTCAGGATGTAGTTGAACGCTTTGGCAAGGTCGTTTCCGCGAGCCAGCTTGCCAAGTTGCTCCTGCATGTAGGCGTGCAGATCATCGGCGAGAGGACGGCTCAGCTTCTGCCTGACCTCCAGACGCTCCTGTGCCGTCTTGCCATTGATAGAGCGCTCGATCTCGAATAGCGCGTCGATCCGGCGCACGACCTCGATCGCGATCGGCGATAGCGCGATCTCCTTTTTGCCGGCCGCCTTGCGACGCGCATTCTCTTCGAGATCGGCCATGGCGAAGAAGGGCCTTCGCGCATGCGCCCAATACGCCGCTTCTCGGATCGGGCCAGGCCTGCGCCCGGGCACGTACAGCTGTCTGTACCCGTCAAAGGCATCGGCCTGCAGAATGCCGGAATAGCCGGCGAGATGCGCCTGAGGATGCTCACCCTTGCGGTCGTGGGAGTAGTAGAACATCGCCGCCGGCGGCCCGGCGCCAGCAAAGGGCCTGTCATCCCGGACATAGATCCAGCAGCGCCCGGTGTCGGTCTTCCCCTTGGCCAGGACTGGCACCGTCGTATCGTCGCCGTGAATCCGTTCCGCCGCCATGACATGAGCTTCCACGCGGCGCAGAAGGGGGTCCAGCGCCGTGCAGACCTATCCCACCGCATCGGCCATGGTCGACAGCGCGACCGGCACGCCTTCGAGCGCGTAGCGCTCGCATTGCCGGTTTATTAATCCGTCCATAAGTAGATGCACATTTTTGTTGACGAGGAGCGTTTGGGTTGATTCGATGGCGGGATGAGACAAGACGATGCCCGGAAACTGGATC